>Ga0224555_1004589_pt1 | contig 12503 bp, 9 predicted proteins | sample 714S23034metaG_FD_180687 | JGI IMG/M metagenome (GOLD analysis project Ga0224555, IMG submission 180687) | Peat soil microbial communities from Stordalen Mire, Sweden - 717 S2 30-34 | ecosystem: Environmental > Terrestrial > Soil > Wetlands > Peat | place: Sweden: Norrbotten County, Stordalen...
TTATTTCACCGCGGCGCGGACAGGATTGCGGCAAGAGGAATTGAAGCAAATGAAATGGGGTGATTTGCGCCTGGACGCCAATGTTCCATTCGTGGTGGTGCGGGACTATGCGGCCAAGAACAAGAAAGAGGAATCCGTGCAATTGGTGCCGGAAATTGTCGAGGCGTTGACCGCTCACCGGCCAGCCGGATGCACGGCGACTGATCTGGTCTTTCCGAATGGCATTCCACGCGCCCGGCGTTTGACCAAGGACGAGGAAGCCAATGGCATTCCCTACCGGGATGAGTTGGGCCGGTATGGGGATTTCCACTCTCTGCGCTACACCTGGGCGACGTTTCTGCAACGTAATGGAGTGGCGCAACGGTTCGCCATGAAATTGATGCGCCATAGTGACATCAGGTTGACTTCCAAAGTTTACACCGATGAAATGCAGTTGCCAATTTACGATGCCATTAAGAATCTGCCAAGGCTGGACGCGGTGCCGGGCTATACACAAATACGCGCACAGATTTTAGGCGGGAACGGTCAAACCGGGTCGCCTCCTGACGCAAACAGTGGAGGGTCAAACACTCACAAAACCATTGTAAACAGCGGGGTTTGTCATGGTTTGGCGGAACCTGTCACAACCTGTCAAGTGGAGCGGGTGAAGGGAATCGAACCCTCGTCTCAGGCTTGGGAAGCCCGCATTCTGCCATTGAACCGCACCCGCTTCGGGGGTGCCTGTCGCGATTGTTCTTGGCCTGAGGGCGAAATCATTTTACTTCTCAGGCAATGCGGCTATTCCGTTCGCTGCTCATTTATTTTGTCCTCGTTTTTGCGGGAGGCGCACTGCTTGCGCCCTGGCTTTTTTGGTCCACTCAAGGTTTGGCGGCGGACTGGACTGTATTCGCAAGACTGGCCGCAAGCCCGTTTCCTCGTTTTGTCGATCGCGCCTTGCTCGGGGTGGCTTTGCTGGGGCTTTGGCCGTTGTTGCGCTCCTGCGGAATGGCGCGATGGCGCGATCTCGGTTTGAAGGCAGGGGACCGGCCGCTGCGGGGCGTTGCCCGCGGGTTTTTGCTCGGGTTTGGTTCTCTGGCTTGTGTCGCGCTGCTGGCCGTCGGCCTCGGTGGACGGTCTTTCGATCCGAGTCATTCGGGCGCGCAAATGCTGCGGCAGGTGTTCAACGCCGCTCTGGCCGCGTTCATCGTTTCCACTCTTGAGGAGATTATGTTTCGCGGGGCGCTGTTTGGGATATTGCGCAAAGCGCTATCCTGGCCCGTGGCACTCGTCCTGAGCAGCGCGGTTTATGCGCTGGCGCATTTCCTGCGCAAAGCCGATGCTGCCGGCCCCGTCGATTGGTTGTCCGGCTTGGCGCTGCTGCCAAAGATGTTTTCCGGCGGACCGCCTTTGGTTCCGTCATTTTTCACGCTGTTTCTGGCCGGGGCCATCCTTGCCCTGGCGTATCAACGGACCGGGGCGTTGTTTGTTTCCATCGGACTCCATGCCGGGTGGATTTTTTGGCTGAAGTTTTATGGTTTTCTCACGGTGCAAACGCCGGGGGCCAACCCGGCGGTTTGGGGCACCGGGACGTTGATCGACGGCTGGCTGGCGTTGCCTGTTTTGGGCTGTGTTTTCTGGATGGTGTCGGGAATAAAAATCGCCGGGCGGGCAGGGGGGCAAACGATATGACGGGGCGTCTCGCCGGCGTTTGGGATGCGTTGTTGAATTTGGTCTATCCGCCCGTTTGCCAGATTTGCCAGCGGGAACGGGCCGGAATCCAGCAAGGTTACGTGGGGGGCGAATGCTGGTCTCAAGTGCGCTTTGTTGCCGCGCCATTCTGCCACCGGTGCGGGTTGCCGTATGAGGGGAGCATTACGCAACGTTTCGTCTGCGGCAATTGCGCGGACATTAAATTTCATTTTCGTTTCGCGCGTTCCGCCGTCATCGCCAACCCGTTGGTTTTGCAGGTCATTCACCGTTACAAATACAATCACGCGCTCTGTTTCGAACCTTTCCTGGCCGATTTGTTGATCCGCCAGGCGGTTCCCAGTCTGAAGGAGGAGAAATGGGACTTGATTGTTCCGGTGCCCTTGCATCCCACCAAGGAGCGGGAGCGGGAATTCAACCAGGCTGAACGCCTGGCGCGCCATCTCAGCCGCGCGACGCGGATTCCGGTCAACACGGAGTTGGTCCGCCGCGTCAAACCCACCCAAACCCAGACGCAATTGAACCGGGCGGAGCGGGCGGGCAACGTCCAGGGCGCCTTTGCCCCGCGCGGCGGCAGGAAGCTGAATGGGGAAAGAATCATCCTTCTGGACGACGTTTTAACGACGGGCGCGACGACCAGCGCCTGCGCGCGGATCCTGCGCAAGGCCGGGGCGGGGGATGTGTGCGTTTGGACCGTGGCACGCGGGGCTTGACGATTGGCCGGGAACATTGTTAAATAACCAACGCCGTTGATGAAATATTCAACCACGCGGTCCTAAAAGAAATGGCTACAACGTCGTTCAATAAAAAAGCTCTCGGACTTGAGGTCATGGAGCCTGCCGTCACTCCGAACTCGGCCGACACGCAAACGACCAGCTTTATTAAAAAGCCGAAGCTGGCCGGGGCGAAATCCCGCAAGCGGGACATCCCCGAAGGTTTGTGGAACAAGTGCAAAAAGTGCGGCAACATGCTCTATGACAAGGAGTTGGACGCGAACCTCAAGGTTTGCGTGAAGTGCAACTACCATTTCCCCATTGGCGCGCGCGAACGCATTAATTCCCTGGTCGAAACCTGTTCCTTCGAGGAGATGGATGCCTCGATGGAAAGCGTGGATGTTCTTCAATTCACCGGCGTGGCGTCCTACACGGCAAAACTGGAGCAATACACCAGCGAAACCAACCTCAAGGACGCGGTTTGCACCGGCATTGCCCGCATTTGCAAATACCGGGTCGCCTTGGGCGTGATGGACTTTGGTTTCCTCGGCGGCTCGATGGGGTCGGTCGTCGGCGAGAAAATCACGCGGTTGGTCGAGTCGGCCACAGCCAAGGGGTTGCCGGTGATTATTATTTCCACCAGCGGCGGCGCGCGCATGTATGAAGGCATGTTCAGTCTGGTGCAAATGGCCAAAACCTGCGGGGCGCTGGCCTATCATGCCCGCAGCAAACTGCCTTACATCAGCGTCCTGACCAATCCCACCATGGCCGGGGTCATGGCCAGCTTTGCCGCCGTGGGCGATTTGATCCTGGCTGAACCCGGGGCCATGATCGGATTTGCCGGGCGGCGCGTCATCGAAAGCACCACCCAGTCCGACTTGCCGCCGGATTTTCAGACTGCCGAATTTCTGTTGGAGCACGGGCTGATCGACTTCATTGTGCCGCGCAACGAAATGAAAGCCCGCCTCTGCGCCTGCCTGGATTACATGATGGAAGGCCGGGAACAGGCGGCCCCGCCCGGAAAGTAATATTTGACAACATTCACCCCCCCGACCGGTCCGGCCCCGGACGCCCTGGCACAGGCGGTACTCCGCCTGCTGGGGCGCAAAGATTATGCGCCCGCCAACGTCCCCGAGTTGCTTCGGCGCCTGGGCTGCCATCCCGGCCAGCAACAGTCCCTGCAAAAGGCGTTGCGCGCACTGGAGCAGAACGGACAGATCATTCGCAACAAGGGCAACCGCTACATCCAGGCCCGCGAGGCCGACCTCGTCCCCGGCGTCATCCGCATGAACCGCCAGGGCAAGGGCTTCCTCGAACCGGACACTCCCGGTTTGAAGGAGATCGTTGTCCCGGTGGACGCCACAGCCACGGCCTTGCACGGCGACCGCGTTCTGGTGCGGCGCGACGTATCGCGGCGGCGCGGTCCGGGGGAGAGGGATGAAATCACCGGGTCGGTCGTCCGCATTCTGCAACGCAAGCGGGCGCAAATTGTCGGCACATTGCAGCGCAGCAAGCAATTCCTGTTCGTCATCCCGGACGACCCGCGCATTCCGCATGACATTTATGTGCAACCGGCGCGCGACACCGGGCGTCCGGCCCAGATTGGCGACAAAGTTGTGGTTGATTTGCACGCCTGGGAGTCCCGCCACGCCAACCCGGAAGGGGAAATCGTCGAAGTGCTCGGCCCGCCGGATGAAGAGGGCGTCGATATGCTTTCCATCCTGCGCTACTACAATCTGCCGCTTCATTTTCCAAAAAAGGCCGTGCAGGAAGCCGAACGGATTGCCAAACTGCATCCGCTCGGCGAACCGACTGCCGAAGAGTGCCGCGGTCGCGTCGATTGCCGCAATCTTTGTGTCATCACCATCGACCCGGACGACGCCAAGGACTTTGACGATGCCATCTGCCTGCAAAAACAAGGAGATCAGTGGAAGCTGTGGGTGCATATCGCCGACGTCTCGCATTATGTCCGCCCCGGCGGCGTGCTGGACGAGGAGGCGCGCAAACGGGGCAATTCAACTTATCTGGTGGACCGGGTCATCCCCATGCTGCCGGAAGCGCTGAGCAACGAGCTGTGCTCGCTCAAGCCCGGCCTGGATCGCCTCACCAAATGCGTTGAGTTTCTTCTTTCCAATGAAGGCCGTGTGCTCCAGGCCAGGTTTTATCCGTCGGTCATCCGTTCCCGGCGTCGCTTCACTTACAAGGAGGCGCTGGCCGCGTTGCAAGGCGCGCCCTCGAACGAACCGGTGCAACAGATGGTGCAGCAAATCCACGGGCTGGCCCAAAAAATCCGCGCGACCCGGATGCGGGCCGGGTCGCTCGATCTGGATTTCCCCGAGTCAAAAATTCGACTTGACGATCATGGCCGTGTTTTGATGATCGAGAAAATCGAGAATGACGTTTCCCACCAATTGATCGAGGAATGCATGTTGCTGGCCAACGAGGCCGTGGCGGCGCGGCTGATGGCCCTGCGCCGCCCCGCGGTCTATCGCGTGCATGAGCCGCCCGCCGATCTGCGCCTGCAGGAATACCGCCAGGACGTCTTGAGCCATAATATTCCCTGCGGCAACCTCGCCCAGAGGCCCGAGGTGCAGAAACTGTTGCAGCGCCTCAACAGCCTTCCCATCGGACCCGCGCTGAAGATCGGGTTTCTCAAATCGATGATGCGCGCCCGTTACGCCGTCGAACCGCTCGGCCACTACGGCCTGGGCAAGCCCAAATACACCCACTTCACCTCGCCCATCCGGCGTTACGCCGATTTGCTGGTGCATCGCGCCCTGTTTGATGAAGGCCAGGCTTTCCTGCCGGCGCTGAAGGAAGCGGCCGCGCACATTTCAATCACGGAGCGCAATTCGTCCGATGCGGAACGGGACAGCAAGGACATTAAAATGTTCGCCTTTCTCAAGGCACAACTGAAGTCGGGCCAGGCGCAGAAGTATCCGGCGCTGGTGATCGACGTGCGCAACTTCGGCTTTTTTGTCGATGTGTCCGCCCTGGGCATGAGCGGCCTGGTGCATCTTTCATCGGTCGAGGATGATTTCTACGTCTTCGAAGAGTCGCGCAACCATCTTATTGGACGCCGCACCCGCCGCGTCATCAAGTTGGGTGACAAAGTGGACGTGCAGATCTTTAAAGTCGATGGCTTCAAGAAGCAGGTGGATTTCAAGCTTGTTACAGCGCCCAGACCCCAAAGGCCGCAAAGAAGCGGACGGCGGTTTTAGAAGGACGAAGGAAAGCTAATCGCGGCTCCAAATTACTGGCTGGAAATCGATGATCCAAATCTCTCCCCGGGCAGCCGCAGGAACGGATGGCGTCATTTGGCGGTCACTTCATGGTCGTGGCGATGAGCGCGAGGGCCTTGTCGCGTTTGGGTGATGGCGATTCTTCCAATTCAGAAATGACTGGTAAACCGATGACTCATTCCTGATCAAACCTCGGCAGCGCCCGCCATTGCCGAGTCCAATCGCGGCGGGTTTGAATGTCGCGTTCGGAGCGCGTTTCGTGGTAGAAACTCGGAACGCTCGTTTCAATATAAATGAGCACGCTCAATTGGGATCCGCGGCCGGAATGGGCGCGCCCTCATCGGGTTGCTCGTCGGGCAGGGTCCCAGGCGCGGCGGAGGCTTGTTTGTTGTCGTCCTTTTTCCCGGTGTTCTTCTCCACCATCAGTTGCGCGCGGGTGCGGATTAGGGGATCGATCAGCCAGTTGTTGACAACGTAATTCCGGCCATTGAGTGACTTTTCCTGCTGAAGTTTCGTTTGAAGCGTTTTCAGCTTGTCCTGGAATTCCTTGTCCAGGGCCTTTTTGCCTTCGGGTTTCTCGTCCTTGCCGGCCTGCCGCTCGGTCGGGAAATCGGCCGTGACGGCTACGCTCACATTGTAATCGTTCTCCGGGGTTTTGGCGCCGATTTTCAGGGTGTAGGTGAAATGATCGAACGTCGTAATGGTCAGCACCAGCGGCTTGTCCAAACCGGTTTTGGCCGGCGCGGGATCGGCGGCCACATCGACAAAGCTCGGATAACTGAGCGTGCTGGACAGGGAGGAAACTTTGTTGGTGTCGAGCACTTCATTTGTTTTTAAGTTCGCCAAAATCCACGGGTTGGCTTCGCTGTCCCGGGTCAGGCTCCAGGAATCGGCGGCGTTGGTGGAGGCGAGGGAAATCGATTTGGGCTTTTCGATTTTGAAGAAATCCTTGTCCAGCCATGCGGTGGGTTTGGGATCCAGGCTGTTGAGGGGATCGGACACGGTCAGGACCTGATGCGGATCGCTTTGCAACATGACAAATCGCCCGTCGGGCATTTCATCATCGCCGAAGGACATCCGGGCGGGACGATCTGATTTGCGCGTGTGTTTCTTGCCCAGCAAGAGGGAGGAGAGCGTCTTGCCCTGGGCATCCTTGAATTCGACCAGCGTGGCTGAGTCGGGACCGGCGCCCGGCGCCGCCAGATGCATCCGGCCCAGTTGCGACGGGCCAATCGGCTCGGCCTGTGAGATCTTCAAATCGCCCATTTTGATGAGCAGTTCGCTGATGTCGGAGAAATTGGCCGGATAATCGTTCCGCTCCTGCACCAGCCAGCGGTCATTTTTCTTGACCAGATCCAAATCGGCCCCGCCCTTGATGTGAATGGCCGCTACGTCGTTGACCTGGAAGCCGGGCAAAAGCTTCTGCCCGAGTTTGCCCCCGGAAGAATCCCAGGATTGCTGATTGCGGTTATGCAGCACCAAACCGGCCCCGCCCAGAACAATCAGGGCCGCCAGCAGAAGGATCAATTGTTTGTGGTTCATTTTGCGGCAGTTCGTTTGCGTTTCACCATGGCCAGGGCGATGCCGGTCACGGTAACCAGCGCCGGCATGGCGCCGATATTGGCCACTTTGGTCCAAAATTCCAGCGCGTCAGTGTCCCTGGCCAGTTTTTTGCGGACGGATTTAAGTTCCTTGTTGGCGTCGGCCACCGACTTTTGATAGTTCTCCATTTCCTTCTGCTGCTCGGGCGAGAGGATGAATCGCTGTTCATTGCCGGACTTGCGCGACTGCAATTCGCTGATCTTGCGTTCGGTCTCGGCCTTGCTGTCCTCCAACTGCTTGACCTTCTCCTCCCATTCCCGGCCCGCCTTGGCCTGCATGTCCCGCAAGCGGGTGAACGGACGGTCCAGGCTGGCCCGGCTGCGCAAGCTGATCAAATCACTGTCGCCGGAAAGCTGTTCGACGAAACTTTCCATCAGGTTCAAATTGCCGTTGACCGGTTGCACCATGCGATAGCCGAGAATCTCCTGCACGCGCACGCAAACTTGATCGTTCAACATGTCCGAGTCGCCCACCAAAATCACCGCCGGACTGTCGGTGGATTCCTTGATCTGCGGCGCCTTGGAGGCTTCATTCTCCCCCTCGCTCTTGGAAGGCGGAGGCGGGCCGCCCGGATACGCCGTCTTGAATTTTCCAGTCAATCGAATGGCCAGGGCGTAATCGATCTTCGAAGGTTTGAAGTCCTTGATAATGTTCTCCGCGCCGATGGTGGCGGTCAGACCCTCCACCAGTTGCGAATCCGGGGAGGTGTGGAGCAGGACCGTCTCTTTCAATCCGTCGGCCGGCTTGCCCGTGAAAACGCCGGCAAACGGCATCACCAAATTATCGATTTGACTGGTCACGATGTCGTCGTTGTTGATGCCTTCCTTGGTCAGCACCAGGACGGTGGGCATGACCCCGCCGTTTTGGCCGTTGTGCCCGGCAAATGTCATGTCAGCCGCCACCTTGTTGATGTCCATCTCCAGGCCCCAGGCCTTCAAAAGCTTGCCCAGCGTGGACTGCCCCGAGCTTTCTCCCAGGACCTGCGACATCTGATCGTGCTTTTGGTCGAAGTAGGCGTGGGGATCGAGAAACGCCAGCAATTTGCCCCCGCGCATGACAAATTGGTCCAGCGCGTATTGAGTCGCGTCCGTGATGTCGCGCGGGTGGATTACCAGCAGGACCTTGATGTCGTCGTCAATCTTGGTGGCGGTCATGGGAATTTGTTTGACGGTGAAATCCTTTTTGATCTCGCTGATGCAAGCCCACGGTTCCTGGCCGTTTTGGCCCGTCTGGCCCATCATGGGATTGGGCGACTCGCCGAACAGGGGCAGTGCGCTCATCACGCCCAGCGTGGGCGGCGTCGGATTGATGACCCGGGCAATGGCGCGGGAGATGTCGTACTCGAGCAGCCGTTCGCGGTCCGGCGGCAACCAGGGAACGGCCACCTTTTCATCCAACATGCTGACCGCCAGGCCGAGATATACTTTGTCGCCCCCAAACGGGCTCGTGCCCTGCCCGGCCACGCCGTCCAGGCGGGCGGAGTCCTCCGCGTCCGAATCCGGCTTGGGATCGAGCTTCTCGATGACAATCTTGCCGTGGCCGGCCTCCTTGTATTCGCCCAGCAAATCTTCAATGTGCTGGGCATAAGTTCGCAAATACGGGGGCATGCCCGTGTCGTCCTGTGTGCAATAGAAACGGATGGTCACGCGCGAATCCAGCTTGTCCAATATCCTCCGGGTGCCGGACGAGAGGGTGAAGGCTTTTTCCGACGTGAGGTCGAGGCGGTCCTTATACTCGCTCGAGATGACATAAAACGCCAGCAGGACGGCAAACATGATGACGACGCCCGCGGTGGAATAGAGGATTGTTTGGAAATTCTTGTGCTTCATGGCTTGCTCCTTGAACTCGTTATCCCGCGCGATGGCTTCGAATGATGACGCCGGTGGTGAACAGCGAGAACCCGATGATTGAGAGGAAGAAAATCACGTCCCGCGAATCGAGCACGCCTTTGGTGAACCATTCGAAATGCGTGATCACGCTCAACGACGCCACCGTATCCACCAGCCACGGCTTGTCCAGGCGCGTCAGCAAATTGGTCACCGGCGGGAATCCGCACAGCACCAGGAACAGGCAGATGACGAGCGCCACGATGAAGCTGACGACCTGGTTGCGGGTCATGGCGGAGGTCATGCAACTGATGGCCAGGTAGGCCCCCGCCATCAGAAAGCTGCCGACGTAACCGGCGAAAATGACCCCGTTGTCAGGCGAACCGAGATAATTGACAGTGATGACGACGGGAAAAGTCAGCGCCAGCGCCAGCAGCAGGAAAAGCCACGAGGCAAGAAATTTGCCGACGATGGCCTGCCAGGCCGTGATGGGCATTGTTAACAATAGTTCAAGGGTGCCGACGCGCCGCTCCTCGGCCCACAGCCTCATGCCCACCGCCGGAACCAGGAACAGGTAAAGCCAGGGATGCCACAGGAAAAAGCAGCCGTCGAGCGAGGCCTGGCCGCGTTCGAAAAAGCCGCCGGCCATGAACGTGAAAAATCCCGTCAAAAGCAGAAATATAACTATAAATACGTAGGCGACCGGGGAGGAGAAATACCCGCCCAGCTCCCGTTTGATGATGGTCTTGATATTGCCGAGGGAATTCATTGTGCCACCTCCTTTCGGGTGTCAGGCAGGGTGATGTTGCGGAAAACTTCGTCCAGGTGGCCCTCCTCGGTGTGCAGTTCCTCGACCTGCCAGGCGCCGGCGGCGGCCAGGACGTTGCGCGCCAGATCGCCGTTGTGCGACCCGCTCTTGGGATAGACCCGCGCCCAGACCCGGCCGTTTTCCTCCTTGACGATGGCGGCGCGGCGCGCATTGGCCACGCCGGAAAGTTTCTCGACCACTTGCGCCCCGTTGGTCCCGCGCACAATGAGCAGGACCGCGCCCGCGAAATCGGATTTTTGCTTCAGTTGCTCCGGCGTGCCGTTGGCCACGATCCGGCCCCGGTCGATGATGATGGCCCGCGAGCAGGCGGCCTCGACTTCCTCCAAAATGTGCGTCGAGAAAATGATCGCCTTGCGCTGGCCCATGCTGCGGATCAATCCGCGCACCTCGTGCTTCTGGTTCGGGTCCAGGCCGTCGGTCGGCTCGTCCATGATCAGCACGTCGGGATCGTGGATGATGGATTGGGCGAGACAGGTGCGATGCCGGTAGCCTTTGGAAAGCGTATCGACACTCTGGTAAAGGACCGATTCGAGGAAGCACATTTCCACGACACGATAAACGGCCCTTCTCCTGGCATCGCCGCGCAGCCCGCGCAGTTCCGCCATGAAACCGAGAAAGCTCTCGACCGTCATGTCCGTGTAAGCCGGGGCGTTTTCCGGCAGATAACCAATGAGGCGCTTGGCGGCGATGGGGTCCCGGGCCATATCGTAGCCGCCGACCGTCACCCGGCCCTCGGAAGGGGGGATGAAGCCGGTGATCATGCGCATGGTGGTGGATTTGCCGGCGCCGTTTGGCCCGAGAAATCCGAGCACCTCGCCCTTTTCCACCGTGAAAGAAATGTGGTCAACGGCCGCCTTCGGGCCGAACAACTTGCTGAGGTTTTCGACTTTTATCATTCCTGTTGTCTCCGCATTGCGATTCCTATTACTGACTGATTACCGGCTAAATTGTTCAAACGCAAGACCGAACCTGGGGTGTTTTTTCCAAGCGCCACGTTTTCCTTGGACCTTTCCAAACTGGTTTTGGCTGTCAAAAACGGCAGATTGACACATAGGTCTGGAAAAGGGGAAACACGGTTACAAATGTTGATGGTCAAGTACTTAGCCGGTAACACAAAAGGAAACAGACCCGTAACATGTAACTGGATTCGCCCCGGTTTGGCCATCCGAGTCGGGTTGTGGGTCTGGATTCTTTGACTCTGCCAGAGTTGACCCCTGCTGAAGAGAAAACGCCTCGTCAATGCAATGTGCGTTTATGCGGGCTTGGCTTTACACATAATGAAAATCAAACGAACGAAGAAACATGGACCAAGCTATGGTGCGACCCCTTTGACGGCCTCGCGGTTGAGGGAGTCGAATTTACCCGCCGCGCCGTCAGCTTTCATTGGCGATCCCAATCGTCATCAGTCCAACCGCAGAGTTCAGCGGTGATTTCAGCGCGTTCTTCAAGCGAAAGCATCTGAATCGCCGTCTTGATTTCATCAACCGTGCTCATGCGCAAGGAATATACCCTGAACGCAATTGTTGGCAACGGCGTGTTTTTGTGATGGGAGCAAATCAACTTTTATCAGCACCGTATCCCTCATTGCCCATTATCAATTGCCGATGTTTTACACTGATTTGGGATGCCCCCTGCCGCGAAGCAAGTGCATCGCCAATGCACACGAATACAGAAAAATGGACAAAGCTATGGTACGACCCCTTTTCCGTATTTTGATCCCGGTGCTCACGGAGCCAAACCAGCCAAGTGGGAAGCGATGCAGCCTGCCAGACGCGGGAGCGACCGCGGCACTTGACGGGGAGACAAGCGCCCGGAGAAAACTTGAAATCAGACCGCCTGCGGCGGTAGAATGGGGAACCCTAAGAAAACGGAGAGGGAGGACGGGCAGTGCTCCGCATGGCTCGTTCTCTCTTTTCGAAAGGGTTTGGAAACTCGGAATGAACGGCAGACAAATAACAATAGAAGTGACAGCAAACCGCAAAAGTCGCGCTTATTTTCAGCGCTCAGTGGTCTAAAGGATGGGGTCCGCCTCATACAGCAGGTATATCCATGAGCAGGCTTGCGCTTTTACTGTTGCTGAGTTCCGCTCTTTGCCAAGCGCAGACGCCGCTTGAAATGCCGATGCTGGGAGCGCCGCTTCCTCGAGCGAAGTTTGAACTGTCCAACAAAATCGCCCCCGCAAAACTTGCGCGGTTGCCCAAAGAACTGCCGCTGTTCAAATGGTCGCAGCAACCGCGTAATTTTCCCGTCGCCGCTATGCAAAAGCTGCTTGATGAATCCGCTTTTGCGGGTACGAATGTTGCCAGCCTGTTGCGTTCTCCGAGCAATCAGAATGACGACATTAAGCTAACAAGCCGCGACAACCAGGACTATTTTATCGTAATGACCTCAGCGGGGCGCGTCGCCATACAAAATACCGACCGTAGTCGGGAAGCTCCCCCTGGATTCTTTGACTCTGCCTGAGTTGACCCCTGCCGCAGAGAAAACGCCTCGTCAATGCAATGTGCGTTTATGCGGGCTTGGCTTTACACATAATGAAAATCAAACGAACGAAGAAACATGGACCAAGCTATGGTGCGACCCCTTTGACGGCCTCGCGGTTGAG
>Ga0224555_1004590_pt1 | contig 12501 bp, 11 predicted proteins | sample 714S23034metaG_FD_180687 | JGI IMG/M metagenome (GOLD analysis project Ga0224555, IMG submission 180687) | Peat soil microbial communities from Stordalen Mire, Sweden - 717 S2 30-34 | ecosystem: Environmental > Terrestrial > Soil > Wetlands > Peat | place: Sweden: Norrbotten County, Stordalen...
CATTCTTGCCCGTAAGTTCTTCTAGCATGACGGGCGGATAAAGCGGCCGCGCATCGCCGGTGATTTGCGCGTAATGAGCGCTGGCCTCGAATCGGCGCTTCCATACACCGGAATGCTGCACGTCGAGGTAAAGCGGCACGTACTTCAGCATGGTAAGAATGGCGCTGAGGGTCCACTCGGCGGTGGAGATGCTATGCGCGCCATGAGCATTGCAGATAGTGACGTGCGGCCCTGCCACGCCGGGGATCCACTCCGTGCCGGTCATCAGCGACAGGATCAGACGCACACCGCGCAACCGCGGCCAGACGCGCATGGCCCGCGTGGGATAAGGATTCGGAATCCAAACGTCGATTTCGATGTCGTGATCAAGATTGTCGGGCAGAGGGATGAGTTCGATTCCCGGAGGGAAATCGCGCAACAACTCCGCGGATATTGTGGCTGGGTATCCTACACGCAACATGGGAAATGTCTCCCTGGGGAAACAAAATTCTGTGCTAAATACTACATGAGATGTGATGTTCCACGCGGCCTCTTGACCCGTATTTCTTTTGCAATAGGACAAAAATCAGATCGCTAGCAATTCCGTATAGACGGCCATGCCGACTACGGCATCGATGCCGAGGACGTCCAGTTCATCCACTTCCTGCTGGCTGCAAATGCCGCCGGCCACGATGAGTTGCCGTTGGGTGAGCTTGCGCAGGCGCGCGGCCGTGGCGATGGGAAATCCCTGCATCAACCCTTCGCCGTCTACGTGCGTGTAGAGAAATGCGCCGACATACGGATCAAGCTGTGGAATCGCTTCATCTGGAGTGAGCGCAACCTGCTCCTTCCAGCCTTTGACGGCGATGCGGCCGTTCTTGGTGTCTATACCGGCCACGACACGCTCCGCGCCAACGGCAGCGGCCAGCGCGGCGGCAAATTCGGTGTTGACCGCCCCCGCTTCCGAGAAGAGAGCAGAGCCGAAGATGACGCGCTTCGCTCCGGCATCGAGCACCTGACGGGCGCGTTCAATCGTGTGAATGCCGCCACCAGCCTGAACGGGCAACCGCTTGGCAATTTGCGCGACAAGTTTTGAATTGTCACCTTGACGCATGGCCGCGTCGAGATCGATTAGCTGGACTAACGGGAATTTGGAAAATTTTTCGATCCAATATTCGAAGTCGTCGAAGGCAAGCCGCAGTTTTTCTCCCTGCACAAGCTGGACAATCTGACCGCCCAGCAAATCAATGGAAGGAATCAGCATGGCAGCCTCACGGAGACGCCGGCCTTGGCCAACTCTTCCTTGAGCGAGCGCGCGCTGGAAACGCCGAAGTGGAAGATGCTTGCCGCGAGTGCGGCGTCGGCCTTGCCGCGCCCGAAGACATCGACAAAGTGATCGACGGTTCCAGCGCCGCCCGAGGCGATGACGGGAATGTTGACGGCCTCGCTGACGGCAGCGGTCAGCTCGCAATCGAAGCCGGTGCGCATTCCGTCGGAGTCCATTGATGTAAGCAGGATTTCGCCTGCGCCGTGTGCTTCGGCTTCGCGCGCCCACTCGACCACGCGGCGGCCAGTCAGCTTTCGCCCGCCTTGCACGAGTACCTGCGCGTCGCGCACTGGGTCGGCGGCCTCGGGATCACGTCGCGCATCGATGGCGACGACGACGGCCTGCGCGCCGAAGCTGCGGCCGATGGCGTCGATCAACATAGGGTCGGCGAGCGCGGCGGAGTTCACGCTGACTTTATCAGCGCCGGCCTCGAAGACTTGCGCCGCATCGTCGGCGGAGCGAATGCCGCCGCCTACGCAAAAGGGAACGAATAACTCGCGCGCGGTACGGCGCACTGTGTCGAGCAGCGTCTGCCGGCCTTCATGCGTTGCGGTAATGTCGAGCAGCACAATTTCGTCGGCTCCTTCGCGGGCGTGACGCGCGGCCTGGGTGGCCGGATCGCCGGCATCAATGAGATCGACAAACTGCACGCCCTTGACGACTCGGCCGTCACGCACATCGAGACAGGCGATGATGCGCTTGGTGATCATTCATTTCCTTCCCACTTGAGAAAGTTGCCGAGAATCTTGAGTCCGGTTTCGCCGGATTTTTCTGGGTGGAACTGGACTCCCATCACATTTCCACGCTCGACGGCTGAGGCGAAAGGCTCGATGTAGTGGGTGATGGCCGCAGTGTCGGCTGTTACTGGAACTTTGTAGGAGTGAGTGAAGTAGACGTACTCGCCTGGATCGATGCCGGCAAGAAGGCGCGAGTTAGGGCGGATTTCCAGCGAATTCCATCCGACGTGCGGGACTTTTTCTTTGCTCTCCGAGAAACGCGTACACGATTCCGTGAAATGTCCGAGGCCCGGCTGCTCGGGCGCTTCGCTTGATCCCGCGTAGAGCCACTGCATACCGACACAGATGCCGAGAAAAGGTACGCCACGCGCAATCGCCGCGCGAATCGCGGCCGTGAGGCCGGTTGCGTCGAGCCTCTGAGTGGCTGCAAAATGGCCCACGCCGGGAAGCACAATGCGCTCAGCTCTCTCGATGGGAGCGAGGTCGCCATCGGTTACTTCGGCTTCCGCGCCCAGATGGCGCAGAGCCTTGAGCACCGAGGTGAGATTGCCGGCCTTGTAGTCGATCACCGTTACGCGCATCAGAGCAGTCCCTTCGTTGAAGGCAGCATCTTTCCTAATTGTTTGTCGCGGGAGCAGGCCACGCGCAGCGCGCGCGCGAAGGCTTTGAAAATGGCTTCGATCTTGTGGTGATTGGAGCGGCCATACATGGTCTTGACGTGAACGTTGGCGCGCGCGCCGCGCGCAAAGCCTTCAAAGAAGTCCGTAACCAGTTCGGTTTGCAGGTCGCCGACCAGGCGCGTGCGGACTTTGGTTTCGACGGCAAAGGCCGCGCGTCCGCTCAGGTCCACGGCCGCAATCGCGAGAGTCTCGTCCATCGGCATGAGGAAGTAACCTGCGCGCAGAATGCCGCGTTTGTCGCCGAGGGCTCGATCGAATGCCTCGCCGAGCGCGATGCCAACATCTTCGACTGTGTGGTGCTGATCCACATCGAGGTCGCCGTCGCATTTGAGTTCGAGATCGAAGGCGCCGTGGCGTGTGAACAGCTCCAGCATGTGATCGAAGAAGCGAATGCCGGTGGCGATTTTGTATTGCCCGCTGCCTTCAATGGTGAGTTTGACGGCGATGCGCGTCTCGGTGGTGTTGCGAGCGAAACTGGCGGTGCGCAGGACAACGGGTTTGGCCTGTTTCTTGGGCGTCACTGAGCGCCTCCTTTCATGTTGAGTGTGGCCAGTACTTCATTGAGCGCGAACGCAGCCTGGCGCATCTGTTCTCGCGTTCCAATGGTGATGCGCACGCGGCCATCGCAGCCTGGATCGCTGGAGCGGTCGCGGACGAGTACGCCGGCGGCGCTCATGTGGCGCGTGAACTCCTTGTGCTGCGCGCCGATTTCAATGAGAACAAAGTTGGCTTGGCTGGGCCAGCGGCGAACTCCGGCTTGATCGAGCGCGGCCTCGAACTCCGCGCGCGCGGTTAGAACTTCGGAGACGTACCAATCGATATATGCGGCATCTTCGAGCGCGGGCGGCAGGCACGCCAGAGCAAGCGAGTTCACGCTGTAAGGAGAGAGCACACGCTTGACCCAGCGCATCAACTCCGCCGGACCGGCTAAGAGGCCGAGGCGCAATCCGGCGAGGCCATAGGCTTTGGAGAAGGTGCGCGCGACGATGAGATTGGGCACCGTGCCGATGAGATCGATGACGGTTTCGCCGTGGAAGTGGAAATAAGCTTCATCGACCAGCAGTACGGCTTGAGGAGCGCGCGCGGCAATCTCAAGCAATTGAGCGCGCGTGGCCGCAGAGCCGGAAGGGCTGTTGGGGTTGGCGATCGCGATGATCTTGGTGCGCGGCGTGACGGCTGCAAGCAGGCGCTCGAAGGGAAATTTCAGGTCGTCTCCGGCAAGCACCGAAACCACGCGGGCATCGGTGGCAGAGGCATAGATCTCGTACATTGTGTATGTCGGAACGGGCAGCAGGAGTTCGTCGCCGTCTTCAAGGAAGGCCTCAAAGAGCACGTGAATGGCTTCGTCCACGCCGTTGGTGAGCGCGACCTGCGTGGACGCAAGGCCGAGATACGCGGCGACGATGGCCTCGACCGGCTCGCGCTCGGGATAGCGCGTGAGGCTTCCCGCACTGATTCTGCCCAGCACCTCGCGCACTTTGGGCGAGCAGGCCACTGTGTTTTCGTTGAAGTCCAGGCGCAGCGTGTCGCGGCAGCCGAGCGGAGGGTGATACTCCTTCATGGCCTGTACACGGGCGCGCGGCACGGGGATGACATTTGTTGCGGCTTCAGTCACGAGTCCTCCTCCTATGTAAGCGTGCGCGAATGGATTCGGCGTGGGCGGTGAGTCCTTCGGCTTCGGCCAGCAGGACAGCGCGCAGGCCGAGTGTGCGCAGACCCTGTGACGAATACTGCTGCACGGTGATGAGCTTGACGAAGTCGTTGACGCTGAGGCCGCCGCGGACACGCGCCATGCCGCCGGTGGGCAGCGTGTGATTGGGCCCGGAGATGTAATCGCCCATGGGCTGCGCGGACCAGCGGCCCACGAAGACCGATCCCGCGTTCTGCACCCAATCGAGATCGCTTGCGGAGTCTACGGTGAGGTGCTCGGGCGCCAGGCGATTGGTGATGGCGCGGGCTTCGTCCAGGCTTGTTGCAATTATGGCCAGGCCGTTGCGGTCGAGGGCCTGGCGCGCGACGGGATTGTTGCGGCTGCGCAGCTTAGTTTCGGCAATGACCTCTTTGGCGAGATCGGCGCGCGTGGTGATGAAGATGGCCAGCGCCTCCGGATCGTGCTCGGCCTGCGCAACCAGGTCGGAGGCAATGCAAGCCGCGTTGCCGCGTTCGCTGGTGACGACAATCTCCGTGGGACCTGCGAGCATGTCGATGGCGCAGTCGAAGGCGATGAGACGCTTGGCGCCGGTGACATAGAGATTGCCGGGGCCGACGATTTTATCTACACGCGGAATGGATGCAGTTCCATAGGCCAGCGCGGCAATGGCGTGCGCACCGCCGAGGCGGTAGAATTCGGTAATGCCGAGCAGGTGTGCGGCTGCGAGAGTTTCCAATGCGGGTTTCGGCGAAACCACCGCAATGCGCTCGACGCCCGCGACCTGCGCGGGAACGGCGGTCATCAGCAGCGTGGACGGCAGCGGATGACGGCCGCTGGGCACATAGCAACCCACCGATCCGAGAGGCCGAACAAGCTGACCTGTGGTGAGGCCGGGGATAGGCTCATCGCTGAATGAGGCGGGCAGTTGGGAAACGGCAAAGCGGCGAATCTGCTCAGCCGCTTTTGTGAGCGCTTCTTGCATCACGGGAGTGATTGCGTTCCATGCAGCGGCCATCTCGTCGGGAGTAACGCGCAGAGAGCTCGCGCCAGCCAGGCCGTCGAATTGAGCGGCATAGCGGAGCAGTGCGCGGTCGCCCTGTTTGCGCACGTCGGCGACGATACGCTTGACGGCGGGCAGCACGGTATCGAGCGCCGCGCCGCCACGCCGTTCGAGAGCGGCGAGGATTTCCGCCGTTTGTTCCGCGCCGCGTCCTTTGGTCCGGATCGTCTTCATTCATTGCCTCCGGTCTAGAGCACGACTTTGTTGAGCGGGTATTCGACGATGCCCGTTGCCTTCGCTGCTTTGAGTTTTGGGATCACGTCTCGAGCAACACGCTCATCGACGATGGTGTTGACCGCGACCCAGTCGGAGTTGCTCAGCTGGGAGATAGTGGGCGAGTTGAGCGCGGGCAGCACGGCGAGAACCGCATCGAGATCGGCGCGCTGCACATTGAGCATGAGGCCCACCTGCGATTGCGCATCGATGGCGCCGCGCAACATGAGCGCAATCTGATCAAGTTTCTCGCGCTTCCAGGGATCGGCGAGAGTCTTCTTGCCGGCGATGAGATGCGTTTCGCTTTCCATGACCGTGTCGATGATCTTGAGGTGGTTGGCCTTGAGCGAGCTGCCGGTCTCAGTAACTTCGACGATGGCGTCGGCCAGCATGGGCGGCTTTACTTCCGTTGCGCCCCAACTGAATTCGACCTTGACATTGACGCCCTTGGCGGCGAAGTAACGCTTGCTGACTTCGACCAATTCAGTGGCGACGATTTTGCCTTCGAGATCTTCGGCCTTTTCAAAGCCGCTGCCTTCAGGAACCGCGAGTACCCAGCGCACCTTGCGGCGGCTCTGCTTGGCATAAGTGAGAGTGGTGACGCTGGTGACAGCAAGGCCGCTTTCGACGACCCAGTCGATGCCGGTGAGTCCGGCGTCGAGCACGCCGTGGTCAACGTAACGAGCCATCTCCTGCGCGCGAATCAACATGCACTCAATTTCCGTGTCGTCGATGGATGGAAAGTAAGAGCGGCCGTCGGCGTAGATGTTCCAACCGGCGCGCTTGAAGAGAGCAATGGTGGCATCCTGCAAACTGCCTTTGGGAATACCGAGTCTCAGCTTGTTAGCCACGAGTTATCTCCTTATTTGCGCCGGATGGCTGGTTTGCGCCGGCCACGGTCAGTGGTTTGGTGAAGCAACTGACCGTGCCCTCGTGGCATACGAGTCCGTCGCCTTCGACAACCACGCGAAATAACAGCGTGTCGTTGTCGCAGTCGGTTGCGGCGGAGACCACGCGCAGGCGGTTGCCGCTGGTTTCGCCCTTCATCCACAGCTTCTGGCGCGTGCGGCTCCAGAAGGTTACAAAGCCGGTCTCAAGGGTTTTGGCATAACTGACGGGGTTGAGAAAGCCCAGCATCAGCACTTCGCCGGTACTCGCATCCTGCACAATGCCGGGCGCGAGGCCGTCCATCTTGTCGAAATCGATTGTGGGGTTTGTATTGCTCATGGTTTTTCCTTGGTCCTGGTTCAGATTCTTTGGGGAAACGAAAAAGCCCGCTGGCTGAGTCGCCGGCGGGCTTGGGTGATTCTTTAGATCTCTCTGGCCGTTTACTTCAGGCCATGGCAGTCCGCCGGCATGGAAGTTCCATGATGATGGTGGTGACCGTGATGGCGGCTGCTCTGCATCTGATTTTCAGGTTAAGGGAAAACTGGGCGTATGTCAAATGATTGACTTGCGGGCAAGGTGCGGCAGGGCAGAGAATGGAGCCTTGCGAGCAAGGATGCGATTTACGGCAGCAGCGGCTGTGGTGCTGGGCGTTTGCCTGGCGGGGAAGGCGCAATATCAGGATCGAGACACCCGCGGAGTGGCCAAAACATCGGCAACGGCGCCTCAGCCGGAGGCGCGCGTAGACATCAATCATGCCAGCGTGGATGAATTGTTGAAGGTTCCCGGTATGACGCGCAGTTGGGCCGGACGCATTGTTCGCTTCCGGCCATACCGCACCAAGCAGGACCTGGTGGAGCACGGCGTGGTGACCAGCCAGGTTTACGACCGCATCAAGGATTACGTGATCGCGCACCGAGAGGCGCAGTGATCGCGGCTAGTTGATGCGACTGATTAAAGGTTTTTTAGACTGTAAAAAGCCATAGGTAGATGGAGCTATCCCACCTTAGGCGCAAAAACAAAGACGCGCCGAAGGTGGGGCACCCGGCAGTTACCTTGGCCTCAAGCCTCGGTTGGTTCCGGCGTTGGTGCGTCGCCGCGCCTGAGCAGCCTGCTCAGAATCACATAGAGCACAGGGATAAAGAACAGGTTCAGGACTGTGGAGAGCAACATGCCGCCGACAACGGTGGTGCCGACGGAGCGGCGACCCAGAGCGCCTGCACCGGTGGCGAAGACCAGCGGAAGAACGCCGAGGATGAAAGCGAAGGAAGTCATCAAAATGGGCCGCAGACGCAACTCGCCTGCCTCGGCGGCGGCATCGGCGATGGAGCGTCCCTTCCTGCGAAGTTGCTCGGCAAACTCGACGATCAGAATTGAGTTTTTCGCCGAGAGGCCGATGAGCATGACCAGTCCAATCTGGCAATAAACATCGTTGGAGAGGCCGCGCAGCGAGACCAGTCCGAGCGCGCCGAGCACCGCCATGGGCACGGCAAGAAGAATGATAAAGGGCAGCGCGAAGCTCTCGTAAAGCGCTGAGAGAGTGAGATAGACGACCAGAATGCCGAGGCCGAAGATGATAAGCGCCCTGCCACTGGACTCGATTTCGTCCAGCGTCAGTCCGGTCCACTCGAACTTCATGCCGGGCATCATCGTTTTGGTGGCCACGTCTTCCATGGCCGCGAGTCCCTGGCCGGAGCTGTAACCGCGCGCGGGCGAGCCGTCTATTTCGACTGCGCGGAAGAGGTTGTAGTGGGTGATGACGGGCGGGCCCGAGCTCTCGGTAACCTTAGCCAGGTTGTCGAGCGGCACCATCTGGCCGGAGTCGGACCGCACGTAGTAGCTGTGCAGATCGCTGCCCGACATGCGGAAGGGCTGGTCAGCTTGGACAAAGACGCGATAGGTGCGGTTGTTGTAGTCGAAGTCGTTGATGTATTCCGAGCCCATGAAGACGCCGAGAGTGGTGGTGATCTGCGAGAGCGGAATGTTCATCGTCTTGGCTTTCTCGCGATCGATGGTGACCAGCACCTGCGGGTCGTTGGCGGAGAAGGTGGTCAGCAGGCCGGTGAGGTCCTTGCGCTGGCGGCTCGCGCCCACAATCTGATGGGCCACGCGGTCCAGGTCGCTGAGGGTGTTGTTTCCCTGGTCCTGAAGCATGAACTGGAAGCCGCCATAGCTGCCGACGCCCGACACGGCGGGAGGCTCGAACATGGCCACCAGTCCGCCATTGGGCGCGAACATAAGGCTCATCAGCTTGGGTGAGAGGTCGGCCACAATGTCGGCGGTGGAGTGGCCCTTGCCGCGCCGCTGATCGGAAGGTTTGGTCGAAATAAACATCATGCCCGCGTTGGAGGCGCCGCCGGAAAAGCTGAAACCCATGACGGAGAAGGCTCCGGCAATGTCAGGATTCTGGCCGATGATGGCCTCGGCGCGATCGGCCAGAGCTGTTGTGTAGGCCAGCGACGAGCCCGGCGGAGCCTGCACGATCACCATCAGAAAACTCTGGTCCTCTTGGGGGATGAAACCGGTGGGAACGTGCTGATAAGTCCACACTGTTGCGCCCAGGCCGGCGAAGAATACGACGAGCAGCACATAGCGCAAGCGCAGCGCGACATGGATCGATTTTGCATAGGAGCTGGATAACCAGCTTATCTGCCTGTCGGCAGCGTGGATAAATGAGCTGAAGAGGCGTGAGACGGGGCGAATGTGCAGGAAGTCAAGCTGGTGGGGACGGTCCTCTTCGCCGCGCAGGAAAATGGCCGAGAGAGCCGGCGAGAGCGTGAGCGCGTTGAAGGCCGAGATGGCGATGGCAAAAGCAATCGTGAGCGAGAATTGGCGGTAGAGAATGCCCGTGGTGCCGGGGAAGAACGAGACCGGCACAAAGACTGCGATCAAAACGAGAGATGTCGCAATGACGGCGCTGGTCACCTCGCCCATGGCCCTCGAAGTGGCCTCGTGGGGATCGGAGTGCTCCATGGCGATGTGGCGCTGCACATTCTCGATGACCACGATGGCATCGTCCACCACGAGTCCCGTAGCCAGTGTGATGCCGAAGAGGGTGAGCGAGTTGATGGAGAAGCCGAATAACTTGATGAAGGCGAAGGTCCCGATCAGCGAGACCGGAATAGTGACGGCGGGAATGATGGTAGCGCGCCAGTCCAGCAGAAAGAGGAAGATGACGGTGATGACGATGAAGATGGCCAGGCCAAGGGTCCACAGCACTTCGCGGATGGAGTCGCCGACCACGGTTGTGGAGTCGAAGGCGATGGCGTATTCCAGACCCGGCGGAAAGCTCTTCGACAACTCGGCGAGCACGGCCTTGGCGTTTTTGTCTACTTCAAGGGCGTTGGCGTTGGAGAGCTGCATGACGCCGATGCCCATCGCCTCGCGTCCGGAGTATTTCAGCACGGTGCTGTAGTCCTCGGCGCCCACCTCCGAGTGGCCGATATCCCTGAGCAGCACTAGACCGTTGGGGGAGTTCTTGACGATGATATTGTCGAATTCGGCAGGACTCGTGAGGCGGCCCACTACGCGCACCGGGATCTGGAAGGCCTGCTTCGTATCCGAAGGAGGCTGGCCAAGCTGGCCGGCGGGAATTTCGACGTTCTGCTCGACCAGCGCATTGACCACGTCGGTGGCCGTGAGACTGCGCGCAGCCATCCGCACCGGATCAAGCCAGACGCGCATGGCGTACTTGCGCTCGCCGAAGATCATCACGTCGCCCACGCCGGGCACGCGCTTGAGGGCGTCCTTCACGTAAACGTCGAGGTAATTAGAGATAAACTCAGGCGAGTAGCGGCTGTCGCGCGTGAAGAAGCCGGCGCCAAAGACAAAATTGTCGTTGGCCTTGGTGATGCTGATGCCGGTCGCGTTGACGGCCGCGGGCAGCCGGCCCGTTACGCTAGCCACGCGATTCTGCACGTCCACGGCGGCGATGTCGAGGTCGTAGCCGGTCTGGAAGGTGGTGGTGATGGAACTGGTGCCGCTGTTGGTGCTCGACGAGCTGATGTAGCGCATTCCCTCGACGCCGTTGATGGCTTCTTCCAGCGGGATGGTGACGGCCTTCTCGACCGTGTCGGCATTGGCGCCCACGTAGTTGCAGCCCACCTCCACCTGCGGAGGAGCAAGCGTGGGGTACATGGAGATCGGGAGATTGGGGATGCACACAGCGCCGGCCAGAATAATCAGCAGCGCGCAGACCGTCGCAAAAACCGGCCGATGAATAAAGAAATCGACAAACAAAGTAGACCTTCCCCTTTTGCCCGCAATGGGCACGGTATGACTGTCGCCCTGTACCCGCCTCCAGCCCGCTGCCGGAGGCGCTTGTCTAGCTGTACTCTAGGCTCCCGGCAACGGCATAACCGGCATGTTGTTGATCAGGAACTGAGTGCTGGAGACGATGACCCGGTCGCCCGCGTTCAGGCCCGAAGAGACGGAGTAGCTGTTGCCCACCGTATCGCCCAGCGTGACCGCGACTTGGTGGGCAACAAAGTGGCCGTTCTGCTGCTGGGCAACAAACACGAAGCTCTGCCCGCCTTGGCGCGTAACCGCCAGCACCGGCACAACGGCCATGGGAGTGGTGCTCCAGATGATGCGCGCCTTGATCATCTGCGCGTTGCGCAGCACTTCGGGTGTGGCGTGGACCGAGGCCTTTACCAGAATTCCCTGCAAGGTGCTGTCCACCTGCGGCGAGAGAAAATCGATCTTCGTCTTCTCCAGCAATTTGCCGGTGTTGTCCATCAGCTCCACAGCAAGTCCCTGACGCACCTGGCCGGAGCGCTCTGTGGGAACGTAAATGTAGGCTTCCAGATCCTTGTATTCATCCACCGTGGTCAGCACAGTGGCCGGAGAGTTCGACGGCGACGCAAAATCGCCCACATGCACCGGAATATCGCCCACAACGCCGTAGAAGGGCGAGCGGATGCTGTAGTAGGCCAGTTGCTCCTCCTGCGTCTTGCGCAGTTCCACAGCCGACTGATAATCCTCCTTGGTGTTGCCAAAAGATTGCTGCGCCTGGTCGTAGGCGTCGCGGCTGGTTACTCCGGCCTCAAAGAGCTTGCGCTGGCGTTCGAGCTCGATCACGTTGTAATCGTAGAGGGCTTTCTTCTGGCGCTCGGTGGCGCGCGCCGACGCGACGGTGGCCATTTGCTGCCGCGGATCGATCTCCATCAGCAACTGCCCTGCCTTCACGTGATCGCCCGAGCGGACGACAATCTTCGTGAGCATTCCGCTCACCTGCGGCAGCAACGTCGCCGAGCGGCGAGATTTGATGGTGCCCTCGTACTCGCTCGATTGGGCCACCGGCGCAAATGTCACTGCTACCGTCTGCACCGGCATAGCCTGCATCCCAGACGCTGCCTGAGCCACCGGCTTCTTCTGGCAGCCCGTAGCCGCCAACCCAAGAAGCACAAAACAACCTATCGCAATCATGCGTTTCAAAACGATTTTCCTCACTTTATCTCTTTTACGGAAATCTTCAGCCCGAAGTTCCGCGCAAAACCCAATCAAGTCCTTCGGTTTGTGCCGGATAAAATTGCGATGCTGCCTGGCCGAACCGGTCGTCATCACGAATTACAGCTTTCACGAAAGCGTCCGCCCCGCCGTGCGCTGAACTCACGCGGGGAATCAATTTCAGGTCGCCTTCCCTATTGTAATGTGACTCCTGGGACCGGGGCAGCGACGCAAAATATCGCTCTTCGATCATCGGGTCAGTTTAGGACAATGACTCCGTTTCTTTGACACGGCCCGGTTGAGTTGGTAGCCTTCATAAGGGCGCATGTGGCCACTTCTGGCCGATGGTTGGCCCTCTCAGCGTCCCCGTCGTCTAGCCCGGCCTAGGACACCGCCCTTTCACGGCGATAACACGGGTTCAAATCCCGTCGGGGACGCCAACAAAACAAAAGATTTAGATCAATTACTCTCTTCATTCAATTCTCCCGGTAGCGCTGTGGTAACAATAGAACAGAACACGA
>Ga0224555_1004592_pt1 | contig 12499 bp, 8 predicted proteins | sample 714S23034metaG_FD_180687 | JGI IMG/M metagenome (GOLD analysis project Ga0224555, IMG submission 180687) | Peat soil microbial communities from Stordalen Mire, Sweden - 717 S2 30-34 | ecosystem: Environmental > Terrestrial > Soil > Wetlands > Peat | place: Sweden: Norrbotten County, Stordalen...
TCCTCGCCTCTATCGTAGGCCAGCAGAAATTTTCGGCGCAGATCATCCCCATATGGCTTCGCCATCGATTCACTCGCCGCAGAGTCTCGCCAATTGGAGTCTACACTATTAAGGAAAATGCTCTAGTAGATTCTGCCTCGTTGCGCCCGTCGTCCTGGCGGGAATCTTCTCATATCCTTCCTTCGCTCAGCTTGCGGCGGCTTTGCCTGACCCATCCGGTCCGACGGTTGCCAGCGTGAGCGGCGCGCATGCGCCTGGAAGTTCAACGGATGCTTCGAGCGGTAACACAAATAGTGCAAAGAATGCGGCTCTTCCTCCGGTGCGCAGCAGCATTATGGTCACAGCCAGCCGGGACATCGACCCGAGTGCCGGGGTTACGGCTTATAGCATCTCCGCCCAGGATATCCTGAGCTCCGCCGGAACCTACGGAGACTTCTCCCGCTACCTACAGATGTTTCCGGGTGTCACCTTCAACAGCGATGAGAGCGACGATGTTCTGGTTCGTGGTGGCAATCCAATCGAAAACCTCTACCGGGTTGACGGAATTGACGTTCCCAATATCAACCACATTGCGACTGAGGGCACAACGGGTGGCCTGGTTTCCATGATCGACACCGCAGCCATTGAAAACCTGGATTTCCTCACAGGTGGGTACGATGCGAGTTATGACGAACGCCTTTCATCAGTCATCGATATCCATACGAGAGAGCCTCGCGGAGGCCATCGCTACACCCAGGGCGACGTGGGCTTCGTTGGCGCCGGGTTCACCACAGATTCCCCGCTTCGCAATGGAGGATCTTATCTTATATCGGCTCACCGTAGCTTATTGAACCTGTTTACCGATGACATCGGGCTCAACGGCGTTCCTATCTACACGAATGTTCTTGCGCGAGCGAGTCTGGCAGTTACGCCCGTCGACACTGTGAGCCTTCTCGCCCTCGGCGGAGCCGACTCAATCAACATCAAGCCTGAGTGCGACGACGTTGCCGAAACGAACACCATCGACACTCAGTACAGTGGGTGGCGCGGAACAGTAGGGACGCGATGGCAGCATCTGTTTTCGCGCGATAGTTTTGGCATCCTCACCTTGTCCGATTCCGAGGATACGCAGGATATTCAGCAGCAAGATCAGCTCTACAACGGTTCAATGCCCGTGGCCGCCGACCCCAGTACTTTCCCAACCGTACCCGTATATTCTGAGCACACGCATGACGGGATTAGCACCTTCAGGTATGAAATCCGGGCGATGAAGGGTCCGTTTAGTATTTCGGCGGGCCTGGAGATTCGGTTTCACCGAATTGCCTACAACGTTGCACAGCCGACTGGGGAATCATCTCCCTTCAGCAGCGATCCTGGGCGTTCAGATGCCACCTCGTTCTCTCCACACCTTTCGGCGGGAGAGACTGGCCAATACGTTCAGCTCTCGTATCGCCTGACACATCGATGGACGATGGGCGGAGGATTCAGATATCAAACCTTCAACTATGGCGGACACCTAACCATTACGCCACGCTGGAACTCAGCCTATCAAGTTTCCCATCACTTGATTGCTCACCTCAGCTATGGCGATTATGCCCAACTTCCGCCATATATTTACCTGACTGCATTCGCGCAGAACAATCAACTTATCCCGATCCGCGATCGGCAGATCGTGGCTGGAATCGACATTCAGGCTGCGGCCCTGGGAACGGTCAAACTCGAGGCTTTTCGAAAGGACTACAACGATTACCCTGTTTCTTCCGAATATCCCACGCTCTCCCTGGCTAACATGGTGGACACTCTCGGCCAGGAATTCATCTGGCTTCCGATGGTGAGTGATGGAGCCGGACGCGCGTCCGGAATCGAGCTTTCGGCGGAGAGCCACATTCGTTCGCATCTGCACTTTATAGAGAACGCATCTCTCGCACGCGACAAATTCTCGGGTCTGGACGGAGTGTTGCGACCTGGGAACTTCGATTATCCGTTTGTACTCAACGCGGCTGGCTCGTATCGCAGCGGACGGCACTATGAGGTCAGCTACCGGTACGAGTACTCAACCGGTCGCCCTTACACTCCGTTCCTACTGAGCGCCAGCGCTGCCCAGAACCGGCCGATCTACGACATGTCTCAAGTCAACGCCCTGCGTGGGCCAGCATACAGCCGCCTGGATTTTTCGGTGACTCGCAACTTCTTCATCGGAGAGCGCACCCTTGCAGTCTATGGCGGCCTGGAAAATGCTCTGGATCGGCAGAACTTTCTGGGTTATGCGTGGACGCCCAGGGTCGATGTTTATTGGCCGTGTGCGCCGAACCCAACCGGCTGCGTCACGGAGGTGACGCAGATGGGACTGTTCCCCAATTTCGGGGCTCGCTTCAGCTTCTAGGCAGGAACAGCCTGCATTTTGGATCTCGGCGCGATTGAACTGATGCAGCGAGTAACTTCAACACACGGCTCTTTTTGATCAATGGTTGCCCTGGCCCGATCAAAGAGCGAGGGCAGCTCCCTGCGTCTGGACTCCATCTCAGCCAGGGCCCGTTCCGCCATCGCGGGGCTATACCATTCCTGAGGAATCGAACACAGCATGGATCGCAGCGCCGTCACATTTACGGCAGCAATCCTGGCCTCCCAGTGGCGCGGCAAGGAATCGACTGGAAGCCCCCAATAGAAGGATAGGTCGGGAATCATCGGCGCGCAGGGACAGGCGCGGGTTCGTCCCTCCGGACCGCCGAACATGTGGCTGTTGTCAATAAAGGTTGCCGTTAACAATCCCTTGCGGCCGCAGGGGCTGTAGATCACTTGCCGACTGTCAGTGTGGCTGGCCCAGATATCGATTGCGAGAGCACCAACGAAATCCCCTGAATTGACAACATGCGATGCCCATTTAGAGGGAATGATCTGGTAAGTGCCGGCGACTCCATGGGAGGCAGCCAGGCGCGAACCGAAATGGAGGGTGTTGTTCACACTGACGAACTGTTGCGGACGGTCGGATAGCATCTCTGGGTGAAGATCGATGAAGTCTTCCGACAGCGACAGCGCAGTCCACGACGGTACCGGTAACCCGAAATACCGAAGCAATTCCGAACCGAACGCCTCATTGAAAAGCACGTTTGGTCCGACGGCTCCCGCCATCTTCATGATGTAGATATTGTTGTCAGTCGCTTCTACCAGGCAAGCTTGACTAACGCCTCTGAGCTGATAAAAAAAACGTCTTACTCCAGGGCTATCCATTGAGCAATACCGACTTCTCTGATGGCAGACTCAAGGTCCGCTCGGTTGCATTGCCCGGACTTGCAGGCTCGAAGTACCCCAATCGACAGAAGCTCTAAACGCTGCACCAGGGCTTCTGTCTCCTCGAAGGGAGTTTGTCTCCAGTCGTCTGCCAGGTCTAAGAGGTACTTCTGTATCTCTTTGGGGACCGGACCCCAGTCGGCAGATCGCAAAACTTCGATTTGGCCGTGCAACTCATCACTTAGAGAATCGTGCCTGATAGCCACCAAGCAGGGAAATTCGACGGTGTGCGTTAACGACCGCGAGTATGCAAGTACCACAAAACGGCACAGGGTTTGGGGAGGAAGCCATGTGTAGCCGTCACGATCAAACATGGTATGTTATCCACATAGGCCGGCCTGTGTCCATTGTTTTTTGGTTAAAGTGGTATTCACCCGCACCCCCCCGTGTCCCCCCTTGAATCCGTGCTCAGTTAGATAGCGCCGAGCGCCAATCCCGTTGCACCAGTATGTATATCGGCGAAACTGATTGATTGGATTAGGAAGGACATACGCCCTCGCGGGCCTATATGCGAGGAAGAGCGATGCGGACATCGCGAAGGAATTGCAGCTCAAAGAGTTGGTGGAGATATGCCATGACCAGGAATCCCAAATGCAAGAGTGACGCCTCTGAGGCGATTCATTCCTCGGCGTTGGCGCTGTTCAAAGTCGGCGCAATCGACAAGGCCACCATGCGGAGCTTCGACAGCTCTTGCCTTGCTGCTCCCGCCGCGCTCAAGCCCCGCCAGATCAAGCAGCTTCGCGAGCGCCATCGCGTCAGCCAGCCGGTCTTTGCCCGCTACCTGAACACCAGTGAATCCACGGTGGAGAAGTGGGAGACCGGCGCCAAGAAGCCCAGCGGCATGGCGCTCAAGCTCCTGGCTGTCGTCGAGAAACACGGATTGAAGATGCTCGCGTGAACGCGTCTTGTTCCTACAATAGGAAGCGATGCTCTCCGAAGCCGAGCTCGACCGTGTCTGCGTAGTTCTGGTCCGCGCGCGCAACCCCAGCAACATCGGCGCCGTGGCCCGCGCCATGCACGACTTCGGATTCGGCCGCCTGCGCGTCGTCAACGACTATCCCGTGCCCTTGGAGGAGGCCAGGTCCGCGGTCGACGCGTCCGCCGTAATGGCCGCCGCCCTCAGTTGCGCCAGCGTGGCCGACGCGGTCGCCGACTGCACGCTGGTGGTGGGCACCACCGCGGTGGGCGAGCGCCATCTGCACCACCAGTTGCTTCCCCTGGCCCAGGCCGCACCCCGGCTGCTCGCGGAGTTGCGCCGCCCAGGCCATCGCGCCGGCCGCGTGGCGCTGCTCTTCGGCTCCGAAAAAACCGGCCTCAGCAACGACGAGCTAAGCCACTGCAACTGGCTGCTGACCATCCCCATGCGCACCCCTGCGGGCGCGCGCCACGTCTCCATGAACCTCGGCCAGGCCGCTGCCGTGTGCCTCTGCGAGCTGGTCCGCAACGGCGAATCCGGCGCCGAATCGAACCCGCCCGATGCGCCCGCCGCCAACCCCGCAACCGCAGCCCAACTGGAATCGATCGCCGCGCTGCTGACTGAGGTCATGCAAGCCACCGAGTACACCCGCCGCCACGCCCACAACGCCGCCCCTGCCCACATCCGCCGCCTCGTCCGCCGCATCGGCGCAGACGCAATCGACGCCCCCGTCTGGATCGGCATCCTCAAGCAAATCCTATGGAAGCTCGGCCTCAAGCCCCAGGACGAACCCCGCACCTAGTGGAGTGCGTCACGCAGATGGACAGTTATGGCAGCAGCCCTCAAAAAGCGAATCACAGAGTGCACAGAGCAGAAGAGAGAACACAGAGATCGAATTTCTTTGTGGACTTCTCTGTGTTCTCGCAGTTCCTCCGTGTTCTCTGTGATTCGCTCTTGTCGAGTGCCAAGAAATAACGATAGGCAATTACGACGCACTACACTAGCAGCCTCGAACCTCGAACTTCGAACCTCGAACCTCGAACCTCGAACCTCGAACCTCGAACCTCGCAAACCCTACTTCGCGTCGTTCTTCAGGACCTCTTCTGCGAAGAAGTTCTCCACCTTGGCCTGGTCGGCCAACCACTCGAAGTATGCGCTCTTCAGCAGTTGCGAGCGGACGTCGTGCAGTTGCTGGCGGATTGCCTGCTGCACGCGCGGATCGTTCAGGTCGAGCTGTCCCGCCGGCTCGCGCGAGATCAGCTTGTAGATGGCGTAGCCTACCGGCTTATGGGTCTGGCCGTCCAGCAGCGGCATAATATCCGTGACCTGACCCGCCTTCAACTTGGTCACCGCGGCAAACACCGACGGGTCGGCGTGCATCTCCGACTCGTAGTGGTAGCCCATGTCGCCGCCGCTCGACGAGGTCTCCGGGTCCTCCGAATACTGCATTGCCAGCGTGCCGAAGTCCTCACCGGAGTCCAGCCGGTTCTTCAGCGCCTGGATCTTCTTCTTCGCTTCGGCGTCCGTGGTCGCCTTGCTGCCCTGCAGGTTCACCGGCTGCGGCGAGGGCACGTCGGTCACGCGGATCACGGCCAGGTGGTAGCGCGTCTCGATCAAGTCGAACTCGGACTTGTGTTGGTTGAAGTAGCTGGCCACGTCGGCGTCGGAAACGGTGACCTTGGAGTTGATCTCCTTGTTGAGCAGCTTGTCCTGGGTCAGGCTATGCCGCAGTTCACGCTTCACACCGTCCAGCGTCGTATGGTTGGTCGCCAACCACTGGTTGAACTGCTCCTCCGTGTACCGCGCCTTCAGGTCCGCAAGCTTCGCTTCCACATCCTCGGGCGTCGCCGTCAGGTTTAACTTGGCGGCCCGCTGCGCCAGGATCTCTTCCGTGATCAGTTCGTGGACGATCTGCAGGCGAAGCTCGTCGGCCTGCTCCGGCGAAGGCCGCTGGCCCTGCGCCTGCGCCTGGCCCAATTGCGCCTGGTACATGCGGTCCATGTCGGCGCGCATAATGGCGTGGCCGTTCACCGTGGCCACCACGTCCGCGCCGTGCGAGCGGTTGCATCCGCTCAACAGCAGCAGCGCCACCGGCAGTGCGCCTGCGGCGATCCCCGCAACCATCCTGCTGCCCATGCTCATCTTGCTGCGAACCACGGTCCCGTTCGCCGCGGCCGTTCTTGCTGTGCTAGTCATGTTTCGCCATTCCGATTTGCGGTCCGTCCGGACCGCGCTCATTCTATTGGTTTCGCCTGCTCTACCGTCTGCATCTCGGTTGCTAACTCCCTGGTTTGGCCGCGGGCGGTGCGGCCGGAGCCGCAGGCTTGGGCGGCGCGGGCGGCGGCGTTTGGCCCGCCGCAGTCAACGCTCCGTCGATGATCCGGTAGAGGGTCTCCACCGGCACCACGCCCTCCACTTTTTCGCCGTTGATAAACAATGTCGGCGCGGAACCCAGGCTCAGCGGCTCCTTCAACGCCTCATCCACCGACGCCTTCACTTTGCTCGAGTCCTGCTTCAGCACGCACGCCACCAGCTCCGGCTGGTTCACCTTCTGCCGCGTGCCCTCGTCCAGCGCGATCTTGTCCAGCATCTGGTCGGCCTTCGCCGTGGTCTTCTCTTCCCGCGGAATCTCCGCAGCATGCGCGTGCACGTAGTCGACGAAGTTCCAGTAGCCCTCGGTAGTGACTGCGCCCAGGCAGTCGGCGTCCACCGCGGCGCGCATCGCCCAGGGGTGAATGTCCAGCGGAAAGTCGCGGTACACAATCCGCACCTGGTCCTTGTAGCGGTTCAGAATCGCGGGAAACAGCTCGGCATTCATCTGCGCGCAGAACGGGCACTCCAGGTCGTCGAAGCCCACGATCACCACCGGCGCGTTCGGCCCTCCGCCGCGCGCGGGCCTTCCCGCCGGCGAAACCTGGTCCTTCGGGTCCCGGCTCAGATCCAGTTTGTTGAACTGCGCCAGCGTCTTGCCGTCGGCGGAGAGCAGGAACGTCGCCGTCCTCGGCGAACCACCCGGCGCCGTGAACGTCGCCAGCACCTGGTCGTATCCCGGAACCTCGCTCGCGGCCGGCACGCCGAACGAGATCGCGTAGTCCAGCCCGATCGACGACTTGTTGCGGATCGTCACCTCGGCCTTGCGCGCCATCTCCGGCGACAGCTTCACCCCCGCCTGCACTGCCGGCGCACTCGACGCCTTTGCACTGGACCCCTGCGGGACCGGCTGGTCCGGCGGCTGGGCTGGCGGTTGGGCGTGGCAGCCGAACGCGGCCAGCGCAAGCACCAACGCGAGACGACTGAACGGCCTGACAGCAATCAACACAGTCCCGATTATCTCACGCCAAACCCCCATTTTCCCGCATCCAGCCACCCCTCCACCCCCAAACACCGCTGCTGCCGCACCCCCCAACGCCGTCGCAAACCCCAGCGCCGTCGCAAACCCCAACGCCGTCCGCAAACCCCAGCGTCGTCATTCTGACTTGAAGAGTCAGAATCTCCGTATTTGTCTTCAACTAATAACTGACAACCTGCAACTAACAACTGCCCCTAAAACACCTGGTCCTGGTGGCGCAGGTTCCCCGCGCTCCCGATATTGGCCAGCGTGAAATTGAATTTGTAGCCATTGTCGTTACGCGCCGTGCCCAGTTCGAACTTGCGGTACTCCACGCTCACGCCGCAGCAGTTCCAGTTGTACGAGCTTTGGATCGCGCCATACTGCACCGTGCCCAGATCCAGGTCGATGCCCGCGCTCGCCGCCGCGCTGAAGCCCGGTTTGTTCGGCTTGCCGAAGCCGAACCATGCGCGCATCTGGGTGAAGTTCGCCACCGACGACAACGTGCCCTCCACATACGACCGCGCCGGCGCATTCAGCCGGCCAATGATCGTACCCGCGGAGATAGAGCCCTCGTGCACGTCCACATACAGGTTGTTGGCCGTGAACTTCCGGTTGCAGCCGGTCGCAGCCGTCACCGCGCTGCTGGCGGACGACGCCGAGCAGGTGTCGTAGTCGAAGTCCCACTCCACGTCGATCTTCTCCGACGTGCGCACCCGCAGCCGCGAAAGGATCGGCGAGATGTCGCGCGGCCGGGTCATGAACGAGATTCCCGAAAAGTCCAGCGTAGTGTCCAGAATCGCGCGCGGGCCCGTCGTCACCGCGCCGCCGAAGGTTGGGTCGAAAAAATACTTCTGCGCCACCCGCCAGCTGATCCACTCGCGATTGCCGCACACCGGCTCGCCGCTGTCATCCCGGTTCGCCGCTTCGCCGGGGTCCTCCACGGCGTCGGCAGCGTGGCCGGCCGATCCCAGGATCTCGGTGGCGTCCGCGCCCGCGCCCGCCGCGCGGCACGGCTTGTCGCCCTTCTCGCGCAGGAACAGCCTCTGGGTCACGCCGTACTCCACCTCGTTGGTGTTGCTGGCAATGTCCACCAGGTCGAACCGCAGCACGTCCTGGAAATCATTGATGCCGTTGATGTAGCGGTAGGTCACCTCCGGCGCAATCGTATGCTTCACGTCGTGCCGCACCAGCTTCCGGATCCAGCCCGAGTCGAACGTCCGCTCCAGCACCGGCGCGCGCAGGTCCAACTCCATGTCCACGGCGGCGCGGTTCATTGTGGCCAGGTTCTCCACCGGACCGGGCACGCCGGGTTGAGGTGGAAACCGGCTGCGGCTGTAAAACGTCTCGCGCCCGGCGACCGAGGGCCGCAGATTCCATCCACCAAAGTGCAGCGGGTACGCAAGCTCCGGCCGCACATCCAGCCGCTCGATCATGCCGCCGGTCGCGAAGCCCGGCTGGGTCCGCTTCAACGCCGCCGCCGAACTGTCCAGGTTCCATTCCAGGCCTGTCGAACCCAACTCGTGGTCGGTGGTGGTGAACTCCAGCGCCGGCGCGTGGAAGATGTGCACCTGCTCCTCGGCCTGGAACGGCACCGTGGTCGCGATCCGTTTCTCGCCCTGGTACCGGTCGCCTTCCAGCGAAGCCGCCATGCCGTCCTGCTCGCGCGTCGCGTAGATGGTGGAGAGCACATCGCTCGACACCGCCTGGTTGAAGTTCGTCGAGAACGCCTCGCGGTACGGGAACGAGCTCAGGTACTCCACATCCGCCACCGCCCTGGCCTGCACCGGCGAAACCGCACCGGCCGGGTCCTCCCCGGCAGTCAGGTCGTATCGCCCGGAAAAGGTCACGTCCGTGCCGCTCTGGTTCACGTACACGCCGCCGGGATAGTAGCCGCGGTCATGCAGCCCGCTGTAATGCAACTTGACCAAGTCCTGCCCCGGCCCGCGATAGCGCAGGCTCGCCGTCTGCTCCCAGCCGCGCGCCGAATAGAAGATCGTCCCCACCGTCAGGTCGGTGCTGCGGTTGATCGCCCAGTAGATCTGCTCGCCGACGGTATCGCCCTTGCTCGCCGAGTTGATTCCGATCTCGGGAATCAGGATGCCCGTCTGGCGGTCGTTCGCATCCAGCGGGTGCGTGACATACGGGAACCACAGCACCGGCAGGCCCATCAGGTGGAAGACGCTGTTGGCCGTGTGCGCCTGGGTGTCGTTCACGTCGAACTTCGCCGCCGAAAGCAGCCAGTCCGGGTCCGGCAACTGGCACGACGTGATGGTGCCGCCGTACACCTGGTACCGCCGCGGCCCGGTCTTCACCACCATCCTGCCGGTGAACAGAAATGGATTGCCGTTGGTGTAGCGCTGGGTGCCCGCGGCCTCCTTCCCTGTTCCCTGTTCCCTGTTCCCTGTTCCCTGTTGCGCCGCCACTTTGCGGGTGCTGCCCACCGAGCCGACCACGTCGAAAAACCGCCCCGTCTGGGTCTGCAGGTTGATGGTCCCGTGGCTCGCCTCGACCCGTTCGGAGGTCTCCCCGATCGTCACCACCACGTGCCCGGTCATGTCCACGTCGCCGGTGTCGCGGTTGTATTCAATGTGGTCGGCGCGCAGCGTACGGTCGCGATACGTGATCACCACGCCGCAATCGGCGACATACAAGTGGCCGTCTGTTGACTCTTTCCCGCAATCCGGATCGGTCGCAATCAGAACATCCGTGGCCGGCGGCGGAATCGGCGTCGCGTCCGGATACTGCGTATCGGAAAGCTCGGCCGGAAGCGCGTTTTCAACCGCTGCCGCCGGAGGTGCCACAGTCGTCACCTCTTGCCCTGCGAGTTGTGCATGGTTTGCCGCGAGCCCCGTGATACTTATGAAGAAGCAGGCGCTCCTGAGAATTTGCGCAGGTGAGAGACGGCCGCCGCGTGGGCGCTGGTCGACACTGGACGGCGATCCCGGGAGCGCCAACGGGGAGACAGCGGATCGGAACGGGATTCGGCCCGGCGCTCGCTGTCTCCCAGCGGGATTGGCCTCGGCAGCGGGACCGGATCGCTGCTCAACCCTGCGCTGCCGGCCGTTCAGTTTTGTCACACGCACCACCCTTTAGAGGTTAATTGATTTCGCGGAAGTGAGTTTGAGTTTGAGCAAAATGGGCTCCGCACTGCTTAACCCCGAAACCGCCGATTCCACCTTAGCCGCAATCGCCGGCGACTCCGCAGCCGCCGGACCCAATCCCGCAGCGTTTTCCGGGTCTGCCGCGGCGCTCCGCCTCCAGGCTGCCGAACGCCTCGCCGCCCACCGCAGCCGTCGCGGCAACGCGCAGGCGCGTCCCGCACCCGGACCCACCCGCCCCGCCACCACCCGGGCCGCGCGCATCGCCGCCGTCGTCGCCGAGCGCTACGCCCACACCCAGAGCTACCGCGCCTTTCTCGCCGCCGAGGCCGAACGTGCGGTCCAGCAGGCCCGCGCCGCCGCCGAGGTCGCCACCCTCAACGCCCAGGCTGTCGCCGCCGCCCAGCAATCCCTGCTCGACACCTTCGACCAGGCCGCCTTCGACCAGAACGCCGCCGAACCCGACTCAGTCCGCGAAGACTCCCCGAGCGCCGAACCGAACGCCGAATCGCACCGCGAGCCGCAAGTCGAACTGCGGCAGGGAAGTCAGGCCTGCAATCGGCAAGCCAATCAAAACCAATTCACCGGCAATCCCCACGCCGAACCGCCTCAGCCCCGCCCCGTCGAACTCAGCCTCTGGCCCGACCTCGACCCTGCATCCACAGCCCGCTCGCACCACCCCACTCGCCCGCACCGTTCCACCCACGAACCTCACCCCTCGAACCTCGAACCTCGAACCTCGAGCCCTTCCCTCACCGTCCGCCTCTACGAAGACGCCGCCAGCGCGGCCCACGTTGACCTCGAGGCCTCGCGCCGCGCCGCCGCCCCGCGCGCCAACCACCCCCCGGAGTTCAGCCAGGACCCGAACCCGGGCCGCAACCCCGACCGCAACGACGCCGAAGCCCTCGCGCTCGACGAAGAGATCGCCTTCCGCCAGGCCCCGGTCTTCGAAGAGCCCGCCGGCCCGCCCATGCCCCTGCCCGCCAACCTGATCGAGTTCCCGCGCCAGCTCGTCGCCTCCCGCAAGGCCCGGCCGCGCCTGGCCGAGGGCCCCCTGCGCGACCAGGCCGACGCCGCTGCTCGAGACAGCCAGCTCCGCATCTTCGAGGTCGACCCCGCCCAGATCTCCACCACTCCCGCCGCCGATGTCGAATCCGCCGCCGGCGCCACCGCGCCGCAATGGACCTCCATCTGGCTGGACGCCCGCGCCGAACCCGCGCCCACCGAATTGCCCGACCCGCAAGCCGCCGCCATTCTGCCCGGGGGGCAAACCGCCGCGCGGACCGCCCCGCTGCCCCAGGTAGCCAGCATTGGCCGCCGCGTGCTCGCCGCCGCCATCAACGGCGCCATCGTGCTTGCCGGCGAGCTTGCCTTCGCCGCGGTCTTCATCATGGTGGCGGGCCACGTCCTCCCGTGGCAATCCGGCCTGCCGCTGCACCTGGCGCTCGCCCGCAGCCTCGCCCAGACCGGCCTCCCGCTCAGCCGGCTTCCCGCGGCCGCCGCCGTCGCAAGCGGGGTCCTGCTTCTGCTCTACCAGGCGCTCTTTTTCCGGTTCTCCACGGCCACGCCGGGAATGCGCTGCGCGCGCATCGCCCTCTGCACCTTCGACGACGAAAACCCCACCCGCAAGGCCTTGCGCCGCCGCATCCTCGCCGTGCTGCTCTCCGCCTGCCCGCTCGGCCTCGGCTTCCTCTGGGCCGCGCTCGACGAGGAACGCCTCACCTGGCACGACCGCCTCTCCCGCACCTACCAGCGCAGCTATTAGAGCATTTTCCGTTTTACTGTAGACCATTTAGAGCGAGCCTGAACCAAGCGTGAGCGTTGGCGGGGGTGATGTGTGGGAGAGCCTCGGTGATGGCCTGATCGAGAGTTTCCTTGCTTCGAGCC
>Ga0224555_1004593_pt1 | contig 12497 bp, 16 predicted proteins | sample 714S23034metaG_FD_180687 | JGI IMG/M metagenome (GOLD analysis project Ga0224555, IMG submission 180687) | Peat soil microbial communities from Stordalen Mire, Sweden - 717 S2 30-34 | ecosystem: Environmental > Terrestrial > Soil > Wetlands > Peat | place: Sweden: Norrbotten County, Stordalen...
ACGCTGAACTCCACGTTCCGCACCCGGCAGCCCTGGACGAAGCCCGCGGTGCAGCCGGCCGAATCGGCCCGCGCCGTCAGCCGCCTCATCACCAGCGGAGGATCGTCACCCTCGTGATGGCCGGCCTGGAACACCGCCGGCATCTGGGCGATGGCCTCATCGAGCAGCGTCACGTGGTCGGCTGCGTTGTTGGCGGCAGCGTTGCCCGGTCGCAGCATCGAGGCCAGCGTCTCGCCGGTGCCGTCGAAGAAACAGAACAGGGGGTGGAAGCCGAAGCCGCCCTTGTAGGTGGGGCCGGTCCGCTCCTTGTTCTCGGAGTGGATCGCCACCAGCGAGGCGTCGAAGTCGAGGATGCCCCCGTTCCTCCAGACACCGGGCAGCCGGCGCCAGACGTCGGACCGGACCCCTGCCACAGCCTCCTTCACCGCCGCCACCACCTCGGGCTTGAGGGCACGCAGACTGCGGTACAGGGTGGAATCGGAGCAGACGTCGGGGAAGAGCGCCCGCTGGGCCCGCAGATGCTCGACATCGGCGCAGCTCTCGCCGCCACCGGCGAGCAGCAGCAGGAGATGGATCATGACCTTGCCGCGGTCGTGGAGCGGCAGCTGCCCGGTGGTGCCGATGATGGCCTCGGAGATCGCGGCACCCAGGCCAAGGCGGTCCGCGAAGGCCCCCAGGGCGTGGAGGCCGGCGTGCGCCGCGACCTGCTTCCCCCCCGACTCCACCACGACCCGTGCTGTGCTGGTAGCGTTCACCTGGTAAGTGCCCTCCTTGCTCGGGTGACTGCGTCGTCGCAAACGTCAGTTTCCCTTGCTGGAGGGCACTTCTGTGCACTCAGGACCTCGTGATCACCAATCTGCGTGAACGATCACGGTTAACGCGATCTCCGCCTTGAGGGACGGTCCTCTAACCGCGGCGACGACGCCCCAGTGAAAGAAACGAGGTCATCCCTGCTTGGCGCGGCACGCTTGTCAGATTCCGACGTGAGCGACACTGTCTGGGCTAGCTACGGTCTCGATGCGAGGACGTCCCCAACGCGGCTCACGCTGGCAATCCACGCCCGGACGTCGGCGTCGACGTAGCCGGCGAGGCGGAGGACATCCTCGTGGTGCCTGGCCAGGTCCAGCTGATGGACGGGCTCGTGGTGCGCGATCCGGTTCCGCAGCCTGCTATGTGCGTCCACGAGGTCGTACACATCGGCGCGGCGCTGCGGCTGGAGTCCGGGAAACGCGTGGGCCCAGAGGCTGTTCTGGTAGTGGCTACCCAGGAGGAACCGCCAGAAGCCGAAGGACAGCTCGGCGATGATCCGCCCCGGTGTCTCTGACTTGCCGTCGCGCTGGAGGCGTTGCCGAGCTGTGCTGACGTCGTCCCGGCGATGAGGGTCGAAGACACCCAGCGGGTCGTCGTACCAGCGGCCGGGCAGACCCTGGGCGTCGTGCCAGATTTGAAGCTGCCGGTCGAGGGCATTACGAAGGACGATCTCGAGGTGTCCAAGGATCTCCAGGAAGGCCGCTCCGACCTGGGCATTCCACTCGTACAGTAGCAGCGCCTTCTCGGGATCACCACCCGTGGCGAGTTGGTAGGGTGCCAGCCGTTCCGCGCTCAGGTAGGGTCGGATCCGTGCTGCCGGCGGCCGAGACTGGTAGTTCATGACCGGGCCATTCTGGGGTATCCTGGCGGCAGACACCCCGGAACGATCCCCGGCTTCGGCCGTATCGCCGGGGTTTCGTCGTTGAGAGGGGGAGTTCCGCCGAGGTGGGCCTCGCGCCGGGCGGTGTGAGGCCACGGGCTTCTCCTGCAGGGGGATGCGGGTGGCTTAAAGACCGAGCCAGATCGTACTGAGTGTTTCTTGCGGGTCATGGCCCGCCGCCATGCGACGTCCGAGAGAGCGGGCGTCTGTAGCCGGCGGACGCGGGTGGCGCGGCGATCAGCTCGTCCTCTCGAAGGCAACGAGCCGTCTCTCCAGGTCGAGGTCCGTGTTTCTCAGCCCGGCGTCGAGCCAGGCACGGGCCTGGACGTGGCGGTCGTCATTGTTGCCCCACCAGGCCTCGTGGACGTGGGCGCTCCGCGGGAGGGGTGCACGGATGATCGCCTCCACCTGCTCGAAGGTGAGGGTCACGAAGGGATCGGTTTGAGAGCCGAGCCAATCTCGGAGCGGCTCGTACTTGCCGTTCACTGGCGCTGGGGGAATAGGAGGCTGGGGTCGAGGGCGAGGGCGGACACCCAGGGTCGCATTGCGACCGGCTGACCGGCGGCCGCCCAGAGCGCCTGGAAGTGGGAGGACAGCCCGTCCCAGTCCGTCGCCGCTGGCTGGCGTGGGTCACGGCCGAACTCCTGGAGGGTGAAGTCCCCCTTCCTGGCGTTGCACGGCCAGCAGGCGGCGACCAGGTTGTCCAGATCATCGGTGCCTCCCCGTGTGACGGGGACTACGTGATCCACGGAGGCTCCGCAGGCGGACACGGCGGGATGCGTGACACCGGCCCTCCAGTGGGGGTCGTAGGGAAACTGGTCGGGGAAGAGGTGGCCGAGGAAGGCCATGACCGGGAGGAAGACCGTCGGCTGTCCGCAGTAGCGACAGGTCCATGCGTCGCGCCGGAAGACCTCCACTTCACGAGCCGGGGGGATGGACCGGCGCCGGGTGACCGGCTCAGGGTGGTAGGCGATCGGTTGCAGGGCCTCGAGCGCGGCCGCGGTACCGCCCGATTGGAACGCGGCCACAACGGCGGCCAGGCGGGCCGGGTAGTCGATATCGTGGTCGCTCACGCGGCGCATCTTCGCTCACGGCGAGGGGAACGGCAAAGGCCTCATCAACCCAGGGGCTTGCGGCTGGGCAAAGGTCCGGCAGGTTGGTTCTCGGCCGCATTACCTGGCTAAGGTTGGTCGACCCGGGCCCAGATCCTTGATACTCGGCGGGCGATGAGCGCGCCAGGGCGGGAGTGGTCGTGACGGAGAGAACCGTCGTGCTCGGCCCGGGCGGCGCTCTTGTCTTTCTTCGGGACGCCTGTCGCGCCCTGGGGGAGGCGGTCGACGAGCGTGGCGGGGCGGATCCTGAGCTGGAGGTTGTGTACGCAGAGCTGGTCGCGTGCTACGCACGCGTCCTGCGCCCTGAGATCGTCCGCCTCCCCGAAGGGTCGGTGGCGTGGTCGGCAATCATCGACCACCTGCTCGACCGCCTCAGTCAGGCGCGTCGCGGGGAGGTCACCCTGGGTGTCGTCGAGGTGGCTGGGCGGCTCCACGCCGAACTCGAGCAGGTGATGACCCGCCTGGTGTGAGCTGTGCTGTTGCTCGGGCCAGTGCTCCGGGGACCCGGTGTTCTCAGGCGCTCGCGGCAGCTGGAGCTGGGACGGTGTTTGCTCCACCGCACCCCTCCTGTCCATTGTCGCGCGACCTCTCAGCGGCGGCGTCCTCGGTGAACAGGCGCCTCTTCGATGTGCTCAAGCTGGTCGGCCGCCGTGGCGACGAGCCGGGTGTAGCGCTCGAGCAGCTCGGCCCCGGCCTGCGCGGAACACTGGCCATGACTAGGCCCACTCTTGGCCCAATACAGCGGCCGGGCGACGACGGCCTTCGAGCGCTACGATGCAGGGGATGGCTTTGCCTGCCTTTCCCCCCGACGATCCTGCGACCCAGGAGGCCGAGGCCCTGCTCGGGCCACCCGGCTCGCCCTTGCGGGTTCAGGTTCGTGAGGCGGCCGCCGCCGCGCAGCGCGGGAAGCCGGCATTGAGCGCGGCCACCGCGCGCGAGCGGCTGAGCCGCATCGCTGGGGTATCCGACGAGCTCCGCGCCCTGGACCACGCGCCACCAGAAAGCGGCCTGTAGACCTCGTGTTACAACCGCGTCCCGTCGAGTGGGACGAGGTTGCCTTCGCTGAGTTGGAGCGCCTCGCTGCCGAGTTACCCCGTGCTGCCGCTCGTGCTCTGGTCGCGGCGGAACGGATGGGCGCGACCGGTTACGACGAAGGCCGCCCCACCCCGGAGCTCGGCGTGCGGCAGGGCGCTGAGAAGCAGGCCGGCGAGGAGGACGAAGAGGCCGAGCTGGAGTAGGGAGGCGCCCTATGCTCCAGGTGAGCCCTCCACCGAAGCGATGGGCGCGGGCGTGCTGTATACGGTGGGCACCGCCGGGAACACAACCTCGAGCCCCAGCTGCATGGCCTCGGCGAAGGCGGCGAGTTGGCCCACAGTAGGGTTGGCCCGGCCCGTCTCCACGGCGACCACGTACGGGGCAGAGACGCCCATGCGACCAGCCACCTCCGCCTGAGTCAGGCCGATGGATTGCCGGGCCGCGCGGATGCTCGCGCCCACGCGCTTGGCGTAGATGGTGGACCGGTTCGTGTGCGGCAAGTCGGAACGCCGACGGCTACGCGAGCACGCCCACGGGTACTGCAGCTTCGTCGACGGTGGCGACGATGTCGCCGCTCCGATACGCATCGGGAAGGCGACGTGCCCACGCCTCTGGGTCATCTTCAAAGCGGAGCGATCGCCCTGTCTCAGCATCCAGAATCGGGATCTCGAGGTCGAGCCAGGAGCGGTCGCCGCTGACAACCTCAAGCTCTCGCCCCTGCACGGTGAGTTCGACACGAACCACATCGACATAGGCGGTGCGCTCGTCATTGAGCTCCCGACTGGCCAATTTCACGTGAACCATGGCGGCGGCATCTCCTTGGGCTGCGCTCAACCTAGCATAACCCCTTGGGTTATGTCAAGAGCTCAGAAATCGCCCACCACGAGGATGTTTCCCGCTGCCAGCATGCGGCTGGCTCGGTCGGCGAGGGCGCTGGCCCGTCCCGGCTCGAGAATGCCGTCCAAGCCCATCAGATCGGGAGAGCCCAGCAGCTGCTCCAGCGCGACCACCTCGGCGGAAGTGAGGTCGGCGTGGCCAATTCCGTGGCGGTGCCCAACGAACAGGCTGGCGTTGCAGGGGTGGCCCGGGGTCGCGAAGGCGTAGCCGTGGTCGATCAAGCCCAGCTGTGCCGCCGGCGCATCCCACCGGAGGTTGCCGACGTGACGGTCCTGCTGGGCGATCAAGCTATCGAAGAACGCGGCAGCGAGGCGCTGCCCCAGTGGGGGGGCGACGGCAGCCGCGGCGCCCTTGGTCCCATAGCGCCTGTCGATCAGCGCGCCATCTTCGCCATTGATCTCCCGGAGGACGGCAACGGCGACAAGCTCGGAGTAAGGGGGCCCCAGCGCGATCGCCAGACGCCAAGCGCAGCACTCGTGGACCGGAGGGGTATCTCCCCCCTGACCATAGGCATGGGCCGCGGTTCTGTTCACGCCGGCGAAGGTCTTGTGGAAGGCCTCACGGCCGCTCGCCAGCAAGACGCTCGAGGTCGTGTTGACGCCCGGGGAGGTGACCGTCGGAGAGTAGATGCGAACAGGCGAGGTGAGAAGGTCCTGCTCAACTACCGTGGCGCCCTGAAGGGAGCGGAGATTGCCGAGCGGCGTGGCGCCTCGCATGGATTCGTCATCGTACCGAGCGGACGACTGGGATTGTCCGACGCGCTCAGCGCGGGGCGGGCGGCCGGGCACTGTGACGCGTGGGGAAGTTGGCTGGCGGGCGGCCTTGACGACGCCGTTGGCGCCGCCCACCACGCCAAGAGCGGCAAGGAAGAGCTTGAGCCGTTACGCTCCTTCTTGGCACAAGTCTGGCGTGAGGGCTCCCCGGGGGCTCACCCCTACCACCTCAGCGGGCTGGTTCTGACTTTCGCGACCACGGCTGACAGCTCTGCGCCAGGCACGACGAGTCCGCACTCAGTGAGTTGGCTGCGCTTTCCGCATCCTCCCCGCCGCAGTCCGGACGAGGCGAAGTGCGTGGTATGCCACCACCATGGCGATCACAAGGGCCACCGAGGGGTCGAGCCAGTACAGCCCGCGGGTCACGAAGATGATCGCTCCGGCGACAGCGACACCGGCTGCCGCCGCAGCGTCGGCGACGGTGTCGAGGAACACGGCCTTCACGGTGAGGTTCCCGTCCTCGTCATCATCTCCGCCGAGGACCGCCGCGCCGGCTGCCATGCTCATGGCGGCTACACCGCTGACCACAAGCACTGGGAGTCCCTGGACCTCGGGTGCACCGGCCACCAACCGATCCACCGCGGCCGCAGCCACAAGAATCTCGAGGACCAGCAGCCACCCGGCATTGACAACAGCGGCAATGTTGAGGGCGTTGGGGAAGCCGCCGGGCCGTCTGGCGGTGCCTGAGTGGCGGGACAGGGCCAGGGCGATCAGCGCGACCCCTATGCCAGCGGCATCGAGGAGGTAGTCACCGCCCGCGGCGAACACACCCACGGAATGGGCCGTGACGCCGACGACGATCAGTGCGGCGACAGGCGCCAGGTTGAGACCCAGCACCACGACCAACCGGTTCGTCCGCGACACATGAATCTCCTATGTCAAGCGGCCGCCGTCGGGCCAGGAGTCTCGCATGACGGTGGCCGCTGTATCAGCCCGAAGTCGCCGGTATATCTCATCGGAGATCCGACGACGCAGCCCCGTGTGCCGTGCTGCTGGTATGGCCCGATGAGCCACCGGGCTTCGAGTCGATACCACCGCCGCCTCGCGGGTAGAACCCCCTGCCCGCCCGCGGCTGAGCGGTGGGGAGCGGGTTTCCGGCAAATCGAGCGGTGGCTTCAGACGAGCCGATGGCCTTGGCTGGACGTTTCCAAGCTGGCGATAGCGGTGCCTTTCGCCTCTGGTTACAGCCCCAGCCAGGTGGAGGCGTTTTCCTGCCAGAGGTCGCCGGTCCGGATGTAGCCCGCTCCTGCGCGACGACGGCCGGCTCCGGATCGAGCCGGCCCGGCTCGTCCAGGCCTTCCGCACCGTGCTCGATCGGCTGCCCGTGGCACCCGCGATGGGTCAGGCGACGCCGTTGCCGCCCTCGCCGGCGCCGAGCAGCAGCTCGGCGAGCTGGGGCCCGAAGGGATCGCCGGCGCCCTCCAGCTTGCGCAGATAAGTGGTGGTGGTGGCAAGTGAGGCGTGGTCGAGGGAGTGCTGGACGTCCTCGACCGACGCCCCCACCTCGCGGAGCAGCCGGGCGTAGCTGTGGCGCAGCGCGTGGACCGGGCGCCGCGTCGGGAGGTCGGCCTGGGCGGCCGCCCGGGTGATCAGCCGGGTAACGTGGCGGGGGCAGAGCGCGTCGTTGCCGAAGCGGCCGGGGAAGACGGGGCGCTCCGGCCCGGTGGGGACCTTGCAGCGGCGCGCGTAGGCGAGGGTCAGGTCGCGCAGGACGGGGAGGAGCGACCGCTTCTCGCTCCTGCCCCCCTTCCGGGTGTAGGTGTAAGTGCCCGCGTCCAAGTCGAGATCGCCCCACCGGAGCCGCAGGATCTCCACCCGGCGCCGCCCCGACAGCAGGTACCAGAGCAGAAGGCAGCGCAGCCGGGTCCCTTCGTCGCTGTCGGGGATGGCGGCGAGAAGAGAGCGGACCTGGTCGGCGGAGAGGGCGGTGAGGTCGCGGTAGGGCTCGGCGGCACGGAGCTCGATGCTGGCGGTGGGGTCATCGGGGCGCAGCCCCTCCCGCACCGCCCAGCGGTGGTAGCGGCGGAGCGCCGCCAGCTCCACCACTCGGGTCGACGCCGCCCGGGGCCGCGGCTCCCCGCTCGGTCCGGGGCGGGTGGCGCTCCGGGCCAGGAAGGCCTCCACCTCCGCCGGGCTCACCGCCAGGGGGTCGCCGACCTCGCGGATGTAGCGGCTGAGCGCCTCCAGGTAGGTGCGACAGGTGCCCTCCGAGAGCGCCAGGAAGAGGGAGCGACAGAAGCCGGGGATGGTCTCCACCCAGCGCGGCACGGGCTCGCCCCGGCGCCGGGAGGGGACCACGGCGGCGAGCGGGGTGTCGCGGGGGTCGACCCCCCCTCTCTCGGGCCGGTCCAGGGCGGTGGTGATCTCGCCCGCCGCGCCAGCACTGACAACCTGACGCCTTGTTGCCATGGCAAATTCCCGGCGGGGCATATCCAGCGGCTCTCCTCGGGTGGCCACTGAGGCAGTATAGGGCATGTCCCAAAAGAGTGATTTCGGGACATGGGCATCGGGACCCCCCTGTTCACTTTGCGCGACACCCCCGCTGGCAAAGGTGGCCCCCACTCCCGTACCATCGATCCCGTGGCTCGAACAGCCGTTCCCGATGAGGCCGCCGCCGAGGTCCGCGGCGAGCTCAGCGCCCTGGCCCGGGAGCTGCGCGAGCGCCGCCAGCTTCTCGGCCAGAGCCAGGTTCGGCTGAGCCAGAGCTCGAAGGTCTCCCGCACTGTCATCAACGAGATCGAGGCGGGCACCCGCTTTCCCTCGGTGCGCACCTACGCCCGGCTGCGGGCGGCGCTGGGCCTGGAGCCGCCGGCGGCGGCGATGATCCCCCAGCGACTTCCGCTCCAGCTCGAGCAGGACCGGGTCGCCGCCCTCTGCGCCGGCCTGCTCGCCCGCCACGAGGCCAGCCTGGCCGAGCTCGCCTCCGCCCTGGACATCGCCATCCCGGCGGTGCGGGAGAACCTGGAGCGCGTGGCCGAACGCCTGCGCCCGGTCGGCTACACCCTCACCGACGACGGCGGCACCGTCCGGCTCTGGCCGCTGCCCGGCCCGCCCAGCGAGGTGGTGCGGTGCCTCAGCGCGGTCGAGGAGACCGTCCAGCCGTCGCCGGAGCAGGTGGGGATCCTGGGCATCGTCGCCTACTTCGGACAGATCACGCGGACCCAGATCGAGGCCTTCCGCGGCGAGGGGGACGGGGCGGTGGACAGCGCCTCGGTGCTCGACCGCATGGTCCGCCAGGGGCTGCTCGCCAAGGTCCGCTCCGACCGCGGCCTGGGTGCCCCCTACGTCTACTCGGTCACCACCAAGGCGCTGCGGGCGGCCGGCTACCCGAGCGTCGAGGCGATGCGCGAGGTGATCGCCTGCCGGTTCACCCCGGCGGAGTTGGCGGCGATCGCCAACGCCTTCGAGAAGGACACCGAGAGGCTGACCCGGGGGGTGCGGAACGGTCGGCGCCCCCCGCCCGCGAGGTCGACGCCGCGCCCGAGTTGCCGGACCCGCTGATGGCCGAGGGCGCGCGATGACGGCGGGCGATCCGATCAGGGCGGCGCAGGAGGTCAAGCGGACGGCGGCGCTGCTGCGCGACGCCCGGGCGGTGCTGCGCAAGCTCGACATCCTCGCCGCTGCTGCCAGGGCGGCCGACGACCCGGCTCACGCCGACATCTCTGCCCTGCGCGATGGCTGTGAGCGCCTGGTCAGCCAACTCGGCCACCGCGAGCAGACCCTGCAGCGCCGGGCCCGCGACGCCGTCCGCCGGCTCCGCTGACACCCCGCCGGACGCGACCATGCAGCCAGCGCCAGCCGGAGGAGTTGACTCGTAGCATGTCGGCATGGCACCGGTACCGTCCCCTGAGGCCGGTCTCGGGGAAGTGTTCACCCGCCCTGTGGTGCGCTCTCTGGGAGGGGCCAAGAGCTTCGACCGAGGGGAGGACTACGCCGCTCGGGGCAGGGTCACCCAGCTCACCAGAGAGAGGTCGAGCGCTGGGGCGGTGGTGCGAGGCACCGCCCCCTACCGGGTGCGGCTCTGGTGCGAGGATGGCGAGCCACGCTTCTCGTGCACCTGCCCGGTCGGCGCGGAAGGGAGCTTTTGCAAGCACGCCGTGGCGCTCGCCCTGGTCGCCACGGGCCCTGCGGGCGGGGGGCAGCCAGACGACGAGCCCCCGGTCGACCTCCGCGCCTACCTCGATGGGCTCGCCCGCGAACGGCTCGTGGACCTGGTGCTGGAGCTGGCCGATGCGAATGAGCTCGCCTCCGCCCGATTGCGCCTGGAGGCGGCGAGGACTGTCCCGGGCCCCCTCCCGCTGAGGGCATTCACCGACGCCATCGACGAGGCGTTCGCCACCGAGGGGTTCGTCTCCTATCGCGAGGCCTACGCCTACGCCGAGGGCATCGACGCGGTGATCGCCTCGCTCCGGGACCTGCTCCGTGATGGTCACGCCGTGGCGGTCATCTCCCTCACCGAATACGCGCTCCAAGAGGCCGAGCAGGCGGTCGGGTCGGTCGACGACTCCGATGGCCACCTTGGCGAGATCGCGGCCGAGCTCCAGTCCCTCCACCTCGAGGCCTGCGCCCAGGCCCATCCTGACCCCGTCGAGCTTGCCGGCCGCCTGTTCGACGGGGAGCTGCACGGCGGCGACCTCGAGGTGTTCTCCGGCGCGGTCGCCACCTACGCCGAGGTGCTGGGGGAAAAGGGCATCGCCGCCTACCGCCATCTTGCGGAGCCCGCCTGGGAGCGTCTGCCTCCGCTGGCTCCCGGCGCCGGCCGTTCCTTCGATGGGGAGCGCCACCGCATCGCCGATATGATGGAGGCTCTGGCCGAGGCGGGCGGCGACGTTGACCAGGTGGTGGAGGTGCTGGCCAAGGACCAGTCGTCCCCCTACGCCTTCGTGCGCATTGCCGAGCGGCTGCGTGCCGCCGGACGCTTCGCCGATGCGCTCCAGTGGGCGGAGCGGGGTCTCCAGAGCTTCGAGGCGCCGGCGGATCCCCGCCTGGTCGCGGTCGCAGCCGAGGAGTACCAGCGGGCCGGAATGGGCGCGAGGGCCGTTCAGCTGAGCTGGCAGGTCTTCGACGCTCGCCCCGGCCCCGCCACCTACGAGCGCCTGGCCGCCCAGGCGATCAAGGCCGGCATCTGGGCGGCCTGGCGGCCCCCGGCGCTGGAGCTTCTCAGGGCCAAGGTGGCCGAAAGGTTGCAGGCCGCCCGGCGAAGTGGGCGCGGCGGGTCCTTGCCAATGTGGGCGTCACCGGCAGACGCTTCGGACCTGGTGGCGGTGTTCCTCTTCGAGCGCGACCCCGAGCAGGCCTGGACCGAGGCGAAGGCAGGGGGTTGCTCTCCCGACCTCTGGCTCGAGCTCGCCCGCAGACGCGAGGGCGAGCACCCCACCGACGTCATCCCCATCTTCGAGGAGAGGGTCGAGCGGCTCATCGGTGCCAAGCGCAACGACGCCTATCACGAGGCGGTCGACCTCATGGCCCACGTGGGCAAGTTGATGCGAGAAGCGGCCCAACCGGAGGCCTTCGAGCCCTACGCGGCCGGAGTGCGCGCCCGCCACAAAGCCAAGCGCAACCTGGTCAAGCTGCTCGACGCCCGGCACTGGTGAGCTCTCGGGAGCAGGCACCACCAGGCAGACCGGGTTCAGGGGGTCGGGAGCCTGGGGGTGTCCGTACGCTTAACAGTACGGTTACCTGCTAGGATTACCATGTGGAGCGGACTGTCGGTGTGGAGCAAGCTCGGAACCACCTTGGCCGCCTAGCCGAGGAGGTGAGTGAGCGGTCGGAGGTGATCGTCCTCACCCGGCGTGGCCGCCCCCTCGCCGTCCTCATGGGGCCCGCCGAATACGAGCGAGCCGTCGAGTCTCAGCGCCGGATGGCCCGGGAGGAGCTTCAGCGCCGGGTCGCCGCACTGCGTCAGGCCGTGGCTGAAGCCGGGCTCGACGCCTCCCTGGTGGACGACGCGATCGCCGCAGCGCGCAGCGCTGGATGAGCTATCGGGCGATCATCGACACCAATGTCCTGGTCTCGGGGTTGGGATGGGCCGGACCGCCGGCCGCCCTGCTCGACGCCATCTTCGACGGTCGGATTCAGCTCGTGACCAGCCTGGCGCTGCTGGACGAGTTGCGCCGGGTGCTGGAATATCCCCGGCTGGCGCAGGTCCTGACCAAGACCGGCATGACGGCTCACGCGCTGGTCGACCTGGTGGCGGCGGTGAGCACGATCGTGACTCCCACGCAGAGCGTCGCCGCCGCGCGCGATGCCAGCGACAATCGCGTGCTTGAGGCGGCGCTGGCCGGAGATGCAGAGATGGTCGTCAGCGGTGACGACGACCTCCTCGCACTGCGAACATTCAAGGGGGTCCCGATCGTCACCCCGACCGAGGCACTGAAGCGATGCTCGCGCTTGCGTTGAGAACTGTCAGGGCTGCTCATGCAGTTGTGATTACTGACTGAACGCGTAACTTCACTGAGAACTTCGCGCCGCGTCACATCCCTGGTCGTCACGGACGCCGCCGGCGTCGGGAATACGGTGACGCCCTTCACCAACTGGGGAACGCCGCCGTCGGTCAACGTGCCCGCGATGGCGGTCGCCTGGTTGAGCCTGGACCCTTCGCCGCGCCCGGGCGCATACGGCAGCCAGATGACCCCCTCGGCGTCCGCCACGGCGACGGCGACACCCATACCCACACCGACGCCGTAGGTCCCTCGGCCGGAACGGGTCCCACGGCGGCGGCGCTGACATCGCTCGCCGGGAAGGGCACCCGGCCGGTCATCTGGCCCGAGCCGACACCCGCGCCTCCGCCGCGACCCAGACTCGTAGCATGTCGGCATGGCACCGGTACCGTCCCCTGAGGCCGGTCTCGGGGAAGTGTTCGGCCGCCCTGTGGTGCGCTCTCTGGGAGGGGCCAAGAGCTTCGACCGAGGGGAGGACTACGCCGCTCGGGGCAGGGTCACCCAGCTCACCAGAGAGAGGTCGAGCGCTGGGGCGGTGGTGCGAGGCACC
>Ga0224555_1004598_pt1 | contig 12490 bp, 8 predicted proteins | sample 714S23034metaG_FD_180687 | JGI IMG/M metagenome (GOLD analysis project Ga0224555, IMG submission 180687) | Peat soil microbial communities from Stordalen Mire, Sweden - 717 S2 30-34 | ecosystem: Environmental > Terrestrial > Soil > Wetlands > Peat | place: Sweden: Norrbotten County, Stordalen...
CGAATCGACTGCATTTGTACTCAAATTCCTTGTGCATGCCGATCCGCAGAGTGCGCTGTTGACGAAGGCCGCGCAGTGGTTGGTAGCCAATCGCTCCGAGGGCTACTGGTGGGGAAGCACGCAGCAGACGGCGTTCGTCCTTTATGGGCTCACGGACTATCTGCTCGTCTTGCACGAACTGGCTGGTGACACCGACGTTGAAGTCTTCGTCAACGGAGCCTCGGTCGGCAAGCGGCATTTCTCTCCGGCAGACGCAGTGAAGGGTGCTGCACTCTCCATCCCACTCGACGCGACGCATCTTCAGTCGCAGCAGAACACCATTCGTGTCGTCTCCACCGGCAGTGGTCGCGCCTATTGGACCACGCAGGCGATGTACTACTCGACCTCGCCGCATAGCTATCGGCAAGGCTCACTTAATCTGAGCATCGCACGCGATTACTCAATCCTCGTTCCCACAACGAAGGATGGCCACATCGTCTACACGCTCAAACCACTCAGCGGTCCGGTGGAACAGGGAGATGTTCTCGCCGTCCATCTCGGTGTTGGCGGTTCGCCGCAAAAGTATCTGTTGATCGAAGACCCCATCCCCGCTGGCGTTGAGTTCCTCCAGAACAGCGATAGTTACAACATCGTCAACCGGCCCAGCAGTTGGGACTGGTGGTATACCCGTCAGGAGTTTCACGACGATCGCGCCGCGATCTTTGCTGGTACATTCGACGGACGGCACGACTCGTTCTATCTGCTCAAGGTGGTAAACCCGGGCAGCTTTGCCATCAGTCCTGCCAGCGTCTCTCCCATGTATCAGCCGGGCGTACAAGCTACTACGGATGAACTTCATCTCGACGTGAAAGAGGTCTCCAAGTGAACAATCTCTTCCTCGCAGCACGCCATCGCATTACCACTCGCGTCATGCTGTGGCAGATCTTCGGCAATCTTGGGCTGATGGGCATCGCAGCCGCCACAACGGCCATGCCCGACTCGCATATCTGGGAGCTTTTGATCACACTTCTTCTCCTCTGTGCGTTCTTTACTGGCGCGGTGGCGCTTCACACCTTCATTGTGCGTCGGCTCCGTCAGCCCGACGAGGGCAAGCCGATCTGGTTCGGCGGTCTTCTGCTGGCGCTCTGGATTGCGATCTACTCGCTCGCAAGCTACCTCCTCGCCCCACTCAATGACCGCGCATCGCAACGCGCATCCTACTGGAATGCCATGCTCGGTTCACACCTGCGAACCATCTTCACCGAGGCGCGCCTGCTCAATTGGCAACAGAATGCCTTTGAATATCTGATGTGGATCGTATTGCCTGCGCTCTTTATCCCGGTAGCAATCGAGACCGTCACGCGTGGCTGGTCGGCACACCGCAATACCTCGCGCATTTTGCTCCGATGGCAATATTGGCTTACCGCGATTCTGGCTTATTGCGTCGCCCAGGGCCTTGGATCGCTGATCGACTGGCATCGCCCCAGCAACCCTGCCGCAGAGATCGTCAGCGTTGTACTGCGTCTCGTCGTGGCCTACGTCGCCTGCGCTTTCCTGCTCACCTACGTCGTGGCGCTCACCGCCGAGCTACTTGCCCGCAATCAGGCTCTGCGGGACTCCGCTGCGTAGCCAGCCTCGTACCGTTGGCAACCCATCTTTGGCAAGCAGACGGCGCACCAGCTCACACGCTGCACGATGCGCCTCTTCTGCCTCCTGTTGATTCCCCGCTCTCCGCAGTGCTGCATCGATCTGCGCTGTCGTCATACCTTTCGTATCTCCATGCTCACCTGCCAGAGCCTCCACCAATCCCTCGCGCAGCCACAACGGCGCGGCATCTGTGGCCTCGTTCTCCACCATGCTGTGCAGAAACTCATGGAGCAGCAGTGCTTCCGCACCGCCCTGCCTGTTCACTACACTCATAGGCTGCAAGGCAATCGTGTCGCCGCGAGCGGTTCCCAGCATCCACCCTGGCTCGTTGGTGGCCTGCCGAAAGAGTTCCGTCGTAGGGTACACGGTCACCACTGGATGCACATTGCCTGAAAACAGTGCATGCGCCCGCAGCAGCGCCTGATTCCCCTGCGCCATCAAACTCGCCGCAGCTCCCGTAGTTCGCAGTGTCCATCCGTTCCCGTCGTGCTGCATCCATCCCGTATCACCGGCCTCCACCTGCAGGCTCGTGGAGGGAAAGTAGAACGCCAGAATCTCTCGATAGCCTTTGCCTTCCTTCGCCATCTCAGCCGCGCCTGCCTGGCACAGCCCAACGCCATGTCCATATCCCTTCCCATCGAACACCACACGGTTACCACCCAAGCTGACTTCGTACCAATCACTGCGCAGACGGTTCCAGCCCAGCGATCGGTTCAGCGCGAATCGCAGGCTTGCTGCCGGAATTGTCACTCGTTCAGCTCCTGCCGAAACCAGCAGCTTTCGCGCGCGACCGCTTCCGTCCTGCTGCACAACGCGTACGCCATCGATCGCACCACCCAGCTTCCAGCCCTCCGCATACAGAGCCTCACGCAACTCTGTAACGCTCATCTCTGCGTGCCATTGGGAGGGGAGTCTTACGCAGTAGCGATCTGCATGGGATGTCAGCCATGGCTTCGGCGCACCGCCCCACATCGCCGCCGCATCTTCCGTCATTCCAGCGCAGCTCTGTGTGAAATATCCGGGCACGCGTGTCCCATGCCACCAAAGCGTCTCGCCTGCGGTTGCATGGACTGCGCTCTCAATTTCAGCCGGAACATCACCCATGCGCAAGGCCTGGCAGTGAGTGCTGTCGCATAGTCCCTCTGCCCCGTGCCGATGCGGATTCGTCAGCGCAAAGCTGCGTGCCGTCACGGCCAGCGCCTTGAGCGACTCGGCAGGCTCCTTCGCTCCCGCCTCACTAGCGAGCACTGCCATCACATACCGCTCACTGGGAATCGTCAGCAACACATGCAGCCCATCGTGTGCCGCTCGAATCTTCCACTGCCCTGCGCCCGACTCGACCAGCCCGTCCTCCGTCGCCGCACGAATCTGCCCACTCAAATCCAACTCGCGTGCAGTCTTTCCTCCAATCATTAACAGCGTCTGACTTGCACTGACCCGCAACTGCGCAGGGATCAGGCTCGCAGAGCATCCCTTGCACAATCGCATTACCGCATCTACCGGCGTAATCGTGACAGCATTTACGATGCGGTTGGAAAACAGCCGTACCGTGACGTCGGTTGCCGACTGCGCCATCGCAGTTGAAGCCGCTAACAGACTTAGCAGAATTCCGCGAGCGAGCTTCATTGCACGGCCTTATGCTGCAAGACTCTCTTCGCCAGCAACGCCGCGTCGTTGCCATTACCGTTGGGCACAAAGATCACGATAACGCGCTGTGCCTGCATCTGTCCGTCAAAAATAATTCCCGCAAACCACCCATGACTCCACGGTGCGGGCGCATCCTGTGCTGTACCGGTCTTGCCGCCAATCGTCACACCGTCGATCTGCGCTCCGCGTGCCATGCCAGTCTCTATGGACTGTAGCATTCCATCGCGAACGATACCCACCGCATGTCCCGTTGCCCCATTCATCTGCTGCGCCAATCTGCGATAAGCCATGGCCAGCTCGCGCGGCGACGTCTTGATCCCCACTATTCCCACCGCAAGGAGCGCACGATCGTCGGGCACTGCGGCGGTTCCTGCCGGATGCATACCATACGCTTGCAATCCGTTCAGCAGTACCTGCGAAGTCATTCGCCGCGCCAGGGTAACGAAGTAGGCATTACAGGATTCGGCCAACGCCTGCCTCGCGTCCAGAACAGTCATGTCGCGAGGATGTCCGCACGCCAGATTATGCCCCTTCACCATCAGCGTGCCGGGGCAATGGATCGTCTCCTGCGCGGAAATCACATCAGCATCCAGTGCCGCCTTCAGCACAAAGGGTTTCAGGGAGGAACCCGGAGCCGCCTGCACATCCAAAGCGCCGTAGCTGGCTACGATGCTTCCAGACGGCACATCAACGACAATAGCGGTGGCATGTGTCCCGTGGAGTGTATTTATCAGGGGAGAGACAGGCCTGACCTGGGCTTGGCTCAGTAGCCCTCCCAGACACAGCATGCATGTAAGTGTCCGCCTCACTGTGCTTCCATCCTAGCCTGAGTCCGGCTCAACCTGTCAGCAATCCTCGCAGAGTTGGCGACTTGGATCGCTGGCCCGAAAGGCCAGTTCTTTTCGCAACAGTAAAGCGCTTGTTTTCAATGCCCCTCTCAAACGTTGCCTGGTGGTCAACAACCTACACGTTGTGGACCACCTGTCTTGGCAGAACTGAACAGACTTGTCCGCTTTGGACAAAGAAGCCAGAGCCTGGAACCGGCGAGTCAATGCAGCCGTATAAAAATCAACTGGCAATTCCACCGGCGAAAGGCACGCAAGAAGTTTGCCTACAGACGCCCCTATTCTAGGCGGTCAGAGACCTAGTGAATCGTGAGCGTCGTCTTCAGCGGCGTGTTTGCCGATGAGTCTCCGACCATGATCTGAAAGGTTCCTGTAGCGATTTGCCAGGCGTGCGTCTTTTCCGACCAGTCGGAGAACGAGCGCGCATCAAGCTTTAGTTCAACCGGCTTTGACTCGCCGGGATTCAGCATGATCTTGCGAAAACCTTTGAGCTGGAGCGGCGGCTCATTGCCCTCGGCGATGGGCGGAAAGCCGAGGTACAACTGCGCTACCTCGGCTCCGCAGTGTTTTCCGGTGTTGGTTACGCGGAAGCTTACGATGGTGTTGGCGGTGCCCGGTTGCTGGCTGACCTTGAGGCCGTCGAAACCGATTTGCATCTCGGCTACGGACCAATATGCACACAGTTGCCCCGGCCGGGTTCGTTTATTGCAACCGTTTCCGTCCCAAAGACCAAGGTGTGCCCGGCAGGCCTTCAGGCGCATCTCCGCAACCGCCGCCATGTCCCATAACACCATTCTGTGGAGCGGAGAGCCACCGCAGGCTTTACACTCCCAGTTGGGGATACAAGCGAGCGCCAATGAAGACCAGGACGATCGTGGTCAACAGGATGACTGCATAGTCCAGCCCCATGCCGAAGCTGCTCGCACTGCCGGTGAGCATCGAAGTGCGCAGGGCATCGACGACGTAGGTCAACGGATTCAGATGAGAAATGACTTTGAGCCACCCAGGCATGATGGTGGTGGGATATATTGCGTTGCTGGCAAAGAACAGCGGCATGGTCAGCACTTGACCGACGCCCATGAAGCGTTCGCGCGTTTTTACAATGCACGCGATGACCAGCGAAAACGTCGAGAACAGTGTTGCGGCAAGCACCACGACAACAAATACATTGAGCAGTGCAAGCGGGCTCCAATTCAGCTTGACCCCGAGCAGCAGCGAGAGACCGTAAACGACGATGGCTTGCGAAAGAGTTCGGATGCCGGCCGAAAAGCCTTTGCCGAGCACCAGCGCGGCGCGTGGAGTCGGACTGACCAGGAACTTCTGCACGATGCCGAGGTCGCGCTCCCATATGACGTTGATACCGTAAAAGATGGCCACGAAGAGAACGCTTTGTGCAAGGATGCCGGGAGCAATGAAGTCCAGATAGGGAATGTTGCCCGTATGCATCATGCCGCTGCGCGCGAACACCTGCCCAAAGATGAGCAGCCAGAGCGCGGGCTGGAGGGCGCGGGTGACGAGTTCCGTAAAATCGTGGCGCAGTTTGCGCAACTCGAATTCGGTGATGACGAAGGTCTTGCCGACGAAGCCGGTCAATGGATGGAGGAAGGGGATCGTCATAGTGTGGGGCTAACCAAGCCGCTGTTCCGTGGTCCGTTCGGCAGATACGTCGCGGATGCTGCCGCCAGAATCGAGGGTGGTTCCGGCATAGTGTACAAAGACCTCATCCAGGGTATGGCTGCCGCCGCCAAGTGAGGCCTCAAGTTCTTTCAAGCTGCCCAGCGCAGCCAGCTTGCCCATGTGCATGATCGCAATGCGATCGCAATGACTCTCCGCATCCTCCAGGTAATGGGTGGTTAAAAACAGGGTGGTGCCGTAGTTGGTCCGCAGATCGATGAGATGTTTCCAGACAGCGTCGCGCGCAATCGGATCCAGCCCGACAGTCGGCTCATCGAGAAAAAGCACGCGTGGCCGATGCAACGTGGCCTGGGCAATCTCCAGGCGGCGGACCATGCCGCCGGAGTATTGGCCCACCATCCGGCCGGCGTCGGCGGTCAAGTCAACAAACTTCAGTTGTTCGCGGATGCGCGTCTCCTGCTCGCCGTGCGGAATGTCATAGAGCTTGGCGAAGATGAGCAGGTTCTCGTAGCCGGTCAGCGACCCATCCACCGAGACCGCCTGCGGCACATAGCCGATGGCGCGGCGAACGTCGACTGGCTGCCTGGTGATGGAGAAGCCGCCCACTCGCGCATCGCCTGAGGATGGCGGTAAGAGCGTGGTGAGCATCTTGATCGTGGTGGTCTTGCCAGCTCCGTTGGAGCCAAGCAAGCCGAAGACCTCGCCAGCATTGGCCGCAAGAGTTATTGAATCGACCGCTGTGAACGTACCGAAGCGGCGGGTCAGAGTTTCGATCTCCACATCCGGGCTCATATCCTCTCAATCCTAGACAACCGAGTGGTGTGCGTACTGTCCACAATGACTCACATCGCTTGTCCTCTGGTGTTGAGCAGGGATGGCCCTTCCACGTCGACCGCGTCAATGGTGGTATACCGCCTAAGCATCCACTGCTTGAAATGTTGGCTTTTCGGAAAGTTCAGGCGTTTGCCCGCGCACCGAATAATGTCAGCCTCAATGGGTGCCTCATGGTCTCGAAGTGGCTTGCGTCGCACGGGGCAGCAGCCTAGGCTTGAACGGTGGTCCCGCTTCCTGACCGGGCCACAGGAGAGTGTGCATGGAGCCGTTTCATCAGCACATATTTGTCTGCACACACGAAAAGACGGAAGGAGTTGCGTCGTGCCCCAATCGTGGCTCTCTGCAGGTTTTGCAGGCTCTGCAGCGAGAACTTGATGCCCAGGGGTTGGACCACCAGGTTCAGGTGACTGCCTGCGGTTGCCTCGGCCTGTGCGAGAACGGGCCGGTGATGATCACCTATCCCGAAGGGATCTGGTATCGGGGAGTCAAAGAAGAGGATGTTCCGGAGATCGTTGACTCCCATTTACGGTCCGGCAAGGTCGTATCGCGCCTCGTATGGAACGATGGTCCGGCCATGAAGGCGGAAATCTCAGAGAGCCGCAATCACGATCGGGCCGTGGTTCAGACCAAAGAGGAAGCCGGAACCCTTCCGGACAGTCTCAACGAGACGATCCGCTCGTTCATGCCGAGCAGGGCGGTGCTCACGGCGCTTGAGCTGGACGTATTCACAGCTGTGGCGAGCGGCGCTTCTGCGGAGCAGGTGGCCGAGAGAATCCAGGCCGATCCCCGGGCCACCGAGATGCTGCTGAATGTGCTGGTCAGCCTGAAGCTGCTCGACAAGAAGGAGGGAAAGTTCTTCAACACGGTTGCGGCGGCTCGCTTCTTATGCGAGGGTTCGCGCGACAATGCCCGTGGTGGCCTGATGCACACAGCTCAATTGTGGCACCGGTGGAGTTCGCTGACGGACTGCGTGCGGGCCGGGACATCGGTCGAGACCGGCAGTCGCGAAGATAGCTCGGTAAGCGATTTCATCGCAGCGATGGATCGCAATGCTCGGGAGCGGGCCGACGCCGTAGTCAAGGCGACCGGAGTCAATGGCATCAAGCGCATGCTGGACCTGGGTGGAGGATCGGGAGCCTATTCCATTGCGTTTGCGCGCGCTCTGCCTGGGTTGAGATCAGAGATTCTGGACAGGAGCGATGTTCTTCCTCTCACACAGGGATACATTCGGGAGGCCGGGTTGGCTGACCGTATTACCACGCGGGCAGGCGATATGCTGTGCGATCCGCTGGGTGAGAACTACGACCTCATCCTGGCCTCCGCGATCTGTCATATGTTCTCTCCAGAAGAAAACCGTAGCTTGTTCCGCCGAGTCCGCCAGGCACTTGGCCCGAAGGGGAAGCTCGTCGTGCAGGACTTTATCCTGGAGCCGGATAAAACCGCTCCCCAGTTCGCCGCGCTGTTCTCACTGAATATGCTGGTAGGAACGCGAGCTGGTAGCAGCTACAGTGAACCGGAGTATGCGAGTTGGCTGCGCGACGCTGGCTTCTCGGATGTGCGGCGGGTGCGCCTGCCTGGGCCTGTCGGGATGATGATTGCCGCTGGTGCCTAGTGGGTTCCCAACTGAAGGAGACGGCCCTGGTCCACCATACCCGGAAGCCACGTCCTTCTCGGCGACCACTACCTCGCCTTCGCATGGCTCATGCTCGCCAACCTATTCAAATTACTCAGCCCAAGTTCATAACAGGCTCTAGGAACTTGTTGAAAAACGATTACACGAGGTTGAAAGGGCACTTTGGTTCAGATTAACTTCGCACAGAAATTGCCTACAACGCGCCAATCTGGCATCGGGATACATTGCCGGTCACTCATTTTTGCTCTGGGGTAAGTGCCCACATGAGTTATTCAACAAGTTCCTAGACACCGCACACTTGAGAGTTACACTGCAATCAAAGCATTTCTGCCGTTCACCGCAAGGGACCATGGAAGATATCGATGATGAACCAGATCACAGTTGATCGAAGCCTATGCAAGAGAGACGGCGTATGTGTGGAGGTTTGTCCGTCCAGGACACTTGCACTCAATGAGGAAGGATTTCCCGAGGAAGTTTCCGAGGACAAGTGCATCCTCTGCGGCCAGTGCGTTGCCGTGTGCGCCAGCCATGCTTTGACTCACACTGGCCTGCCTGAGGAAGCTTTTCTACCCATCTCCAAAGACCTGCCGACTCCGGCGATGATGGACGGCTTCCTGATGAGTCGACGGTCTGTGCGGACATTCAAAGACCGGCCTATTGCCAGGGAGACCCTGGAGGAGCTGCTCGACGTGGCACGGCGCGCTCCAACGGCTTCCAACTCCCAAAAACTGCACTGGATTGTAGTGGGGAACGCGGCAAAGGTACACACATTATCTGAGGAGTCGGTGAACTGGATTCGAAGTTCAGGCAACGGTACGGCGATGTTGGAGTCATGGGAAAGTGGATACGATTTTGTCTTGCGTGGCGCTCCCACGGTTGTTGTGGCCTGTGCGCCGGCGGACTATGGCTGGGGAAAGCAGGATTGCGCCATTGCCCTGACTTTTCTTGAGCTGGCGGCAGAGGCACGCGGCCTGGGCGTCTGCTGGGCCGGTTACCTGACCCGCGTTGCTGCCGTTCATGCTCCGCTTCGTCAAGCATTGTCGGTTCCCGAGGGGTACGTTGTATGTGGCGGCCTGATGCTCGGCGAGCGCAAGTATTCGTATCGGCGGATACCTCCAAGAAAACCGCTCAGTGTGCAATGGAACTAAGGAAGGTCCGCGCAGGTCACTGATTTCGTCGCGACGGAGAGTTTCGGCATTTTCTCGGCGATTTGCGAGCAGGACTTTCCCAAACAAAGGGGTATGCGGGTTGATTTGTCGTCCGTGGAGGCCGTTTTCCGGCCTTCGGACGCACTACGCCCCCAGCGTGGCCAGATGTTTGCGGTGCAGGTAATGGGACGGTTTCTTGCGTAAAAGCTACCCCTCCCACGCCCTCCCTCCACACCCCCGAAAACGCCTATAATAGAGCCATAAATCATGGCTGACGATCTCTTTCCAGAAGACCCGCAAAACCCCGAAAACCCGACCCCGCAGGACCCCGCCACCACTCCCCCCTCCGGCGATGGCCCGCCGCCCGACGGCCCCTCCATCGTGCAGGGCCGCGGAGCCGCGTTCCTCTATCCCGTCAACATCGAAGACGAGATGCGCCGCAGCTATCTCGACTACTCGATGTCGGTTATCATCGGTCGCGCGCTGCCCGACGTGCGCGACGGCCTCAAGCCCGTCCATCGCCGCATCCTCTACGGAATGCAGGAGATGGGCCTGCAGTTCAACAAGAAGTACACCAAATCCGCCAAGGTCGTCGGCCACGTCATGGGCAACTACCACCCCCACGGCGACTCGGCCATCTACGACACCATGGTCCGCCTCGCGCAGGACTTCAGCCTGCGCTATCCCATGGTCGATGGCCAGGGCAACTTCGGCTCGGTCGATGGCGACCCGCCCGCCGCCATGCGTTACACCGAGTCGCGCCTCACCCGCATCGCCGGCGAGATGCTCGCCGACATCGACTCCGACACCGTAGACTTCGCCCCCAACTACGACGAGTCCTCGCTCGAACCCACCGTCCTGCCCGCCAAGATCCCCAACCTCCTCGTCAACGGCAGCTCTGGCATCGCCGTCGGCATGGCCACCAACATCCCGCCGCACAACCTCACCGAAGTCATCAACGCATGCATCGCGCTCATCGACAAATCCAAGGACGAGACCCGCTCCGACCTCGACCTGTGTCTGGAGCACGTCAAGGGCCCCGACTTTCCCACCGGCGGATACATCTTCGGCAAGACCACCATCCCCGGCGCGTACAAAACAGGCCGTGGCCGCTTCATCATGCGCGCCAAGTGTGCCATCGAGAACATCTCCGGCGGCCGCCAGGCCATCATCGTCACCGAGATCCCCTACCAGGTCAACAAGGCCAAGCTCATCGAGCGCATCGCCGAGCTGGTCAACGACGGCGTCATCACCGACATCGCCCGCGACGAGTTCCGCGACGAATCCGACCGCGATGGCATGCGCATCGTCATCGGCCTCAAGCGCGGCGCCGAGCACCAGATCGTCCTCAACCAGCTCCACAAGCACACCCAGATGCAGGAGTCCTTCTCCATGATCTTCCTGGCTGTGCACAACAATCAGCCCAAGGAACTCCCGCTCGACGCCGCCATCCGCGCCTTCCTCGAGCACCGCATCGAGGTCGTCCGCCGCCGCACCGCATTCCTCCTCAATAAGGCACGCGACCGCGAGCACATCCTCGTCGGCTACCAGATCGCCCTCGACCACCTCGACCGTGTCATCAAGATCATCCGCCAGTCCTCCTCGCGCTCCGACGCCCGCGAGAACCTCTTCGCCTTCTTCTCCAGCAAGAAGATCAGCCTGCGCGGCACGGAGCTTGCCGGCGTCACCCTCGACCCCGCCAAGTACGCCGTCGACACCACCTTCCTTCCCACCAACGCCGCCGGCCTCGCCACGCTCATCCTCTCCCTCAAGCAGATCGACGCCATCCTCGAGCTGCAACTCTACCGCCTCACCCAGCTCTCCATCGACGAGCTGCTCAACGAACTCCGCACCATCCGCGCCGCCATCGAAGAGTACGAATCCATATTGGCGTCGCAATCAAAATTGCGACGAGTCATCGTCCGTGAGCTCACCGAGATCCGCGACAAGTACGGCGACGCACGCCGCACCCAGATCCTCGACGAGACCGCCGAGCTTGGCCTCGAAGACCTCATCGCCGACGAGCAGGTCGCCGTCACCGTCTCCAACACCGGCTACCTCAAGCGCACGCCCATCTCCATCTACCGCCAGCAGCGCCGCGGCGGCACGGGCCGTCTCGGCATGAAGACCCGCGAAGAGGACTTCGTCGCCCAGCTCATCATCGACTCCACCCACGCGTATCTGCTCTGCTTCACCAACACCGGCCGCGTCTACTGGCTCAAGATCTACGAAGTCCCAGACATCGGCGCCGCCGGCAAGGGCAAGGCCATGGCCTCGCTCGTCGACCTCCAGCCCGGCGAGCGCGTTGTCACCATCCTCGGCGTTCGCGACCTCGAAGAAGAAGGCAAGTTCGTCCTCTTCGCCACGCGCAACGGCACCGTCAAGAAGACCGCGCTCAAGGACTTCTCCAACGTCATGAGCCGCGGCATCATCGCCATCGGCATCGACAAGGACGACGAGCTCATCACCGCCCAGCTCACCGACGGCAACCAGGTCATCTTCCTCGCCACGCACGACGGCATGGCCATCCGCTTCGATGAGCTGTACGACGAGAATCTCCCGCAGGAGAAGCGTCGCGGCCTGCGTCCCATGGGTCGCGGAGCAAGCGGCAACAAGGGCATCAGCCTGCGCAAGGGAGACTACGTTGTCGGCGCGGCCATCACCATCTCCGACGCCACACGCAACGCCGACCGCGACCGTCTCGCCGCCGCCGCTGGCCCCGCCGTCGTCAAGGAACTGAAGAAGCTCCGCGACACCTACTCCGACACCGACTCCGTCCTGCGCGCCGCCCGCGAGACCACCCGCCTGGTTCGCAGCGCCGGCACGCCCGACGAGGCCGTCAAGGCCGCCGAGAAGGCCGCCGAGCGCGCCCACGCCACCGCGGAATCCAACCTCAAGGCCCTCGACGCGCGCCTCGGCCTCACCCCCTGCCTCATCCTCTCGGTCACCGAGAACGGCTACGGCAAGCGCACCGATGCGGACCAGTATCGCCTGCAATCGCGCGGCGGCGGCGGCGTCACCAACCTCAAGGCCACGCCCAAGGTCGGCAAGGTCAACTCCATCAACCTGGTCGACGACACCACCGAGATGATGCTCATCAGCCAGTTCGGCAAGATCATCCG
>Ga0224555_1004599_pt1 | contig 12490 bp, 9 predicted proteins | sample 714S23034metaG_FD_180687 | JGI IMG/M metagenome (GOLD analysis project Ga0224555, IMG submission 180687) | Peat soil microbial communities from Stordalen Mire, Sweden - 717 S2 30-34 | ecosystem: Environmental > Terrestrial > Soil > Wetlands > Peat | place: Sweden: Norrbotten County, Stordalen...
ATGGCGGCTTTTGTAGCGGCATCGGCCGGATGTGCGACCGTGGATTATTCGGGGCGCGTCATATCGGGAAAGGAAAAACGAAAACTTGAGAACGAGAGCCGTTATACTTTTGTCAAAGGTTTGTGCACTTTCGGGGGATTCGCTATAGGAGGACTCACCGGGGTGTTGACCGCGGACGGCAATGACAGGATTCCATCGATGCTCAAAGGCTGCCTGATAGGCGCGATAGCAGGATTTGCCGCGGGTTATGTTGTGAGTGAAAACATGAAGGATACGGACGACAACCCCAATCCAAAACCCGACAAGTCAAGAATCGACGAGTATTTCAAGGATTACCAGAACATGAACGGGAATTAATGCCTGAATGCTTTAAAGGGGACGGATGGCCGCGAATGAAAATACAAATAACGCTTCTGCTGTTGTTGCTGCTTTTTCCCGCGGCGCTTTTTTCGGCATGGGTGGACGCGGATAATTACGGGCAGGCTGAAGCGGACGTTTCACAGGATCCCGCGCTTATATCATATGTGCCGTCCATCGCGGTTGATTCAAAGGGATATGCCCATATCGCCTGGTACAGCGTTACTCCAGCCGGAAACCTCCAGATATATTATCTTTATTGGAACGGCATACAGTGGGTTGACGCCGCCGGCTCAGCGGGCCAGGAGGGAAAAAACATTTCAAATACACCCGGCAACGCGGAATATCCAAGGCTGGCGCTGGATTCGCACGATAACCCGCACATAGCCTGGGAAGACGGCCCCGACGCGGACAGGCAGGTGATGTATTCCCGATGGAACGGCTCGGCATGGGTTAATGCCGCAGGCAATCCCGGCCACGATGTACTTGACGCGCCTTATTACTCGGGGCATCCGGCAATAGCCCTTGACGCCGCGGACAGGGCGCATATAGTCTGGATGAACCAGGTTGGTTCCGACGATACACTTTCGGATATATATTATGCCCAGTGGAACGGCGTGACCTGGACATCGGCCGCGGGCGGTGCGTACGGGAATATTTATGATTCCGGTTATTACGGCGCATGGCCGGATATATGCATTGACCACGCCGGGGTTTCACATGTGACATGGATGGACGGCCCCGACGATAATACGGATATTTATTACCTTAAATATAACGGCGCATCCTGGGTTGACGCTTCCGGCACCGGGCAGGCCGGCATCGATATTTCAAATACACCGGAATATTCATCCTGGCCTAGCATCGCTGTGGATTCGGGAAACAATCCCCATATAGTATTCGAGGACGACGACGAGGGCGGGCAAAATATTTATTACCTTCACTGGAACGGGTCGGCATGGGTGGATGTCACCGGCTCCGGGACGTCGCAGATAAGCGTTTCACAGACATATCATTACGCGACGGTGCCGACAATAAAAATAGATAAAAATGACATCCCGCACGTGGTATGGAGCGAGGGCGCGACGGAAACATGCGACATATTTGATGTAAAATGGAACGGTACATCCTGGACCGACGAGACAGGCGGCGGGACAACGTATAAGGATATATATCCGGACATATTGAATTCTGAATGGGCGTCAATGGCGCTGGATTCCGGCGGCAATCCCCACATCGCGTGGTCGGACGGAGTCGTTTTGCAGCAGCATGATATTTATTACCTTCACTGGAAGCCGGAGGGGACGCCTACGGTGACGCCGACAATAAATTTTTCAATAACCACGACACCCATGCCGACGCAAACGGCCACACAAACTATAACACTCACATCCACAATAACGCTAACGCCGACGATTACACCGGTGCCGGCTGCGGTGATAAGCCCGAACGCATGCTGGGCGGATGCAGACGGCTCGGGCGCGGAAAATGACCCGGTAGGCACCGGCAACAAACCGGTTCTGAAACTGGACAGCGCGGGCAGGCCCAACATATGCTGGCAGAACGGCGGATCCATATATTTTATGAAATTTAACGGCTTGCAGTGGGTTGACGCTTCAGGGTCAGCCGCAGGCAATTTTAAGATATCGGGAGACGTATTTTCGTGCGACGCGCCTGATATGGTGCTCGACAGCCTTGACAGGCCGCATGTCGCCTGGACCGGATTTTTTACGACGTGGACCCTCGCGTATTATTTATGGTGGAACGGCAGCGCCTGGGCGGATGTAAACAATGATGCCAACCAGTTGATGGTATCAGTTCCTGTGGTCGAAGGAGGATACGCCCGTAATTTGTCGCTTGCCATTGACTCAATGCAGAGGCCCGGGCTGGCATGGGCCGACTTTCCGCAGAACCTGACATGGACCGTAAAAGATATTTATTATTTTAAATGGAACGGCTCTGACTGGGTGGACGCCGCCGGCACGGGCAGGGATGCCGGGGCAATAACAGATCATACGCGGGATTGCGAATATCCGTCGCTGTTATTTGACGCGTCGGACGCGCCCCATATAGCATACACATATAATTCATCAAAAATAAGGTACCTTTACTGGAAAAATTCAGCATGGGTTGACGCCTCGGACGCGGGCATCACGTCCGCAATTGACGCTGTCACAAACGCGGGGGCGGCGGCATCGGGAGCGCCGTCGCTGGGATTGGGGCCCTCGCTGTATCCTGAAATATCCTTCCCGTGCAGCATGGGAGGGAACAATAATCCGTGCTTTGTAAGATGGAACGGAAGCGCCTGGCAGGACGCTTTTGGAAATGTCGGGGAAACCGCTCTCAATCTGCCTTTTATTACCGGGGTGGAAAATACAGACATGGTTCTGGATGCTTCGGGCAACCCCTGCATAGCGGCCCAGGCTTCGGGCGGAATTTATTACGTGAAATGGAACGGAAGCGCCTGGGTGGATGCTGATGGAAGCGGCATAGAATCAGATTCGGCGCTGAATAAAACCATATCGGGATATAAAATTTCATTGGCCCGCGACAGCGCAGGCAATCCCGATATAGCATGGGATGACCAGGGGTCGGTATATTTTCTCCGTAATATTTGCGGAATACTTTCGCCGACTCCAACCGTTACCCCGACGCCCACGATATCGCCCACGGCCACGGTTACACCGCCTTACACGGCTACCGCGACGCCGACCGCGACCCACGCTCCCGTGCTTGTAAAAATAGAGAAGAACGCATTGGGGACTTCGGATCCGGCGTTAATAATTTATACGATAACCATAAAAAACGACCCGGCCAACCCGGTTTATAACATAACCATGTGGGACACACTGCCCGATACCCTTGAATTTGACGCTTCAATTTCGGGACCGTCGCCGGTTCTGGACGGCAATTATCTTTTCTTTGACTGGGGAGGGGGCATAATCGATCCGGGCGAGGTTCTCACAGTTTCTTTTTCTGTAAGGGTAAGGAACTTAAAGCCGGACATGCTGTTTGCAAACACGGCCGCGGCCGATTATAACGACGATTATTATTCGGTCATCAGGCATCCGGTGGTATATTCAAACCAGTGTTTTTATCCGCAGGGTATCGCTGTTGTTTATCCTAATCCGTATAATCCATCCACTGCAATAGGCGGAACGCTGAAATTTGCGAACATGCCGGCATCTTCCGCCGTTTCAATCTACACGCTGTCCGGGGAATATATAGGCACATATAATTCAAACGCCGGATACGCGTACTGGGACGGCAGGAACGCTTCGGGCAGGGCGGTTTCGGCCGGCATATATTATTATGTCGTATTGAATCCCGGGGCAAGTGCGGGAAATTATTATTCAAAAGGGAAGGTTTACGTGATTTACAGGTAGGCGGAGGTAAAGTATGGCATCGGATAAAGGATTTTCAGAATATGTCATTGACCAGCTTCGCGGCGCAGGCAATATCATTGTATTGTTATAATCACTTTAATATGATATAAGAATTAAGATTAAATAATCTGCATTCAGCCTAAAATAAAAAATTTGCGGGAGAATATTCATGGCTAAAATGAAAGCGGTCCAGGCGGCGTCTGCGGGAGCAGATTTTGACAGTATGATGACATCAAAGGTCCATTTCAGGTCAGTGTTGAAAATTGGTTGATGATATTGTCCTTTAAAGGACATATAGATGTCCGATTCAGGACGATTTGATGTCATTTATTTTGTTAAGTATATATTTATATGATATTTAATTTCTGGCATGAAAAATGCTTATAAATATAGCGTAATATTAAAATAATATGGTTTTAAAGTGAGGTGACAAAATGTTCCCTAATTTTATTGAGGACATGTATAAGGAAAAGTTTGGAACAAAGGTAATGGTTGATTATACGGTTCAATACAAGGTCCTCAACAGGGACGATAGCAAATGGCACGGGCTCGCAAAAACGGCAAAAGTTCTGTGGCTTTTCAGGCGTGGAATGACGATGTTAATGAAGGAAGAGGTAAGGCCCGATGACGGCATGCTCGTGGAAATACACCTGGTGGACGGGAATAATGACATAAAAATAAAAGCCTGCTGCGGTATATTAAACTGCGAAGCGTCGCAGGAAAACAACGGTTTGTTCGAGACTGACGTGGAGTTCCTCATACTCAGGGATGCCGACAGGGATTTTATAGATGAATTTATCTTTGAAAAGAACAAAATAGCTATATAACTTATCCTTTTAATATTCCTCCTGATGCTGTATAATAAGCGAAACAAATCAGGAGGATTTATGAAAAAATTGGTATTGGCGTTTGTCATCATACTTTTTGGCTCTATTGCCTTTGGCGAAGATTTAAAGACGGCACAGCAGGCGGCTCCTTCGGCGCAGACTGTGACCGCGGCAGCACACCCTTCAAATACAGCCGCGGCCCCGGCAGCCGTAACACCGCAGTCGGAGGCCGGAACAGTTACCGAAAAGACAATAATCGTTTATGACCCTTCAAAACATGTAAAGACTTCAACTACCATATTCTGGTCATGGGCCGCGGCTTCGTTCGGCTCCGGAATTATTGCATCAGTAAACGGGGACGCGGCAACGCACGGGCTCGGCGTCGGAATGATGGGTTACGGTATTGCGGAAACGCTTCTTGCGATTTATGACAACAATTACAGCGACTGGCCGTCATCAGGGGAAGGTGTAAGGGAAATGATTGTGGACCAGTCCGGTTCCCATGCCATGATAGGCCTTGCCCAGTTTGCCGCGGGTATATGCATCGGGATACTCTCAAGGGATAATTTAAGGGGATTCGGTTATGCTGTGGCGATACAGGGCGGATTCTTTTCCATTTCAAACGGGATAAATTATTTTGTTGCCTCGGATCCGGGACATGTGAATGCGATGGGGGCCGGAGCGAGTTTTGTTTCTCCGATTGCCTGCCTGAATTTTTAAATAATGAAATTAAAAGCATAAAAGAGACCCGCAAAATATGTCGACAAAAAATATTGCAAAATCGGCTGTTCTGGTCAGCTCAATAACCCTTTTATCGCGTATCATGGGATATCTGAGGGACGCAATAAACGCGGCCCTGCTGGGTGTGGGAATGGCCTCGGACGCGTTTTTTGTGGCTTTCCGCATCCCGAATATGCTCAGGAACCTTCTTGCCGAAGGGGCGCTTTCATCCGCATTTATACCGGTGTTTACGGAATATCTGGAGAAAAAGAAAAAAGAGGACGTATGGATACTTACATCCAATGTTCTTACCGTCCTTAATATAGTGCTTATACTGGTGACGGCTCTGGGTATGTTGTTTTCCGGGCCGCTTGTAATGGTCATGGCCCCGGGATTCATACATGACAGGGCGAAATTCGACCTTACTGTACAGCTCACCCGCTACCTTTTTCCGTTCATATATTTTGTATCCATCGCCGCGCTTTTTCTGGGCGTGCTTAATTCGCTGAAAAAATTTTCAATGCCTGCATTTGCGCCGGTTGTTTTGAATGCCGGAATGATAGCGGCAGGGCTGTGGATATGCCCGCTTTTCGGAAGCGCCCCGGAAAAACAGGTTTATGGCTGGGTTATAGGCGCCCTGTTTGGCGCTGTGCTTCAGATAATAATCCAGTGGATACCCGCGGTAAAAGAGGGGTTCAGGTATAAATTTTTTATTGACCTTAACGATCCGGGGCTGCGGAAAATAGGCAGGCTCATGCTTCCGGCGACAATAGCGCAGTCCGTGACGCAGATCAACCTGCTTGTAAATACCATACTGGCCTCTTTTTTAACAGGCGGCGCGGTCACATTCCTTTATTACGGCAACAGGCTCATGCAGTTACCTTTCGGCGTTTTCGGGGTGGCAATTGCCACGGTATCATTTCCTTATATTTCACAGTACGCGGCGAGAGGCGACATGGAGAGCCTCAGGGCTACGATACACTCGTCATTAAAGCAGGCTTTTTTCATAACAATCCCGGCGTCGGCCGGGCTCATATTTATGAGTTTTCCCATAAATGCGCTTTTGCTTCATTATGGCAGATTTTCACTTGCTGATTCTGTAAATACCGCGAAGGTGAGCGCGGTTTATTGTGTGGCTGTTTTTGCCTTTACCGGCATCAAAATACTCACCCAGGTATTTTACGCGATAGATAAAGCCTCCACGGCGGTTAAAATCAGTTCGCTCGTAATGGGGGTGAATGTCCTGCTTTGCGTGGCGCTCATGTTCCCGTTCAATTTCCTCGGGCTTGCGGCGGCCACGGCGATAGGCGGTGTGCTCCAGTACTGGCTTCTGTACCATTATACGGAAAAATATGTCGGGGACCTGAAAACAAGGGAACTGATTTTTTATGCGCTGAAGATAACCATTATTTCGCTCATAATGGGATTTGCCGTATATTTTTTGTCACACTGGATGACGGGCCGTTTTAACGCCCACTATTCGCGGAAAATTAACGCACTTATAGTATTTACCTGCATGGCGGCCGGAGCGGCCATATACGCAGCGCTGCTGCCGCTTTTTAAGGTTAGGGAGGCAAAAACTTTCATGAATATGATAAGAAACAGGATGGTAAGGAATAAAACTTAACTTTAATTTAACCATTAATTACTTTACAAAATAGATAACAAATGGTACATTTTTTATAGGGTAAAAATGAGTATTTTTAAGGGCCTGTGTGTTTTCCGGAAAAAATACTTTAATGCGGTGACAAATGAATGGATCAAAAGAAATTCCTTCGCTATTAATAAAACCAAAGTATGTTTTCACTATTATTTTTTTTAGGACCGTATTTTTTCTTATTTTTGGCGCCGTATTCCTATCTATTGTAAGCATAGGCGTAACCTCCATGGCGGGCGGCGGGGACGAACAATTCGGAACGGTTATAACCGCGGTAGTTTCAGCGTGGGCAGCTGTTTATTTCCTGGTTATTTTTGTTATTGTGCCTGGAAGGTACGGGGCAAGCTCGTACCGTTTTTATGCGGACAGGGTTGAGTTTGAGTCAGGTACATTATTCAGCCTTGAAAGCAGGTCAATAATATACCCCAGGATAATAGAGACCGGATGTGTGAAACAAATATTTCAGATACCGCGGGGTATGGGAAACATAGTGCTGAAAGTCGCCGCAGCCGGGACAAACCCGGGGCCGGGGAACACACTGCTAATGGATAATCTTGTTATAACGGATATTGAAAAAGCTGATGACAACCTTGAAAAAATAAGGGAATTGGTGCAGAAAAAAGGCTGAACGCCGGAGGTGATATTAATGAAAATGTTTATTACATTTTTAATTGCATTAAGCCTTGCGTTTTCACCTGTTTTCGCGATGGCGGACGGCGCCCAATCCGTGGAAATAAAAGCGCTTAACTCTCTCCCGGGAAGCAAATCCCTTTTAAACCTGTCCGGCGGCAGGAGTTGTTCACAGTATTGCGATCCGTGCGGCTACATGGATCAGCAGGTATGCTGCCATACCAACTGCACCGACGATGACAATTCGGGATCTTCGGGATCGAACGGGGCGGCGGGCGAAATAACCATAGGCGGCGCGGTACTTCTTATTCTCGTATGCATCTGGTTGTATCATGAAATGACAACGACCTAGCGTAATTTTTTGACGGGCTTAAACAAAATTCGCGGATTCCGGAGGGATAAGATGTTTTTGTTTATTATTCTTGCGTTATTGGTTTTAGCTTCGATGTGGCTGGCTTCCGTACTGGATATATTAAAAGGCGAATTCAAGGGTAATGATAAACTTGTATTTTTTCTGCTTGTGTCAATGTTCCCGCTTGCGGGGCCGGTCATTTATTTTTATACCGGAAGAAAAATGAAGGTTTCAAAACCATCATAGAAAATTAAGGGGGTAATAATAATTATGGGACATTATAAAAATTTTATCGGGGCGGCAATGGCGGCGGCGCTGTTTTTGTCGGCGCCGTACGTCATTAAAGCCGGCACGGGGGCTGAAATTATCGCGAAGGCAAACGACAGTTTCGCCTTTGATATATACGCGGCCGTCAGTAAAAATGAAGCCGGAAAAAATATATTCATTTCTCCATACAGCATATCGGCGGCTTTCACCATGTGCTATGAAGGCGCTGCGGGTGAAACCGCGGCCCAGATTGGAAAAGTATTTTATTTCCCGGCTGACATAAAAGAAATGCGTAACGGTTATCTGGAGATGCAGACGGAAATAAACCGTAAAAATACAGGGTATGAACTATCAAGCGCAAATTCAATATGGCCGCAGACAGGATACGGCTTTTTAAAACGGTATACGGACACTGTAAAAAAATATTACGGCGGAAACGCCGAAGAGGTGGATTATGCCGGGAACAGGCAGGATGCCATAAGCAGGATAAACAAATGGACCGCAATAAATACAAAAGATAAGATAACAACCATTGTGGATGAAGACTCCGTGAACGAGCTTACCAGGATGGTGCTTGTGAACGCCGTATATTTCAAGGGTTCTTGGTTGGAAAAATTTGATAAAGAGCGGACAATGCCGATGGATTTTTACACCCCGGGGAGGGGAACGGTAAAGACAGATATGATGAACACAAAAAGAGAGTTCAATTACGGCGAGTTTGACGGCATAAAGGTACTGGAACTGCCCTATGCAGGAGGCGTTATGTCCATGATAGTGGTTCTTCCGGACTCCAATGACACGTCGAAGCTGGAGGCATCGCTTACATATGATGTTTTTATGAAATGGGTAAACTTGCTTCAAAAAACAAAAGTGGCGGTGGCCCTTCCCAGGTTCAAGATAGGCTGCCTTTATTCGCTTAACAGGGAACTGGCCGGGCTGGGGATGCCGCTGGCATTTGACGAAAGGCAGGCTGATTTTTCGGGTATGACAGGCAAAAAGGACCTGTATATAACGGGCGTGATTCATGAAACCTATATTGACGTAAATGAAGAGGGCACCGAGGCCGCGGCTGTAACTGCAATAGTCATGGGTACAAAATCCATCGAGATGTCGCCCGAGTTCATAGCCGACCATCCGTTCATATTCTTTATTTATGACAGGGAAGCAGGGAACATACTTTTTATGGGAAGAATCTGTGACCCGGCGGATAAAAAGGTTAAATAGAAAATATAATAGTTAAAAATACATATATTTTTTACTTTTTTGGCGTTTATAGACGACAATATATGGGATTAAAATATATCTTTATTTCTATAGAGGCTGAAAATTAAGCAAAAAAAAGCGAAAATCAAAAAAAAGCGGCCTTCAAAAAAGACGAGTGATTCCGGCGCCCCCGGTGCGTATGAATCCTTTACTGAAAATGCCCCTTTCGGGTATATGACGCTTTCGCCGGAGGGGCGCGTTTTGTTTGTCAATCAAAAATGGTCTGAAATATTCGGAATAAGCCGTTTAAAAGCATCCGGAAAAGTTTTCAGCGGCATGCTGCCCGCGTCCGAAGGTGAATCTTTTAAAAATAATTTTCTTAAATTGCCGGAATACGGGAACCTGCTCGGCGCACTTTCTGTACCCGCAGGAGCCGGGGGTGTTAAGATTGTTTCTTTTGATTTACAGGCCGTGGAAAATGCGGAGGGCAAAATAACGTATATCCGGTGTTTTGCCCAGGATATAACGGCGCAAAAAAAAGCGGCTGAAAACGAAGAAATACTAAAACAGAGCGAAAAAAGATTCCAATTAATATTTGAAAATTTAGGGACCGCAAACGCCATATTTGACGGGGAATGCAGGCTTGTGATTAATAACAGGCTTTATTACAGTTATTTTGACCTTCCGGAATGCGATCTGCGCGGAAAAAAGCCGGGTGAGATATTTGACAGCCGGATTGGAGAGGTTGTCGAAAAGAGGATAAGGAAAATATTTTCAAGCGGCAACAGCGATGTGTTTGAAACGGAATTTAATTACAAAGGAAAAAAAAGATGGCTCCACTCGGTTTATTCTCCCGTATTAAGCGCGGAAGCCGCCATATCCGGGGTGCAGATAATTTCACGGGACATCACCGACATAAAACAGGCGCTTGTTCAGCTGCTTCGTGAACAGGAATTTAACAGGGCCATGCTTGAGAACGCCGCCGACGGGGTGATCGCATGCGACGAAAACGGCCGGCTGGTTGTTTTTAACAAAGTGGCGCGGTATTGGCACGGACTTCCGGCTTCGGATATAACGCAGGATCAGTGGGCCGCATATTACAGCCTTTACCACAATGACGCGGCGACACTGATGAGGCAGGACGAAATACCCCTGGTCAGGGCCTTTAACGGGGAACAGGTTCACAATTCAGGGCTTGTAATTAAGGCCGCAGGAAAGCCGCCCAGGCGAGTAAACTGCAACGCCGCCGCTTTTTATGACTCGGAAGGCAGGAAGATAGGCGCGGTCATAGTCATGTCGGATATAACCGCGTCTACAAAGATAGAGGAAAATCTGCTGGCGAGCTTCAAGAAGCTTCAGGATCTTGACCATTATAAGTCAAATTTTATATCCATGGTGTCGCATGAACTGCGGACGCCGCTGACGTCTATAAAGGGGTTTGTGTCATTCCTCCAGAAAGGGGCGGCCGGTGAATTAAATACAAAACAGGCTGAATTTGTTGGTGTGATTGAAAATAATGTGGAAAGGCAGATAAAACTTGTAAATGAACTTCTGGACCTTGATAAGATGGAAAAAGGGATATTTCCGCTCCGTAAAAAAAGCCACAGGATAACGGAGATAATGGACGGCGCGATAAGCGATATTTACGCAATGGCCGCGGAAAACAAGATATCTTTTGAAAAGGAATACAGCCGGCTGCCGGTAACGGCAAATGTGGACGATTACAGGATATCGCAGGTTTTCCTGAATGTGCTCAGCAATGCCATAAAATTTTCACCGGAAGGCTCCGGTATAGCCATTACAATAGCGCCGGTCAAACCCGATGAAATAAAGACATTTCACCGCGGTTTTAATTCAAGCCTGGCAAAAGGCTGTGTGATGGCAAGGATTAAGGACAACGGCAGGGGTATAGACGAGGAGAATATAGAAAAGATATTTGACAAATTTTTTCAGGTCGGAAATGACAGGCAGAATGTGGTCAAAGGTTCCGGCCTGGGGCTTTCCATCGCGCTCGGTATTGTAAGGGCCCACGGCGGCCTTATCTGGGCGGAATCGGACGGCGCGGGAAAAGGAACGGCTGTAATTATAGTTTTACCGCTGGAATAAAGGGTTAAATTTTTAATCCCCTCCGTTGTCAGCCGGTATTAATACCGGCCGGCATATCGCCGGATATTAAAAAAACTTCACATTAAACCAAAAATAGTGTATTATAAAAGAAAAAAATTACGAGGTTGCTAAATGATAAGAAAAAAGAGGGCTAATTTTGTAAAATTGTTTTTGACCAACAAGATCAGGGTTGCCGAGTTCGGCATTACGAACTGCTGCACAGCAAGGTGTACTTTTTGCGGTATCTGGAAACAGAAAGAAAAGGTAATTATCAGCAAAGAGGATGGCATAAAGGCAATAGATAAACTGGCCTCTCTCGGGGTTGCGCACATCACATTGACAGGCGGGGATCCGATTTTCAACCCCAATATCTTTGATTTTGTAAAACACTGCACGCAAAAACATATTCACACATCGGTTTTAAACGCCGACGCCAGGCTTCTGACCGAGGAAACCATTATAAAATTAAAAGATGCCGGGGCGGATTTTTTAAGCATTTCGGTTGACTCGTTTGATCCTGAAATAGTTGACAAGTCCAGGGGCATTCCCGGGCTGCTTGGCCATATTGAAAAAGGCGTGGGATTTGCAAAAAAACACGGCATTAAAACAATGGCATCCGTTCTTATCTGGAAGGAAAGCCATGACAGGCTCGACCTGCTTTTTTCAAAGATAAATAAAATGGGATTCGATTATATTTCGGTAAATTATCCGGAAGTGTCAAAATCAAAAGTATATCCGCTTGGCGGCGATACTGTTCAGCTTTCGCCCGAAGCCGTTACCAAGGCTCTTGAAGAGGTGATTCACCTTAAAAAGACCGGAAAATACCGCATACTTAACAGTATTTCATCCATGAAGAACATAATCAATTATCTTGACCATCCCAGCAAGGCGAAATATCACTGTTATGGCGGTTCAAAAGTGCTTTTTATCGACTGGTTTTTTAACATATACCCGTGTATGCACCTGCCGAATCCCCTCGGAAGCC
>Ga0224555_1004600_pt1 | contig 12489 bp, 11 predicted proteins | sample 714S23034metaG_FD_180687 | JGI IMG/M metagenome (GOLD analysis project Ga0224555, IMG submission 180687) | Peat soil microbial communities from Stordalen Mire, Sweden - 717 S2 30-34 | ecosystem: Environmental > Terrestrial > Soil > Wetlands > Peat | place: Sweden: Norrbotten County, Stordalen...
ACGCCCCGGAATCGGCACCCGCCAAGGCACACGACTCCGCGGCCCCGCCTTCGCTCCTAAGTATCAGAATTCACGCTGAAAAAGAATCCCAGCCTGCCTCGTTGCCGATTGGCCGGTTTTCGGTCACGCAGATCGAAGTGAACTTTACGCTAAGTCAGTAAGCTCCTGCGCGCTGCGACATTCTTGTGAATCTGGCAATGTAATGTGGGGCGGGCGTCCACGCCTGCGGCGGGTCTCCAGACCCGCCGGGCTAACTAACGTTGCCAACCTCAAGGCCGATTGTCAATCGGCCTTTCCCACCCATCCCTCACTGGACCCAGATCACCGTGCCTGTTTGCGAACTGAAAACCGGGATCGTCGGGATTTGGGTAATCGCAACTGAAACGGCCCCCGCTGCAAGACCGGCCGGCAACTGGATATTGATCTGAGTCAACCCATAAATCTCCCCCGGAGCCGGCCCGGCATACAGCACCTGTGCCGGCAGTCCGTCGACGGACGCGCCCGGAAGTGTTACAGGAACCGCGAATGGCGGATTAAGCGGCGCCAGGCTCCCGTCCGGCAAAACGGGCATAGTCGCGCCCGTGCCCGTCACAAATAACGAGACGACCGACCCGCTGGCTGCGGGATTGGATTTGGAGTTGATGCTCTCATCCTGGTTGAGCACCGCGGCTGGACCGGCGCCGCTGGCGTCCTGAGTGAAAACTCCGGGTGACGCTGCATTGACGAAAACTTCGGCGGGTGCGGAAGCAACCCCGTTGCGAACCACAGTAATGGTGGTCGCCTGCTGCCCAGCCAGGCTCGCCGGCGTGACCGCCGCAGCTTGAGAATCCTGCACATAAATCAGCGGCGCCGGTACGCCATTAATAAAAATCTGTGTCTGTGCCAATTCGGTGGGGAACGCGCCTTTTACCGGACTGCCCACCTGCAACCCTTCTGGCCCGAGAGCGCTCCCAAAGATCGTGACGATCTCGGCAGGCGATACGGCGGCATTCTGGTAGCTGGCGGCGCTCGTAACTCCGCCCGGTGCAATGGCCGGCACGGTTGGGTCGATGAACAGCGACAGGCTGGCTGTCGCGGTATTGCCGGCGGAATCCTGGGCCGTCACCGCTACCGGCGCGGACTGCGCCTGCGTCGGCGTTCCGAAAATAAAACCCGCAGGCGACAGTTTCAACCCGGCGGGCAGTGCGGACGCGCTCCATTGATAAGGCGGAATGCCGCCGGATGCCAGCAGCGGGCAGACGTAGGCAAAGCCCGGGTGCCCATTAAAAAGCTTTTGCATAGCAACCGCGAACGGCTGGGGCTGAATCACCATCGGCAATGAGACGGAGCTTCCGAACGATGCGCCGGCCTCGGCGACATCGGCGCCCAGGGTGAATGTTCCCGCCTGTTGAGGGACGCCGGTAAGCAACCCGGCAGGAGTAATCACAAGACCGGGAACGTTCGGCTGCGTGAAGCTGTACGGCGGAGTCCCGCCGGTGATCTGCAGTTGATACGAAAGCGGCACGCCTACCGTGCCTTGAATCGGGGAAGGCGGAACGGTGACGGTCGGGGTATTCACAAAGGTTACCGTATAAGTGATCGTTCCCGTGCGGCCCGTGGAATCGGTGACCTGAATGGTGACTGTCGACGTTGCGTCGCTGATCTCTGCGTAGCCGCTGTAAGGGTCCCCCCCAAGGTATCCCGCGCCGCTGGTGATAACCCACTGGTAGGGCGGTGCTCCGCCGCTGACGCTCAAAGTGCTTCCCTGGTTCTCGCTGTCGAGTGGCGGCAGCACCGCGGGACTGATGGTGAGCGCAGAAGACGACGAAACGACATAGAAAGTATAAACGGCGGCGTCGCTGACCCCTTGGTTGGCAGCCGTGGCCACCTGGCCGTAGAGGCCCGGCGTAGTGGGTGTACCGCTGAGCGTGCCCGTCGCGGGATCGAACTTCATTCCGGGCGGGAGAGAGGCAGGCCCCGCAGTCCAGGAAGAAGCATTGGTCAGGGTCGTGGGCAGCACCATGGAGTACGCGACCCCAACCTGTGCGTTCGGCAGGCTGCGGGAGGCTAGCGCGGGGTTGGGTCCGACTACCAGTGTCTGAAGATAAGAATCCGGTTCTCCCTGCCCGGATACTGCGTTAGTCCAGAATTCGTAGACTCCCGTGACCAGCGGCAAGCCTCTGATGGTTGCCGAGGCGTCGCAGGTTAGCCCTTGCGGCAGGCCCTCCGGGAGTTGGCACGTATACGGACCCGGCGGCGCATAGGGTCCGAGGATCGATCCGGCGTATGGTGCGCCTACCATGGCCGAGGGAAGTGGCGCGAGGAACTCCCCGCCACTGCCAGTCGAGATCTTAAATACTTGATAGGCGGTTGCCCCAGCGGCGTCGGCGACCTGGATTGGAAAGAAATAATCTCCCGGAACGGTGTACGTGCCAGTCAGGTTGCCGGATGAATCCAACGAGAGAGCCGGCGGCAGCATCGAGGGGACAGGGGCCGAGAAGCTGTAGGGAGGAGTGCCGCCCACCGCCAGGATTTTCTGAGGGAAGGTGCTGCCCGATTGCACGCCGATCAGGTTCGAAAGGCCGAATTGCAAAGCGGAGGGTACCACAACCAGCGGAACGGTCCTTTGCGCTTGGTCGCCGGCCGAATCGGTCGCCGTGATGGTGGCTTGATAAGTGCCTGGCACCAGGGAAGAGAGTCCGACCTGGCCATAATTCCCTTCCGCGTCCACAGTGATCGTCGGCGTGCCTTGGCCGCCGGATACCTGTATCTGCGACGAGATGTCTTGGGTGGCAAACACAGGGTCCAATGCAGACGTCACGATAGTTAAGGGGTTGGGGGTTACCGTGAGCGAGTAGGTGGTAGTCTCCTGTTGTCCCACGCCATTCGTTGAGGTGATAGGGACTGACAGGGTTGTAGGTTGGTCGATTTCTCCCTGAAGCACACCGTCGGTGGGGTCCAAAGTCACACCCGGTGGAAGCTGACCCGACCAACTGAATGGCGGGTTGCCGCCGGGCGCAGGCAGGTAGAATGCAAAGGGACTCTGCTGTAGCGTGCTCAGGGCGGTGCCCTCAAATGGAGTGCCGGGCGGTGCGATGGGGACGGTGATCGGAAGGTAGATGGTCGCTCCGGTCGCGTCGGTGAAGATCAGGGATGCGGAGCCGGACGGATACGCGGTGCCGGTCGCCCTGCCGCTCGAATCGACACTCAGACCGCACAGGACGGCGGTCTGGAAGTGGAAAGGGGGCAGGCCGCCGGTGACGACAATCTGAAAATCGTAAGCCAATCCTTGCCGGAGGGTGGGGAAGTTTCCTGCAAACTTCGCCGGCGACACGATCACCGCCTGTTTCACGGGCACTGTCAATGTCGCCCCAGTGGCGTCCGTGACGAGCAGCGTAAAATTGAACGTGCCCGGCGTCGCGTAAGTGCCGTCCACGGTCGTGCCGTTGGGATCCAGAGACAAGCCGGGAGGGAGCGCTCCGGCCTGCAACGACCATTTGTACGGCGGCGCGCCACCAGTCGCGGGAGGAAGGTCAAACGTCTGGCCGACGACTCCCTCTTCGAGCGCCGGAGTATCGATAATCAGCGACAATAGGCTCGCGAACTGAACCGTGACAATCTGCGTTGCGGTGTCGCCGTTAGCGCCGTTGAGCTGCACTCGAAAGGAATAGAAACCGCCGCCCAGCGGCACACCGCTCAGTGTCCCGGACGACGGCGCCAGCGTCAGGCCTTGGGGCGGCGAACCGGCCGCGATGCCCCAAGCCCCGTTAGCGGCTCCGCTGCCGGTAAACGTGAAGGAATAAGACTGACCGACTTTCCCGGACGGCAGGATCGGGCTCGACGTGATTTGGATAGCGCCAAATACGGTGCGGGAGAAGACCAAAAGCAGAGCAGCGAGTGTTAGACGCGACACTCCCAATTCTATCTCTTATCCAGCCGTGCGCCGCATCATCGCGCGCTTCACTTGCTCCAGCAAAGCGTGCGCCCGCGGAAGGCTCTCCACCGCCTGCCGCACTTCCGGATCGTTGCTCCAGTCCAAGCGGTCGGCCGCGCGCTTGTCAAACGCGCGCGCATATAACTCCATCTTGATCTGTTCTTCCACCCAGGCGCGATTCTGGGCGAACTCCGCGTCGGTGAAAATTACGCCCTGTTGCCGCGCATAGTCGCGAAAGCGCCCAACTACGGCGTCGTCCGGCGACCAGCCCTGGGGCAAGTGCGGCGTCTCCGCGCCAAAATACACCGCGCCGAAATGAAAGAACTGGCCCGGTTGCGGGAAGCGCACGCGCCGTTGGAATGCGTTCATCATTTGCGCGGGGAATTTTTCGTCCGGCGTGATGCCGCCCCCGCCATACACCGTCCGCCCGCTATCCGTCATCTTCACGTCGTTGGAGTTCTGGGCGTCCTCCTGCCGGTTGTGATAGTAGTAATCGAAAAACGAGCGGTGCGCATAATCGCGCTGGATGAGCCTTCCGCTGGGCGTATAATAGCGCGCGATGGTCAGCAGCAGCGCCGCGTCCTCCGAGAGCGGAAACTGCGCCTGCACCAGCCCTTTGCCGAAAGTGTTCTCCCCGATCACCCAGGCCCGGTCGTGATCCTGCAGCGCCCCCGCGACGATTTCGGAAGCGGAGGCCGTATTGCGATTCACCAGCACCACCACTGGATATTGCCGGCCATGATTCCCGGTTTTCGCACGGAACACCTGCTCCGGCTCCGACCGGCCGCGGTGCGAAACCACCGTCTGGTCCTTGCGCAGGAAGTGCCCGGCCACTTCCACGGCTTCGTTCAGCAATCCGCCGCGATTCTCGCGCATGTCCAGGATCAGGCCGTTCACGTTGTCCTCGCCCAAACGCCGCAGGTCTTCTTCCATGTCGCGCCCGGCGCTCTGGGCTTCGAAGGTCTTGATGAACACATAAGCGATGCCCGGCCGCACCCAAAAGGCGTCCACTACGCTGGGCGAGATTTCGCCGCGCGTCACGTTCACCGAAACCGTCTTCGCGGCGCCATACCGGCTCACCCCGACTTTCACCAGCGTGCCGCGCGGCCCCTTCAGCCGGTCCGCCACCGCGGCGGAATCTTCGCCTTCCACGTTATGATCGTCCACCGCCGCAATCGTGTCTCCGCGCCGCAGCCCCGCGCGTGCCGCCGGCGAATCCGGAAACGCCTGCACCACCACCACGTGCGGTCCGTCCATCATCACTTCCATGCCCACGCCGTAATACTGCCCACGCTGGTTTTGTTGCAGCAGGCGGTACTCTTCGGGGTCCAGGAAGTTGGAGTGCGGATCGAGCGTGCGCAGCATGCCCGGAATGGCGCCCTGGTAGATGGCCTTATCCGCCGTGATGGCGTCCGCGAAGTTCTCTTCGATGAGAGCGTACGCGGATGCGAAGGACTTCACGTTGCCGCGCAGGTCGCCTTCCGATTGTCCCGTCGCGGTATGCGCGACGCCCGGCCCCCAAAGGCCGACCATCCAGCCGCCCAGCACGATCGCCAGCGGCACGAGTGCCGCGAAACGGGTTTTCTTAGGTCTGTTGGAGTCTCTCGCCACGCGCCAAGCCCTCGTTTCCAACCATCATAACACCGCGGGCGACGGTGGCACAGACTTTAGTCTGTGGCCTGTCAGACTTGCTCGTCGGCCGAAGGACCGTACAGCGCCGGTACCGGTACGTCGTTCAGCCGCAGATACACCGCGAGTTGGCCGCGATGGTGGATCGTGTGGTTCATCACCATGCCCCGCAATACGGCGATGCGCGGCATCGAGAATATGGTCCTGCCGCCTTGCAGCAGGCTCCACGGCGCCATCCATTGCGAGTCGCTGGCCCCGCCGATGGCGGCGCGGGCGGCCGCCATGTTCTTGTCGAACACTTCCAGCAACTCGGCCCGCGAACCCGCGGTCTTGGGCTGAAAGGGCGGCGCGCCCGGCGGCGCAAAATCGAACGATTCGCTTTCGAGAGTGGTCGGAACCCATCCGCTCAGCTCGGCCACATGGGTGGCCAGCCGGCCCAGGGTCATGGATTTCTCGTGCGGCTTCCAGCCGAATTTGTCCTCGGGCACACGCGCCAGCGCTTTGCGCGTGTTGGCCATTTCATGATCGAACTCGGGTAACAGGGCTTGGCTCATCGGCATGATACTTTCTCCAATATAATGACCTTACCACCCGTGCCGTTCAGACCGCGGCCGCTCGGCTCTGCAACACCCCCGCAATGCGCCGGTACATCACGGCGCGGAACAGGGCGCCAAAGTTCGGATCGTCCTTGATCTTCTTGTAGATTTCGAAGTCGGAGTCGATCATGTCTTCCAGAGTGTCACCGAAGAAGGTGTCAAACGCCAGTCTGCGCGTCTCCTCCGACGGGTTTACGCCGGCATCCAGCGCGCGCCGCAAGCCTTCCCGGTCTTCAAGGCGCCGGCCCATGTTCTCGGCGAAGAACTTGACCTTATCCCAATGCTGTTCACTTAATGATGTTTCGGTGGGGCAGGCGATCGTTTTATGTCGCCTGCCAACGCTCCCGGCAGGCGGCAGACCACAAAGTGCGATGGTCTGCCCCACCAAAGTGAACAGTATTGGACCTTATCCGCATTCGTGAAATCGGTCCCAAAGTGGCGTAGCCATTGGCGGCCAGGTAGTTGAATATCCCGGTTTCGAAGTCCTTTTCGGAGGTATCCATGGCTTGGTTCGCTTAGGGGGATGCGGCGAGTCCGCATGCCCCCACGCCGGATGTCCGCGCAGTTCGTTCAACGTCCGGTCCAAATCGCCGCTCAGGTCCACGCCGACGCTTGAAAACTGGAGAGCGCTATCGTCGGCTGGCAGGACCTTTGCAAGCATGCGCTCGATGGTGAGTTTGCCTTCGGGCGCCGAGGCGGATGAGTACACCTGGCCCACTGCGCAAATTCGATTCTGGATGTGCCGCGAAAAGTGCCGAAAGCCCTGCCCGTCAATCTTCCCGAACATCCGCGTGACGCGGCTATAACTGGGTGTGCAGATGGCGCGGAAGTATCCGGCTTCCGGAGAGAATATGGCGACGCCGACGTTGACAAATTCCTGCGTCACCGGATCGTGAACGTAGCGTAATGTGCTGAAGCTATAGGCAACCTTCATAAAGGGCCGGGGCCTATTTGACGCAGGCTAAGCTACCTTCCGGGTCCTCGGCCCCTTCGGCTTAGCGACGGAAATAAGCCGAATCTGGACCTTCTTGCCAACCGCCTCCGCTATGCGGCGCAACATCGCGAGGGAGTCGCCTTCGTAGTCGGCGTCCTCCAGACGGCTGATCACCAAGGCGGTAGTGCCGACCTTCTTCGCCAGAGCCCCATGGCTCAACCCCGCCTTGGTGCGGAGGTCGTAGACCTTGGTTGCCACTTCGGTATCGAAAAGCGCCTGTTCGTAGGCCCTTTCCCGTTCAGGGTGGCCCGCGATGAACCGGTCCCAGGTATATTGCAGCGCCTCCGAATAAAACTTTCTTTTCGTCGCCATTTCGTTACTCTCCTTTCGACCGGATGAAGGTGTGCTTCAGCGGGTTGGCCCGAAACCGCGCCATTCTTTCGATCGCCCGCTCGATCTCCGCGCCGGGCACCTTGTCCTCCTTTGTCAGGCCATGTGAAATCACGACTGCCTCGCTGCCATGAAAGAAGTAAAGGATACGATAATGAACGTGCGCGATAGATGGTCGCAGTTCGTGAATGCCGTCCCGCAGGTAATCGGCAATGGGCCTTCGCAACTCGTGCCCTTCCGCCTCCAGCAGGCGGAGGTACGCCTGGCTCTTGGCGTAAGCTCCATGAGGCAGCTTGGTTAGCCACTGGACCATCGGCACCGTACCGTCCTGCTCGGCGTAGTAGATGAGCTTTGTCCGCGGCACAACATACTCTAGTGTTCGTCAATTGGCGAATCTTTGTCAAACCCGGCTGACGCGGCGGGGCGTGCGCGGACATCGATCTTGCCGGTCACGGCGGCGGAGATGAGGGCGGTGCCGTACTCGTCGAACTTGGCGGTTTGTTGGCATATTTACCGGCAAGCAGGCGAGTTCGTTCTGTCCAATTGTGCTCATCGTCGTTGTCTGAGCGATCGCCACGGTGCGCCGTCGGACCAAGGCCGAGTTCAGATACAAGGACAGGAACCTGGGCACCGCAAAGCAGGGCTCAGGCCGAAGCCGGACCAGGTGGCACTCGAACACGGCCGGCTCCGGAACATGGTCGACGAGGGCAGAGGCGCCGGTTCCCTTCCAGCTTGAGTGACGCGCGATCTCCTGAAAGCTATTCATATCCGTCCAAGACAAGATAGCAGGATAACGCCTTGCACCTCGGCGCAACGAAACCGCGGATGGCAAGGCCGACGCATGCCGCGATCCACGCCAGAATCTTTATCTGTGTGCATCTGTGTCCATCTGTGGCTCCATTTTCGCCGCATGTTAAGCTGCTGGAAGTGGCCGAACCTTCCGGCCAGGCGCCGAAGCCCCCCAAGGTGTCGGCCCTGGTGGTTTCCTACAATCGAAAAGCCCTGTTACGGCGCGCCCTCGAAGCCCTGGAGCGGTCCGAAGCCCGCGACACCATCGAGATCGTGGTGGTGGATAACGGTTCCACCGACGGCAGCCAGCAGCTCGAAAGCGATTTTCCCCGCGCGCGGTTCATCCGCATTCCGCGCAATTTCGGCTTGACCAAGGCCCTCAACCTGGGCGTCCGCGGCTCGGAAGCCGAGTACGTCTTCTTTCTGCATGAAGACACCGAGGTCTTCCCCGATACCACCCGTCTCCTGGCAGCCCTTCTGGACTCGCAACCCGACGCCGGGGCCGTCTGTCCGCTGCTGGTAGACGACGCCGACCGCCCCGCGCCGCAATTGGGCAAATTTCCGCCGGACGATACCTGGCGCCCCGCCGAACCCGGGCCCGATCCGCTCCCAGTCGACTACCCGCGCGGCGCCGCGCTCATGATACGCCGCCATTTCTTCACCGCCATCCGCCAGATCGACGAGCGCTACGGGCAATTCGGCAGCGATGCCGACCTGTGCTTCCAGCTCCGGCGCGCCGGCAAGAAGATCCTGCTGCTCCCCCAGGCGCGCGCCCGCCACCAGGGGCGCGCCGCGGAGTCGGCCCTGCGCATCGCCGACCGCAAGCAGGGCGCCACAGCCTGGACCGGCAAATACGGCGGCTTCTGGAGCGGTCTGCGGGCGCAGATCGCCGCGGTCTTCGGCGCCCTTGGTTCACTTCAGTTAACTGTCCTCAAGTATCTATTGGCAGGCCAGAAGGTTGACGGTAGTCAACAGGAATAGCCCGAAACCGCCCGTTAGACAGCGGTTTCCGCTATCATGTGACTAGTGGACGCTATTCTTTGGATACTGTTACCGGGCTTCGTGGCTGTCGGCTCCGGCTTGCTGGCGTTCTATATCATGCAGTCCCGCATGGAAGTCGCGCTAGCCCGCGAACGGGAAGCCATGGCCCAGGCCCGCGGCACGCTGGAAGCCGAGAAGAACTCGCTCGAACAAGCCCTGCGCGGCGCCAAAGACTCCGCCCGGCGCGAGGCTCTCGACGAGTTCCTGGCCGATGTGCACGTCGAACAGCGGCACTACGTCAAAGATAACAAGCTGCTATTCCAAAACCGCAAGGCGCTGGTGTTGCAGGAGCGCATCTTCTTCCGCAATATCCCGCTCTCCAGTTGGATCGAGCACGAGATCGTGCTGCAGGAAGGCGAGGACGTGGACAAAGCCGCCCGCAGCCTCACGTCGTTCGTCGACGTCGTCGGCGTCGAGCAGCCGGTTCCCAACGGCAACCGCCTGCTGCGCTGATCACTTGCTTGCCAGCAGCATGCGCGCCGCCACGATTACCAGAAACACCGCGTAGATCCGCCGGATCGTCACTGGCGGCAGCGCCAGTATGATGCGTGCGCCGAAGTAGGCGCCCACGAACAGGCCCGCCGCGATCACCAGCGCGTATTTCAAATTGATGTGGCCGGTGCGGTAGTATTCCATCGCGCCCAGCAGCCCCACCGGCGGGATCAACGCGGCCAGCGAGGTGCCGATCGAATCCACCTCGCCGAGCTTCATGAAATAAAGCAGCGCCGGCACAATCACCAGTCCTCCGCCGATACCAAACATTCCAGCCAGGACGCCGGCCACCAAACCAATCGCGATGAGGGGCAAGTAAGTCATGATCCTGCGAGTCTATCACGGGTTGGAGGGCGGGCAATCCTGCCCGCAGCCGGCTTTCAGCCGGCTCTGGCCGCCTAAAAGGCGGCTGCGGCCAAGATTGGCCGTCCTCCAACTTCAATAACTTGCGGTGGGCTTTCGACCGAGCACGGCGCTGCCGTGTATCATGATAACTTCCTATGCCCATCCGCTGGCTCCTCGTCTTTTGGATGTTCGCTATCAGCGCCATCTCCTATCTGGACCGTGTCAACATCTCCATCGCCGCCCGCTTCATGCAGCAGGAGTTTCACATCAGCGACCTCCAGCTCGGACCGGTCTTCAGCGCCTTCCTGGTGGGATACGCGCTGTTTCAAGCGCCCGCCGGCCGCCTCGCCGATCGCTTCGGACCCCGTCTCATCCTCATGCTCGGCACCCTTTGGTGGGGCGTCTTCACCGCCCTCACCGCCATGGTTTCGGCCTCCATGGCCGGTCTGTTGCTGGTGCTGCTCGCTGTGCGCTTCTCGCTCGGCGCGGGCGAAGCCGTGCTCTTTCCCGCTTCCAACCGGTTGGTCGCCAACTGGATTCCCTCGCGGGAGCGCGGCTTGGCGAACGGGATCATCTTCGCCGGTGTGGGCGCGGGCGCGGGCGTCACCCCGCCGCTGGTCGGCTATATCGTTTTGCATTACGGATGGCGCGCGTCGTTCTGGATCAGCGCGGTCATCGGCATTGCAGCCGGCGTCGTCTGGTATTGGCTCGCACGCGACAGGCCCGAAGATCACCCCTGGGTCGCTCCAGGGGAAATAACGCTCATCGAGCAAGGCTTGCCCGAACTGCCCGCCGAACTCGAAATCGGCAAGCCGCTGCCCTGGCGCACCATCTTTGGCAGCAAGGATGTCCTGGCCGTCGCGTTCAGCTATTTCACTTACGGCTACGCCGCCTGGATTTTCTTTGCTTGGTTCTTCATCTACCTCAGCAAAGTGCGCGGCCTCGATCTCAAATCCAGCTTCTACTACTCCATGCTGCCGTTCATCGCCATGGCCGTCGGCTCCACGGTGGGCGGCCGCGTCAGCGATATCCTCACGCGGCGCTACGGCAACCGCATCGGGCGCTGCGGCGTCGCCGTGGCCGGCATCGCCCTGGCGGCGATTTTCATCGCTTCCGGAACCCAGGTGGAGAGCGCGCGCCTGGCCAGCATCGTGCTCGCGGGCGGCGCGGGCGCCTTGTATCTCTCGCAAAGCTCCTTCTGGTCCGTCACCGCCGACATGGGCGGCCGATCCGCCGGCTCGGTGTCCGGCGTGATGAACATGGGCGGCCAGATCGGCGGCATCGTCACCGCATCGCTTACCCCGCTGATCGCCCGCCAATTCAGTTGGACGGCCTCCTTCCTGGTGGCCGCCGCCCTCTGTGCCGCCGGGTCCCTGGCGTGGCTTCTGGTGGATCCCGACGTGGAACTCGGCCGCTAGACCCAGACCCCTTACACTTACACTCGATACAGTGGTCGACTCCTGCAACGCCGCTCACAACGGCGACCTGGTGAAGCGCCCCGACCCGCAAGGCACCGTCACCTGTTACGCCTACGACGCCCTGCACCGGCTCACCAGCGTCACCTACCCCAGCGGTGGCTATTCCAAGCGTCACGCCGCCGAAGTACTACGTCTACGACGCAGCCACGGTGGACAGCGCCTCTATGGCGTACGCCAAGGGGCGGTTGGCCGAGGCGTACACGGGAACCTCCAAAACCACCGATCTGGGCTTCAGCTACAGCAATCGCGGCGAAGCCGCCACTGTCTATCAGTCCAGCCCGCACTCCGGCGGCTACTATCACATCGCGGCCAGCTACTGGGCGCCGCAAGGCCTGCTGGATACGATCAACCCCAACATGACCGGCATCCCTACCTGGACCTACACGCCGGAGGGTGAGGGCCGGGCCAACACCGTGTCAGCGTCCGCGGGCCAGAATCCCGTCACCGCCACGTCGTATAATGGATTCAGCGAGGTGACCGGCATCACCTTCGGTTCAGCGGACTCCGACGCCTTCACCTACGACCCCAAAACCGGACGCATGACGCAATACAAGGCATCCGTCAACGGCTCCGCGATGACCGGCGCCCTCACGTGGAACGCCAATTGGACTCTGGGCACGCTGGGTATCACCGACGCCCTCAATTCGGCTGATACCCAAAACTGCACCTACGCCTACGACAACCTGTCGCGGCTGACCTCGGCGGGCTGCGGCTCAGTCTGGAGCCAGAGTTTCACCTATGATGCCTTCGGCAACATCAAGAAGTCCGGCTCCCAGTCGTTCCAGCCTACCTACAGCGCCACGACCAATCAGATGACCAATACCGGCGCCGTCACGCCAACCTACGACACCAACGGCAATTTGACCTACGACGGCTTCTACA
>Ga0224555_1004601_pt1 | contig 12488 bp, 9 predicted proteins | sample 714S23034metaG_FD_180687 | JGI IMG/M metagenome (GOLD analysis project Ga0224555, IMG submission 180687) | Peat soil microbial communities from Stordalen Mire, Sweden - 717 S2 30-34 | ecosystem: Environmental > Terrestrial > Soil > Wetlands > Peat | place: Sweden: Norrbotten County, Stordalen...
TAATCCCCAACGAAAACATAAAAGGGTTTGGCTACAACTCCATCGATTACGGCTCGATTTTGAGCATAACCCGCTTTTTCAACAGGAACGTAGGCTTGAGGATCGAGGGAGATGAGCACATCCTGCTTCCCGAGTCCAATATAACGACAAGCCAGCCGGGCGACGATTTCAGCGGCGGATATGGGGGCGTTGTTTTCAGGTTCCCCATGGCGGACGGGAAGGTTACGCCCTCCTTTCACGCTATGGCCGGCGCCGAGCAAGTTGGCAGCATCCCTCAGACAGACGTTTTTGGCTTTGCCTTCACGGTCGGCGGCAGCTTGGACGTTGCGACGCCGGCCTTTGATCACCATCTGTCCATACGCCTCTACCAGGCGGATTATCAGTATGTCCACGCAAACTTCTCGGCAGCTCAAGGGGGGTCAACCAGTTTCAACCCCCAAGGGCGCCTGAGCGCCGGCCTGGTGTGGAACATCGGCTCGATTGCGCCGCCTACGCCCATCACTCTGTCGTGCTCGGCGAGCCCGGAGACGATTTTCCCTGGCGACCCGGTGACGTTGACGGCGTCGGCGGGCGGCCTGAACCCGAAGGACCACGTGATCTATATCTGGTCCGGGACCGGCGTGACGGGCAGCGACACGAACCCCAAGATAGACACCAGCGCTCTGGCTCCGGGCGAGTACACGGTGACGGGAACGGTGAAGGAAGGCAAGCCGGGCAAGGAAGGGCTGAAGCCGTGGGAGACGGCGACGTGCACGGCGGGGATAACGGTGAAGGCGCTTGAGCCACCGACGATCAGCTGCTCGGCCAGCCCCAGCACCATCAAGCCGGGTGACGCGGCAACCGTTACGGCGGTGGGCGTGAGTCCGCAGAACCGTCCGCTGACGTACAGCTATACGGCCTCTGCCGGTACGATCACGGGAACCGGGACAACGGCGGAGTACTCTTCGGCGGGCGCGCCGACAGGATTGGTGGGGATCACGTGTAATGTGTCGGACGACAAGGGACACCCGGAGAGTTCTTCAACCAGCCTGACCATTACGGCGCCATATGTGCCGCCGGCGCCGAAAACCCAGGCGCTGTGCTCGATCAGCTTCTCGACCGACACCAAGCGGCCTACCCGCGTGGACAACGAAGCCAAGGCGTGTCTGGACCAGGTGGCATTGGATCTGAAGCAGCAGGCTGACGCCAAGGCAGTAGTGGTGGGCGAGTCGGATGCGGACGAAAACGCCAAGACGGCCAAGGAACAGAACTACGCGGCCAAGCACAAGCACGCCACGGTGGATCAATTCGCCGCGCAGCGCGCCGTAAATGCCAAGGACTACCTGGTGACGGAGCAGGGGATCGACGCTTCGCGCATCAGCGTGGCCACGGGCACGACCGACGGGCAGACGGAGGAGAATTACCTGGTGCCGGCGGGCGCGACGTTCAGCTCTGACGTGAGCGGGACGACGCCTGTGGACGAGACGGCGGTGAAGCCGCAAGTCCGGAAACCACTGCCGGAGCTGCATCCCGCGCACAAGTAAAGCGGGTGAAACCGCCGCAGCAGGCTCGAATGCCTGCTTAGCAACCGATGATCAGGCAGGCTCTCCGGCAGCGCTCCGGGGAGCCTGGCAAAGAGAAAACGCTCAATCATCCTCCGCAAGCTTTGAGGCTGACTGTAAGTGGGTCAGCCTCTTTGTTTTTGGAGCACAATCCGGATTTCCTCCAAAGGATGTATCTGCCAGAGAAATCGGAAATATGGGTTAAGAGGGATCGCGGCTCTTTCGCGTCAGAGAAGCCGAGGCGTTTCCCGGAGAAAGAATTGTTTCACCGTGTCCCAGTCGAGCGTTACGAGCATGTGGGGCATCGGGTCTTTATCGGCATCGGCGAAAAAAGTCAGCGACTTAAGGATGTGAATCCTGCTGCAGTTGGTTTGCGCGTACTTTTGCTCGAAGAGCCGCAAAATTTCGGTGAGGCCGTAACGTTCGGCACAGACGTAGAGGTCCACGAAATCGCGCTTGGTACCACGGCTTGCGACGGCGCTCACTTTCATGCAGGCGATTTCGCGCGGATCGGCAATGGCAACGTCAAGGAACGGGTTGGTGGGGAAAAGCACCGGGTAGGCGTAGCCCAGAAAACTAACCTTCGTTTTCCGAACGGTGGCGTGGAGGGTGTACGGAGCCTTCGCAACCAACGCGAACCCGGCAAGGGTCTGGATCCGCTGGAGGAGCGCTTCCTCGTCGAAGTGCTCCGGTGAAAAGAAGTCGAGATCAAAAGACAGTCGATGGCCGAATCGAAGTGCCAGAGCCGTACCGCCTGCAAGGTAAAAGCGGTCTGTAAGGTGCGCGTCCCGGAGGGCGCCAAGCGTTGCTTCGGTTGAGGCGGGGATCACTTCTTGGTGCCACGCCCCGCGTTCATCATTGGTCATGGCCGTGTCCTTGAATGAGATTGCAGAGGTTAGTTGCGGCCATTCAGGGCCGCAATCTCGCGGGATGGAACCCCGTAGACGAGCGCCCAGAAGGTGGCGGATTTTTCGGAGAGACGGCGTTCGTCTCTGAGCACGCGGCGGATTTCAGCTTCGGAGAATGTCTGACGCAGCCACGCGATGGCCGCCTCGTCGCCCAACTCCAAAACCCGGAAGATCGTGTAGTCGGGATATGCCTCGGGCGTGAAGGTGTCGAGGTTCGTGTCCCAGAAGAGCGTTTGTAAGTTACTGGGAATCATACAGTTACCAGTATAACCTTGGGGTGATATAAGTCAACCCTTTGTGCCGCGGGAAGCAAGAAATACCGTCTTGAGGCTGGCAACATACGGCGTATCCAACTCATCGTTCCAACTCTGAAGAACATTCCTGATCACGGCCAAACTCTTGTTTTTGGTCGACTGAAGCCTCCGGCATCTCAGTCCTGCAGCGTACCAGGATCAACGCACAACCTCTCGGCCATCCTCTGTTGCGACAGGCCGAGCGGTTTGTACGCGGCGACAAGGCGCACCTGAGCACTCAACCATGGAGGAGGGTTCCCCTGGAGCCGCGCTCCGGCTGCGCGGGGCGGTCTCTTCTCCACCGACAGCTGCCTGACGTTAAAGCGGATGCTGACTTAACATTTTCAGTCGCAATTCCCTATGAACAACGCTCCAGAACAATAGCAAGCACAGTTCTATTGCAAGAGCGCCCGCACTCACCATTCATAGCTCCGTCACTGGCGCTCGAACTTTGAGAGCAGCCGGGCTATACCGAACTCAACTTGTTCGACCGGCCCAACGAGGATTGCGATGCGCTTTTCCCCCAAACGCACCCAATCAGTTGTCGTCCTTGTCGCGTGTGCGGTCGCGATCATGCTGGTTTTCGCCTTTGTACGTTACCGCACCGATTTCAACCAGGCACTCACCTGTGCAACGCAACTCGACTACTGGCGTGGTGTCACACATGCCGGAGGCGAGCTCGCCCAGGCCTACGAACAGGAGAACGATCTGAAGAAGGCGCTCTCCGCGATTGATGAGGCCGTCGATGCCAACAAGCACATCCCGGACGAGCTGTATTTTGTGCCGCGCAATCTGGCGATCAAGTCGGAAATCATCGGGAAGCTGGGGCATCGAGATGAGGCCGACGAATTCTACAAAAAGAGCGCAACGATCATCGATTCCCTGCTCAAGAATGTCCCGACTCGCAATGTCGAACGATTGCTTCTCGCCGAAATGGGTGAGGTCTATGCCGGGTACTTTAACTCGACGTGCAGCCGGTACGATGACGATCAGGCCCTCCGGATCCTCGAAGAAGCACGCAGACGGATCGAAGCACAGGCTCTTCAGCATCACGAATACGCTGCGCCACACGCGTCAACGCCCGCCGAGCGACGTCTGACGTTGCTGAACATCGCGCTCCTCGTTACGGACAATCGAGCCAGACGGCAGGAACTGACGGACCGGATATACAACGCGGAGCTAATGTTCGACCAGCAGTCCCTGGCGTCAGCGACAATCGAGCATCCAGTCAGCCTGAGCCAACTCAAATCGTCCCTCGCCAGAGATGAAGTGCTCATCGATTAGGTGCTTGTCCGGCACTTCGTCGAACCGGAAAATGCCCTGGGGAAGCTACTTGATTTGTACGCAGAACGGACTTTTTCTGTGCCTGGAATGGAAGAGCATATACCACCATTCGATCAAGCGCGATGCTTGTCCGCAGCCGCCGCGCTCGAATTCGCCCTCATCCCGGCGGTTGGCTATATAACTCATTGATTCTGCTATAGTTATGTGATAAACCTATAGTTTAACTCGCGAGTCATAAAAGAATCAATGAAAACCTTGGGGGCAGAATTTAACAGTATTTCTCCTAGGGGTACTTGTAAAAACGACTGCAGTAGCTTACATTTATAAACAAACAGGAAACCTTTGCAAATGACTGACTGCAACTCCCCTGATCCCCTTACATGTTGCCGCGAATTGCAGGTGGGTATGCGCAGGCGTGTTCGTTGAGCGTTTAGTTTCACATCCAGCATTCGGGATTCGTAATCAGCGTATTGATTGGCTGGGTGAAGATGGGATAAGAGGCTTAGTAAACAGGTGATTTGCTAAGTCAGGCAGGCGAAGCCATGTGCGTCTCTTGAGGAAACCGGGGAATTGAGCTTTCAGGCTCCGCGCACAGGCTTGGGCTGTTCGCTTCTGTAGCTGGCGGACGTTGCAATTGAGCGAGAGTCTCGGGTGAACCAGCAGACGATAAGCCGATCGTTTGAAGAGAAGGCATTCTTGAATCCGGTGATGCTGGATGCCTCGAGCGGTCGCAATTGGTATGCGGTCTTTACCGTTCCACAAAATGAAAAATCGGTCGTCAAGCACCTCGACCTGCGAGAGATTGAGTCGTTTCTTCCCACCTACGAGACCGTCCGGGTCTGGAAGAACCGGCAACGGATGAAGATCGTCCTGCCGCTCTTCCCAAGCTATCTGTTTGTACATATCAACTCCAGAGAGCGGGCGAAAGTTCTCCAGTCTCCCGGAGTGCTGCATATCGTGGGCAACGGTAGGAAGTATGTTCCTCTTCCGGATCCCGAGATCGAATTTCTACGCTCTAGCCTCTGCAGACAACGGATCGAACCGTATCGTGAATTTGTCGTTGGCCAAAAAGTTCGCGCTAAGAGCGGTGTCATGCAGGGAGTTTGCGGCACTCTTGTGAGAAAAGGCAGCGGTGTGCGATTCGTACTGACACTCGAATTGATTAACCAGCATGCTGCCTTACTGGTGGACGCCGAGGATCTGGAGCCGTTCGTCGCTTGAGCGTGGAATATTTTGGCAACGCCCTGGATAGGTGTCGCGCTCCGCGCGGGAGCGAAACGGCCCTCTGGGTGAAGCGCCCGCTTCTTGCTGTGTTGAATTGACCCGATATCGTTTCAGCCTCTGCCGCCCGGTTAAGACCCTCCCCTTTTCGACAAACAGCTTCCACTCTCGAACCACCCACGACGAACATACACCGGAAAATGAGACGCAAGAGATTCGACGCGCCCGGATCAGTTTGGACGCTCCGGCAACAATGTTAGTTAGCGCCGTTGCTGCGGCGAGACCGTAAAGACAATGTTCGGCCCGCTCGGCTTCGCAGTTGCCATGTCTGGGGAGGTATATGTCACGTATATCGAAAAAAACGATGCGGAGGGATAAGATTGTACAGGCGGCGGGTAAGCTGTTCGCGCATCAGGGGTATCACGGAACAAGCACTCGGCAGATTGCCCATCTTGCGAACATGAGTGAAAATACGCTATTCCGGCACTTCGATGATAAGGAGAGCCTCTTCTGGTCGACCCTCGGCGCACATTTCGCAGCGCTGGACTTTCAGCGGGATTTGCTGGAGAAGATTGCGAATTGCGAACCTCCGGAAGTGGTTTTGCCAAAGATCCTCGAACTGTTCGCCGATACGGCGAGCTACAGTCCGGAGCTGCTTAGGCTGATTGCGGTCGCATTTCTCGAGATGCACCCAAAGGGTAAAGCATTTATTGAGGAGCGTTTATCGCCCCCTCTGTCGGCAGTTAGCCAGTATCTGGAGATGAACATCAAGGGCGGAAAACTCCGCGATCTGGATCCCACTACGGTGACAGTGGCATTGATGATGACGGCATTGACGCACACGGAAATCTCCCAGCTGATCGATAAGAACAAGCCGTTATTAAATCACCAGGAAAGAAACCGCGCGCAGGCCAGATTCTGGCTGAATATGCTTGCGCCAAGGGTGCCTGCCTATGAATCGCCGGTTACTGCGATCAGAGAGGAGAATCCTGGTTGACGCTGATTAAATCCTTCTCGCAGCGAGTATCACAGGATACGAGAGAGCGTGAAGCTTTCCGAGCTCTACCGATTTAGAATTCGGAGACAAACCAGTCTCAAACTGAAAATGGCATCAAACCCCCAGTCACGAGCTTCTTTACCCCATTTCGAAAAGTCAATTCCAACTTCTTCTGGTCAAGTTTCAAACGATTGAGGTCCGTGGAACGCATATGTCGACTTTGGAATTTGTGCAACGGGTATCGACTTCAGTGCCTCCTTCCCCTGGAAGGGAGAAGGGATTCGCCACAGATTCTGCGCGCGGGCCGCGAGGTATGTCGAAGCGCTGGATGCTTCTGGATGTAATTACCATTCTGGGAGCAGCGGTGCTGGCCGCACTTTACGAGTTGCATGTGGGGCCGCTGGCTGGAGCGAAGAGGTTCTGGCACGGAACGCTGATTTACGGCCGCCCGATGTGGACGCTGCTGGCTCTTTTATGCGGGTTTGCCGTCGCGCTGATCGTCACGGGCAGAAGACTGCATTTATATTCGCCAATGCGCTTGGGGAGCATTTTGCACGAGCAGAGGCTGAGCGCCCAGAGTTGCTTCACCTCCGGTCTGCTTCTAACCAGCATGCTCTACCTCGTTCACGCCGACGAAATTCCCCGCCGTATCGTGCTTTTTACGCTAGGGCTGGTCACTATCTTCCTCGGTGTACACCGGCTGGCCGGCCGCTTTTTACTCTATCGCCGCTTCGAGCGGGGCATCGGAACGCGCAAGGTATTGATCGTCGGCACGGGGCCACAGCCTTACGCCCTGCGCCACCACCTGGAGAGCACACCACATCTCGGTTACACCGTCAAGGGGTTCATCGAGTCTCCGGTTTCCAGATCTTCATTGACCGAGGCGACAGGCGAGGTGGTTGGTATGTTTGAGGCCGTCTTCCAGCATGCCCGCAGGCAGTTTGTGGATGAGATATTCTTTGCCTCGCCATGCGATCGATCGATTGTGCTGAATGTGCTGGAACAAGCTCGGACCCACGGAGTTGACGTGCGCGTAGCCCTGGACATGTACCACGGTCTGGCGTGGAGCAGTTCCATCGAGTATATTGACCAGTTCCCGACTCTTCTATTTCATCCTGGCCATGTCTCCGAGTTTAGCTCGCTTTTCAAGCGCGCTCTCGATATGGTGTTCTCCAGCGTAGCGCTGATCGCCATTTCGCCCCTGCTGTTGGCCATAGCCGTTGCCATCAAGTTGGACTCACAGGGTCCGGTGTTCTATTTTTCGAAGCGCATCGGCAAAAAGGGCCGGGTATTTCGCTGCACTAAGTTCCGTACCATGGTGCGCGACGCGGAAAAGCGGCGCGCCGAGATCCTGCACCTGAACGAGCGGGATGGCGTGCTGTTTAAGGTCACGAACGATCCCCGCACCACCAGGCTGGGCCGGTTCCTGCGCAAGTATTCGCTGGACGAACTGCCTCAGTTCTTCAACGTGCTGCGTGGCGACATGAGCATTGTCGGACCCCGTCCTCCCCTCGCCGAAGAGGTGAAGGAATACGAGCTCGGCCATCTGCGCCGCCTCGACGTGACCCCAGGCATCACCGGCCTGTGGCAAGTCCAGTCACGCCAGGATCCGTCATTCGCCAGTTATGTGTCGCTGGATATGAAGTACATCGACAACTGGAGCATCTGGCTGGATTTCAAGATCGTCCTGCGCACCATCGGTGTGGTCCTTGCCGGAACCGGCTCTTAAACGCAAAAGAGTTGAAGGGATGAATATGGGTAACCGAGCAAGTCATAGTAGCGAGAGTTCTGCTTCCAGGTTCAGGTGGATCCGGGCCTACTGCCTCCTATTTACCGCAGTTATCGTTGCGTTGCTGTGTTCTCGCCTGTCGGCCCAGAGCGATAACAATGGGTCCACGACGCCATCGTCTCAGAGCGACAATGTTCAGGCTAGCGATCAGAATGCAATGCCCGCAGGAGATCAGAACAGCAATGCACAGGGCAGCGACCAGAATGTCATGTCTGCAGAGCAGATTATCGGCATATTGCAGCAGGAGCCGACGATTCAGACCGATGTCAAGAACCAGGTTGCGCAACAATCGGGAACGGATCCGAGCACCATCACCGACGATGATCTCGACAACCGCATCCGGCAAGACGCCAACCTGCGCGCCCAGATAACAACTACTCTTAACAAGCTTGGCTATAGCACGAATTCTATAGCGCCCGCGGGAGGTACTTCCACAACGGGAGGCGCAGGCCGCGGACCATTCGCGGGAAATGCGACCCCTGCACGCGTACCTCCCGGCATTCAGCCCACTCCATATGTGGAACCGGACAAGCCTCAAGAAATACGGCAACCCAGTCCATATGGGGATTTGCCTTCGCTGCGCGATCTTTACGCTCAGACACCCTCCACTGTAGCCAGGCTGCAACGCTTCGGCAGCGACGCCTTTCTGCTCGGCACCGGGAATGCAAACGAACTGCCTATGGATCTCCCTGCCGGCCCCGATTACGTTCTTGGGCCGGGGGATACCCTGATCGTGAATATGTGGGGCGGCGTCTCGAACCGGCTGGACAGAACCATCGACCGCCAGGGCCAGATTGAGCTTCCCGAAGCCGGCACCATCATGATCAACGGGATGACGATCGCCCAGGCGCAAGAAGCCATCCAAAAGGCGCTCAGCACCCAGTTTCAGAATGAGCACGTCGAAATCTCTCTGGGCCGGCTGCGCACAGTGCGGATCTATGTTGTGGGCGATGTGCAGCGGCCCGGCGCCTATGATGTCAGCTCGTTATCCACGCCGCTGAGCGCCTTGTACGCCGCCGGTGGCCCCACCAGCCGCGGATCGCTGCGCATTCTCAAACAATTCCGCGGCAATCAACTGGTTCGTGAAATCGATCTTTACGACTTCCTATTGAAGGGTGTGCGCTCGAACAACGACCGCCTTTTGCCGGGCGATACCATTCTTGTGCCGCCCGTGGGCCCGCAGGTGACGGTGGAAGGAATGGTGCGTCGCCCCGCAATATACGAATTGAACGGTGAGACCTCATTGAATCAGGTCCTCATTCTTGCCGGAGGAGTGCTGGTCTCCGCGAGCTTGAAACAGATCAATGTCGAGCGAATTATAGCCAACCAGCGCCGCACCATGTTGAGCTTGCAACTTCCGGACAACACGGAAGAAGAGAAACAAAAGCTGGCCGATTTCCTCGTGCAAGACGGGGACGACGTAGTAATCTCGCAAATTCTGCCCTACAACCAGCAGGCAGTCTATCTTGAAGGCCATGTCTATCGTCCTGGCAGGTATCCGTACAAGGACGGAATGACCATTAACGACCTGTTGCATTCGTACCAGGATGTATTGCCGGAGCCGGCCGACCATGCGGAACTGGTTCGTCTGATGCCACCCGACTTCAAACCGGAGACCATAAGCTTTAATTTGCACGACGCGCTGATTGGCAATGATTCGTTTCTTCTCGAACCCTTCGATTTAATTCATATATTCGGCCGCTATGAGATCGATGCGCCCAGGGTTTCCATTGAGGGAGAAGTCCTTCGTCCCGGCGAATATCCGATGTCTCAGGGCATGACTGTAGCTGGGCTAGTGAGGATGGCGGGAGGATTCAACCGGAGCGCCTATCGGGATGAGGCCGACCTCTCCAGTTACATTATTCAGAACGGTCAAAAGGTTTTGGTCAACCACGGCAATGTCGCTATAGAGAAGGCATTGGGGGGGGACGCGAGTGCCGACGTAGTGCTGAAGCCCGGCGATGTCGTCAGCATTCGGCGTCTGGCGGGTTGGCAGGACATCGGCGCCTCGGTGACGATATCCGGCGAGGTCGAACATGCCGGCAGCTACGGGATTGAGGATGGTGAACGCCTGAGTTCGGTGCTGATGCGCGCTGGCGGATTCCGAGCGGACGCCTATCCCCCCGCCGCTGTTCTGGAGAGGGCGCAGGTCCGTGATCTCGCCGAGCAGGCCCGACAGCAGATGATTCTGCGAATCGAGAGTACCCCTGTGACGGTCAACCCGGCGGCGATGGGTACACAGGGGGCAACAGGGATGGAACAGTCACTCCAGATGCAGCGCCAAGAAGTTCTAACCGCACTTCGCAACCATCCCGCCAGCGGCCGCCTGGTCATTCACATCGATTCAGACATCAGCAAGTGGGAGAATACACCGGCAGATATCGAACTGCGAGCGGGCGACACCTTGGTGATACCCAAGCGGCCGAACTTTGTCATGGTTAGTGGTCAGGTCTATAATCCCGTCGCCATAAGCTATGTTCCGCGGAGGGATCTCTCCTGGTACTTGGAAAAGGCTGGTGGCTCGACACGCACCGGCGACAAGAAACACATCTATGTCCTGCACGCAGATGGATCAATTGTGGTGCCGCGGGATTCGGGGAGTATCTGGATGGGCGGCAATTTCAAGAACCTCCGGATGCAGCCCGGCGATACGATCTTTGTTCCTGAAAAAGTCATCGGCGGTTCGTCGGTCTGGCAAAACATAATAGGCATAGCGCAGATCATGTCGGCGACTGCGCTTCCCCTCGCCATTGCCGGGGTTTACTGATGACCTAATTTATACAACTGATCGGCTTCAAGATGCAATGCTGCACCATCGAGTTCCGCGCCGGTTTTTGTGTCACAGCACAACGAACCTTTTTCGCCAACGTAGATACGGTTACCGGAGAGGTTTACGGGGTCTGCAGAAGGCACGCTGGACGGTGATACGAGTGTGGACGTTCCGCTCAAATCAGGCGAGTGGTTAGCGTCAGGCAGAGATCGGGCTGGCGGGACATTGGCACCTCAGTCACTGTCAGTGGCGAGGTCCAGTGCTCTGGCACATATGGAATCGTGCGGGGGCAAGCGTCTGAGTTCGGTGCTGAAGCGTGCGGGCGGTTTCCGTGACGATGCCTTCCCGGTAGGCGCTGTCCGGAGCGCACACAGGTTCGCGAGTTAGGCGAAAGGGCACGTCAGGACATGATCCAGCGGATCAAGGCCATGCCCGTGACATTCAAAACAGGATTGCTGTCCAGCCAGGATCAGGCGGAGTTGCAACAAGTTAGTCAGCAGCAGCGCAACCAGGGCCTCGTGGCCCTGCACAGCCGTCCGGCCAGCGAAGGCTGGCGATCAAGATCTCCTCCGACGTCAGCAAATGGGAAAATACGCCGGCTGACGTGGAGTTACGCCGCGGCGATACGATTTTTATTCCCAAACAGGAGAACTACGCATTGGTCAGCGGCCAAGTATATAATCCCACGGCCATCAGCTACGTTCCGGGGAAAAACGTGGAGTGGTACCTGCGCCAAGCCGGAGGCGTGACTCACGTGGGGGACAAAGGATCCATCTTCGTCATCCGCGCCAATGGCTCGGTGGTTGCAAATGTCTCGAGTTATAGTTTATTCAGCGGCGGCGGAATCTTGCACGTCCGCATCATGCCGGGGAATGCGATTATTGTTCCTGAAAAAGCCGTCGGCTCACAAGCCTGGAAGAATTTGATTGCCACGGCCCAGATCGCCTCGTCGGTGGCGATTACGGGCGCTGTCGCGGGAATCTTCTGACGGCCGGCTATGTTGTTCAAAGTGGTTAAAAGGTGCTTGTCAACCACAGCAATGTCGCTATCGAGAAGGTGTTGGAGGGGGACGCGAGCGCCGACGTGGCGCTCAAGCCCGGAGATGTGGTCAGCATCCGGCGCTTGGCTGGATGGCAGGACATCGGCGTATCGGTCACGATCCACGGCGAGGTCGAACACGCCGGCAGCTACGAGATCGAAGACGGGGAGCGTCTTAGCTCGGTGCTGAAGCGGGCCGGCGGGTTCCAGGCAGACGCCTATCCGGCAGCGGCTGTTCTCGAGAGGGTGCAGGTCCGTCAGCTCGCCGAGCAAGGCCGCCAGCAGATGATTCTGCGCATTGAGAGTACGCCTGTGACGGTCAACCCGGGGGCGATGAGCACACAGGCGGCAACAGGGATGGAGCAATCACTCCAGATGCAGCGCCAAGAGGGCTTAACCGCACTTCGCAATCATCCCGCCAGCGGACGCCTGGTAATTAACATTTCTACTGACATCGGCAAGTGGGGGAATACACCCGCAGATATTGTATTGCGCGCGGGCGATACACTCTTCATCCCCAAGGGAACCTCTGCGCAGGTGTGTGATTTTGCAGCGACGACTCGACCGCAGATGATTTCTTGATTTCGAATCAGTTTCTTGTCGAAAAATGCGGCTTGCTGCTCGTCTGATTGGCCTCTTGAGGCCGT
>Ga0224555_1004602_pt1 | contig 12486 bp, 9 predicted proteins | sample 714S23034metaG_FD_180687 | JGI IMG/M metagenome (GOLD analysis project Ga0224555, IMG submission 180687) | Peat soil microbial communities from Stordalen Mire, Sweden - 717 S2 30-34 | ecosystem: Environmental > Terrestrial > Soil > Wetlands > Peat | place: Sweden: Norrbotten County, Stordalen...
TCGTGGCCATCGCCTAGCCGCTTTGCTTCTGGCCCCCATGGGGGCCAGAAGCAAAACAACCTCAACCCAACAACCTTCCGGAATAAGACGGAAGATCGAAAGTGCGAAAAAGTCTGGACACTACCCGTCCTTTGCGATGACCTGATTTCCCGAGGCTTCGGAACCGCCTGCTTTGAAAGGGCACGGCTTCAGCCGTGCCGCCAGAGACGCATAAAATCCGGGCTTTAGCCCCCGAGGGATGGTTCGCCGCTGATTGAGCAATATTTATGCAACCAGTTCCAAGATCGTTGCGACCCGCCAATCAAAATCGCAAACCGCGCATCATGGTCCATCAACCGCCCATCAACGAAGGTCGACCCGCATGAACGTCCTTCTCTTCGGCGCTACCGGAATGGTCGGCCAGGGAGTTCTCCGCGAATGTCTGCTCGACTCCGGCGTCGCGTCGGTCGTCTCCATCGGCCGCTCGGCATCAGGCGTCTCTCATCCCAAGCTGCGCGAAATCGTCCACGCCGATCTCACCAGCTACGCGCCCATAGAATCCCAGCTCTCCGGTTTCGACGCCTGCTTCTTCTGTCTCGGCATCTCTTCCGCCGGCCTTGCAGAGGATCAGTATTCGCGCATTACATATGACATCACCCTCCGCGCCGCTGAAACCCTCGCCCGCCTCAATCCCTACCTGACTTTCGTCTACGTCTCAGGGCAGGGAACCGACAGCTCCGAGCACGGCCGCATCATGTGGGCGCGCGTCAAGGGCCGCACTGAGAACGCGCTTCTGCGCCTGCACTTCAAAGCCGCATTCATGTTTCGCCCCGGAATCATCGTGCCCCGCTTCGGAGCACGCTCGCGCACAGCACTCTATCGCATCCCCTACGCGCTCGCCCGCCCGCTGCTTCCGCTCTTGCGCCGCGCCTTTCCCAATCACGTGCTCACCACGGATGAAATCGGCCAGGCCATGCTCCTCGTCGCCCGCCGCGGCGCGCCCAAACCCGTCTTGGAGACCCGCGACATTCGATCGCTGCTCAAGTAGGCCGGCTACGGATCGCTCCGCGCTCCGTGACCTGGGGAAAATCGGCTCCCGTCGCCGCCATCCCAGGTAGTGTTAACAGGCCCCAAGTCGCCTTCGATGGAAGCACCCAATATGGGTCGCTGGCAGAAATGAACTCAATCGGAACTTCAGGTACCAGCGGCTTCAGCCATGCAGGCGCGCTCTCCTCGCCCCATTCCTCGAATCTCTCGTGGGTGATTGCAATGAGTCCCTTTGGATGCGGCAAGCCAAGACCGATGCCATCACGCAGGTAGGGAAAGGCATCGCAATCCTGAGGTTCACTCATAAGGACGACATCGCAACTTTGCAGTGGCTTGAGGATCTCAATGAGTTTGTGTGCGCCCAATCCGACTCGCTTCACAAGCAAGTTCGGATCGCCGATCACCCGCACATTTCGTGAGTCAATTGACCGCGCCACATGGCGCGCTACATCTTTGAGGGGGGCCTCTGGAATCATGTAGGCGGCGCCTACCATCTGTCCCTGCACCGGGACCGCATAGTCCTGCCAGCCGAGCTTTGCAATTAATCGTGTCATGATGGGATCGGGCCTGAGCATGTGTTGGTGGTTATGGAATCGCCACACCACCAGACCGTTCTCTTCGCAATACTGGCGCTTGGCCAAGAAAACCCCTTCGGTCTCAAGCGAGCCGGCAGGCTCAAACGGCGTATCGTGCTTCAGCGTTCTAAGATCGTCGAGTTGTTCCCAAAACATTCTCTCGTGCGAGATCACGAAGTTCTTTTTCGCCTGCACCGCTTTCTTGAGGACTTCGAAGGTGGCCTGGAACGTGAACACGATGCCTGTGACTGGGGTCGCAGGATCACCATACTTGAAGGTGTCTGTGTCCAACCCAGGGAACTTGAAACCGGACCCTTCAGAGGCAACCTTGTTCAAGATCCGGCGCACAACCTGTTCGGCGGTCAGCCGTTCCGGAGCTGTGGCGTAAACGCGAGTCAGCCCGCCGTTCAACAACATCGTGGCGCCAACCCCTTGACCAAACGTCCTGCGAGTCATCGACATTGTCATTTCTCCTGATATCGAGCCGATACTTCAAGCAAACCAACAGATGGCATACCCGGCAAGACGCTCTGCAGCCACTTTGTCAACTCGACAGCGCCGGGGTCTCGAATGTGGGTGGTCCAGTGGGCGACTCATGATATCCCGGTGACGAGAGATTCTATGCTTACGATGGAAGCACCCAATATGGATCGCCGGCAGGAATGAACTCGATCGGAACCTCTGGTACCAGCGGCTTCAGCCAGGCAGGCGCGCTCTCAGCGACCCATTCCTCGAATCTCTCGTGGGTGATTGCAATTAGTCCCTTTGGATGCGGCAAGCCAAGACTGATGCCATCACGCAGATAGGGAAAGGCATCGCAATCCTGAGGTTCACTCATTAGGACGACATCGCAACTTTGCAGTGGTTTCAAGATCTCTATTAGTTTGTGCGCGCCCAGTCCGACTCGCTTTACAAGCAGGTTCGGATCTCCGATTACCCGTACATCTCGTGAGTCAAGTGACCGCGCCACATGGCGCGCTACATCTTTGAGCGTGGTCTCTGGAATTGAGTAGGCTATGCCTACCATTTGTCCCTGCACTTGGACCACATAATCCTGCCAGCCGAGCTTTGCGGTTAATCCAAATCCTGCCTTCATGAGATCGGGCCTCACCATGAGTTGGTGGTCATGGAATCGCCACACCACCAGACCGTTCTCTTCGCAATACTGCCGCTTCGCCAGGATGACCGGTTCGGTCTCAGGCGAGCCGGCGGGTTCAAACGGCGTATCGTGCTTCAGGGTTCTAACATCGTCGAGTTGTTGCCAAAACATCCTCTCGGTTGTGATCACGAAGTTCTTTTTCGCCTGCACTGCCTTTTTGAGGACCTCGAAGGTGGCCTGAAACGTGAACACGATGCCTGTGACTGGGGTCGCGGGATCACCATACTTGAAGGTGTCTGTGTCCAACCCAGGGAACTTAAAACCCTGCCCTTCAGAGGCGACCTTGTTCAAGATCCGTTGCACAACTTGTTCGGCGGTCAGCCGGTCCGATGCTGTGGCGAAAGCGCGAGCCAGTCCGCCGTTCAACAACATCGTAGCGCCAGCCCCTTGACCAAACGTCCTGCGGGACATCGACATTGTCCTCTCCGATCTTCTCCTGATATCGAGCGGGTTCTTCAAGCAAACCAACAGATTTCTTGGGGAGGCGGTTGCACCTCAATGGGCATGCCCGGCAGGGCATTCTTCAGCCACTTTGTCAACTCGACAGCGCCGGGGTAGTCGGACTTATCGTAGCCGACTTGCACAAGGCTGATCCTGCGACCAGCTGTGATGGCATCTCGAATGTAGGTAGTGCAGTGGTCGACTTCCGGTGTGTTTCCGGTGACGATGCAGTCGACAGCAGTGTCTTCGAGTGCATGGCTCAAGACGAGCGTGGGAAACGCGAAGCCATGGATCACCGCAACGCGCGTGATCGACTGATTCGGATCGCCCACCATTCGTAGCGCCTTTGCTTCCAAACGTGTGGAAGCGAAGTTGGCAAGCTCCGAAAGCGTAGTCCTGGGAATGTTGCAGTAGGCCGTTGTCCACTGATCGCCGGGGTCTCCCGCCTCCGGCTGCCAGCCAAGCTCCCTGGCCAACGCACTTGAAAACCACTTGGGCCTAGCCGTGTCCCAGAGAGCTGCTATGCGAATAATAAGCAGATGATGGTCTTCGATCAGTTGCTGCTTGGCCTTAAGAACGGGATCGCCCGCCAGCGCATCCGCCAATCCCACGGCAAGGTACTCGCCAAACAGATAAAGGGGATGCTCCCTACAAAGGATGCAGTTCTTCCCGGTCGCGATAGCAAGGCGAATCGCCTCTACCGAGGGCTCGTTGGCCACCAGAATGCCTGACACGGTATCGTCGTCCCCACCCGTAATGATGCCTTCATGCATGGCATCTTTGTGCCGCTCACCCAGCATCGAGTGAAGCCTGTTGACTAATTCCCAGCACGTCATCTCAGGTAACATCCCTGAACCTCCCCTGTACGAAATCTTGAAGTTGAGAAAACATTCCCCTCACAAGCGAGACCGATCCTTTACGGTGATGATTGCAACGGCGCTTAACCGGAAATCGGTGAGGCTTCAACAAAGGGCCAAGTCGCAGCCAGCCTCAGCCGCTTCATATGCACACGTGTGCAACGCCGAGAATCATCGCCCAAGTCTCCCAGTGCTGTCAACTCGATGGATGATTTGGCGTGCGTTCATTTTCGGCATCCTCGTGCTCTCTGATCTTTGCCTTTTTATTCCCTGTTCTCTGGTTCGCTTGGTCCCAGCTTCTCTACTCCCGATCGGATGCCTCAGCACGAAAAGCTGAAGGCTGAAAGCTGAGGGCTGAAGGCTGCTTTTTGACCCACCCCCTATGTGTTCCGTGAAACTGTGAGACTGTGGAGCCTTTAGAATCAGCAGCGTACAGCCACTCGCTCCACAGTTTCACAATTTATCCGTCGTGTTTGTGTGCAGTTTTTGTCTCCGGAAAAGTGCGGAATCTCGCTCGCCGCGTTCGGGCTGACATCTGATAACTGACGACCGGCAACTTGACTACGCGCTTGCGTATACGATCTTGCCTTCGCTGATCGTCCAGCGCACTTTACCCTGCATTTGCCAGCCATCGAATGGAGTGTTCTTGGCCTTCGATTGCGATTCTGTTGCGCGATACGTCCATTCGACTTTGGGATCGAAGACAACAACATCGGCGTAACTTCCAACTGTCAGCGTTCCGCGGCCTTTCAGCCCGAGCAGTGCAGCGGGCTGCGCGCTCAGCAGGCTCAGCACGCGGCCGAGCGGCATGCGCCACTCGCGATGCAGCCAGCGCAGGCTCAGGCCCAAGGCAGTTTCGAGGCCAATGATCCCGTTCGGCGCCAGCTCGAACTCAACTTCCTTTTCGTGCATCGCGTGCGGCGCGTGATCGGTAGCAATCGCGTCCACAACGCCGTCGAGAATGCCTTCGATCATTGCCTCGCGGTCGGCCGCCGAGCGCAGAGGCGGATTCATCTTAGCGTGCGTGTTGTAGAGTCCAACGTGCTCGTCGGTCAACAGGAAGTGATGCGGAGTAACTTCGCACGTTACGCGCAATCCATTGCGCCGAGCCTGGCGAACAGCAGCCAGCGCTCCAGCGGTCGATAAGTGCGCCACGTGCAGGTGCGGATGCGCCTCGCGCAGCTCTGCCACAAGCCGAATGTCGCGCTCCACGATGCTCGTCTCCGCTTCGACGGGCATTCCACGCAGACCGAGCTTGAACGACACAGGCCCGAGGTTCATGCTCGCTCCCTGCGTCATGCGCGTGTCCTCTGCGTGCTGGATCACGGTCAGTCCCACGCGCGCCGCGGCCGCAAGGGTCTCGCGCATCATTCCGTCCTTCAGGATCGGCCTTCCATCGTCGGTCACGGCCACAGCGCCCGCTGACTTCAGGGCTGCGAAGTCGTTGAGCGTGTCACCTTTCGACCCGCGCGTCGCCGCGGCGATGGGAAAGACGCGAACCTGCGCACCGCGCTCCGGTGCCTGCATCCAACGCGTCACCTCGGGCGAGTCGTTCACCGGCGTTGTGTTGGGCATCGCTGCCACGCTCGAGAATCCGCCCGCTGCCGCAGCAGCTGTTCCCGTTGCGATGGTCTCCTTGTACGCTTGTCCCGGTTCGCGCAGGTGCACATGGATATCGATCAGTCCCGGAGCAACGACCAGACCCGTCGCGTCCAGAACCTCCGCGCCGTTCCTGCTCTTCAGCTTCCCCGTGCCCGCGATCTCCGCCACGCGCCCATCGATCAGCAGCACGTCCTTTAACCCGTCCACTCCCGCCGCCGGATCGACCAGCCTACCGCCGCATATCGCCATCGCCGTCATGCGCGGCCTCCCTTGATTCGCCTCGCGGGCGAAGACCTGTCCGCTGGGCCTCCGTTCTCCGCAGTCAACGCGCGCTCCATCACCGCCATGCGAATCGCCAATCCATTGGTGACCTGCTCCAGGATCGCCGACTGCACGCCATCGGCCACACCGGCAGTAATCTCCATGCCGCGAATGATCGGTCCCGGATGCAGCACCACCGCTGCCGGCGCGAGAGCCGCCAGCCGCTGCCCGGTCAGTTGGTAGCTGGCCTTGTACTCCTCCAGGTCCAGTTGCAGCCCCGCCAGCCGCTCCTCCTGGATGCGCAGCATCATCACCGCCTGCGACTCCCTGAGCGCCGCCTCAAAGTCGCGCTCGATCTCTATGCCCGGACCGGAACGCGCGGCCTGCTCCGGCAGCAGTTCCTTTGGCCCGCACAGCAGCACGCGTGCACCCACACGCGGCAGCAACAGCATGTTCGACCGCGCCACCCGGCTGTGCAGAATGTCGCCGACGATCATCACCGTCACCCCAGCCAATGTGTCAGGCTTCACTCCGCTCACTCCCGGTCGCAGGTGCGTCAGAATGGTGCGCAAGTCGAGCAGTGCCTGAGTTGGATGTTCGTGCATGCCGTCGCCCGCGTTGACCACAGGCAGCCGTGTCGACTCTTCCAGTAGCCATGCCGCGCCGGAAGAATTGTGGCGCAGGATGATGGCCTCCGCGCCCAGCGCCCGCAACGTCAGGCCCGTATCCTTCAGAGACTCGCCCTTCTCGATGCTCGAGCTCAGGTTTGAGACCAGGGTGGTGTCGGCGCCTAACGCCTTCGAGGCGAGCTCGAAACTGGTGCGCGTGCGAGTCGAAGACTCGTAGAACAGCAGCGCGATCCTCCGCTTGGCCAGGATGTGATCGCGCACGATGGGATCCTCGTGCTCCAGCTCGGTGGCACGTACGAGCAGTCGGCTGGCGCCGTCCACGGTGAGATCGAGAACCGAGAGCAGCGACCCCGGATTATAGGGAAACGGAGATGCGGGCGCAGGCGGAGTTGTGAGTGCGCGGCGGGTCGCGGGTGCGGCTGGATTCATCGTTGGCCTATATCGGAGCGCCGGGCCCCGAGCGGGTTGAAGAGGCGCGTTACCATTCGAATCCTCCAGCCGCCTGCCGCTCACTCTTCGCCGTTCTTCGGAGGCAAGAGGGTCGCGGCTGGTAGGAACGCACTTTAGCTCGTCTTCTCCACCAGCAGCACCTGCTCGGTCGAGTCGACTTCCTGAAACTTCACTTCGATGATCTCGCGACTACTGGTGGGAACATGCTTGCCCACGTAGGTAGCTTCGATGGGCAACTCGCGGTGGCCGCGGTCAATGAGTACGGCCAGTTGAACGCGCCGCGGCCGGCCATGGTCGAAGAGCGCGTCGAGCGCGGCCCGGATGGTCCGGCCGGTGTAAAGCACATCGTCGCAGATCACAATGTCGCGGCCCTCCACATCGAAGCCTACAGCTCCCGGCGTGACCACCGGCCGAATGTCCGCTGTGGACAGGTCGTCGCGATAAAACTGAATGTCGAGCACACCCGTATCGACGGGCCGCTTTTCGATGGTGGAAATGAGCCTGCCCAGCCGTTCGGCGAGGGGAACGCCACGGCGCTTGATGCCCACCAGGGCCAGATCTTCGCTGCCGTTGCTTTTCTCGACGATCTCGTGAGCTAATCGCACCAAGGTGCGTTCAATCTCCGAGGCGGACATGAGCCGCCCCTTCACACGCAATCCGGTCTTGCTTTCCAAGTCGCTCATGGTGGTTGCTCTTGCCGGATGATACGAGGGGCTGGCGCTTCAGAGCAAGTTGTGGAAAGATCGCCCGCTGGTGAACCGGCTCGCACGCTTCTGAGAGAGCATCAAGAGGTGGACGGCGGGTGGACTGCCCGCGAGGCCTAAACGGCCCCATAATATAAAGGCGTGCCCGGATGGCGAAATTGGCAGACGCAGCGGACTTAAAATCCGCAGGCCTTAACCGGCCGTGGGGGTTCAAGTCCCCCTCTGGGCACCAACCATTCAATTCAATGGGCGCCACGGAGGGCACCCATTCTCACTGCGCCGCCGGCGCCACCGGGAAGCGATAGATGTTCACGCTGATGGGGGCGACCGAGATCGTCCCCGGAGTGCTACCGATTGAGGTCTCCTTGATTTCGACCTGCGGCGGCTGGCCGACGCGATCAGTGGCGTCGAGAGTGCTCCCCGTCAACTGCCAGAGCGTCGAGGGCCCTGCGAGGCGTATCCCGCTGACGTTAAGGCCGAGATTCTGCGCGGAATCCGTTGCGTTCACTACCGAAACGATGAGAAATTTCCTGTCGGCGGAGAGCGCGGCGAAGATGTCGAGCGGATAGGTCGGGCTGCCGGAGCTCGTCTTTGGCTCATCGCCTCCCGGCGGATACTTCGGCGCAGGCTGGGGCGAGTTTCCTGAAACGGCGACCGGGATGGCGCCGACGAAGTGATCGGAATACATCTTGAACGTAAGCCCCAGCGTGTTCATCGTCGCAGAGGTGCGATTGAAGTCGATGGTGGAAACACCCGTGGTGTGCGCCGCCATGGTGAGAATATCGGTGTGCCGCAGCATTTCGTTGAAGATCAAGCCGTAGGCGAGCGACTGCTTGAGAGTCGTGGGGCGGCCAAAGCCTCCGCCGAAGTAGGCGTACTCATCGATGGAGAGAAAGATCTTCTTTTCGGCCATCGCGGGGAATCGGTGCTGGTAGCCCTGCCATTCTTCCGCCTGGCCATGGACGAGATTTGCCGGATAGCGCGCAAATTCAAGCAGGCTCTGGTCGACTTTCACGTAGGCATCGTCAGTGGGCGCATCGAGGGGGAGATTGCGCTCATGATCGACGTCGAGATGACGGCCCGGCTGCCCATACCAATGCTGAGCGATGCCATCGAAATTGCCCCAGCATTCTTTGAGGAAGCCGCCCGTCCAGTCGACATCCGATCCGTAGAGTGGCCCCAGATTGCCGGCGTGCTTGGCGCGGTTTTCGCCGGTGAGGAACCAGTCTTCGAGCATGAGGCCGGAAGCGATCAGGGTGATGGAGGGATCTACTGCGCGCATCGCCTTGGCGAATTCGTTGTGCTTGATCATGAAGTACTTCAGATCGGTGCGGCCAATCTGCCACGATCCCCATGGCTCGTTGCCGATGTTCCAGAACTTCACGTTGTAGGGTTCCGGATGGCCGTTCTTCGCGCGCTGAGCGCCCATCACGGTGTTTACCGATCCGTTCATATACTCAACCTGCTGGGCTGCGGAGTGCGAATCGCCGAGGCCGGCATTGACGCTGATGTAGGGCTCGACGCCAATCTGCCGGCAAAGCGTCATGAACTCATCCATGCCCAGATCGTTGGTCTGCATTGCGTTCCAGGCGTTGTCCCAGTCGGGCGGGCGCTTATCGCGATCGCCAATTGTGTGATACCAAATGAGGTTCGAGGTGTAGTTGCCACCATAACGCCAGAAGCCCGACTTGATCTGACGGATCAGCGGGATTGTGTCGGCACGGAACCCTTCGATGTTATCAGCAGGCATCAGCGAAAGCGTGCCGATGTGAAAGTTGCCCGAGCCGGTCCCCGTAATCTCGAGCGCGGCGTCGGTGGTGTCGGCTCCCGCCGTGAAGGCAAGAGGATACTTCTTATACGAGCTGGTGAGCGCTGCAAAGGAAATCGTCTGGCGATCGTTCGCGCCGCTGCCCCAAACGAGCGCGACCTTCACCTTGGCGCCGGGAGTTCCGCGCAGATAGATGCGGCCCGTATACTTTTTCCCGTTGACCAGGGCGAGGCCTGCCTGCCGGATTCCATGCGGAGTGGTGGAGTCAAGATCGATGCGGGGGCTCTGGTCACCGACAAAGGGATTGTCCTTGTCCATGATGACAACGTCATCAGGACCGACGGGACGCCACTTGCGAATCTGCATGCGCATTGGATTGCCCTGCGGCCGGGACGGAGATTCAGGATCCTTCGAGACAATCGGGAAGTAGAATTTGCGATCGTCGAGCATTTCAGCCCAAAGACTGCCGTACATGGTGCCGCCAATGTGCTCGATGAACATGCCGTATTCGTACTGGGAGACGGGCACACCGGTCTGGCTGGTGTCGATGGTAGCCACGATCTGCTCCGGAACCGCCGGTGCTGCCTGTTGAGATGCGGTTGAGGCTACACACGCAAGCCACAATCCTGCTGAAGCGAAAATTGCCGTCTGCTTTCTCATGAAGTCCCGCCTATTGTCGTTTGTGGTCCGGATCGCTGATTGACCTTCTCGTCTTGTACTGGAGCAGCTCCGCGTCCTGAAGCGGCGCGACTTTTCCAGCGAGATGAGTATACGCTTTCTCGCCGATGGCAAGCCTGCGATGGGCCATGATCCGCATAGAGCCTGGCCAACCGCCGCGGGCTCGTCGAGACCGGTTGCGGAATCTCTTGTGGTTACGGCCTGCGACAATGTTTGATGAAGTATGAAGGGAAGTTGGAATCTGCTCGCCGTGAGGGGCGCGGATTCCATTGCGAAGGAAGGACGGGCGGAAACACCGCGATGACGACTCCTGCAGCACAGCTCGAATCGGATGCGCCAAACTCCGGCGCCGGACCGCAGATGGTGCAAAGTCTCGGACTCTTCAGCGCCACGACGCTGGTTGTCGGGTCGATGATTGGCAGCGGCATCTTTATCGTCGACTGCGATATTGCGCGGCTGACCGATTCTCCGGCGCTCTTTCTGGCGGCATGGGTCGTGACCGGAACCATGACATTGATCTGCGCTCTCAGTTATGGCGAGCTCGCCGCGATGATGCCGAAAGCCGGCGGTCAGTATGTCTACCTGCGTGAGTCGCTGGGGCCGCTCTGGGGTTTTCTCTATGGCTGGACCCTCTTTCTGGTCATCCAGACCGGAACGATCGCCGCCGTGTGCGTGGCCTTTGGCAAATTCCTCGGCGTGTTTTTCCCGACGGTCTCAAGCACGCATTGGCTGTGGCACATCGCGCACGTTCCCGCGATCCCTCTGGGACCGATGGTGCTGGGCAACATGGACATTGGCGTCAACACCGCCAATCTGGCCGGTATCGCCGTGGTGGCGTTTGTGGCGTTCGTCAATATTCGCGGCGTGCGATTCGGCGCGGGATTGCAGAATGTCTTCACCGTGGCCAAGGCGCTGGCGCTGGCAGGGCTGATTCTGCTGGGATTCACGATCGGCCGCAACGGCGCAGCTATCGCGGCCAACATTGGCGCCAATTGGAGCGAGTTCTGGCGCAATGCCAGTTGGCACTCGCTGCATCCCGTACAAGTGGGCGTGCAGGGACCGATTGCCATGGTCGGCTCCATCGTGGTTCTGGCGGTGGTGCAGGTGGGATCGCTTTTTTCGTGCGATGCATGGAACAACGTTACCTTCACCGCGGGCGAGATCAAGCATCCCAGGCGAAACGTCCCACTCTCGCTCGGACTGGGAGTGGGCTTCGTTGTCGTCACGTATTTCCTGGCAAGCACGGCGTACATGATGGTGCTGCCACTGCATGGCGATCCGCACGGCGCCACCGTTTTTACGCGGGGCATCCAATACGCCTCCGAGGATCGGATCGGCGCCGCCGTTCTGCAACAGATCTTCCCGCACTTCGGCGGCTTTCTGATGGCCGCGGCAATCATGGTGTCGACCTTCGGCTGCGCCAATGGGATGACTCTTGCAGGCGCGCGCGTTTACTACGCCATGGCGCAGGACGGGTTGTTTTTCAAATCGGTAGGCAAGCTGCATCCGCGGTACCGGACGCCGGCCGCGGGACTGATTGTGCAGGCGATCTGGACGACAGTTCTCTGCGTGTCCGGCTCCTATGGCCAATTGCTCGACTACATCATCTTCGCGGCGCTGGTCTTTTACATTCTCACCATCGTGGGTCTTTTCGTGCTGCGCTTCAAGCAGCCGGATGCGCCGCGACCCTACAAGGCCTTCGGATATCCCGTGCTGCCGGCGTTGTACATCGTAATGGCCGCAAGCGTTTGCGCGGTGCTGCTGCGGTATAAGCCGCAGTACACCTGGCCGGGATTGATCCTGGTTCTGCTGGGAGTTCCGGTTTACTTGTTGTGGTCGCGGAGCGCGAAGGCAGCCGATCTTGCCAATTCTTAGTGCTGCTTTCAGCTCTTAGATGTCAGCGTTCAGCTTCATTCGCGGCGAGCGAAATACAACACCTTCCGCAACCAAGAACGATTAAAGGCGAAACTGTGGAACTGTGAAACTGTGAGACTGTGAAACTGTGGCTGCAAGCGATTGATTCGGCGGGCTCCACAGTTTCACAGATTCACAGTTTCACAAAAGGGTATGGGGGGGTGGGTGCGAATTCGTGGGGGGGTGGGTAAAAAACAGGGAACAAGGGACCAAGGGAACGAGGGAACAGGGACGGAAAGGCGGGTACCCCCCTGGGGGTCGGGGGGAGGGGTGGGGGAACAGGGACCAGGGATTGGGGAATAGGTGTGACCTTTCAATAGGTTGTCCATTCGATCTGGACCGGAGAAGCTGATTGTGACGAGCAATCCAGTTTCAAGGGAGAGATCGAATGGACCTTCACCAGAATGCCCGATTGACGGTGT
>Ga0224555_1004606_pt1 | contig 12476 bp, 10 predicted proteins | sample 714S23034metaG_FD_180687 | JGI IMG/M metagenome (GOLD analysis project Ga0224555, IMG submission 180687) | Peat soil microbial communities from Stordalen Mire, Sweden - 717 S2 30-34 | ecosystem: Environmental > Terrestrial > Soil > Wetlands > Peat | place: Sweden: Norrbotten County, Stordalen...
CTGAGCATGTTCATTCTCGATAGCGTCACCTTAAATGCATAGCTCGCCCCGAGATCAGAAGAGTCGACGCCCCTCCCGCTTGTGGCTCTGAGCTGTGCTGCCTAAACATCTCACAGCCTAGCCCATGCTCAGCGCATCGGGACCAGTCACTCCATATTGACTAGCGGGAGCCTGCGCCCGCTGCGGCTGAGCCCCTGTAATATGGGACCTTAGCGTATCGGGGCTCCCAGAGGCGAAGCCCACATTGGCCCCACAATAAGGATTCCTTGTTCTTCCTCACCGTCCCTTATCAACACCTTACATTCCCAGTCACGGCGCGTAAGTTGTTGATATTACGTTAGGTATTGGACTTCTAACCAAAGGGTCGGGAGTTCGAATCTCTCCGGGCGCACCATTTCACCATGAGCGAAGTGGTCGGGGTTGGACCCAGGCCCGGGAATTGCGGGAACAGGGCTTGATATTAGCCTTGACACGGGGGCTTGCATATTTATACACTCAAATATGCATGTTTATGCAGCGGCTCGGCCCGATGGCGACGCAGGAAACTTGAAGGCGCGCTGACGGCGGCAACGCGCGCTGATCTGCGGCGGCAATCCATTTTAGATTGCTGAGTTTTCGTTGCCAAGGCGAAAGGCCGGCAGCGGCAGCGAGGACGTTTATGAAGCAGCAACGCCAAACCGCGATTCGCGACGTACTCAACCAGGCCTCGGTCCCCAGCCAGGATGAGTTGCGGCGCAGGCTGGCGCGGCGGGGATTTCACGTGACCCAGGCTACGCTTTCCCGGGACATTCACGAGCTTCGCCTGTCGAAAGGGCCGGCTGGGTATGCGCTGCCTGGCACGCCCCCGGATGCGGATGAGGACAGCCTGCCGGGCATCCGCGAGGTGCTGAGCAGCTTCGGCATCGAGGTTCGCCAGGCGATGAATCAGCTGGTGCTGATCACCACGACCAGCGCGGCCCAGCCGGTCGCGGCCGGCATTGACTACGAAGACTGGCCGGAGGTGGTGGGCACCCTCGCCGGCGACGACACGGTCCTGATTATCTGTCCCGACGAGCGCCAGGCGCGCACGGTGAAGGCGCGAATCGAAGGCTATATTGGCTGAATTTATACCGCTTTGCGGGCCGGGCAAACTGACCGGGAATCTATTGAGAGAATTGATTGGCTAGCATGCAACTTTCAGGCACGGAACTCGAAACGCCATCGCAGTCGCGCAACGCGCAGCCGCCTGCGACGGTGCGCACGGCAGTGGCCGGCGTGGGCGGATATGCGGGCGGGGAACTGGCGCGGCTGCTGCTCGCGCATCCGCGGCTGGCGGAGACCAGGCCGCTGTTTCTGGGACGCATTGCCGACGACGCGCCCGGCGGCCGAGTGCCGCTGGAGCAGGTGCATCCGCAGCTGGCGCTGGGCGCGGGACAGCAGCGGCCAGAAATTGTTGCGTTCAACTGGAAGCTGATCCGCGAAGCAGGCACGGAGATTGTGTTTCTTGCCCTGCCGCACGAGAACTCCCGCGCATGGGCGCCGGAGTGGCTGGAGCACGGGGTGCGGGTGATCGACCTGAGCGGGGCCTGGCGGCTGCAGGACGCGGAGAAGCGCGCGGTGTATAAGCTGCACGATGCCGATCCGACGGTGGCGGCGGCGCTGCAGGCGGAGGCTGTGTTCGGATCGCCCGAGCTGCACCGCGAGCAGATTGCGCCGGCGCGGCTGGTGGCGAATCCCGGCTGCTACTCCACATCGATCATACTGGCGCTGGCGCCGCTGCTGCGCGCGGGGCTGGTCGATCTGGACCACGGCATCGTGTGCGATGCCAAGTCCGGCGTGAGCGGAGCGGGCAAAGCAGCCACCGCGAAGACGCACTTCATGTATGCGGCGGACAATCTTTCGGCGTATGCGGTGTTTGGGCATCGCCATACCGGCGAGATGCTGGAGCAACTCGGCCTGACGGCGGAGCAGATCCAGTTCACGCCGCACCTGCTGCCAATTCCGCGCGGCATTCTGGCGACGATTTATGTTCGCCTGGCGGAGCGCGCGGAGCCGGAGCAGATTGAGGCGTGCCTGCGCGCGTTTTACGCATCCAGCCCGATGGTGCGGGTGCATGCCACGCCGAACCTGCCGCAGATCCAGCACGTGGTGCGAACGAATTACTGCGACCTGGGCTTCGAGCTTGGCAGGGACGGTAAGCGGCTGGTGCTGGTTTCCTGCCTGGACAATCTGTTGAAGGGCGCGGCCGGCCAGGCGGTGCAGAACATGAACGTAATGTGCGGCTGGAACGAAGCGGAGGGCCTGAAGTGAGATACGTGGTCAAGCTGGGAGGCGCCTCCATTGAAGACAAGGCCCTGTTGCACGCGTGCGGCAAGGCCATTGCGGAGTTGGTAAGGGACGGCAACCAGGTTGCGCTGGTGCACGGCGGCGGCAAGCAACTGACGGCGACGCTGGCGCAGATGGGCAAGACCAGCGAGTTTGTCGCCGGCCTGCGGGTGACCGATGCCGAGACCCGCGACGCCGCGCTGATGGTGCTCGCCGGGCGCGTGAACAAGTCGCTGGTGGCGGCGCTGCGCACGCATGGGCAGTCCGCGATGGGACTGGCCGGCGGCGACGGGAATGTCTTTCGCGCGCGCAAGAAGAAGACCATACCCGACCTGGGGTTTGTGGGCGAGATTGCCGCGACCGATCCCTTGTGGCTGGAGGCGATCTGGAAGATGGACGCGGTGCCGGTGATCTCGTCGATCGCGCTCGGCTTCGACGGCGAGTACTACAACATCAACGCGGACGAGATGGCCGCGGCCTGCGCCATCTGCACCAAGGCGGACGCGCTGGTGTTCCTGACCGACGTTCCCGGCGTGAAAGGGGCGGACGGCGAGGTGATGCGCTGGCTCTCCCTGAAACAGATTCCGGAGCTGGAAAGGCAGGCGGTGGTGCACGGCGGCATGCTGCCCAAGTTGAAAGCCTGCCGCGATGCGCTGACCCACGGCGTGAAGCGGGTGCGGATTCTGCCCGCGGAAGCGGTGCATTTACTGCCAGACCTTTGTACGGCCAAGGTCAATGATGGAACGGAGGTCATGGTCGCATGAATGAAGGTCATACGAAGCTGGAGTCGATCCAGGCGGCGGAAAAGAAGTTGATGTTGAACACCTATGAGCGCAACCCGGTGTTGATGGTCGGGGGCAGCGGGGTATTCCTGCGCGACGAGCAGGGGACCGACTATCTCGATCTGCTGAGCGGCATCGGCGTCTGCGCGCTGGGCTATGCGCATCCGGCGGTGGAAGCGGCGATCGCGGCCCAGAGCAAGCGCCTGCTGCACACGTCGAACCTGTTCTTCCACGAGCACACGGCCGAGCTGGCGGTGCGGCTGACCGAGATGAGCGGCCTGGACCGCGTGTTCTTCTGCAACTCCGGAACCGAAGCCTGGGAGACGGCTCTGAAGTTGGCGCGGGCGCATGCCGGCGTACTGCGCGCTGAAGGCAGGACCATCGGGACCGATTTCCTGGCGATGGACCAGAGTTTCCACGGGCGAACGATGGGCTCGGTGGCGACCACGCACAAGCAGAAATACCGCGAGCCGTTCGCGCCGGTGATGCCGGGCGTGGAGTTCGTTCGCTTCAACGACGTGGCCGACCTGCGCCAAAAGTTTTCTTCCCAGGTGTGCGGCATCTGCATCGAGGTGATCCAGGGCGAGGGCGGCATTCGTCCGGCGAGCCGGGAGTTCCTTGCGGCGGCGCGCGAGCTGTGCGATTCCACCGGCGCGCTGCTGCTGGCCGACGAGATCCAATCCGGCATGGGCCGCACCGGCGAGTGGTTCGCCTACCAGCACTACGGCATTCTGCCGGACATCACCACCCTGGCCAAGCCGATTGCCAATGGCCTGCCCATGGGAGCGATGCTCTGCACGGACGAAGCGGCGCGGGCTTTCTCGCCGGGGATGCACGGCACGACCTTTGGCGGCGGACCGCTGGTTTGCGCGGTGGCGATTGCCGTAATCGACACCATGAAGCAGAACAATATGCTGGCGCAGGTGCGCGACGTGGGCGGCTACTTCAAGCAGCGGCTGGAGTGGCTGCGCCGGCGCCACGACTGCGTTACCGATGTGCGCGGCATGGGCCTGATGCTGGGGATCGAGCTCGACTCTGCCGACCTGGCCAAGTGCGCGGCTGCCGAAATGATGGCGCAGCACATCATCATCAACCGCACCAGCGAGACCGTGCTGCGGTTCTTGCCCCCCTACATTCTGGAGCGCGAGCACGTCGATACCGCGATTGCCGCGCTCGACGGAATCCTCCATCGCCTTACTTCGACCACGGCAGCAATGGCCGGCCAAGCGCCGGCAGGAGAACAATTGCATGGGTAGCAAAACTGTGATGATGAACCCGAAGCCGGACGCTACGCCGGAGCCGGCGCGTCCCGCGAAGCACAACGCCGCGCTGGGCATTCAATCGGATATTGCGTTCGCGGAGGCGGCCAAGCGCCTGAGCGGGCGCGACCTGTGTTCCGTGGGCGACCTGACCATCGAGGAGATGGCCGCGGTGATGGAACTTGCCCACTCGGTGAAGAGCAATCCCGAGGACTTTCGCCACGCGCTGGACGGACGCCAGATGGTGCTATTTTTCGAGAAGGCATCGCTGCGCACGCGGCTTACCTTCGAGGCGGCGATCAATACGCTGGGCGGCAACGCGATCTTCGTCGACCAGACCCAGTCCCCGCTGGGCGAGCGGGAATCGATTCCGGACATGGCGCACAACATTGAGCGCTGGATGAGCGTGATCGTGCTGCGCACCTACTCGCACGACACCATCACCGAGATGGCAGCTTGCTCGCGCATCCCGGTGATCAACGCGCTCTCCGACCTGGAGCATCCGTGCCAGGCGATTGCCGACTTCTTTACGCTGGAAGAACGGTTCGGCTCGGCGGAGGGCCTGCGCTTTACCTATGTGGGCGATGGCAACAACGTGTGCCACTCGCTGATGCTGACGGCCGCGCAACTCGGCGTGCATTGCACGGTCGCCACCCCCAAGGGCTTTGCGCCCAAGCTGGAGATCATCCACAAGGCGATCGAGATCAGCGAGCAGACCGGCGGCAGCATCACGCTGATGCAGGACCCGGTGAAGGCTGTGACTGGCGCGGACGCGGTGTACACGGACGTATGCACCAGCATGGGATTCGAGCACGAGGCGACCAAGCGCGCGCCCATCTTCAAGCCCTACCAGGTGAACGAAGCCCTGATGGCGCATGCGCACCAGGACGCGGTCTTCATGCACTGCCTGCCGGCGCACCGCAACGCCGAGGTGACCGACGCGGTGCTGGATGGTCCGCAGTCGGTGGTGTTTGACCAGGCAGAGAACCGCATGCACGCGCAGAAGGCGCTGCTGCTGATGCTGCTGGGCGGCGCAAAGCGCATCTCGACGACGCGGGAGCGCGGCCAGAGCCGCAAACGCAGCTAAGCCCTGAGGCGTATGAAGGGAAACATCAATCCGCACCTGGCGGCAAATGGAATGGGGAAGAACCATCCATCCCGTCTTTCGAACTGCTGAGGCCTGCATTTCCATGTCCCAAATCCTCGAAACATTACCGGCCGGCGAGAAGGTAGGCATAGCCTTTTCCGGCGGGCTGGACACCAGCGCGGCGCTGCACTGGATGAAGCAGCGCGGCGCCCTGCCGTATGCCTATACCGCCAACCTGGGCCAGCCTGACGAATCCGATTATGACGACATCCCGCGCAAAGCCATGGAGTACGGCGCGGAGAAGGCACGCCTCATCGACTGTCGCGGCCCCCTGGTTCGCGAAGGCATCGCCGCCCTCCAGTCCGGCGCGTTCCACATCTCCACGGCCGGGGTCACGTACTTCAACACCACGCCGATCGGCCGGGCTGTTACTGGGACGATGTTGGTTACGGCAATGAAGGAAGACGACGTCAACATCTGGGGCGACGGCTCGACCTTCAAGGGCAACGACATCGAGCGCTTCTATCGTTACGGCCTGCTGGTCAACCCGAACCTGAAGATCTACAAGCCCTGGCTCGATGCCGCGTTCATCGACGAACTGGGCGGCCGTGCCGAGATGTCGGCGTTCATGACCAAGGCTGGCTTTGCGTACAAGATGTCGGCGGAGAAGGCCTATTCCACCGACTCCAACATGCTGGGTGCGACCCACGAAGCCAAGGACCTGGAGCAGCTCTCGAGCAGCGTCCGGATTGTGGTCCCCATTATGGGCGTCGCCTTCTGGCGCGACGATTCTGACGTCGAGATCAAGCGCGAAGAGGTCATCGTCCGCTTTGCCGAGGGCTTCCCGGTGGCGCTGAACGGCACCGAGTATTCAGACCCAGTAGCCCTGCTGCTCGAGGCCAACCGGATTGGCGGGCGCCACGGCCTCGGCATGAGCGACCAGATCGAGAACCGCATTATCGAAGCGAAGTCGCGAGGCATCTACGAGGCCCCCGGCCTGGCGCTGCTGTTCATCGCGTATGAGCGCCTGATCACCGGAATCCATAACGAGGACACCATCGAACAGTACCGCGAGAACGGCCGCAAACTCGGCCGCCTGCTGTACCAGGGCCGCTGGTTCGATCCGCAGGCCATCATGCTGCGCGAAGCCGCTCAGCGCTGGGTCGCCAAGCCGGTGACCGGCGAGGTGACGCTGGAGCTGCGCCGCGGCAACGACTACAGCATCCTCAACACCGAATCGCCCAACCTGACCTTTGCCCCCGAGCGCCTGAGCATGGAGAAGACCGAATCCACGTTCTCGCCGCGCGACCGCATCGGCCAGCTCACCATGCGCAACCTCGACATCACCGACACCCGCGCCAAGCTGATGACCTACGCCCAAACCGGCCTGATCACGCTCAGCAAGGGTTTGGAAATGCCGCAACTCAACAGCGGCAAGGAAGACGGACGGCAGACGCATGAAGATTAGCACTCATCCGTCCGCTGATTGGCGCTTACGGGAAGCCCCTTTTCCGTTCCAGACGACGTACATTACTCCCCTCAAAGAGCTGCCAGAGTTTGTTGGCACAATGCTCACCCAATTTGGAGTCGATGAGGGTGACGTATGGATTGAGCTGATTGTCTTCGAGCCTAGAGAATTGATTTGGTATTTAAGGGGACGCGGCTTCGTTTGTGACGAACGGCAATTAAATCGGGCCGTCTTACAAGCAGAAAACAAGCCCGAGATGGCGGAGCTGCTGGAATGCGTACTTGGTCAATGGACAGATTTCGCATTCATTCCATCCCCCAAGGAATTTGTCATGTATGCGGACCATGATGAATACACGACGATTTTTGCGCGAAGTGCTGAATCCTTGAGCGCGCTTCAAACGCGCATGGAAAATAAGGGATTCAAAGCGGTGACGGATTGGACATGGACTGGGCCTCGATCGCCGGGCGTTATTGATGAGGGGGAAGATCATGTCTGACCAACCCAGCAAGATGTGGTCCGGCCGCTTCCGCGAGCCGCTCAACCGGCAATTCGAGGAGTGGCAGCGTTCGTTTCCCTTCGACTGGAGGCTGCTGCCGCAGGAGGTGGAAGCCTCGAAGGCGCACGCGCGCATGATCGCCGCGGCGGGGCTGCTGACGAATGCGGAGCTTGACGCGATGCTGGAGGGCCTGGATGGAGTGCTGGACATCTCTCCGGGACTGACGCCGGATGAGCCGGGCTTCGTCAGCCCCAAGCAGCTTGCGAAGGAGTTGGGCGCATCGCCGCGGCAAATCCGGCGCTGGCTGCGCAGGCAGCCGGAGTTTCGCAGCCAGCATGAGAAATATGCGCGCATTGCGTTGGCCGAAGACGATTCGCTGCTGCCCAGGCTGAGAGCGCACTTCGCCATCCAGGAGAACCTGAAGCTGGGCGGCGAGTTTGCGGGCGAAGAGCTCCCCGGCGCGCCCGGCGCCGACCCGGCCCAGCAGGCGGAGGACGTTCACCACTACGTGGAGTTGCAACTCACGCGGCTGATCGGACCGCTGGCGTTGAAGCTGCATACGGGCCGCAGCCGCAACGAGCAGATCGCCACGGACATGCGGCTGTACGTGATGGCCAACATCGACCTGATCCGCGTACACCTGGTGCGCTGGCTGAAGGCGCTGGTGATGCTGGCGGAGCAGGCGGGCGAGGCGGCGATGCCGTCGTACACGCACCTGCAGCGGGCTGAACCTGTGCTGGTGGCGCATTGGCTGCTGGCCTACGCGGCCATGCTGGAGCGCGATCTGGGCAGGCTGGCGGATGCGCGCGCGCGCATGAACTTCTGCCCGCTGGGCTCGGGGGCCGTCGCCGGCGCGACCCTGGCGCTCGATCGCACGATTGCGGCCCGCGACCTGAACTTCGAGGCGCCCACGCAGAACTCGATAGACGCAACCTCCGACCGCGATTTTGCGCTGGAATTCTGCCAGGCGGTCGCGATTCTCGGGCTGCACATCTCGCGCTTTGCGGAAGAGTTGACGATTTTTTCCACGGCGGAGTTTGGCTTTGTCGAACTGCCGGAGGCGTTCTCGACCGGCTCTTCGGCGATGCCGCAGAAGAAAAATCCGGATTTCACCGAGTTGCTGCGGGGCAAATCCGCGCGGCTGCTGGGGGCTGCGACCAGCATGGCTACGCTGCTGAAAGGGCTTCCGCTGGCCTACAACAAGGACCTGCAGGAAGGGCAGGAGCAGGTCTTTGAAGTGGTCAGGACGATTACGGGGATGCTGGAAATACTGCCGGATTTCACCCGCTCCCTACGATTCCGCTTCGACCGCATGAAGGCCGCCGCAGCGACCGGCTATCTGAACGCGATGGCCGCGGCGACCTATCTCTCCAACAAGGGCGTGCCGTTCCGCCGCGCGCACGAGATCGTCGGCAACGCGGTCCGCCTGGGGCTTGAATCCGGACGCGAGTTGAACGATCTAACGCTCGAGGAACTGCGCACGCTGTCGGATGCCTTCGCAGAGGACTTTTTTGCGGCCATTACGCTGGAAGCGACCCTGGATTGTCATGATGTCGTGGGAGGTACGGCGCGCGCTCGCGTAGCCGCTGCACTGGCTGCGGCGAAGCAGAATTTGGGGGACAATAGTTAGATGACCAACCCCTCGTCTCTGATGGTCGCCAGCGAGTCCACCGCATCCACCCGCGTGCGCGCGGGAGGGGCGACGGCGCGCCAGGCCAGGCTGCAGGACGCGGTCCACATCTTCGATCTGGTCAACTCGCTCTCCGGCGACGGCACGCTGCTGCGGCGAAGCTACGCGGAGATTTGCGAGAACGTGCGCGACTTCTTTGTCGTTGAGTCCGAGGCCGGCAATTTCCTGGGCTGCGGCGCGCTGCACCTCTATGGACCGCACCTGGCCGAGGTCCGCTCCATCGTCGTCAAGCCCGAGGCGAAGGGGCAGGGAGCGGGGGGCAGACTGCTGCTGGCGCTGCTGGAAGAGGCCGACTTGCAGGGAGTGGTGTCCGTCTGCCTGTTCACGCGCATTCCGGATTTCTTCTTCCATTTCGGGTTCCGGCTGGCCGACCGCACCACGCTGCCCGACAAGATTTACAAGGACTGCCAGGCCTGCCCGCGCCTGTATGCCTGCGACGAGGTTGCCATGGTGCGCGGACCGCTGCCCAGGATCGCCGTGCTGGGGCCGACCCGGATTGCCCAGCCGGAGCTGGTGAAGCTCCAGGTGGGGCACATCGCGCACCCTGTGGAAGAGGCGGCGGACCTTGCGGGCGACACCCCAATTGTCCCCAAGTCAACGACGTAGCAGCGCAAGCCGGCGGCGTGGAAGCGGCGGCGTGGTGCACGCCGTGCGACGAGACCAAAGACTCGTTTCACCCGCCTAACTACAGTGTATTCTTGACATGTAGTTCGGGAGAGTTCCAGTGACCTTTCCATTCGAATTTCGTCGATTCCGCCCCTTGGTTGCGATCGCGCTTGGCGCACTGTATTTTGCAGGGCCGGGGCGCGGCTGGGAGCAATCTGCGCCACCTGCGACGCCGACCGCAGCGGCGGCCAATGTGCCGAATAGTCCCCAGCAGGAGGGCGATTCGGGCATCGCGACGATCCGAACCTACAGCAACCTGGTGGTGGTCGATGTGGTGGTCACCGACTCGCAGGGCAATCCTGTCCACGGGCTTCCCCGGGACACATTCGCACTCACCGAGAACGGCAAGCCGCAGACCCTCCGGCATTTCGAAGAGCACAGCGCGTCTCCGGTGTTGGACATCAAGGTGCTGCCACCGCCAAGAATGCCTCCCGGGCTGTTTTCAAACCGGACCCCCGCTTTCGCGAACGGCCCCGTGAATGTGCTGCTGCTCGACTACCTGAACACGCCGGTGAGTGTGCAGCCTTACGCGCGCAAGCAGTTGCTGGATTACCTGGACCATGCGGCCCCGGGCACGCGCATTGCCATCTTCGGACTGACCACGCAGCTGAGCATGCTGCAGGGCTTTACGTCCGATATGACGGTATTGAAGAATGCGCTGGATCCGAAGAAGGGCGGCGCTGCGCAGGTATCGCAGCTCCTGGCCAACTCGGTTACCGGCGGGCCGACCGGCGATACGTCGCTCTCCCAATCGCTGCTGGCCTCCGACGCAACCTCGACCGATATCACCCAGGAGATGGTCGATGCGGTGACTCGATTTGAGGCGATGCAGTCGTCGTTCCAGACGGATATGCGGGTGCAGTACACGCTGAATGGGATCGATTCGCTGGCGCGGTACCTGATTGGCATCCCGGGGCGGAAGAACGTGATCTGGTACTCCGGCTCGTTCCCGCTGGACGTTCAGCCGGACCCCAATGAGGAAGATCCCAACGACTCGGTGGTGCGCAACGACGAGTTGGTGCGCGAAACGGACAACCTGCTGACGCGCGCCCAGGTAGCGATGTACCCGGTGGATGCGCGCGGGCTGCAGACTGACCCGTCGCAGAACTTTTTCAACGAGGCGACGAATCCCGCCATTGGCGGCTCCAGCGGGCAGGATGCCGCCACCAGCTCCGCGGCGTTTCTGCAGCAGACGGCGCAGGAGCAGCTGACCATGCAGGCCATGGCGGAAGACACGGGAGGCCAGGCCTACGTGAACTCCAGCGGGCTGACGCAGGCGGTGCAAAAGGCGATCGCGAACGGTTCCAACTACTACACGCTGACGTATTCGCCGACCAATCAGGCGTGGGACGGCCGGTTTCGCACCATCAAAGTCAAGGTAGACCAGCCGGGTGTGAAGCTGCATTATCGAATCGGCTATTTCGCAATCGATCCGAACGACCGGAACAAGCTGTACGCACAACAGGCGGCTGCCATCCAGACGCAGCCGACAACCATGATTACGGCCATGATGCATGGGGGGCCGGACCCCGCGCAGATCCTGTTCAAGGTGCGCATTCGCCCCGCGGCCACGCCGCCTGAAGAGACGCCGTTGAAGAGCAACCAAGCCAACCCCGATCCGAAGGTCAAGCTCGAGGGGCCGTTCAAGTCGTATGGGGTGGACCTGGTGCCGGACCCGCATGCGGTAAGCTGCAAACAGGAACCGAACGGCAACCGCCATTGCGCGCTGGAGATGTGGACCTTCGTCTATAACACCGACGGGCAGAAGCTGATTACCGCCAGCAACCGCGTGCACACCATGCTGACGCCGGCGGACTACGCCCAACTGCTGACGGGCGGGATAGCGTTCCACCAGGAGATCAGCGTGCCGGTGAAAGGGCAGTATTTCATTCGCACTGCCATTCACGACATGGTGTCGGACCAGGTGGGCGCAGTGGAGATTCCGATTTCAGCGGTCGCGCGGCTGACGCCGCTGAAGACAATTGCGTCATCGTCCGGACCCGAGCCGTCCGGTCCCGTGTTGCAGGACCTTTCCGGAGCCCCGCGGGGCACGGCTCCCGCGCCGGCCGCACCCGCACCCCCGCCGCAGGCCGCGCCTTCCGGAACGCCGGCCCAACCGCAGTAGGCCGCATCGGCTCGCGCGAGTTCCGCGGTTGAGATACTTGTCTTCTGCGGTCGGCAGGCCCCTGCTGCGCGGCAAATGGGCTAATCTGAGTGCTGGCGTGTCTACCCCCTTTCTGAGTGCTGGATTGTCTACCCCCCTTATCGAAGTCTTTGAGCAGGAGTATCGCGAGCTTCGCCCGCGCGCGCCCATTCCTCCGCTGGACATCCGCTTCCGCCGTTTCACGTCGCTGAACAACACCATCCGGCTGCGCGAAGGGCGGCTGCAGGTGCGGCTCTCCGACCTGCTGGAGTATGCGCCCGAGTCCGTGCACCACGCCATCGCTCATATTCTGCTGGCCAAGCTTTACCGGAAGCCGATCGCGCGCACCCACGCCGACCGCTACCGGCGGCACGTATCTTCCGAGGCGGTGGCGCGGCAGGCCGAGCACATCCGCCAGACCCGCGGACGCAAGACGATCCTGACGGCGAAGGGACGCCACTACGACCTCGACGAGGTGTTCGAGAGCCTGAATGCGCGCTTCTTCCACGGCCTGCTGGGCCGCCCGCTGCTGACCTGGAGCGCCCACCATGCGCGCCGGATGCTGGGCCACTACGACG
>Ga0224555_1004608_pt1 | contig 12474 bp, 14 predicted proteins | sample 714S23034metaG_FD_180687 | JGI IMG/M metagenome (GOLD analysis project Ga0224555, IMG submission 180687) | Peat soil microbial communities from Stordalen Mire, Sweden - 717 S2 30-34 | ecosystem: Environmental > Terrestrial > Soil > Wetlands > Peat | place: Sweden: Norrbotten County, Stordalen...
AAAGTGTTATGGTTGGTAGAGGAATTCCCTTATATTAGATAAATACTTTATATGGCTAATCTTGCAATTGAATCAAATTTTTTCCGTGTCTATTCGGCTGCCAAATTCCTTGAGGGGCTCCAACAAACGCAATTATCTACCAATAATTTGTATGTATTTATTGGAAAAACAACACCGTGGGGTTCTCCAGACAATGCACCACAACCAAATGATACTAATGCGTCACGTGATGCACTATTTAATACAATGCTTGCAGTAAAAAGGGTTGCACCGTCTGATGTTATTTTAGTTATTCCAAATTATACATGGATTTCGGGTACGATATATACACAATATTCTCCCAATGGTGCTGAAGTTGGAGGCATATATTATGACCAATTTGAACCGTTGTTAGCAATTCCTCCATTTTATGTTATTACGAGCGATTATAATGTATATGTGTGTCTCGGAAATAATAGTGGTGGAACATCATCTGTAATGCCAACAGGTACAGGAACAACTCCTATTACATTAGCAGATGGTTATTACTGGAAATTTATGTTTCAAGTGTCTTCAGAAAATGTAACACAGTTTTTATCTACTGGTTGGATTCCAATATATACACTTACTTATAATGATGGTTCTTTACAATGGGCAATCCAATCGACTGCGGCCGCAAATGATCCTGGTACTGATTTCCCTGGTGGATTGGGATCGGATCCAGTATATCAATTAGGTGCAATGTGGGTTATGGTTGATATTGATTTTAATTATGATGAATCTGGAAAAATTTCAACCAGTACAGAATATCGTCAATTTGGATTATTATTAAATCCACTTACATATGGTTCTTCGCTTCCATTTGAAGCATTAGTTGGAACTGGAACAACGAATTTAACATTATCAACAGTAACAGGAACCTATAGTAATAATGACCATGTGACCGGAAATACAAGCCACGCGACCGCATATGTTGTAGATTATGAGGGCGCTTTACCAAATGTTTTGCGCTTAATACAAGTATCTGGTGGTCCATTTATTATTGGTGAGACATTAACTGATGATACAAGTAGTGCAACATCTATTGTATCTGCAATTGCAAATCCAGATATTCAACCAAATTCTGGATATATCTTATCATGTGAAAATTTATCTACGGGAAGTATAATTACACGTGGTTCTACAGAGTTGGAAACAATAAAGATCGTGGCCCCTTTCTAACATGCAATGAAATAACCTAAATATAAAATAGAGACAAATATGCCATTAACATTCAACAATGCCCCATTTTTTGATGATTATAATCCTTCCAAAGATTTTTATCGGATTTTATTTAGACCGGGATATCCGCCACAAACAAGAGAATTAACGCAATCGCAATCGATTATTTCCGAACAAATTAACCGTTTTGGAAGTTATATATTTGCAAATGGTGCAATGTGTACACCCGGCCAAATAACATATAATTCCAATCAACCATATGTAGTAGTAAATTCAACATATTCCTCCGCACCCGTTGATTGGGCGGCATTAACTCCTGGTGTTCAAATTCAAGGTGTTACTTCTGGTGTTCTTGCAACAATAATTTCGATAGATGATATCAATAATGCAATTTATATTCAATATGTAAATTCTGGAACTAATAACGCGACTACTATATTTGCCAATAATGAAGTATTAAATATTTTTCCCGCAAATACAGGAATTGCACAAGCAGTTGTAACAAATGCAACTGGAATTACTGCGGCTGCATCTATTGATGCTGGTGTGTATTTCATTTTTGGAATGTTATTGGATGTTACTTCACAAACGATTATTTTGGGTGCTCCTAATACTTATGGAAATGGTATTTCATTTACACAATTTCCAAATGTGCGTGTTGGTTTGCAAGCAATTGAAACAATTGTTACTCCAGAAGATGATTCTTCATTATATAGTAATGCCAGCGGAACCCCAAATTATACTGCACCAGGTGCAGCACGTTATAAAATTACTTTAAATCTTATCGCAATTCCATTGGCAGCGGCCGCTGATTCCAGTTTTACTGAAGTAATGCGAATTTCAGATGGTACTATTCAATCACAAGTGCAAAATACTGCACTTAGTGAAATAATGAATACTTTAGCTCAAAGGACAGAAGAAACCAATGGTAATTTTATTGTTACTCCTTTTGGATTTGATCTTCATGAAAGTTTATTAAATTCTCCACTTAAGACAAATGGTGGAATTTATTCATCATCACCTCCTGGTTATACAGATCAATTAGCATTAGGTATTGAACCGGGCAAAGCATATGTTGATGGATTTCGAATTAACACAATTGCAAAACAATATCTTCCAATTGATAAAGCCCGTTCAACTAATTTCTTTCAAAATTCTCATACACGTGCATATCTTGGGAATTATATCTATATCACTCGTTTATTTGGTTTACCAAATTATGATAAATGGCCAAAAATAAATTTATATGGTACTCCAATTATTTCAGATGGTACTGCACCATTAACAGGAGTTATTGGAACCGCAACAATTCGCGGATTACAATTTCAAGAAGGATCTTTTCAATCTGTTGGTAATCCTGGTCCTATTTTCGAATGTTTCTTAACTGATATTAATATTACTAGCGGTGCAATTACAGATGTTAGATCTTTTGCAGTTTCGGATGGAACACTTACTACAACTGCAAATGTACTCTCTCAAGTGGATATTATAAATGTAGTTGGAAATTTTGCAATTGGTTCAGTTATTTCTGATGGCACAAATACAGAAACGGTATATGCTTGGGATACAACTAATAATTTACTTTTAACATTGCCTACCCATCTAGTTGGAAGTGCCACAATATCAATTCCAACAAATTCATCGATTACATCTTCCAATACAGGATCTGCTACCATTATTCAACGTATTACTTTATTTGATATAATTGATAATATTTTGATTTATCAACTACCCCAAAATACAGTATCCACGGTAAGAGATCAAAGTGAAAATATTACAACATCATATTCATATCGAAAAGTATTTTCTCCAGTACCACAAAATCCAACATATGGAACTGTTACCTTTGTTACTAGTGGAAGTGAAATATTTGAATCTATGTCTCCTGAAGATTATGTTGCAACTGTTGAAACTGGTGGTATTCCAGGAACTTTAATTGATGTAACATCTTCAAGTCCGACTTTTGCATCTGGGAATTCACAAATATCATTTAATGCTCCTGCTGGAACTACAGTTAAATTATCGGCCACAGTTATTAAAACAATTGCCGCAGAAAAAACCAAAACTTTAACAACACAAGCATTAACTGTCGCTGCTTCATTATATTCTGGTGCTACATCTTTGGTTAATTTAGGTAAAGCAGATATATTTTCACTTACCAGTGTAATTGATAATGATACCACTTCAGATATTACTTCTTGGTATAAATTAGATAACGGACAAAGAGATAATCGTTATGATTTTGGTCAATTACAATTACAATCTGGATATCCTGCACCAAATTCAATTACAGTAACTTTCCAATATTTTACACATGGTTCTGGAGATTATTTTTCAGTAAATAGTTATAGTAATTTTGTATCTCCATTAAATGGACTAGATTGGTATGCATTAGTTCCATATTATTTTGGATCTAATGGAACTCCTTATGCATTACGCGATTGTTTAGATTTTAGACCACGTGTGGATGATGTTACAACATTTCCACCAGTTGCGGCCATATCTACAATTCCCACTTATGTGAGTGGTATTGGTGGATTAGTTAAACCTAATGATGATATTGTTACAGATTTTTCGTATTATTTAAGTCGTGTAGATAAATTATATTTAACTTCAACGGGTGCATTTGTCGATCTTGAAGGAACACCAGCCCTTCAACCATTAGCACCACCAGATCCATCAGATGGAATGGTAGTTGCAATACTTACGCTTCCTGCGTATACATTTACGCCAACTACAGTAACCATTCAAACAATTCCAAATAAAGTTTATACAATGTCAGCTATTGGTAATCTCGAAACAAGAATTGCTAATTTAGAATATTTAACTGCATTGAATTTATTGGAACAATCTACGGCTAATATGCAAATTCCTGATGCAACAACTGGTTTAAATAGATATCAAGCAGGATTTATTGTAGATAATTTCCAAAATATGAATGTCGCGGATTATAATAATCCAGATATTTCATTTTCAATTGATGCTGCAAATGGAATTATGCGTCCGGAATATATTACAAATTCCATCAATATGACATATGATGCTACACAAAGTAGTAATTTGGAAGTTAATATATTAAAACCAACTAATAATATTGCAACACTTCCATATACTGAAGCACCTATAATTACTCAAGGATTGGCTTCACGGCAAGAAAATATTAATCCTTATAATATATTTTCTTGGGCAGGATCATTAGTAATAACTCCAGCAACGGATACTTGGGTTGCAACTGATTATTTACCTGATGTTACTCTCACCAATAATACTTTATTTGATGCCACACAAGCGGCTGATAATGAAGATAATGTTTTAGGTACAGTTTGGAATGCCTGGACCTCAAATTGGATAGGTACTTCTACTTCTGAAAGTAATCCAGATAATATTCAAGTGGGTGGTACAGGTGGAGTTCAAGTTGCTGCCGTGGATAGTGCAGATGCCGCAGGTATTACGATTACAGCATCTACGCCAATGATTACGGCAACTACAACAACATTAACACAACAATCCAGAACAGGAACACAAACAACACTTGTAAATGTTCCAACACAAACCATAAACGATACGATTGTCAGTACTGGTATTGTTCCTTATTGCCGTGCTAATATAATTCAATTTGTGGCTAAAGGATTAAAGCCATCTACTAATTTTTGGGCATTTATGGATATTACTCCAGTAAGTGCATTTTGTACTCCTACTAATGGTTCATTGGGCGGACAATTAACATCAGATGCAAGTGGAATGGTTTCGGGAACATTTTATCTTCCAGATCCATCCACATCAAAAGTCCAATTTAGAACTGGTACTAGAGTATTTCAACTCTGTAATGATTCAAATCAAGTGACTGCCAATATTACATCTTATGCTAAAGCAAATTATATTGCATCTGGTACATTAGATAATGATCAAAGAACAATTACATCTGTTGGTGTTCCGGAAATTCAAACAACATCCGTTTCACAAACTTCCGATGTTCAAGCAGCAACACAATCTACACAATATGTTGTAGTTGGTGGTCCCGGAATTGGATATGTGGATCCACTTGCACAAGCATTTTTAGTTGGTACTTTGACCGGCGGTTTTTGTGCTACTTCAATTGATATTTACTTTGCAACCAAAGATAGTGCAATTCCAGTAACATTGCAGATTCGTGAAATGTTGAATGGCACTCCAACACAAACAATTGTTCCATTTAGTACAGTTGTATTAAATCCAACTTCAATCTATGTGGATCCTGTAAATGCTTCACTTAAAACTAATTTTTCGTTCCCATCACCAGTTTATTTACAACAAGGTGTTGAATATGGAGTGGTATTACTATCTAACAGTAATGCATATTTTATATGGACTGCATTGATGGGCGATTATGCAATCAATACAGATATTTTAATTTCTCAAGTTCCATATATCGGATCAATGTTCAAATCTCAAAATGCTAGCACATGGGTTCCTGCACCGGCAGAAGCATTTAAATTTACATTATATCGTGCAGTATTTAATTATCAAAATGTTTTGGGTAAATTGATTGTAGAAAATCCAGTATTACCAACTATTGTATTACCAGATCTTTCATTACTAACTTATAATGGGACCAATGTCATTCGCATTCTGCAACCAAATCACGGAATGCCAAAAGGTAGTTTAGTTACAGTTACAATTGCATCAGATTATTATTCTGAAAGTTATAATGGAATTGCAGTATCAGATATAGTACCAACTTCAAGTGGAGCCCTTCGGGCCTCTTGGACTAATGGAATTGCCGATACTGCTGTCGGTTCAAGAACTTATTATATTAGTAATGTTGAATTGGATAGTTATACCATTTTTATTACTGATGCTAGTAATAATCCAAAAAATTCAAGTTCTTCTGGATTTACGGGAAGTTTAACAGCAGTTACACAAAATTATCCATTTGATGTAATGATGCCAATTGTAAACGAATTAAATTTTAGTGGAACATCAACCAATTATTATATGCGTGGTATTACTGGAACATCGGCCGATGGAATACAAACACCATATTCCAAAACTGTTCCGAGTTTACCATCAGCATTAGGACAATTTATTCCAAATAAGAATGTATATTTGACACAACCACAATTAGTGGCATCGGATGTAAATGAACAAAATATTATTAATTTTGGAACTCCATTTGCAAATAAGAGTTTAGTTTGGGAAGTTGATTTAACTTCTACTTCTGATAATCTTTCACCAATGATTGATTTAACCAGAATTTCCGCATTATTAATTAGTAATCGAATTGATTTTCGTAATAGTGGAACAGATCCAAGTAGTTCACCAGCAAATGTTGAACCTGTATATGTGGCTGAAACAGTCAATCAGGGAGCAACGGATGCTTGTAAATATATTACACAACCTGTAAAATTAGCAACAGCCGCGGATTCACTTCATGTTTGGCTTACATGTATGATACCGTATGGATCTTTAGTTTCTGTTTATTACAAGATTCTTCCGACAAATACAAATGCTACATTTACGAGCCAGCCATATGTATTGATTCATCCGGATCCAAATACAGATTTTTCACCCGCACAAAGTCCTACTGATTTCCGCGATTATTATTGGCAAACCGACACACTTGGTACATTACCCCAATTCACACAATTTGCTATAAAGGTAGTTCTTCAAAGTACTAATTCATCACAGGTTCCACAGTGCCAACAATTCAGGTGTATAAGTTTAGAAGAATAATATGATTCCTAAATATTTACCAATTGATAATCGTTCAAATTTATTCCGCGAGACTTCTTCAATGGGAGTTGTAAATACCGATAAACAGAGTTTACATATTTATCGTAAGCAAAAAGAAAGAATTCTTTCCGAAAAGAAACTTTTAGCCAATGCATTTTTAGAAATTGATCTGTTAAAAGAAGATATGAAAAAATTATGGACATTAGTAAATAAGTTTATTACATGAAATATTCTTTAGCAATTTGTGGTGGTGGTATAAGAGGAATTATACCATGTTCAATACTTGTCTCTTTAGAAAAACAAACTGGTAAATTAACTAAAGATATATTTGATTATGTTTCTGGAACATCAACAGGCGCATTACTTGCGGCCGCGATAGCCGCTGGAATTCCTGCAATGGATTTACTTTCTGTATATGTAAATCAATCTAAAAATATTTTTTCTCCTTCTGGTTTATTTGGTTTCACAAAACAAATAACACAAGGTTATAAATTTGATTCTAAAAATCTTCAACAAGCATTAATTAAAACATTTGGAACTCGTTGTAATTGGTCATGTAATTGTAGTTCAATTGGAATATTAATAAATGCAACTGCTATAAATGGTCATAATTGGTTTTTTGTTAAAGATAATATAAGAAATTCACAGACAACTGGAAATGTTAATTTAATTGATGCTGCGGTTGCAAGTGCAAGTGCTCCTACTTATTTTAATTGTTGGACTGTTCCTAGAGTTTATAAAGGACAATCGATATCGTTTTTTGATGGTGGTATTGGTTGTTTATCAAATCCATCATATCAAATGGCTATAGAAATGTTTGAATATGATAATTATATTCCATCTGAAACTAAAATGATTACATTAGGTACAGGTTATTATCCATCTGGAAATACTGCGCCATCAGGATTAATAAATACTATTAATTGGACTGTAGATACTCTTATAGATTCCAGTGAAGATTGGGTAGATTCCGCAGTTAATCGTCAATGGCCTGGATTACAACAAAAATTTAATTGGATGCTTCCTTGTGAAATTGATCTTGCAGATATTGATACTATTTCTGAATTAGAATCTTTAGGAACTTCCGCAGCATCTAATATGCATTGGGATTCAATTTTAAAGGACAAATAAATGCTGACCAAAAGGGTTTATGGTTGTATTCCAACCAGTTTAGTTAATAGAGAAAAGTTTAGAGTTTTTCGCGGGGTATCAGGATTATCACTTCCACAAGATTTAGATATGCGACCATTACAACCACCTGTTGTTGACCAGGGTCAATTAGGGAGTTGTACAGGAAATGGTATTGCTGAAGAATTAGAAGCACAAGCATTGGCACAAAATGAAAAATTAACTATGCGTTCTCGGTTATTCATTTATTATAATGAAAGAGTAATGGAAGGTACTGTTAATCAGGATTCTGGGGCACAAATTGCTGATGGTATCACATGTGTTCAAAACCAAGGTGTTTGTTCAGAAACCGAATGGCCTTATGATATTTCCAAATTTAAAGTTAAACCACCGGTAAATTGTTATACTGATGCATCACAATTTAAAACTCTTACCGCACAATGTATTAATCAAAATTTAAATGATTTGAAAGCGGCTTTAGTATATGGAGAATCGGTAGAAGGATTATTTCCTCAATTTGCTCCCAATGGAATCGTAATTGGTATTAGTGTTTATGATAGTTTCGAATCAGATGTGGTTGCTTCATCTGGTGATGTTCCGATGCCAAATATAGAAACGGAAACTTTACAAGGTGGTCATTGCGTAAGACTTGTTGGATATACAGATAATGGATTGGCCGATATTCCACCACAAAGTTTTATTGGAATGAATTCATGGGGTATGAGTTGGGGAAAGAAGGGATTCTTTTCAATTCCATATTCATATATTACAAATCCAAATTTAAGTTCAGATCAATGGGTAGTTACTGCGGTTTCATAAAAAGATAATATTTATAGTTGACAAGTTATAAAGTTTGTGATATAATAGTATTAAGTAGAGGGTTTAATGAAAAGTTTTTTAATCGTAATTTCACTATTATTTGTTGGTTTATTTACCAGTTCTGCACAAACATTTCCAAATATTCCATTACCTGTAGGGGTTATGGGTTTCATTCAATATGATCAATTAGGTACTCCAGTAATTAATGGGGGTGTTGCAGCCATTTATCCGGTTAATGGACAATATGGGTTGTATATGACTTCAACTGCTTTACTTACACCACAAAAAGAAATTGATCCAATAACTCAAAAAAGTTTTTATGCAGTTACAACGGCATTCCGTCAAGGATTACATAAAGATATGTTTGATACTGGACGTTGGTCATTTTTACTTGGTGGTGATATTGGTCCGAGTATTGGTAATTCATCGTCAGCATCTACTAGTTTTTCAGTTAATTTTTCATCTTCAATTGTAGTTACACCGTATTATCAACTTAATCCGGCAATTAGTTTAGTATTTCCGATCCGGGGAGTTTATATTAAAAATGTAGGATGGAATCCTGAATTAGAATTTGGTGTTGTTATAAATCTTTCCAAATTACCTAAAGCTAAAACCTAAATACTTAATAAAGGAGTATAAATGAAATTTATTTTATCTATTTTCCTGTGTAGTATCTTACTTTTTGTAGGATGCACTCCAACAGGACAACCATCTAGTTTAGTAACCGCACTTAATGTGGTTGCTGATGCATCATCCGCGGCAGTTATAGTTGCAGAAGGATTAGTTGCATTAAACCAAATTACACCAGCAGATGCTGCTACAATTGCTTCATATGCAACCGCAGCATCAACCGCAGCACAAAATTCAATTGCGGAATTAAATTCAACAACTGATACTAATGTAACAAAAATTGAATTTATTACACAACAATTTACTATCGTAGTAGCTCCAGCATTTGGATCTACAGCATCACCTTTAATTGTTGCAGCAGAAAATGCTTTAAGTGCCGCAGTTAATTCTTTCTTAACACAATTAAATTTGCCACAAACTCAAATACTGGCAAGAACCGTTTCAACTAAAACAGTAACTATGGCTTTAGCAAGTTCAAAAGCCGATCAACAACTTTTGAAACAAATTCAAAAAACATGTGCTAATACAATTCAACAAGCACAAACATTAAAAGGAAATTAAATGAGCGTAACATATATTACAAATCCACCCACAGCAACACCAACATGTACACAAATCCAAGGTGTATTACCATTTACTGCCCCTGAAGGATATGATCAGTGTGAACCTTGCCACTATCCTGGTATTAATGCTAATACTGATGCATTAGGACAAATTGGTGCCATTATTGCAAGTAGTGCTATATTAAACCAATCAACAATTGATAATTTTAATCAAACATGTATTAATTGGCAAAATGCACAATTGGCGGCATGGGAAGCAGCCGGTGAACCCGCAACTTGGGTACCAACAACTCCTGCACCAGTAGCACAAGGATTACCAATGGGTGATTTTACTGTTGTTTGGGATCCAAATGTAATTGGACAAGCATGGTTTAGTTCACAAGCAACTAATTTAGCAGCAGGAACATGTCCTACATTTGCACCTCCTGTACCAGCAGCCGGTGTACCATATATTCTTTCATTATTAGGTGTTATGAATGTATTGATGCCAAACGGAAAGATGCAAAATAATACAGCCGTATTTTCATTACTGGCAGGTAAAGATACAGTGCCAACAGGAGGTACAGTTCAATTATTAGCTAATATGACTTATGGTAATTATACTTATACGGGTCAATTTGGAATTGTATTAGAATTGGTACAAATTGATGGAGCATTTGGAAAAGAATATTATTTTTCAACAACACCCGTAGTAACCAGTTAACGGAGGTTTAAATGGCCTTTGTAAAAGAGTTGGATATATTCCGACGCTTAAATATTTTAGAACGTAAAGTAACTTTATTGGAGAAAAAAATGAGTCAATTAACAGATTTTGTAGCGCAAGTAGAAGCCGATTATGCAGCAGTTGAAGCGGATCTTACACAGATCCAAACAGATGTAACATCATTAGTTAGTCAATTAGCAACCGCAGTAGCCGCTCTTGGTAATTTAGCACCAAGTGATGTGGCTGCATTACAACAGTTGGTAACAGATGGTAATACATTAGTTACTAATGTAAATACAGCGGTCGCATCATTCCCAACACCACCAGTTGCGCCAGTGCCAGTACCTGTTCCTGTACCAACAAATTAATTAAAGGAAAAAATGAAAACATACGGGTAAGCGCTGGTACTGCGCGTGGCGCGTGGATTGAAACAGTAAACGGTACATTAGTAATTCCATTTTTAAAAGCGGTTCTAATAGCCCTCTTATCAGAGGTTCTATTCAGAACCGCTATTTTTATTTGACAACCAAAAAATAATATGTTACTATTTAAAATGAAGGGTAAATATGACACAAATAGTTGAAACAGAACAAGGAATGACACACATAAAAGAACATGGTGATGAATATATTACTTCTCAAACCCATTTTGAAGCGGTTCCAAATACAGATGAAAAAGGAATTTATTATACTTCAATTGAATTACCTAAAGGACAAATTTTGGTAAGGAAAGATAAATCACTTGAATTATGGTATGAGAAAATAGATGAAATTTGGATTAAAGTCATAAGGTGAAAATTATGAGTTACCGTGAAAAATTAGAAGAATGGGGAGAAGATCATGGTTATACCCGTGGTCGCTGTCCCCGATGCCACAGAACCCTTTGGACAGATACCGGATATTTTGAATGTAATTATTGTGGCGCTAATATGGATACGGATGAAGATGAATTAGAAGGCGATGAAGATGAAGTCCGTAGGAGTGGAAGATGATATGAAAAAATTAACAGATATGATTATGGTAACACAAACATCAAAACATTATAATGGTGTAATTGAAGAATTGATTCCATTACAAACCCTCATTGCAACTGGGCATGAAGATACTATTTTATTTACATCCATTGAAGGTATAGATTCTTTTGGAAATTGGTGTCAATTTATTACTTTTTCAGATGGTACTTTAGAACTTTGTTATTGTCAAGAGGTGGAATAAAAATGCAAACAATTTGGAAATATAAACTAGAAACTATTGATGAACAAATATTAAATATTCCAGAATTTTCTCAATTTTTATGTCTTCAAGTTCAAGATGAAATTCCTTGTCTTTGGTTTGGTGTTCATCCGAAAAATAAAATGAAACCTTATAAAATTTTTACCTTTGGAACAGGACAACCAATGGAAGAAAATCATGGTTTATATTTTGGTACTTATCAATTATGTTTAGGTAAATTAGTATTTCATGTATTTGGAAGGTATGAATAAAATGGAAATATTAATTGGACTTTCATTTTTAATATGTGTTATTTCTATTGGTGTAGTTATTTGTTCTGCAATGGAACCGACACTTGCCAGACAACTTGCTAGTATTTTAATTTCGCGTGCTGAGGCTGTTATTATTTCCAAAAAAATATATAACGAATCTCGTAAAATGGAATTAAAATTAGTAGAAAAGGAAAATTTATAATTTTGGTGAGTATGATTAAAAGTATTGCATTCAT
>Ga0224555_1004609_pt1 | contig 12473 bp, 14 predicted proteins | sample 714S23034metaG_FD_180687 | JGI IMG/M metagenome (GOLD analysis project Ga0224555, IMG submission 180687) | Peat soil microbial communities from Stordalen Mire, Sweden - 717 S2 30-34 | ecosystem: Environmental > Terrestrial > Soil > Wetlands > Peat | place: Sweden: Norrbotten County, Stordalen...
GGCAAGCAAGGATAAGAGAAAACAGGAGGCCAGGGAAAAGATTCAGCTCGGCGGTTTGTTCTTTATTGCCGGATTAAACGGCAATGACAAGGGATCTCTTCTCGGAGCGCTTATGGAAATGTCGAAAACGATCAAGGATAATCCGCAAAAGATAAAAGAATGGAAGGCCAAAGGCGACGCCCTCCTGGCCGGGCGTGAAGCAGAGAGAAAAGCGGCAAAGAAATAAGTTTGACAAGTTTGATAATTTGAAGGTGGTAAATATGCCTTTAGAAAGAGGCCGGGTACCGAATGTAACTCTTCAGGAATCAAAAGACTGGGTGCGTTATGCCCGGATAGCCTTCATCGTTGTCTATATCATCGGCGGCATAGCCACAGTCAGGTTCAGCAAAACAGACGCCAATATTTGGGGTTTGATAACCGGAGGGTTAGGCTTCGCCGTGATCGCTTATCTTTTTGTGCGTTTTGTATTACCTCTGGTTTTGTGGATGGTTAAAGGCGGCAAAGGTATTGCCGGGGCTTTTACCGGCAGGAGAAGTAAAGTAAAAAACGGGCAGGCCCCGCAGGGGTTTTATGTTCGTCTGGGAACATCTACCGGGGAGCTTGCCCGTCTGTCGCATGGAGCGGGAATGGAAGCGAATCAGGATATCTTCCTTACGCTTCCCGACGCTGCGCAAAATATCGTTACTATCGGCGGTACCGGCAGCGGGAAAACAACACGGATCATGCAGCCGTTACTTGTGCAACTTCTCCGGCAGGATTGCGGCGGACTCATTTTTGATGTGAAGGGAGACTTTAAAAACTCAGTCCTTAAACTTGCCGGACAAAACAGCAGGAGAGTTATTCCGGTGGGGATCGGACAGGCCGGGTTGAATTTATTGAAGGGTCTTACCCCGGAAATGTCATCTTCTTTTCTGAAATCGGCTTTTTTTCTTGCCGGGGGCGGCGGCGATAAATTCTGGGTTGATACGGCTACGGAGCTTTGCAAGAATTCCCTGGGGGTGCTGTCTTTTGTGCCGGGGGCCTACTCGCTGGAGGCATTATACAAGTATCTCTTTTTCGAGGCGGACCGAGAGGATTTTAACGGTGCGGCCGGCAAACAGCTGGCGGGTCTCGATCCCAAACAAACAAGATTATTTCTTTCCTATAAAAATTATTATGAAGCGGTTTTCTCCAACTTCGATGAAAAGGTTAAACAGGGAGTATTGGCGACAGTCGCCCAGGTGCTCTCCCCTTTTCAGCATCCCGATCTGATCGACGCCTTTTGTACGGATCATGAACAGGCCGCCAATATGGAAAATGTTCTTAACGGCGATATCTATCTCGTGGATTTGCCGCTGGCCGTGTGGGGTCTCGGCGCCAAAGCGGTTTATACTTTCATCAAGCTCCGGTTTTTCAATGTCTTGCAGTCCAGGACCGCCCGGACGGATTTTAATCAGGAAAGGCCCGTGTTCTTTATGTGTGACGAGTATCAGGATGTGATCAGCGCCAACAAGACCGGCCTCTCCGATCTTAATTTTTGGGACAAGTCCCGGTCGGCCAAATGCGTGGGCATTATTTCCACACAGAGCATTAACAGCTTTCGTTCTGCAATAGGCGATCGTGTTCTAGCCGATACGGTATTGCAGAACTTCCGGCAAAAGATATGTTTCCGCACTGAGGATGTGGACACGGTCAGTTATTTGAACCAGCTCGGCGGTAATGTTGAAGTGCAGCGGATTTCGGAAACAAGAAGCAGCGGAGTTTCCAGCTCCAGCCAACAGGAAGGTTCCAGCACTTCTTTATCATGGACGGAGCGGCCGATTATTGATGCCCAGTTAATAAGGCGGCTCGGTCCCGATCAGGCAATAGCGTTCTTGAATATTGACGGGCTTGCTATGGATGACGTAATTAATCTTGTACCGGTGTTTGCAAACTGAGGTTAATATGTGGCCAGATTTAAATGTGATAAAAACGGTTCGCCCGGTTGTTTTTTAGTTTTCTGTAAAGTTGTTTTTCTAATTTTCCCAATTATACAACATTTCAATTTATAATAAATGAGATTGTATATTTTTCTCTTTTAAAAAAAATTAACAGTGCTACACTAATGTTCAAGGTTTTATAAAAATATCCAGACAGGAGATGATTATGATAAAAAAAAATCTTTTTATTTTTATTATCATTTGTTTTGCGGTGGTAGTATTTGTAGAGAAGGGAATATCATCATCCCGAACATCATGGCCAAAGAATGACGGTGTGTACATAGCTAAATCCAGCGAAACGATTCCTTACTTTCCAAATGTATTGAGTGGATATAAGTCTGAGAATAATAGAGGTTATTGGGACGAACCATTCGCTTCTAAGGGAAGACTGCGCATTTTCCAAGCAAATGTTTGGACAGAAATACCAGATTTCCCAGGATGGGCGAATCGCTGTGGTGAAGGCATGTTCATGATTCGCTGGAGATCGGCCAGTCCCGATGTCCGTATTGAATCAGCTATGGCGTATGAGAAAGATATGATATCAACAGCAAAAAAAGGAGTATTCGGTTATATGTATGGCACTAACTGCGAGAAACCGTGGTTCAAATTTTCTGGCACTCCCAATACAATGGTTGATATCTATTACGAAGTGAAGTTCTGGACGGCAGCACCTTAATAAAGTCATCCCTATTGCGAAGGAAAAAGCCAAGTTCGGATATTAATTTCTATGTCAATAAATTGGGAGTAACGAATGAAAATTAAATGCAATCATTATAGCAGACTGTACATTTTAGTTGTGGTTGCCGTCCTGCTTCCAGCGTTTTTGTTAGGATGTTCAAAACATCAAATTGAAGTGGGTGACTTATTAGTATGGTTCATGCTTGATGAAAAGGAAGGAGCTCCAGATTGGTATATGCGTTCAAATCTAGAAAAAATACCTCTGGTTTGGAATAACGACGGAGTCAAAGGGGATATGTGGGCTCTGGTTAGAAAAGGTTCAGCACGAGTCGCAGTAAACAAAAAAATATTATGGAAGCTTAGGGATAAAAAAGAGGAAGTTGAGTGGGACGTATCACTTGAAGGAACGAAATTTGGAGTTCAAAGAGTTGAAGTTTGGCCAAATGCCGATTGTTTTGAAGTCACATCATCGGGGTGTGATTTTAAATGGGAAGAAGTATTCAAAAATACAGACAATAAAAGTGTCAAAACAGTAAAGCTTTGTTCCGAAAGCATCTCAGGTGAATGGGGAACACTATACGAAATCAAAGCTAGTGGCAAACAGGATGCATATGTGATGTATGGTGAGACCTCTGGTTCTGGCGGTACAACGAACTGGGTCGAATTATGGTGGAAGCTTCCCGGAATTACAGAGACCTCACAAGAAGCATGCAATCATCTTAAAGAAAAAATACTTTATTAGATTAAAATTTGATTAGTTATTTGAAAAAGGTACAAATAAATGAAGAAATTATTACTGCTAACAGTTGTGACTGGCTTGTTGATGTATATACCGGATGTAGCCCACGCGGATAATGGAGATAATTCAGGATCCGGTATATTTTTTTTAATACTGATAGGAATAGCTATATATATTTATTCCCAAAAAAAGTCTGGTAGTTCAACATCACCTAAACCCATAATAACTAAATGTCCACGATGTGGGTCGTCCAACTTTCAAATCATAACTGAAGGACAAACAAAAGGTTTTAATAAAAATCTTGGATGTTTAGCTGGTATATGCTCAATGCCTTTCACTTGTTTGCCTTTAGGATGGTTTTGTGGAATGTCCGATATGGGAAAAGGACAGACTCAAGCTAGAAGAATGTGTGTAAACTGTGGTGAAAAAATTGATTAATCAAATGAGATTTACACTTGGTCATTGCCATCGCTTGCCGGATAGGAGCTTTCACTTCAAAGGAATACCATTTCCTGTCTGTGCTAGATGCACAGGGGTTTACGCTGGTCAAGCACTAATGGTTTTGGGTATTCTTGTAGGTGTTCACATATCTTTTTGGGTTGGTCTTATTCTTATGGAAATCACCTTTGCTGATTGGATAATTTATTCAGCAACATCCTCAAACATTAGGCGATTCATTACCGGACTACCGGGAGGGGTAGGATATATAGCTACTCTTGTTAATATTTCCATTATTACGTATAAATGGATATTCCACTGAATTCAAATTCTTATCAAGGGGGAAATTATGACAATCGATATTACAAAAGATTTAAAAAAATATTTACCTATTTTCCAAAAGGCACATGACCTGCCAATGAATGAATCCGAAACATCTCTAAGAGTCAGCAAGTTTTGTGTAGACGTTCTTGGATACGATATTTTTAACGATATGTCTCGCGAACATGCTGTTAAGGAACGAAATGTAGATTATGCGGTCAAGCTTGACGATAAAGTTCAATTCTTCATAGAAGTAAAACAGGCGGGAGTAACACTTAAGGAAAAGCATATTGAACAGGCCAGCAATTATGCCGCTAATGCCGGAGTTTCTTGGGTTTTACTGACCAATGGAAAGAACTGGAATCTGTATCATTTAAGTTTTGATGAAGGAATTCAAATCAGTTTAGTTTGGTCGATTGACATTTTGGAAGGCGACATCAAAGACTCCGTTTTAAAATTATCTATGCTTCATAAAAAGAATATTAAAAAGGGCGCGCACAATGACTATTTTAATAAGAAAAAAATACTCTCTCCTAAAAGCATTATTCAAGCTCTCTTTCATGAAAACACCCTACGTTTGATGTGCCTGCATCTGAAAAAATCATCCGGCATTAAAATTGACGATGAAGAACTGACGGAAAACATAAAAAAGATGATATCCAAAGAGACTTGGGAAGAAATCGGAGATGTCAAAATTATCCGCAAAAGAAAATTACAGAAACTAAAACAACCAATAAAGCAGCCGGACGTAAATCAGACAATAAGTGATATTGAGTAGTTCTATATACTGGTTGACTCAATCTGAAAAAGCGAAGTTCGGTTATTAATTGTTAGGAATGAATAATCACGAATACGTGAAAATAGGGCTGTCGTTTGACGTTGCTATTATTAAGGCTTAAACTGACAAGAAAGAGAAGGAGGTAGATAAAATGTTTGAGAGTTTATTACAGCCGTTACATCTGCTGTTCGTGCTGTTTTTTATCCTTCCACTATTTATTAATTACAAGCTCGTGAAATCGCGGAGCAGAGAAAAGGAAATGTGGCTTTGGATGCTCCTGACTTTGTTATTTTCGTGGCTAAGCACTCTCATCCTTGCCATCATGAAGCCAAAAGAAAATGCTTAAAAAACCCAACATATTTTTTTTCACACTGGAAGCCGTGGCGCGAAAGGCCTTCTACTACTTCATACGATCATCATGCGCCGCCTCGTTGCTTTCAAGTAGTGATCTTTAATGAAGATAACTGCTAAATGTTACGTAGTTGTAGGTGCTAACAAATAGCGGTCGCTTCGAGTTCATGACCTCTTTTTAAAATACAAAGTGTTCAAGAACCTGATAAATCTTAAAATCTCCCCTGCCCTGTTCTATTTTTACAGTTCAAATTTTTTATTTTTGCACGGCGTGTTTAAATGCCCCTGGAGTGATAAAACGGAAAAAGTGGTAGTGTGCTATGAAAAGATGGTTTAAGAGGCATTGAGCGTATGTATATGAACTTTCCCACAGCAAGTTTCGGGGAATATGACCCGAAGAGATTTAAAAAGATGTCGGCGCGCCGACACCCCACTATAATTTTATTTCTCTTTCCTGTGCATATTTTTTAATCAACATAGTAAATAAAGCGCCCGCGCTCTGCTTTATTTCCCCTAGGTTTTTAATCTCTTTAACCTCGGCCAAGGCTTGATAAATATCTTTGTCCGGCATTCTCCTCGCCACGTTAATATAAAAACCTCTGCTTTTTTCATCCTGGCAAACTTCTAAAATATCTTCTACTAATAAATCAATTTGATAATCTTCTTTATTTAATGATTTTTCCGGCGTCTCTCTGTGTTGAACAGGGACACCGTTTCGGAAGAAAACAATTAATTCCGTTTTGCCATCTACAGCTTTTTTAAAGTTGTAGCCTTCCAGTAATTTAAACCCTTTTTTAATTAATCCCTCACAAGCTTTTTTAAGCTCTTGTTTAACATGCTTTGATTGTTTGGCTTGAATAGGTATTTGCTCGGCCAATTTAAGCATTTCTCTTTGATAGACTTTTTTTGTTTTTAATATTTTTGATAAATAAAGAGCCATGCGCTGTTCGATCGGCGTTAAAGAATGAAAAAATTGACTGTCAAAATCAGCGACCAATAAGCTATTCTTTTTTATACTTCCCCATAAAACGTCGCTGGCTTTTATTCTCGCAAAGGGCAAGGCTGCTTGTTTGCTATCAGCCTTTTCTTTATAAAACCATACTTGATCAAAAAGATGAAATGTTGAATCAACATAGGCTTGAATTTCATTATCCCAAAAAGCATTTGTTGCTGTGATGGTCATACCGACCAAACATTTTAAGTCTTTAACCATCTGAGTATAACTGGCACTATTTAATGGTATACCTCTTCTTTTTACTAAATGATAAATGGACCCAAAATTTATATATTGATTTACAAATTTATTCTCTTTCCATATTTGCATTAAATCAAAAAGGGTTTCAAATGTGCTGGCTGTTCCTATGCCAAATTTAGCCGCCGGTGTTACTTCCCATTTTCTTTTTACTTCCTCTTTATCTTTACCGGTAATAGTATCTTCATAAATAATACTCTCAATGTTTTTGACTCTTTTTGCTAAATTAAAAACCGGAAATTCTGATAAAGTAAGCTCATATTTACTTTGTGAGATTTCTGGTTTTTGTTGTTCTAATTCTTTTGTTTTTTGAAATTGCATTTTATAAAAGCCGTTTCTCTTTTTAACGGTTATTTAATATGTTAGTTTAATACGTTATTTAGGTAGAAAAAAAGCCTTAATATTCGCATAAATACAACGGTATTGGTCGGCGTAATATCAATAGGTGGTCGGCGTAATATCAATACAGGGTCGGCGTAATATCAATAGTCGGTCGGTATAATATCAATACCTTGGGCGGTAAAAAAATTAGCCTGTGGATAACTTCGGTCGGCGTAATATCAATACCATGTCGGCGCGCCGACACCCTAACCCAACACCTCTTGAATGATTTTTTTCAGCTCTTTAAGATCTAAAAAAAACCTATTTTTTTCCTCCTTCTTTAACTCTTCTATTTTTAAATTTTCCAAATATAAAACAAAGCTCTTAACTTTTTTAATAGCAATTTCGCCTTCACCCATGACAACTTTTCCAACTTTTTTTCTGGTAATATTTCTAACTTTACTAGAGTTTAAATTTCCTTCTTTGACTGTCTGAAAGAGCTTAATCATGGCTTCAGGGCTATCTTGTTTAGCTATTTCTATTAGCAAACGTATTGGGTATATGCTGGCATTTCGGCACTCTTCTTTTATCTCTTCCGGTAGCCTGTTTAAGCCCAAAATTTCATTTATGGTCGTTCTTGCCTTGCCAATCACCGTTGCCAGTTTTTTTTGACTGTAGCCGTGCTGGTCAATCATTTTTTGTAAAGCGTCGGCTTCTTCCACTGGATTAAGATTTTCTCTTTGCAAATTCTCAATCATGGATATTTCCAGGGCATTGTCTTTGGTCTTTAAAATGGCCGGTATTTGCGTCAAGCCGGCCATTTTTGCAGCTCGCCACCGTCTTTCACCAGCAATTAAAAAAATTTGACCCTCAGCATCCCGGCGAATAATTACCGGTTGCAGGACACCTTTTTGTTTGATTGACTCGGCCAGTTCTTCTAATGCTTGTTGATCAAAAAACTTTCTTGGTTGATTAGGATCGGGTTTCACTATTTCGAGGTCAACGCGGTGAAAACCGCCGTCCTCGTAATTATCCAATTTGGCCGGGTGATCTTCTTCTTTAGGCCTGGCTTGAGCCAGCTTTGATGTTTTTTTTGATAGTTTGTCTCTGATTGATGTCATAGGCTTAAAAACTCATTAATTAATTGTTCGTAGTCTTGGGCTCCGGTGCTGTCTGCTTTAAATTCAAAGATTGACTCCTGGGCCATCTGCGATTGATTCAGGGCTTCGTTTCTTCTGATATAGGTGGAAAATATAAGGTTCTGATAGGGCTCTAATTGTTGAAAGACCCAATCATTGCTTACCTTGTTTCGGATATCATATTTGGTTAAAAGGATACGGATAAAATCGGCCTTCTTAAGATCGCCGTTTTTAACGTTCTCAATGGTTTCCATTAAATCGGAAAAACCGTCAAGGGCATAGCGGCCAATTTCGCAAGGGACAATGATAAAATCGGCAGCATATAGAGCATTGACCGTCAAAGTGCCCAGGGTAGGGCGACAATCAATTATAATATAATCAAAAGCAACAGTATTAAGCGCCTTTTTCAAAAACGTTTCTCTAAATAATTCAGGTGATAATTGCTGCTCTATTTTGTCCAGGCGAATATGGGAAGGAACAATAAAAAGATTCTCAACCCTGGTTTTAAGGATTGTTTCTTTAATCGGTTTTTTCTTGGCCAAAACATCGCTTATTGAAGCTGAAAAGCTCTCTTGCTCAATTCCTAAGCCAATAGTTGAATGGGCCTGCGGGTCCAAATCAACAAGAAGCGTCTTTTTGCCTTTCCGGGCCAGTCCTGCCGCGAAATTAATCGACGTTGTTGTTTTACCAACCCCGCCTTTTTGGTTAATAATGGCGATGATATTTTTATTCATATGTTTAAGGCTTTCTGTTTATTGTGCTGCGTGTTTTGTTGTAGATTTTTTGGGCTGAACTGTAACTGGCTCAAGAACAAGCTTGCCATTCTTAACTTTCATTTCCACATAGTCGCCTTCAACAACAGGAAAATCCTTCCGCACGTCGAGCGGAATGTTTACCTGAAAATTCTTTTTAATCTTTACTAAAGGCATTTTTGCGTCCTCCATAGGCATATAAAAATTACATTATGATATTATGATGAAATTATATCATAATGAAAAAATAAATCAAGCCTATATTATGTGGGTTTCTTTTACATAAAAAGCATAAGTAAAAAATTTTGTATTTCAAAAAAATATATGTTACTTAATTATTTATAAATGTGTTTCCTTTCACATAAGGAAAGGAGTAGCGTCCTATGCAACGCGATATGGATTTAATTAGGGAAATTTTAGTCTTAATAAATAATGATCCTAAGTACGATGGAACGCGAGAATTTTACTATGATACACCAGAGGAATTTGGCATTTATAATCGGTCAGTTGAGGAAGTCGCCTACCATATCCGTTTGTTGATTCAGGCTAATTTTATAGATGGGGCTGTAAATATGGCGGTTCCTATGCAAACAATTAGGGCACTTACATGGGAAGGCCATGAATTTGAGGCTAATATTCGCGATTCTGGTATCTGGACTAAAACAAAAGAGAAGGTAAAAGATTTGCCAGGCATAGGCATTAAAGTTATCGCAGCAATAGCAGAAGCGATAATAAAACAACAGATTGGATTGCCGTAAGTAAATAGTTCCGAAATATAAATAATAAAAAATCAAAAGCGAAACAGCGGATAAATCTTTACTAACTTATTAGGGGTAAGAACATGAATCAAAAAAGAGTGGTCTGGTTATTATTTTATTTGATACTATGCATAATTATTTCTGCTTGCAGTGGTGGTGGTAGTGATTCCACACCAGCACCAGCACCATTATCATCGTCAAAAGCAATTACTGTGTTCAATATTGTATCTCCGGCTGCAACAGGCGTAATCACAGAATCAACTCATTCAATAGCCATCACGGTGCCAAACGGTACGATAGTAACAGCACTCATACCGACAATTACGCAGACGGGAGCAAGTATAAGTCCGGCATCGGGAGTGGCACAAAACTTTACCAATCCGGTAATATATACAGTAACCGCGGCAGATGCTTCGACACAGGATTATACAGTAACTGTAACAGTGGCGGCATCACCGGCAAAAGCAATTACGGCATTTTCTCTGAACGGAGTTGCCGGAACGATAAATGAAACGGGAAAGACTATAGCGGTAACTATGTTTTCCGGCACAGATGTGACGGCTCTAGTGGCGACATTCACCACAACCGGCACCAGCGTCAAAGTTGGTTCAACCGTTCAAACAACTGGGACAACAGCCAATAACTTTACCAGTCAGGTGACATATACAGTAACTGCGGCAGATGCTTCGACACAGGATTATACGGTAACAGTTACAGTGGCGGCATCACTATATAACTTTGTCACCACATGGGGGTCTTATGGAACAGGGACTGGACAGTTTGAAGATCCCGTTGGTGTAGCCGTGGATACCTCCAAGAATGTCGATGTGGCGGATAATGGTAACGCTCGAATCCAGGCGTTTTCCTCGTCGGGGACATTCATCACAACATGGGGGTCTTATGGAACAGGGAATGGGCAGTTTCATGAACCCCTGGGGATAGCTGTGGATGCCTCTGGGAACATATATGTGGCGGATACTGAAAACAATCGCATCCAGTTTTTTTTACGGTTTGTGGCATTTGACACAAAATGGGGTTCTTTGGGTACAGGGAATGGGCAGTTTAATCAACCCGGTGGTGTAGCCGTGGATGCCTCCGGAAATGTTTATGTGGCGGATGCTGGTAACAATCTCGTATTCAGAAGTTTTCCTCGTCGGGGACATACATCACCCAGTGGGGATCTTCTGGGACAGGGAATGGACAGTTTAATGAACCCGATGGTATAGCCGTAGATACCAACGGGAACGTCTATGTGGGAGAGTTTGACGGCGCTCGCATCCAGAAGTTTTCCTCGTCGGGGTCATACATCACCCAGTGGGGGTCTTATGGAACATGGCCTGGGCAATTTTCTAATCCCGGTGGTGTAGCCGTGGACGCTTCCGGAAATGTCTATGTGGCAGATGCTGGTAACAATCGCATTCAGAAGTTTTCCTCGTCGGGAACATTAATTACCATGTGGGGGTCTTTGGGAACAGGTAATGGGCAGTTTTCTAATCCCAGTGGTGTAGCCGTGGACGCTTCCGGAAATGTCTATGTGGCGGATACTTTTAACAATCGCATTCAAGTGTTTTCACCGCAGTAAGTATTTCTATACAATTGCCATAAGAACCGAAAATGACAATCTGATTGCATTACCAACCAGCTACCTATGCGATTGCGATTCCCGCCGTCAGTTGTCGAAAAGGATAACGAGTGGTTACAATGGATGTGGAATAACGTTACGCCACGCCACGCCGGTAAGCACTATTTTGCAACTTTCAAAACATAATCCTCAAATTGATACTTTATCAAAAACTGAGGAGGTAGGTGAAGGCAACAGACAGTTAATTTTTTATTAAATCGTTTTCTGCTGGACGAATATTCCATGATATACCAACTTAGTTTTTTGTCCTTATTATCGTGAAATGCCAAGTTACATTTTTTGCTACCATTTGATTTATAATAACTTTTTCGTTTTTCATTCTTGCTTAAATAGAGTATGAATGTAACGTAAATCGGAAAAACCAACCAAGTATATTAATTGTTAAACCAAAATTGGAATGTCATAAATGTTAACTTACACGTCATGGGTGAACGAGAAAATAAAAATAGCACAGGCTATCGACAGCGGATGTTGCGGTGGCAGCTATGATGAGGGTGCATTGATTGCTTGCGCATCCATAAGCGCTATGGCGGCATTAGCCTGGCCCGGGGATCGTATAGACAAGAAACGTTTTGTTGAAATTCTTGCACAAGTTGCGGATGGTAATACAAATCCAAATCCGTTAAAAATCAGCATACCATTGTTGTGCCAAGAAGATCAGTTTTTTAAAAGCATATTACTTCCTTCAAATAAATCATTCTATAAAACGGAAGAGAATGACAAAGATTATTCAGAACTAATCGATTGTCTAAGACAGAAAGGCATTGCAATCGATACTACACAACAACAAACAATAAAGAAAAACTCATACGGATTTCTTTTATACAATCAAGTTAGGTGTGGATTTGTACATGAATATAAAATCGGCCATAATGCAACCTCCTTTGATGCCCTGAGGAATATAGGTAAGGTTAACGCCAATGCGGTATCATACACAAACAGCATTAACATCAATAACTCAAATCAAAGGAAAATCCATTTTCCGATCTTCTGGATAAGTCACGTAGCAAAAAATGTTGCCCAATGGTTGGATGAGCAGCGCCTGAAACAGGGCATGCAAATTTTTGAAAAACTAAACCTTGCTCGTCCATCCATTTGGTGGATTCAGTAGATCGGTAGCAAGAACCATCATATGTTTAACCGGATTCTTGTTGGAAATCTGGCCTATTGAATGTAAGGCGGTTAAAATATTGGTACAGAAAATCGTTTAACATCTACATGCAGCCGATCGCTACGCTCCGGCTGATTTTTTCGTTGCACCTTTCGAATAAGCGTCAATCCGAAGTTGAGGTAACAGACAGACAGATTCATATTCGAGATGTTGGTTCAATTTTGGATTGACGCAT
>Ga0224555_1004610_pt1 | contig 12464 bp, 13 predicted proteins | sample 714S23034metaG_FD_180687 | JGI IMG/M metagenome (GOLD analysis project Ga0224555, IMG submission 180687) | Peat soil microbial communities from Stordalen Mire, Sweden - 717 S2 30-34 | ecosystem: Environmental > Terrestrial > Soil > Wetlands > Peat | place: Sweden: Norrbotten County, Stordalen...
CGAAACAGGCGCCGTTCAGAAGATAGTTGAAGGCAATGCCATGACGTTCGAGCAGACGGATGTAATTCCGCAGATCAGTTTCCGAAAGCGGTGTCGCCACGTAGCGGGGACGGCCACCGCTGACACCGTCGGTGGGGAACTTGCCGTAAACTTCATCTATCGGATAGCCAGCAAGCTGCGGAACCAATTCCGGGTCGTAATTCGCCGCCAGTGAAAACTTGGTCGTGCGGGGTGTGACCCGAACGGTGGCCGGATCGGAGCCGGTTGTTTTCATAAAATCCTCGAATCTTTCAATACTCATTCGACCCCAACACCCAAATAAATGATTGAATATCAATCAAATCCCTTGGCCGCATCTCCCGAAGATCTCTCCTTACCACATCCGCAAATTCCAAAAGGCTCGCATACGTCTCCCACCCCGGCCGCGAGCTGTATCTGAAATCAAATCCATATTCCTTGGCGGCTTCTCGCGTGACGTTCGGCTTCAAAAATATTTGCGTCTCCGGGCTCGCGATAAATCCGAACACCGTTACCACCGGCCAAGTCAAAACCCGCGTCTGCCTTCGCGGTAACTCCCCAACAACCTCGCACCACCGCTCAAACTTCTTTTCCAGTTGTCCCCCTCGATGCAAAAAATCATAAAGTCCCCTCGCAAACAGCCGCGCACCCTCCGGCGACTTCACCGCGTCCCTCAGCGCCATCTTTTCAAATGAGAATAATAGATTCGTCCGAGATTCGATTCGCACCGCGCGCGCCGCAGCCTCAACATATTCACCCGCTCGCAGTAATTTCCGAAATGTCGATCGATCGAGCAGATTTTCCCAGCGCTCATGGGCGCTCCACTTATAGTTCCGCTCCCAGGCTAGGTAAGTTTTATCCTGAAACCCCAAAGGGAAAAACCGCAGAAATGTTCGGCGACATTTCACCGCGCCCGCACTGGAGCGTCTGCGATTGCTTACATTCCGACGTTCAAGGGTCATTGTCATCATTGAAACCTCGATAGGAGCCGCACAATGAGTGAACTAAACATTAATAAGAAATTACTTCTTGCCGCGCCGCCTTTCATTGACGCTGCGCGGGGAATCTTGCGCCGACAAGTTCCTCTGCCTTAAGAAAGGACAGAAGATCGGCGTTGAGTTGTTCCTTGTGCGTGGCGGTCAGGCCGTGGGGTGCGCCGGCATATACCTTCAGGGTCGAGTTCTTGACGAGTTTCGAGGAGGCCAGACCCGCGACGCCGATCGGCACAATCTGGTCGTCGTCACCGTGAATGATCAGCGTCGGCACGTCGAACTTCTTAAGGTCCTCGGTAAAGTCCGTCTCGGAGAACGCTTTGATGCAGTCGAGGGTGTTCTTGTGACCGGCCTGCATCCCTTGCAGCCAGAACCAGTCAATCATACCCTGTGAAATCTTCGCGCCCGTCCGGTTGAAGCCGAAGAACGGGCCGCTGGCGAGATCCTTGTAAAACTGCGAGCGGTCAGCGATGGAGCCGAGGCGGATCGCGTCGAACTTCTCAATCGGCATGCCACCGGGATTGGCCGCCGTTTTCAGCATAAGCGGCGGGACGGCGGAAATCAAAGCAGCCCTGGCCAGCCGCTTCGTGCCGTGGCGGCCGATATAGCGCGCCACTTCGCCCCCGCCGGCGGAGAAGCCGATCAGGACGGCTTTCTTCAGGTCCAACGTGTCCATGAGGGTTGCCAGGTCATCGGCGTAGGTGTTCATTTCATTGCCGTTCCAGGGCTGACTGGACCGGCCGTGACCGCGACGGTCATGGGCGATGCAGCGATAACCGTTGGACGCCAGGAAGAGCATTTGAGACTCCCAACTGTCCGAACTCAACGGCCACCCGTGACTGAATACGACGGACTGACCCGAGCCCCAGTCCTTGTAGTAGATTTGTGTTCCGTCTTTGGTGGTGATCGTGTTCATGTCATGGTCTCCTCAGTTGCTGATGTTTTTTTTGAATTCCAGAACCTTTTGGCCTCTGCTTCCATTTTTGCCAGCCGGGTGTAGTAGTCAGGAAATTCAGTCAAGTGCGCCAACGCGATTTTGCCGGTCATCAGCGGGTCATCGTTGGTAACGTTGGTCGTTTGATTAACGGCGCCATGCTCCAATTCAACACCCAGACCGGCGCGGAATTGTTCAAGATCAAACTTATCCCAGCGGATGCCCAATTGTTCGCCGATTGTTTTTGCCTGATCCAGGGTAAGAATCCTTTTCTTGTTCATAATATTAGACTGATAACTGATAAACGTATGAATGCTGGCGGACGTGAAACCAGGTTGCTACGTCCACCAGCGAATGAACACATATCGAGAACGTTCAAACTCTCAAGCCTGCCGAGAGCAAGTCGCAAGCAAGGTTCAGTCTTTGTCTGACTTGTGGCCGTCCTCTTTGACTGATTTGTAGCCGTCCGTCAGCGTCTGCAGGAAAGCGACGATGGCCTCCTCCTCCGCGTGCTTTAGTCCGAGGTTACCCAGGTCGGCGGTGTTCACGTTCAGAGGCATCTCTGGCAGTGGCCAGGGCACGCCATTCCACCCCGCACCCGGCACGTCGCGGGTGTTGTAGAAGTGCACGATTTCCTTGAGCGACTTGAAGTAGCCGTTGTGGCCGTAGGCCTTGACGAAGCCCGGATCCGGCCGCTTGTCCACGTTGCGCAGGGTGGGGACCTTGTGCTTGCCGATGTTGGCGTCCGCGTATTGGGCGTAGTCGGGCACCTTAGCGAGGAACCCGCCCAGTCCCGGGTCAATCCAGTCAGCCCCGTCCGGATTGAACTCCAGCATGCCGTAGAAAGGATTCTCCAGGTTCTTGGGAATGCCCGGGTTGTCAAAGGTGAAGTCAGTGAAGAGCGGTCGTTCGCTGCATCGGTCGGGTGTGACGCTGTGGCAATTGGCGCAATTGCCTTTGCCCAAGAAGAGCCGGAAGCCGTCTTTCTCTTGTTTGGTCAGCTTGGCCTTGTTGTCGAGGTAGGCGTCGAACTTGGAGCTGAAGGGATTCACCTCCTTCGACCGCTCGTAGGCAGCGATCGAACGGGCGATGCGTTCATAGGCCAGCGAACCATTAGCGGGCGAGAGGGATCCAGGTCCCCACACCTGCTTGAAGAGCGGGGCGTAGGTGGATGAGGCCACCTTCGCCACGACCGTAACGGGACTGGCATTATTCTGTTCGAGCGGGTTGAGGAACGGACCTTGCGCCTGTTCGGCCAGCGGGTCGCCGAGTGTCCAGCCAGTGGCGCGCCCGTCCCAGAACATGCCGCCGACGAAGTTGCCGGTCACGGCGTCGAGGTGAAAAACCGGGCTGTCACCCGCGTAGGCGGATGTCGGGGGTTTGCGGTTGCCGAACCGGCCTGGAACCGCTCCCTCATAGACAGCCCCGGCGGCGTTGATCGCCTCATCGGGGCCGGTAAAGCCGACCTCCGGGCCGTGACACGCGGCGCACGCCGTGCCTGGGGGTGAGGATAGGTTGGTATCGAAGAAAAGGGCCTTGCCCAGTTGTTCTTTGGGACTGAGTCCCGGACGGCCTGCCGCCGATGCAGTCACGGCAGCGGCCAGCGCGATACCGACAATGGATGCTGCAATTAGTGTTCGTTGCTGTATCATATTGAACCTTTCTTTCTGTAGTTTGCCGTCGTTGATGTTTGCTGCCCACTAAACTGATAGGAAATTGCTTTTCCCCGCGCCGGTCCTTCATTGACGCTGCGCGGGTGAGTGAGCGGGCATCGATTCCTCACGAGAAAGTGTTTTTATCAATTCTTCATTGAAGGCGTCAAGGTCGGCTGGTTTCCGGCTCGTAATCAGGTTGTCACAATGAACGATTTCTTTATCCACCCAATTTACGCCTGCATTTTTCAAGTCAGTTTTTAAAGAAGGAAATGAAGTCATTGTTTTACCTTTCAGTAATCCTGTTTCAATTAATATTTGTGGGCCATGACAAATAGCGGCAATGGGTTTACCGGATTGTAAAAATTCTTTTACAAAATTTACCGCATCCCCATTTTGACGTAATTTATCCGGATTCATTACACCGCCCGGTAAGACCAGCGCGTCATAATCGGCAGGTTTTACATTAGCAAGCTCTTTGTCCACTTTCACTTCAATCCCCCAATCAGTTTTATCCCATGCTTTTACCTTGCCGCGTTGGGGAGATATTACATCCACTTTGGCGCCTGCATTTTCCAATGCGGCTTTTGGGCGGGTAAGTTCCACTTGCTCAAAACCATTTTCAGTAAGGATGGCAATTTTTATGTCATTTAATTTTTTCATAGCGTTAATTTTTGAAAGATAATGGACGCCTGTCCGCTGAAATCAATTGCCATATTTTCCTCTGTCAACTTCGGGCCAGGAAAACTTCGTTTGTCGTTGAATTTACTTTTGTCTCTCTCAATGCACGTGCAACGCTTCCTTGCGAACGGCTTTCTTTTGAGTGCTTTGCCGCTTTGGACTCTTCTGCGCGCCGGCGGGATGCAGGATGACCTTGGTCCAGCCGTTGTCGCGCGCGTCGAAATGTTTGTAAGCCTCCGGCGCCTCGTCCAGCGCCAGTTCGTGCGAAACAATCCATGAAGGTTTGGCGCGATCAGCATGGATGAGGTCGCACAGATAACGGTTGTAGGCCTTGACGTTCGCCTGGCCGGTCGCGATGCGCTGGCCCTTGACCCAGAATAGGCCGAAATCGAACACGATCTTACCTTTCTTCGCCAGCTTGTCCGAGCTTCCGGGATCTAACGGCAGGAAGACGCCCACCACCCCGATGCCGCCGGTAGCCCGAACTGATTTCACAAGATCATTCATGGTAGCGTTCGGCACCTCATGGCCAGCCGGATCGTGGCATTGGTAGCCGACGCATTCGCAGCCCCGATCGGCGCCTTCCCCGTCCGTGAGTTCCAGGATTTGCTCAACCGCCGACCCTCTTGAATAGTCAATCGCGATGGCGCCGATTTGTTCCGCCAGCGCAAGCCGGTCAGGATGGAGATCAACGATGATTACTTTGCTGGCGCCTTTAATCATGGCTGAATGAGCGGCCATCAGCCCAACCGGTCCGCATCCGTAAATGACGACGGACTCGCCAGGTTTTATGCCAGCCAGTTCGGCTGCATGCCACCCCGTGGGGAAAATATCGGACAACATGACGTAGTCATTCTCTTTTTCCTGCGCGTCATCAGGGAGTTTCAGACAATTGAAGTCGGCGTAGGGAACGCGAAGGTATTCGGCTTGGCCGCCGCTGTAAGGTCCCATCCCGGCGAAGCCGTAGGCCGCGCCGGCCGTTCCGGGATTGGTAGTAAGACAAAATCCAGTCAACCCCGCCTCACAATTTTTACAAAAGCCGCAGGCAACGTTGAAAGGCAGACAAACCCAGTCACCCGCTTTAATCCGGTCCACGGCTTCGCCCACCTCCACGACCTGGCCAAGATTCTCGTGGCCGAGGACTCTGCCTTTCTCCATGTCGGTCCGGCCTTCGTACATATGCAGGTCTGAGCCGCAGATGTTGGTGCTCGTGATCTTCACCAGCACATCGGTCGGGCGTTCGATTTTCGCGTCTGGTACATTCTTTATACGCACGTCGCGCGGTCCGTTGTAGATAAGTGCTTTCATATTGTTGACTCAAGCAGGAAAACCTTGCGGGCGCTATGGGGTGTTTACCTTATTGATTGTTTGTTCCTGAATAAGGAATAGTAATCATTTGTGCCAGAACGTTGCTTCCATTCCCGAAGCGCATTAAAAAGACAGGATTGGCATCAAGACCCGGCCTCAAATGCTGAATGAGCCGCACAATGCGGAGACCTTGGGGGCGATTTCCACGGACGCCAGCCGGGCCACGGTTCGCCTCATTCGCATGGACGAAGAACTGATGATTGTGCGCTCGCTGTGCCGCGCACTCGAACTTGGCATGGCCAGTGAAAACAGGAATTCCGACCATGCGACGAAATACATCTCTCGGCTGGATCCGTTTTCGGCGGGCGGTGTCCCCTCATAATCCAAGGTAGGGTTATACCCCATGGCTAAAGACCGTCCCATCGCGTAGCGTACCCCGAAGGGCGATGGTGAACACATCGCCATCAAAAACGAAAGACACGCTATGCATCTCTTATTCTTGCCGGTTCTTGGCAGTGCCATCTGGATTGGCGGCGGCTCGGTCGGCCTCCTTCTCATCATCGTCATTGTGGTTCTGTTGCTTCGCCGCTAACCGTTGAGCCGTTCCGCTGAAGACGTCACCAGACCACGCAACCGAGCACTCAATACCATCATGAAAACCTTGTTCACAGCGGAAGCGATTTCCAAGGGCGGACGTTCGGGAACCATTCAGACACCGGACCGGTTGCTGAATGTCACGTTGGGAAATCCATTGGAGAAAGGCATCGAGAAACGCGGTCCCAATCCCGAGCTGTTGTTTGCGGGCGCGTATTCCGCCTGTTACCACGGCGCTTTGAGCAATGCGGCCAAAAAGCTCGGCACACCGGTCGAGGATTCCACGGTGCGGGCACTGGTGAGTTTGATCGAGGATGACCAGGGCGGCTACCGCCTGGCGGTGGAGCTGCATGCGCAACTCCCAGGAATCGATCGCGCCCAGGCTCAACGCATCATGGAGGAAGCGCACAAAACCTGCCCGTATTCCAAAGCCCTGCGCGGCGACACCACCGTCAAGCTGATGGTGGATTAACCGGCGGATCCAGCCCGGCGCGGAACGCCGCCTCACTTTCAGAGCAGGGTTACACTCCAAAGGAGGATTTGCCTTCGTGACCCAACGTCCGGGAAACCGCCGGTCGCGAGAACACTTTTGCCGTCACGTTGGCGGTGAGCCGGAAGAGCAGACGTGAGAGTTGGGTCGTCCCATGAAGCTCGATGAACATAGCATAATGAACCCGCGACGAATATGGAGCGCGCCCGCGGACCGGCCGGTTCGGGCCGCGTCCGGGGCCCCGCCTGAGCTTGCCGTGCCGGATCACGGAGCAGGGATCGCTCGCGCACGGACAACGAGGAAGTCCGCCTCGCGTTGGCAGGTGCTCACGCGGTTCCGTGCCCGGGGCGCCTTGCTCTACGCCACTCTCCGTCCCCGAGCGGGTCGCATGTTGCCGAACGAACTACGCGCTGAAAAGGTGGGTCACCTTGCCGAGGCATTGCCGCTGGGCGTTCGTGACGCCGGGTTTGAACGGTTGGTGGGTCGCATTGACACGGGGCCGATTCATCACGGCAACCAGATCCAACTCTTCTTTCGCGGCGAGGAAGCCTTCGCGTCCGTCCTCCAGGCCATCGAAGACGCAACGCAGGAGATTCTATTGGAAACCTATATCCTGAGAGATGACGCGACCGGGCGGAAACTCCTGGGGTTGTTGGGCGGCGCGGCGGCGCGGGGCGTGAAAGTCCGGGTCCTCGCGGACGCTTACGGATCGTGGACCACAAAGCGCGCGTTCTGGCGGGAGATGCAAGGCTTGGGGATTGAGGCGCGGCTGTTTCATCCATTTTGGAGTCATCTGCGGCGTTTCCTCTTTCGCGATCATCGCAAGATCATCGCCATCGACCGGCGGATTTCGTTCACCGGCGGCATGAATGTGGCCAACGAATACGGCTCCTCGCGTCACAACAAGAACGCTTCATGGCGGGATACTCACGTGCGCGTCGAAGGGCCGACCGCCTGGGAAATGGCTCTCGTCTTCAGTGAAGGTTGGGAACGTTCGGGCGGCGCGTCTCTGCATCTGCCACCCCTCTCTTTGACGGACGCGAGCGGCGCCAGAACCCTGGTGTTGGATTCGCGGCCCGGACGCGGGCACGGCGAAACGGCCGCGGTGCTGGCCGCGCTCGTGGCGGCGTCACGAAAACGCCTGTGGATTACGAATTCCTACTTCGCTCCGAACCGGACGGCGATCCGCCTCCTGGGGCATGCGGCTCAACGCGGCGTGGACGTGCGCCTGTTGTTGCAGGGGCGCAGCGACATGCCTTGGGTACGCCATGCCGGGCATGGCAATTTCCCTGACCTGCTCGCCAGCGGGGTGCGTATCTTTGAGTATCAGTCAGCGATTCTCCACGCCAAGACGCTTGTGGTGGATGACTACGTCTCGGTCGTCGGCTCTTCGAACCTCGATTTCCGTTCCTTCTATTTCAACGCCGAGTGCAACGTTTTGATCTTCGACGACGCGACCGGACGAACGATGGCGCAGACGTTCCAGGAGGATCTGGGACAGTCCATTGAGATGCAACTTGAAGCATGGAACCAACGACCGCTGGCGCATCGTTTTGGCGATGCCCTGGCCCGGTGCCTCAGCCCGCTGTTTTGATCCATGCGCGACCATTGACACGACTTCAAGCCAAGACTTGACCTCACACAAATAGAAACCATGAACCCGAAGGCACGACCGATTCTGAAGAAGTCGGTGAAAGCCCTGTTGGAGCAACAGGACAGGCAAGGCTGCTGGAGTTTTCCCGCCCACCTGGGGTCCCATTATATTTCGCTCTATGCGCTATTCCTGGAGTGGCTCCGATTCCGGGGATTCTCATCCCGGTTGGATTTAAACCGGCTGGCCAGGATCCTTCTGGAAACCCAATTGCCGGACGGTTCCTGGAGGCAGGCGCGGGACCCGGCACTGCCTTCCGGCGACATCAATGCGACCGTGCTCAACTATGCCGCGCTCAAGTTCTTCAGGGCCTGCATCTCGACCGCCAACGCGCAACCGGCGATGGATGCCGCCAGAAAATTCATCCTCGCGGCCGGCGGCATCGATTCCACCAACCAGTTCACCAAAACTTTCCTGGCGCTTTTCGGATTGCGTGGCTGGGAGGAGATCAGCGAAATCCCCTACCTGATTTTCCTGGAGGCGCTGCCACTCAACTACCGGCAATTCTCGCAATGGGTCATCCCCCACCTCATCCCCATGGCCTACCTGCGCCACAATCGAGTGTCGCGCAAAATCCGTGGGACCTTCGGGCCGGAGTTTGACTTGAACGAGCTCTATGCCGGGCATCCCTGGCGGCCCAGCGGGAAGGAACCCGAACCCTCCGCTTGGTATGACGGATTTATGGTCAAAAAAATCCTCCGGCAGCAGCGGAACCATGGAAGTTGGGGCGGATACACCGTCTCGACTCTCTTCAGCATCGCCGCCCTGGACCATTTTTATCGGAAGCATCCCGGACGTTTTCCCGCCATTCCGGGAGCGATCCAGCGGGGACTGGGGTTCGTGGATCCGCTGTATTTCAACAACGGAAAGGGGAACTACCTCGGTTGCCTGATGGACGGCGGTGTCTGGGATACCATCCTGGCGGCACAGGCTCTGGCGCAGGCCGGGGAAACGAGCGATCCTCTGGTTCTTGCCGCCGAGAATCTGTATGAAACGCAGACGGCCGAAGGAGGCTTTCCCTATGGGCGGGACTTCGAGCAATACCCGGATGTCGATGACACGTCGAGGGCGTTGGTGTTCCTGGAGAAGATGGCGCCATTCACTCGAAGGACGGGAGCGGCGGAATCCCGAAAGCAGGGACTCCAATGGCTTTTGAAACGGCAAAACTCCGACGGGGGCTGGGGAGCCTTTGACCAGGACAACGTCGGGAGCCGGATGATGAAGCTGTTCACCCATAACCTGACGGATTCGGTGGAATTGTTTGATGGCAGTTCCGCCGATAACACGGGCCACGTGCTCGCAGGACTCGGCGCCCATGGATTGACCGCAGGCCACTCCCGATCCGTCAGGCGGGCCGTCCGGTTTTTGCGCCGGACCCAGGATCCCGTCACGGGTCTCTGGGAAGGCCGCTGGGGCATCAACACCCTGTATGGCACAACCCAGGCCGGAACCGGGCTTCTGCGAGCGGGAGAATCGCCCCAATCGCCCTACCTCCTCAGAGCCGCCAAGACCCTGATGAGTTTTCAGAATTCCGATGGCGGCTTTGGCGAGTCGACGCTATCCTACCTCGATGATGGCCATCGGGGCCGGGGGGCAAGCACCCCGACCCAAAGCGCGTGGGTGCTTGAGTTTCTCTGTGAAATGGGGCTTCGAGATGCCGATACCGTTTCCAAGGCCGTGAATTACCTTCTCGAAACCAGGAGCGATTCGGAATCCTGGCGAGATGGCTCGGTTGTCGGAACCGGACATCCCGGGATTTTATACGTTGAATATCCTGTGTATCCCAAGGTGTTTCCAGTGATGGCTTTGGCAAACTATCTGAATCCTCGCTGAGCAGAGGATCAACTCAAACGTGGCCGCAACCAACTGATTCGCGATGAAATCTCCGACCAAAACTGGCGCACCCCACAACTCGACGCCGATTCTCCCGGCATCGCCCGCCCCTGGATCCGTTGGGACCCCCATAAACCCAAACTCAAAAGGCGACCGGGCCACCCTTGCCAGAATCGCGCGCAAGGCAATGATCGAGCGCGACCTGGAGCCGGACTTCCCGCCGGCGGCGCAGCAAGAGTTGGCGGCCATCGGCGGTCCGGCCTCTGCGACCGATGATGTGCGCGACCTGCGCGATCGGCTTTGGGCGTCCATCGACAACGACGACTCCCGCGACCTCGACCAGCTCACGGTCGCCGAGGCGCTCGCCGGCGGCCGAGTCAGAATCCTCGTGGCGGTCGCGGACGTGGACGCACTGGTACGGAAAGGCTCCGCGATCGACGGCCATGCTTCGCATAATACAACCTCCGTCTATACGCCCGCCGCCATCTTCCCCATGCTGCCCGAGGCGTTGTCCACCAATCTGACGTCGTTGAACGAGGACCAGGACCGGATCGCCGTGGTGGCCGACATGGTGTTCCAGGCAGACGGTTCGCTAGCCACGTCGGACCTCTACCGGGCCCGTGTCCGGAACCGCGCAAAACTGGCCTACCGAAGCGTCGGGGCGTGGCTGGATGGCAAAGGCGCCGCGCCCCCGCGAATCCTGGAAATCCCGGGCCTCGACGAAAACCTCCGCCTTCAGGACGGCGTCGCGCAGCGGCTGGTGGACCGGCGACATCGACACGGCGCGCTCAGCCTCGAGACAAACGAGGCGAATGCGGTCTTCGACGGCGATGCCCTTTCCGATCTCAATCTGGATCAAAAGAACCGGGCGACACAGTTGATCGAGGACTTCATGATAGCGGCGAACGGAGTGACCGCCGCCTACCTTGAATCGAAGAAATTTCCCTCCCTGCGCCGGGTCCTGCGGTCTCCGGAACGTTGGAACCGCATCGCGCAGCTCGCGTCCGGGTACGGCGACCGGCTCCCCAACGAGCCCGACGCCGTGGCTCTTGAAGCCTTCCTCGATCGACGACGCCAGGCCGATCCGGAGAAGTTCCCCGACCTCTCCCTGGCCGTGGTCAAGCTGATCGGTAGAGGAGAATATGCGCTCGATCTACCCGGTGGCGAGGCGCCCGGGCACTTCGGGCTGGCGGTGAAGGACTACACACACTCCACGGCGCCGAACCGGCGGTTCCCCGATCTCATCACCCAACGGCTCCTGAAGGCGGCAATGGCGGGAGTGGCGCTTCCCTACACCATCCCGGAACTCGCGGAACTCGCGAAGCACTGCACGGAGAAAGAGGACGACGCGACGAAAGTCGAGCGACGGCTCCGAAAGTCGGCGGCGGCGCTGCTCCTCTCCGGCAGGATAGGGGAGTCATTCGACGCCATCGTCACCGGCGCCTCCCCGAAAGGAACGTGGGTACGGCTCTTCCAGCCTCCGACAGAAGGGAGGCTGGAGCGCGGGTTCCAGGGTCTCGACGTGGGCAACCACGTCCACGTCAAACTGGTCCACACCGACGTCGAGCGCGGTTTCATCGACTTTGTGCGCGACTGATCCCCCTCCATGAGCAATCATCCGAACTGGTGAATTGCCGGACGGCACCCGGAACACGACCACATGATGAAACCCCTGGCACGACCCGCCCGTGAAGAGAACTGTTAACCATGAAAGGAAATCTATGCTGGTCAAATTATCCACCGACAAAACCGTGAGTGAAGTTGCGGCTGCCTTGCAGACCGCCGTTCAGGCCAATCACTTTGGCGTCATGCAGGTGCACAACCTCAAAGAGACCATGACGAAGAAAGGCGTGGAGTTCGCCCGCGAATGCCTGATCTTCGAGGTGTGTCAACCGCAACAAGCGAAGAAGGTGCTCGATGAAAACATGAGCGTCTCCACCGCACTGCCATGCCGGATCTCCATTTACGAGGAGGGCGGTAAAACCATCCTGGCTACATTGAAGCCAACCACGCTGCTGGCGATGTTCAACACGCCCCAACTGAAAGGGGTGGCGCAGGAAGTGGAAGACACGATTGTTAAAATCATGAAGGAGGCGGCCTCAGGCTGATTGGCTGGTCTTTGAAATTTCCCCGATGGTTCGGTTCCTGTTCATCATCGCGCACGGCTGTCTGGATCCAATACTGGGTTTGCATCGACTTCGCGCGCGACTGACGCCCCCCAATGAGCAACCGTGGTTTGCCAAAGCACATGGTTCACAAACGAGCAGTGAAGCATAGCAGGAAGCTGTCACTGCGGAGGCTGTCGGCCTGC
>Ga0224555_1004612_pt1 | contig 12458 bp, 8 predicted proteins | sample 714S23034metaG_FD_180687 | JGI IMG/M metagenome (GOLD analysis project Ga0224555, IMG submission 180687) | Peat soil microbial communities from Stordalen Mire, Sweden - 717 S2 30-34 | ecosystem: Environmental > Terrestrial > Soil > Wetlands > Peat | place: Sweden: Norrbotten County, Stordalen...
TCAGGAGAGCAAGAATTTGCTCGTGGTTAGTCTTATGCTGTTTTTTCGCCTCGGTGCAACGGGCCGTTTGCGCCGTGGTTAATTGTGAAATTTTAGTCTTTTGATCGTTCGTCAGCTGCAGCGACTCAACGAGCTGCAGGGCCTCCTCGAGACGATGGACGAAGCAGGTGGGATCCGGACCGCCGGATGACGGCGTTGGGTGGGCTGCCACCACGGGCGGTGTGGTGCGCGTGGCGGGCTGGTTGGGCTTGGTGTTGGGTGAGGCGACTGGAGCGACGGGTTTTTGTGATGTGTCCATTTGTGGAGGATGGACCCTTCAACGCTCGCACGATATGGGGTCTTACCCGCCAACCATTCCCAGCCAGCGGAATCCGTTGTCCGAGCTGCCATGCGGCACTTTCGCATCTGAAATGTCAGATGAGGCCAAGTTCTTTTGACTCCGCAGCGGCTCGCAGTCGAGTCGCTGCTCAACGACCCGAAGAACGACGCGCCGCTGTTTTGAGTCGGATTAGCGCGTCTCTTTAAGGACCCTGCTATGACACTCAGCCGGACCTTGCAGTCCCGGGTATCCTAGACCACCCCTTTCTGCCCACTTCTCCATAAGCTAGTCGCCTGCTTATTTTGTGCGAATTCGAGGTTCTTGGATGTGTCAATTGCCACGTGGTGGACGAATAACCTGTTTGAAGTGTCTCCAGGACCTAAAGCAGGATGTGTGTGAATCTGTGTGTTGGATGGACACAGGCTTTTCTTAGCCATTGGACTTGTTTCACTTGGAAATCCACGATGGAGAGTTCGAGCCTCTTCGCCCGCTCCATTTCTGAGAGGACCCCTGGCGGCGACGCCTGGGGTCTTCTTGCGTCTAAGCGCGACAGATGGATGGAGATGCGTTAGCAGGGTTTTTCAGTTGGTTGCGACGGGCTGCGACTAGCAGGGACCGTCTGCGACCCAAAGATGTGTGTGAATCTGTGTGTATGTGACGTGGCGGCTTTGTCGTGTGGAGCGTAAATCTACGCGATAATTCGCCTGTTCGCCGGGGCGTTTTCTCGGTCAGATGCCATACGTACAGCCGCAGGCAAAGCTATCGCGCAGGCGCGTCAGCCAGTAGTCAAAGATTGCCATGAACCACGAACAAGTAGCACTTTCAGAAACTCCGGCAGTATCGAATCCTCGGGTTTTCAAGAGAGCGGGCTCGAGGGGTCTAGTCTAGATCAACCGACCCATACGGCCTATTTGCCATGAGAAACCTCTTCATTCGAGAAATCTCCATCGACCCAGCAAAAAATCGCCCCCTAGAAATCGCATCATAAAGCTTCCGGGTTGGTCCGGCCTGCGCATCAACCTGTTACGCCAAATGCTACGCCATGCGCCGACATTTTACCCAATATCTTGATCGACTGAATTATGTCTATCGGGATCGCTCGTTTTTTGTGGGCCTTAAGGCCCGGCTCCTCGCTGCCATTGCGCTTTTGTTGTTGGTGTTCATCCCGTTCAATATTGCCAAGATCATCTGGCTTCAGGGGCCCGTGATCTTCCCAAGGATAGCAGTCAGCCTGATCGTTGGAATCGCCGGTATGATCTGCCTGCGGTCCGTAATGAAGGGAAAACTAGAGAGCGCGGGCAACGGGCTCGCACTCGCGATGGTGCTAGTCGTCCAAGGGACTGTGCTGCTCGTCGGCGCCACGACCAAGGCTTTGCAGCCACTCAGTGTCGGCATTCAGGTCTTCGCATTCAATCTCGTTATCCTCCTGGTCGCGATCCTGTTCGCCTCGCGCCGTGTGGCGACGGTCGTGTTCGGCCTAATAGTGACGGGGCACGTTGGTTATTATCTGTTCATGCTCCGAAATGCCGATCTCGGCCCAACCGTTCAATATTCTGCCGACACGTTGCTGCGGGAGGGTTTGCTTGCGATGGGCTTGATTTTCTTACTTGGGATTACCCTGGTCCAAATGATAGAAGCGGCGCACGAGCGCAGCGAGGAAACGCTCCACCAATCAAACAGCGTGAATATTAACTTCAGATCTCCTGACATAGGCGGCGACTTTTTCGTGTTTTCCAGAGGAGGGAGTTCGTTTGAGCAAGTGACAAGGGGTGCGGACCAAACCTGTCCGCTTTTTTGATCGGACGAGGGTATACCGAGGTCCATGCCGGACCCCGAAGGACAAGCTGAGTTGTTTCCGATTCCGAGCCCGCCGCTAGGCTCGCAAGTCATCAATGAGCGATGTTTGTTGCGCACCGAAGGCGGTCACCGGGTGGTGATCGTCGCCGGAATCGTGCTGGCACACTACGCCGTAGACGACCGGATCGCCGAGGCATACGCAAGGGTCGCGTTGGTCGAGCAAGGCTGGGCGGATCAGAACGACATCGCGAGAGCATTTGCCTGTTCCACTCGCACGGTACGCCGCGATCAGAGGCGTTTTGAGGACGGCGGCATGGCTGCGCTTGGCCCCGCCTACGGGTATCCGAAGGGACGGCCGCGGGTGCGGCTCACACGGAGCGTGGAGCGGCTCAAGAGCGAGGGGCATTCCAACCGCGAGATCGCACGGCGGCTGGGCATCCATGAACGAGCCGTGCGCAAGCGGTTGCGCCGCGCGGGTTGGGTCGATTCGACGCCCGAGCAGAAGCGCTTGTCGTTGGAGGAACTGGCGGCCCCACCGCCGACACCGGCCATACCCGACACCAAGAACAAGTGCGGACCAAACCTGTCCGCTTTTTGCGCAGCGGAGGAAGTGCCGCTCTCGTTCGACCGCGATCCGTTGGACCGGCGGGTCGATCGGCTGATGGCGTGTCTGGGCATGCTGGAGGACGCAGCGCCGCTGTTCCGCTCGGAGAGCGCCGTGCCTCGCGCCGGAGTTCTGCTGGGGGTCGCCGCGTTGATCCAAACCGGCGTGTTCGAGTGCGCCCGCGACATCTACGGGACGTTGGGGCCGGCCTTCTATGGCCTGCGCACTAGCCTGATGACGATGCTCCTGATGGCGCTGCTGCGGATCAAGCGGCCGGAAGCGTTGAAAGAACACTCGCCGGCTGCATTGGGCAGGGTCCTCGGCTTGGACCGCGCTCCCGAGGTGAAGACGCTCCGGCGCAAACTGACTCGCCTGGTGGCGATGGGCCGCGCCGCCGATTTTGGCCGGGCCCTGGCCGAACGGCGCATCGCCCAGCGCGGCCATGCTCTTGGCTTTCTCTACGTCGACGGCCACGTCCGCGTCTACCACGGCAAGCACACGATTCCCAAGGCTTTCGTGCCGCAGCGCCGCCTGGCCGTCGCGGCCACCACAGATTACTGGGTCAACGACCAGCGCGGCGATCCGCTCTTCGTCGTCACCGCCGAAGCCAATGCCGGCCTGGTCAAAATGCTCCCGGAGGTGCTGCAGCAAATCCGCGCCCTGATCGGCAAGCGCCGCGTAACGGTCGTCTTCGACCGCGGGGGCTTCAGCCCCAAGCTGTTCCTTTGGCTGATCCAAGAGGGTTTCGACGTGCTCACCTACCGCAAGGGCCGCTGCCCTCGGGTGCCCCGCAAGCGCTTCCACCGTCGTGCCGGCCGCTTGGACGGCCGCCGGATCGCTTATGTTCTCGCCGATCAGCAGGTGCGCCTCCTCCGGGGCAGGCTGCGACTGCGCCAGGTCACGCGCCTTCGCGAGCACGGACATCAAACCGCCATCCTCACCTCCCGCCGCGACCTCCCAGCCTTTGAGGTCGCTTATCGCATGTTCGAGCGCTGGCGGCAGGAAAACTTTTTCAAGTACCTGACCGAGGAATACGCACTGGATGCTTTGGTCGAGCACGACGTCCTTCCCGGCGATCCTTCCCGCGAGGTCCCCAACCCGGCTCGCAAGGCCCTCGATGAGCCCATCCGCGCCGCGCGAAGCGAGCTGCTGCGCCTGCAAGCGCAGTACGGTCTGAGCGCTTTCGTTCAACTCGAGGGCGAGACCGGTGCCATCACGCTCCGCAGCCTGAAAAACATCCAAGCCTCCCTGGCACGAACCATCCGTTCCTCGCTTCAACGCTTCAAAGATCTCCAAGCCAAGCGGGCCACGCTGCCCACCCGCGTCCCCGTGCGACAGGCCGTCCGTGAAGAGATCATGCGTCTCGCGCCCGAGCGCCAGCACTTGATGAACCTGATCAAAATGGTGGCCTATCAAGCCGAGAGCGACTTGGTCGCGACGATCCAGCCCCACTACCGGCGGGCCGCCCAGGAAGGCCGCACGCTCATTCAGTCCGCCCTGGCGGACACCGCCGACCTGGCGGTTACCGATCTCCAACTCCGGGTGAACCTGCATCCCCTCAGTTCCCATCATCGAACCCGTGCCATCGCCGCCTTATGCGACGAGCTGAATCGCTCGCCCGTCTTCTTCCCGGGATCCCATCTGCGCCTCCATTTCTCGGTCGCTACTCCGCCCAAATGAGCAAAAAACGGACATTTTGACGGGGCCTATGTCAGGAGGTCTGAACTTAGAGCGGCTGGGACATGAAACTCATATCTTAGCGGAGCAGCGCCGCGAGCTCTTAGAGACACAGCGTGAATTCGTCTCCATGGTATCGCATGAATTTCGCACGCCACTGACGGCGATCCAAGGCGCTCAATTTCATTTGGAGAAACTGTTTCACGGGTCGGAAAGCCTGCGCGGATTTGTTGCTGAGAATGCGGAGAAGTGGCTCAATTTGCAGGCCTCTGAGCTAAAGAGGCTCAACAAAATGGTGGATCAGGTCCTCATGTTGAACCGAATCGAGCACATGACGAGCAACGCGCCGTTGGAACTACTTTCGCCAGCCGACATTCTCGCGGAGACGGTCGCTCGATTCAATGATTCCATGGACAGCCCGCGGGTTGTGTTGCGTAACGATGTGCCGTCCGGGTTCGCGGCATCCATGGACTCAGGATTAGTGAAGGCGGCTGCCGAAAACTTGATTTCAAATGGGCTGAAATACTCCGGGTTGGATAAGCCCGTGCAGGTTCGCGTGTATACGGAACCGAATGGCTGGGCGGTCGCGGTAGTGGATCAAGGCAGGGGTATTCCACGCGAGGATCAGGCTAAGCTGTTTCAGCCCTTCTTCCGTGCCGGTAATGTCGGCGCCATACCTGGCACGGGGCTTGGACTGGCCATAGTCCAGCGTGCGGTAGACTTTCACATGGGACACATTGAGTTTGAGAGCAGAGAAAATGAGGGCACAAGCTTCAATCTCCACTTCCGGAGCGTTGTTGCCCAACCGCCCGTTGACGACACAGCACTTGGGCATGGGCCTCTTATCCGCAGGGACTCATAAGGCTGTCTGCGGTTATCACTATAACCATATGCGTTCAATTCCCGCAGGATGACAGGACTGACGGCACCTGATAATCTGTCGGGATGAACCCGACGATTACCGCGAAAGAGCCTAGGACGAAGAGAATAGCGAGAGGACTCGGTGGGGTAAAGAGGTGGTCAATGCGGCCGGACCCGACGTAGCTGCGATAGGGTGCACTGGCGTAGCAGCCGGTCTAGAACCGGCGATCTGGGCTTAGACAGGTCAAGTATACCAGTCCTATTCCGTGCAGGCTTCGGTGCCTCGTTAATTCCGGCATTCTTCCCAACCTGGACTTTCACGGCCGTAAACTCAGCCACAAGCGGGCGCTTGCTGTCCACGCCATCCACAACCTCGCTGTCGCTGGTCGGGTTGGCGGCGTCGTTTCCGACAGCCGGAACACGCACGAGAACGGAGTTCGCCTTAGAAATGAAGTGTGGGATGCATTAATCACGGCACAGTTTGCCCGAAAATGCGCGGGCAGCGAGAAGTCCCGAAAGACCACACGCTATCGGGCGACGAATCGCCTTCTTGATTTGATTCGCGATTTCAAGACAAGGGATCTGCTCGACCGTAACCTGCCGAGAAACACAAAGCGCGAGAAGCCGACAGAGCACGCTCTCGTTCACGCACACGATGAAGCCGAAGTGCTACCTCTTCCTGAATCTCTGAAGGAGCGGCAAGAGATTCGGAAATTGGAGAAGAGGATGGCTTTGGTAAACGAAGAGAACCTGCGGCATGAGTGGCGCGCATTTGTAATCGATTCGGACAGCGGGAAGATTGCGGAGCATTTTGAACCTAATGTCTGTTTTCGCATCGTCTACTCAAAGGAGTTGGGACGGGGCGGGCGGATGTACTCGTGGAGCGCCCTTTCCGCCCAGCAAATCCCCAAGGCAGCCGTTCGGCTTCACGCAGACGGGGCTATGGCTTCTGGTACCAATCGGGCTTCAGATTTGCGCTTCGGGACGCTTGTGGTCATCTAAGAGCATGTCCATCGTTCCCGGTTTGAGAAGCCCCTATGCCAAGGTTGACCGGCTGGTCTATTTCGGCCGGATGCTCGACAAGATCCGTTTACATGGCGCCGGAAAATTGCCGGCTGACGAGTATGTTGCCAACTTGGGCAAGGGCTTCGACAAACGCTGCTGCGGCTTCTTGAGGATCAGCTATGATGAGCTAAAGGCTCGTGTCATGGCGGGGACCGACTCAGACGTGTCGCTACTAGCCTGGGTCGAAGAGCGGGGCGGACGCAGATTGGACGAGGACTGCGAATTGTGGAATTCGTTCATGATGAAACGCGGTTTCCGCGACGAGGCGTCGTCAACACTCGCGAAGCGCATCCATGAGAGCGGCTTTGAGGGGAAACCTATCTTGACCATGTTCGATTACATCGACTTTGACGAAGGCCGCGATCCGGTAAGCGCTAGATCCTGGGAAGGGCAGCGGTAGCGCCCGATCGCAGGGCTGGGGCGCGGACGTGTCCCAAACCGCACCAAATTCGGCGTAACGGTGCGTCGGACCCGGTGTCCCAATTGAGGTGCAACGCGGCATCGGGGCGACGCACCGAAATTGGTATTATAGTGCATGAGCGCCCGGCCGCCCGCATTCACGCTCAAAGGGTTGTGAATGGAGCAGCTTCTTTGAAAAAAGACCTAAACCCTGGCGGCGCTACATGGAATTAGGCGGTTTTTGGGGTAGCGACACCCCGTGGGCTTGAAATACCTTGAGGCATGCACGGAGCAGTGTTGAAGCCGGCCGTTGGGCTTCTTCGCTGCGTTCTATTGTAAGCTTCTCAGGCGGACGCACGAAATTTGCCCAGCAGATCGGCTAAAAAGATCGTGGCTCAATAATCCGCACTCTCTTCGGATGAACACTGCGATCCTCCTCACCCTCCGCCGTTGGGCTCCATCCGCGACAATGGCCCTGTCGACCGTTTTCTGGTCGGGATGCGCCAGCGATCGTGTGGCCTATTCGCCCGCGGCCGTCGCGGCCAATTCTCCTGCGGCCCAAATTGTCGGGCCCCTAGAGTTATACCCCGTTGCGACCAAATACGTGGCTGAACACCCAGGCACCGATTTCATGGTCGGCAGCGGCGACTCGATGCGACCCCTTTACAAGGATCATACAGTGATAATCACTGAACAGTTGCCGATTTCAGGATTGAGGCCAGGAATGACGGTCGTATTCGTGGGAGACAGCGGATTCCCGGTGGCGCATGTTCTGATAAGGAAGACGACAGACGGTTGGATGGCCAAGGGAGTCAGCAATCTAAAGTGTGACGCCCGGCGGGTGAACGATGACAATTACATGACTGTCGTTGTCAGAGCCTACGAGCCCACCAGCAGCCCGTTGCTGGCCCTGATCCGGAACCAAGCGATTCACTCGAAGGACGTGGCCTTTGCCTTTAATCCTTGACCGAAGTAGCTTACCGGAATTGACCCGGATTCATCCACAAAGAGCAGCAGCAAAAAGGTCCTCGCCCACGAAGGCGCCAATGTGAGCCTCGTCAGACAAGGAATTGAAGTCCGATTGAGGTGTTGCCGATCCTCTGACCTGACCCCCGCCAGCTGAAGTGGTTTGAGTGGGAATCGCGGGTGGAATAGACCCCCACCCGGAGATGAAGAAGCACCACACTGAAGAGCAGATCCTAGGGATCCTGCGCGAGTCTGAATAGGGCAAGCCACTCCTGATCTGTTGCGCCAGAACAGCATCACGCTGAACACCGACTACCGATGGAAGACTTGAAGTGCCACCAGGACCTAAAGCCGGATGTGTGTGAATCTATGTGTTGGATGGAGAAGAGCTTTTCTTAGTCATTGAATTCTTGGTGGTTGAAAAGCCATGAGGGAGAGTTCGAGCCTCTTCGCCCGCTCCATTTTGGAACCCCCTCTTAGAGAGGGGGGTTTTCCTTTCCGGCAATGGCGCTTCCCCGGGTTGATCCGGGTCGCGGCGCGGGCTCCCGAGGCCGCATGGCGGCGGGTTCCCTAGAACTCGTCGAACGCGACCTGACCCTCGCTTACCCCGATCTCCGCAAGCATCCGCGTGCACGCCCTAATCATCATCGGCGGCCCGCAGAGGTAGTACTCGACGGCGTTCGGATGGGCATGCCCGCGCAGGTAATTGTCGAGCACCACCTCGTGTATGAATCCCTGGGGGCCGGTCCAGTCGTCAGAGGACAGCGGCGCGGAGAGCGCCAGGTGGAACGTGAAGTTGGGGTGCTGCACGGCGAGGCCGCGGAAGTACTCGCCGTAGAAGATCTCCTGCCTCGAGCGCGCGCCGTACCAGAAGCTGACCTTGCGTGCCGTTCGCCCGCTCTCAAAGAGGCTCGAGATCTGGGCGCGCAGCGGGGCCATCCCGGCGCCGCCTCCGATCATGACGATCTCGCGTTGGGTGGGCTTGACGTGGAAATCCCCGAACGGCCCGATGGCCGTGACCGTGTCGCCAGGCTTTAGGCTGAACATGTAGGGGGAGCCGACGCCGGGCGGGCAGTCCTGGCCGGGCGGCGGCGTGGCGATCCTGACGTTGAAGCGCAGGGTGCGCTCGAGCTGCTGGTTGCTGGCGATCGAGTAGTTGTTGCGCCGGCCCTGCCCAGGGTTGCGCGCCACAAGGTCGAACACATGCTGGGCCTCCCAGACGGACGCGAAGGGGGCCGGGATCTCGAAGTCCCTGAAGCGGATCTCCCCGTATGACGGAATGTCGACCTGGATGTAGTCCCCGGGCGTGAACGCGATCCTTTCCGACGCGTCCGCCGGCTCGAGAACCAGCTCCTTGATGAAGGTGGCCACGCTCTGGTTGCTGACGACCCGCAGGGTGTACGTCCTCTGCGCGCGCGCGCCGAGGCCGCCAGCGCGCGCGACGTTCAGGTGAAGCCGGCCGCGCCGCTCCTCGAGCGGGTAGGTGGCGAGGCCCCGGCAGACGGGGGCGCGCGCTGGCGAGCCGTCCAGAAGGCTGAAGCGCCCGTTGTGCTTGGGGCACTCGATCTCGGTGCCGATCACGAGGCCGTCGCCGAGGTGCGTGTTGCCATGCGTGCACATGCCGTCGGTCGCGTACAGCCGCCCGTCCGCATCGCGGCACAGCGCGTATGCCCTGCGGCCGTGGCTGAAGCGGATCGCCTCCGCCGGGCCGAGGTCGGCGCCGGCACAGACCTCGATCCAGCCCTCGGCGTCGGGCCTTGCGTCCGAGGCGCACGCGCCCTCCTTGATGCGGGGCTTGGGGGCCGGCAGGGCCCGTTTCACGTGATAGGCCGGGTCCGTGACCTGCCTGAGGAGCGACGGGGCGATCTCCCTCCAGGCATTGATCAGGCCCGGGTAGGGCGTCGGGCAGTCGTCCTTCACCAAGGCGTGCAGCCTGGGAAGCGCGTGGTAGGGCACCAGGGGGAACATGTGGTGTTCCACGTGGTAGTTCATATTCCAATAGAGGTACCTGTGGATCGGCCCCAGGTACACCGTCCTGCAGTTGAGGCGGTGATCGAGGACATTCTCGGCTAGGCCCGCGTGCTGGGTGAGCCCATACACGACCATGAGCCAGGTGCCGAAGAAGTTGGTGAAGCCCACGAAGAAGAGGGGCAGGAGGCTGCGGGTGTAGATCGAGAGGCCGATCACCGCCAGGTAGATGAGCACGTAGATCCGGGCGTTGCGGTAGACCTTGGCAAACTCGATCTCGGGGACGTAGGTCTTCTCCTCCGGCAGCATTTTGCCCAGGGCATGCACGCAGATCTTCCTGAAGTAGGTCCGGTAGACCCCGATGTTGAAGAAGCTCATCACGACCGCCTTGACGTCCGGGGGGCGCGGCACGGCGATCTCCGGGTCCCGTCCCACGATGATCGTGTCGCTGTGGTGGCGCGTGTGGCTCCAGCGCCAGATCGTGGACTCGCGCATCACCATGAACGAGGCGACCTCGTAGAGGGCGTTGTTCATCCAGTCGGCCCGGAACGCGGTGCCATGGCCCGCCTCGTGCCAGCGGGAGTCCGAGGTCGAGGCGTACAGCATGGCGTAGACCGCATAGGGAAGGGCCGCCCACCAGGAGCCCCAGAGGGCGTAGGTCGCGTAGCCGAACCCCAGGATGAGCGCGAACCAGACGATCGAGTCCCGGACCGCGGGGCCGTTGCGCCGCTCAAGGAGCTTGCGCAGGGTCTCGCGCGGAACGGGGCATTGGTACCAGTCGGCCTCGGCGAGTCCCTTCTCGATGGCCCGGGCGGCGTTGAGGCCGATCAGGCTGTAATCCAACGAGGCGGGGGGCCTGGCGAGGGCGGCTGTCGCGTTGTCGTCGCTCATGCCGGTTGGGGGGAATGCACCTTCCTGTCGGTTGCAAACGCATAAACGGTGCGCCTGCTCTGCGGGAGGCCGGGCCTGACAAGGATGTCGCCGAAGGCGTCCGTGCGGCCCGCATGGGGGTAGCCCTCGCATTCGAGGCAGAGCCCGGCATGGGGTCCGTAGGGCACGCCCGACTTCCCCGCACGCGTCCCCTTGAGCTCCACGCCCGTGTAGACCTGCAGGCACGCCTCGTTCGTCGACACCAGGAGCACGCGGCCCGAGGCGGGATCGGAGACGCTTGCGGCGGGGGTGGGCGCCGCCGGCAGGGGCTCGCCAGCGGCGCGCAGCAGGTACAGGTCTCCGTGGGCCCCGTCGATATCGGGCAGCGCGTCGCCCAGCCTGCGCGGCCTCCTCAGGTCCGCCCCCCGGCCCTCCACGCTCTCGCGTCGGTCCGACGGCGCCATGCTATCGTCGGCCGGCACATAGGCTTCGGCGTTCACCGAGAGCTCGTGGTCCAGGACGGTGCCCGAGCCCTCTCCGGCCAGGTTGAAGTATCCGTGATGCGTGAGGCTGACCGGCGTCGGCCGGTCCGAAGCCGCCTCGGTCTCCACGACAAGCGCGTTCGCCGCCGTCAACGTGTACGTCACCGTGATGGACACGCAGCCTGGGTAGCCCTGTTCGCCGTTCTTGCTCACGTAGGAGAGGCGAAGCGACGATGCTCCCGGAGGCGCCGCCGTGGGAAGGGCGGACCACACACGCCGGTCGAGCCCGCGCCGGCCACCGTGCATGTGGTTGGGCCCGTCGTTCAGGGGGAGGCGCAGCTCATGGCCGTCGACGAGGAGCCTTCCTGCTCCCACGCGCCCGGCTATGCGGCCCACGACCGCGCCGTGATAGGCCCTTCCCTCAACGTAGGCCTGGAGGCTGTCGAAGCCGAGCGCGACGTCCGAAAGCCGGCCCTCCCGGTCGGGCACTCGGAGCGACCTGACGATGCACCCGTAGGTGAGGACCTCGGCGGAAGCGCCCGAGGCGTTGGCAACGGTGTACAGCTCGACGGCTTCACCGGTGGGAAGCACTCCAAAGTGGCGCGGGGTCATGGGGCTGCGGGGGCGATGGGGGTACAGTAGCCCAAGAGTCGCCGCCGGTCATCTCGCCTTCTGATAAAAACCTCTCATAATTTGATCCATGTTGGAGGACCTCAAGCTGGGGCGCAGGTACGACGGGCTCATCTACCTCGTGGAATCTGCGCGGAACCCTCCGACCATAAAGAGCCACCACCATGTCGAGCTGGAGCTGAACCTCGTGGTGCGGGGATGGATCAGCTATGTGGTCGGGGGCCGGCGCTTCACGTTCGGCAGGCGCACGCTGCTCTGGCTGTTCCCGTCCCAGGAGCACCAACTCGTGGGGCGCTCGAGCGACGCGGAGACCTATGTGGCGGCGTTCAAGCCGGGACTCATCCGGCGCTCGTGCCGCAGCCGGGCCTACGAGGGCCTCAGGCGGGACGCCCCGGAGGGCGAAGGCGTGCTGCACACGGTGCTGCCGCCCGAGACCTTCGATCTCGTGAGGAAGACCATGGACGGCCTCATGGAGGCGGCGCCCGACCCGGACATCCTCAACCGCGAGGCCGGCTTCGGCGTCAACCCGGGCTTCCGCTACGGCCACGGCGATCCCGATGGCCTCAACGCAGGGCTGCATCACCTGCTCCTGCTGTGTTGGCGCTGCCAGAGCGCGGGGACGTCCCCGCAGGGGGCGGTGGCGCTGCACTCCGCGGTCATGAGGGCCCTGGAGGTCTTGAGCGAGGGCAACGAGAAGGTGAGGCTGGGCGCGCTCGCGCGGGAGTGCGGCGCGAGCGGGGCGCACCTGAGCCGGATGTTCACGCGCCAGGTCGGCCTCCCCATGAACCGGTACCGCAACTCGGTGCGGCTGCGCCGCTTC
>Ga0224555_1004613_pt1 | contig 12458 bp, 13 predicted proteins | sample 714S23034metaG_FD_180687 | JGI IMG/M metagenome (GOLD analysis project Ga0224555, IMG submission 180687) | Peat soil microbial communities from Stordalen Mire, Sweden - 717 S2 30-34 | ecosystem: Environmental > Terrestrial > Soil > Wetlands > Peat | place: Sweden: Norrbotten County, Stordalen...
CTGAGAAAGCCTGGCGCTGGGACAGCGCCCCCGCGCCGCGCAACTTCCAGAACTCGGACTCGTACCGTCCGCACCGCTCGCCAGTAGGGCTCTCCACGGCTCGAGGCTCACTATAGGGGTAGTGTTCGCTCGACACTGTCGCATCTGTGTCATTGTCAGGCGTCTACCTTGGACGCATGGCAATTGAGAACCTCTATACCCAAGCTGAGAAAGTGCGGGCCTCGGAGGTGCCCCACGCCTTCGACCAGGAGCCCGACAAGTGGCATGAGCTCCAGGCGAAGATTTCCCAACTGACCTCTGCGCCGGAATACCTCAAGTACCTTCGCGCGCAGCGGCTGCTCTGGCGGTATAGCCTCCACAACACCCTCCTGATCTGGTGCCAGAAGCCGGACTTCGAGCTGGTGCAGTCGATGACCACCTGGAATGCCCTGGGGCGCCGGGTGAAGAAGGGCGAACACGCTCTTCGCATCCTGGTCCCCATCGGCTCGACTGTGGAAGCGAAGCTGAAGGTGCCCGATGGAGGAGGGGAGGCGACGGGAGAGCCTTCCGATCCGAACGCCCCTAGGGCACAGCCCCCCGAGAGCACGGGCGGAGATGTCAAGAAGCGGCTCGTCTACCAGGTTCGCGGCTTCATGCTCAAGGGCAAGGTCTTCGACATCTCGCAGACCGAGGGCGACCCCCTCCCGGCCAACTACACCGCGTCACCGCTTGAGGGCATGCCCCCTGACGGAATCCTGGCCGGCCTGGACGCGGCGGCTGAGCGCAGGGGCTTCAGCGTGGAGACGGTGACGTTCCCGGATGACCGCAATGGGGACTGCTCTCATGAGTTGAAGCGGATCAGGCTGGCCGAGAAACTTTCGCCCGCGCACCGGGCCAAGACTCTTGCCCATGAGCTGGGGCACGGCATCCTGCACGGTTCGGAGTTCAGCGGGACTCGCGCCCAGGCGGAGGTAGAGGCCGAGAGCGTGGCCTATCTGGTCTGTGGGGAGAAGGGCTTGGAGACTGGGGCCTATTCCTTCGCGTACCTCACTGGCTGGGGCGGGAACACCGTCGATGGATCCACGGCCACTCTGGCAGCCAGCGCCAAGCGAATCCAGGAGGTCGCTCGCACGGTCGTATCTGAGCTGACTCCCGCAGATAGCCCAACTCTGGAGATCGAGAAGAAGGCCGCCGCCTACCGGGAGCGGCGCTCTGCCGAGTTCGAGGCGCGGACGCGCAGTCACCCTCGCAGCCGGACCGCGTACTCTCGCTGAGGACAAGGGCATGGCGCCGTCCACTGTTAAAATCTGGCAGGGAATCTCCAAGAACCGGCTGCCCAAGCATCCATGGAGGGATGACAGTGAAGATCGTCTGCCTGCTTGACCAAGGCTTCGAGGACTCGGAGTTCCAGGACCCGTACGATCAGTTCCGGGCCGCCGGATCATCCCCCGCTCGCGGCTTCCAAGGTGGGAGGACCTGATGCAGATCAACTTCACCCTTGAGCGAGAGACCAAGAACACCATGCGGTTCGCCGAGGACGAGGCTGGTCAGCCAGCCGATCATCCCGGCACCCCACTCGTGGGCACGCTCTACCTCCAGAAGCAGGCTCACGCCAAGCTCGGATCCCCGAACCGCATCACTGTGACTATCGAGGCCAAAGAATAGGCTGGGTCCGTTCGCCTGCCAGGGCGAGGGCGGCACGGGGACTGGTGCCCGGCGGATCATGGTTACCATGTCCCTCCGCATCCCGGGAGTTGCGGCGGGTCTGGGGGAGGGGGTAGCCTGATCTTACGGCGCGCTCATCTCGCGCCCTGCCTCCCAGATGCGCCAGCCTAATTCATGGACGGGCATTCCTATGGCTGCGTACGCGGCAGGGCCGTGGCCTCTAACTCATTGCCGCAGAGGCTGCATCCTACCCAACCACCATCCCGGCTCAGGCTAGCCTAAGCCGGGATGACGCGGTCCGGAGGGCTCTGATCGAGTGTTACGCGGAGATTAGCGGAATCCCTCGGCAGGCCGTCGCTGACGGATACGAGGGGGGTATCGAGTTCGATTCGATCCTCGGGGTGGAGCTGGCTTGTGCGATGGAAGCAAGGTTCGGGATTGTCATCCCAGAGGAGCGCCTTACGAATCCCACGCTCTATAAGTCTCTGGGAGGGTTCTCGACCGTGGTTCACCAGTCGCTCGTCGAGCGGACAATGGCCCGCGCTTAGGGAGAAATGCTCAGTGTCAGCAAGTAAGACCGATAAGGCGCAAGCCTGGATGGAGTTGGCGTCGAAGCTTCGACAAGCGCGGCAAGACGCAGGATTGTCACAGGCCGAGGTCGCGGGCCGCGCGGGATTGAGCCGAGTATCGGTATCGGAGATTGAATCGGGTCGACGAAAAGTCAGTAGTCTGGAACTTGCCTCACTGGCCAAGCTATACGACCGCGGTGCCGAACACTTTCTCGGGACATCTAATGCAGAGCCGAGCTTTGGATCCCCGACGATGGTGAGCCACTTGGCTCGGACTGCGAAGCAGTTGGCGCCGCAGGATCAAGAGCAACTGGTGCGTTTTGCGGAGTACTTGAGGGGGCAGAGCAGGAAGAAGTCAGGGGCCCACTAGATGGTCGACTATCGGTTGGCCAACGTCGACGCGATGAGGCGCGCGATTGCCCTTCATAGGCAACTTGGCACAGACATGACTAACGAGATCGACGTTTACGCGGCGATACGAGCCGTGGACGTTGACCTCGCCTTCCTTCCGCTGGCCGAACTCTCCGGCGCATATCTACCCCGAAGCGACGCGACTGGGAATTATCCGGGAATAGTGATCAATTCCAATCACCCTCGAAGCCGACAGAGGTACTCGGCGGGGCACGAACTTGGGCATCATCTCCGGGATGGCGCAGAGCCAACCATGCTCGTCGATCGCGATACCGACCTACACGCACGTCAGGTCTCCCGACTAAGGAATCAGTCAGAGGTCGCAGCCGAAGCCTTCGCCGCGTGGTTTCTCATGCCGCGCCAGCTAGTGGCGCATCTGCGGGATAGGTTCAGGATCGAGGATAAACCCACCCCAGAGCAGGTATACCGACTTTCGCTGGCGCTCGGGACCAGCTATCTCGCCACGGTGAGTCAACTACATACATTGAAGGTCATTTCAGATCGACTTCGTCGAGAGTTATCCAGTGTCACGCCCAAGTGGATTAAGAGTCAGCTGGCCGTGCACGGCCCCGAGGATTCTTGGGGGGACGTTTGGTTAGTTACCGATGACGAAGGCTCGCGGTCGGTCCTACGTCCACGGCCGGGCGACGAGATAATAGTAGAGCTCCCCGAAATGCCTTCGTCGGGATATGTCTGGGACTTGGTTGGGGAGAGCGGCCACCTCGAGATGATCGAATCGGAGTTCGAAGAGGAAGCCTTGTCGTCGGAACCCACCTATGGTGGTGAGGGGCGCCGGCGCATTTCGTTTCGGGCTACGCGTCCAGGGCACGAGACCGTGACCCTCGCTATGACCCGGCCTTGGGAGCGCCACCGGGATCCCGAACGCCACTTTACTCTCGACGTGAGTGTCGAACCCCGTATCGTGACCATTCTCCAGCTAGCTGTCTGACCCATTTGGCTTCGCGTCAACTTGACCGCACCGCCCAGCAGAGTGCTGTCGTGGATCAGGGATTCCGCAACACGTGCCTCTCAATTGCCGCCACCGGTGGGCACGAGGCACTACGCCTCAGCGTTCTGCTGTCCAGTGAACATCTGCACCAGAGCGCCTCTGCTCGTGGGGGGCTCACGTCGACTGGCGCGACCATGGGAAGTATCAGCGCCTCCATTGTGAGTGGGGGCCAGTGCGAGAGCCATATATGGCCGTACGATCCAATCAGCCCCAACCCACGGCCATCAGCCTTGGGGACCCTCTACCACCTGGCTAGCGCCTTGGTCCTGCCTTTCGACCTGGATGTCCTGAGAGATGAAATGGAAGCAAATCGGGCTGTGGTGGTGGGTCTGGTTCGCACTCGCAGTTTCACTTCGGGGACTCACCGCCCCATCGATCTCGGACCCGTGCAGGAGCCTCTAGACGGACGGCACGCTGTCGTAGCGGTTGCTTTCGACGACTCACGGTCGACGGTCACAGTCAAGAATAGCTGGGGCTCTGCCTGGGGCACTGCCGGCTACGCGCAGGTCTCATATCCCTATCTGGCAAGACATGGGCTGCAACTAATGAGCCTCGTGTTGTGACTCATCTAATAGAGACTAACGACCTATCAACCGCATGGGCGGAAGCTGTCAGCTTCCTGAACGGGCAACCCCAGTACGAAAGCTGGGACCTTGTTGTCTCCATCGCCAACCCTTTGCTAGGGCGTCTGGCGGTGCGAAGCGCTCTAGACGAATGCCTCTCAACGACGAATCGCCAGAGCGTGGCGACTGTAGCTAACACTGTCTTCCCAGATCATCTGTGGCACACCTGCGTCGATCGTGACTCCCTGTACCGCCGATACATTGCGATGCTTCCGAAACTTCATAGGTTTAGCGGTAACCAAAGGGGGCTCTATTTCGAACGACTTATCTCCTGGCCCCCAAAGTCGGGAGCTCCTGTGAATCAGTTGGAGGCCATGATTCAGCGACTTGACAAGCAACTGAAGGTGGCGAATACCAAGCGGTTTGTCTACGACCTGACTGTCCTGTCGCCTGAGCATGACTCGTTTCCGATCGGATTTCCATGTCTCGCCTACGTAAACGTCAAGCTGCGGCATGGCAAGCTATGCCTCTTGGCGCACTACCGGAATCATTACTTCATCGCCAGAGCCTATGGCAATTACCTGGGCTTGTCGCACCTTCAAGAGTATATCGCGTCCGCAGTTGGAATCGGGTGCGGACCACTTGTCTGCGTCTCGGCGCACGCCACCTTAGACGGTCCGCGCGGGCCAATCCTTAGGCTGGTTTCTGACCCTAGCTTCACGGTGGGATAAATGGGAGGGATGAGACGTGGATCTTAACGAATACCAGCAGCAAGCTGCGAGGACCGACCAGTGTCCGGACCCCCTGAGACTGGTCCAAGTGGTGTGTGGTCCAATCTGGCCTTAGCGGGCAAGGAGGACCGACATGAAAGGCAGGAGGCACACACCGGAGCAGATCGTCCGGAAGCTTCGGGAAGCGGACCGGTTGGTGGCGGCGGGAGCCAGCGCCGCCGAGGTGGGCAAGGCGTTGGAGGTGTCGGAGGCCACGGTGGCACGGTGGCGAAGCCAGTACGGCGGAATGAAGGCGGAGGACGCCAAGGAGCTGAGGCGGCTCCGGGACGAGAACGGGCGGCTGAAGCGGATGGTGGCGGACCTGACCTTGGACATCGAGATGCTCAAGGAGGTGGCCCGGGGAAAATTCTGAGCCCGGCGCGCCGGCGAGACGCCGTCCTGCACCTGCAGGAGACATTCGGGGTATCGCAACGACGGGCGTGTCGGGCGGTGGGGCAGCACCGGACTACTCAGCGCTGGGCCATTCCGGTGGCCACGGGCGAGGAAGAGCGGCTGCGGCAGGAGCTGCGCAGACTGGCGGCGGCGCAGCCGCGCTGGGGCTACAAGCGGATCTGGGGGCGGTTGCGGCTGGACGGCTGGCCGGTGAACCGCAAGCGGATCCAGCGGCTGTGGCGGGCCGAGGGGCTGCGGGTGCCGCCCTCGCCGCCGAAACGGTCACGGTTGGGGACCAGCAGCAGCGGCGCCGACCGGCTCGCAGCCCAGCACCCGAACCATGTTTGGGCGATGGACTTCCTCTTCGACACCACCTCGGATGGCCGGCCCTTCAAGGTGCTCTCGATGTGTGATGAGTTCACCCGGGAGAGCGTGGGCGGCAAGGTTGCCAGGTCGATCACGGCCGACGCCGTGGCTGACATCCTGGACCTGGTGACCGTGCAGCGGGGAGCTCCCAAGTACATCCGCTGTGACAATGGCCCAGAGTTCATCGCCGCGGCGATCCGGGACTGGTGTCGCTTCTCCGGCACCGGCGCCGCCTACATTGACCCGGGCTCGCCATGGCAGAACCCCTATGTGGAGAGCTTCAACAGCCGGGCCCGTGACGAGCTCTTCGCCCGGGAGATCTTCCACTCGATCATGGAAGCCCGGATCCTCTACGAAGACTGGCGCCACGACTACAACACTTACAGACCACACAGCGCCTTGAAGTGGCTTCCGCCCGCTCAGTACGCTAGCCAGTGGTCTCCGGCTACCATCCAGTGACCCACATACGACCTGGACCAGCTACTGGGGTCCCCTCACCAGCGCCCAGGTACGGGGGGTGACGCATTGCTGATCCCGCTTCTGGGACTAGCTGGAGAAGCAGGTACGCTTGCGTCCGAGTACAAGAAGCAACTTCGAGACGGACCGGCCAATGTCAGATTCGCCGACCACGTCGGTGAGGAGTTGGGGGATCTACTCTGGTATCTAGCCAATGTAGCGGACAAGATGGGACTCAGCTTGGAGGACGTGGCCAAAGCCAACCTTGTGAACATCGCCGATCGCTGGCACGAACAGTTGAATGCGCCGACTTTCTTCGACGGCAGTTTTCCGGAGTCTGAGCAACTTCCGCGGCAGTTCGCGGTCGACTTCTCGTACAGTGGTGCTACCACCGCGACCAAGGTGGTCGTGTCTCGCAATGGGCTTCCGGTCGGGAATCCTCTTTCGGACAACGCATTCGAGGAGGACGGGTACCGATTCCACGATATCTACCATTTCACCTTCGCAGCCCTACTGGCATGGTCGCCGGTCACGAGGCGAAACCTGGGGTGCAAGCGACGGAGCGATCCCCGCGTGGACGAAATTGAGGATGGAGGCCGTGGCTGGGTAATCGAAGAGGGCATTGCCCTTCTGAGCTTCGTCTACGCCGGCGAGCACGGCTACTTCGCCGAGACCGAGCGTGTCGATCAGGCGCTGCTGAACACAATCCGTGCGCTAACGCGCACGGTAGAGGTTAGGATCCGGAGTGCCCGCGAATGGGAACGAGCGGTGGTTGTTGCCAGCCAGCTCTGGAAAAAGCTCCGCGATCACGACGGCGGGTCGATCCAGTGCAGCCTGTCGGACCGGCGCGTTAGCTACGCGCCACCAGGCTAGCCTGACCGTAGGGTACCGGGACGCCATCCACGACGATAGCCGCTGACGGCAACCCCCACTTGTCTGGGTACCGAGCGGTGATCGGGGTAGAGATCGGTCGGAAGCGCTGCTTGATCCGAGAGCGGGCTGAGGTGCCCAGTATGCCGGGATACGCCTTACGAGCGTACTTGCCCACCTCACAGTAGAGATTCTGATAGTCGATCAGCTGGAGTGGGCGTCCCCATAGGGAGGGGAGCGTCAGTTCGAGCCGGTCCAAGCAGGCGATAGCGATCTCAGCGGTGAGGTGGATCAACTCTGCGTCCGATAGTCCGTTGTTATCGACGAAGCACTTGCGAATGCCGTCCGCCGCGCCCGGACCAGGCACTACAAAGTCCGACTCTCCGAAGGCGAGGAGGCGACTGTAGTTGAGATCGATCGCGTACTGATAGGCGAGGAACGGTCCCACTGACGGATAGGCCAGCAGGAGCGTGTAGGCGGCCTCAAGGCTGACCGCCTCCGCAAGCTGATCTGGAAGATGATCGGTCATCATCAGTCGGAGCAGCTCGAGGTGATTCCGATGCTTTAGGTCGTGACCAAGGCGTGGCGGCGGCATGATGTAGGCCGCCGAGTAGATCCGACTACCGAGCTTCACAGCCCGCGTCAGGACCGCATCGCAGACTTCAAGCCTGATGTCGGGCCAGTGCAATGGACCGAGGGCACCCTCCAGTAGCTGCCAAGTCGTCACTCGGTTGAAAGTTTTGAAGAGCATCACTCGGAAGAAGATGTCGTCCGCACTCAAGTCGCTTCCCGGAATCACCGTATTGATCAGGTACTGGCTGACCCTATCCGATGCCCTATATGTGTTCGTGAAGCGGTGCGTGGCCAAGATTGGGTCAGCTGTCCAGGGAGCCGACCGTCCCAAAAGTCGACGGTAGAAGATCCGCTGACGCTCACAGGCGAGGTGCCAGTAGGAAGCGAACACGGCAGTGGGGCGAATACGCCCAGACAGACCTGTCAGCCTGTGCTCGTCGTCAAGCCAGGGCGGATCAACTAGCGATTGGAGTATGGGCTCGGCCACGTCTGGCCGACTGAAACCCGAAGCCGGCGTCATCTACTTCGATTGTTCCTTTGCACGGTGTGCTCGACCGCACATGCGGCTCGGCCGGCGCCTAGATCTCCAGCGCATAGGAGTATCATACAATAATCTGCATAGCTGCGCAGATTCGTAGATAGATCGGAGGGCAACCTGATGACCAGGGTGACGCCCAGGGACATTGACGTAGAGGAGGACGCTCGGCTGTTTGCCATGTTGGGCGATCCAACCCGCCTTCGGATCGCCCAGCTTCTGCTTGACGGGGAAAAGTACGTCAGTGAGCTAGCCGAGCTGACGGGGGCGAGTCCTACCGGTATATCTCAGCAACTCCGATTCCTCCGGGAAGGAGGCTTTGTGGCCAGGAGGAAGGCGGGCAACCGGGCGTTCTACAAGATGAACTCGGACCGTCTCGCAGACTTCCTCAAAGCAGCGCCGGGCTTTAGTCGACTGCCACCATCGGCCGCGGACCGCTAGCTGGCGAGGGCGAAATGCCGTCCGGCATGGCTCAGTGAGCCGAAGGTGTCTGCCTTCCGCAGTCAGTTGACAACAAGCTTGTCGCGGATCGGCTTGACGGCGGATTGCAGGAATGGGCCCCCCGGGACGGCTGGTTACCTGCTGGACTTCTGACCCCAATGCACACCTGCGCTGTTCCTCGTATTGTTAGGGGCGTTATGGCTGCCACGGGATGCCGCTAACCGGCGGCATTATCGCGCCACGGCCAACCCACCACCCGGCATGGAGGACGGACTTCGAGATGAGTGACGAAGCCACGGTCGATCGCATCGAGGAGCGCCTCAACAGATTGGATCAAGTGACCGTAACGGACGAGTCCAGCGCCCATGTCGCCCTCGGCCATGCCCTCGCTACCGTAGGGGCGATCAATCAGGGCATCGAACAACAGCCGACGTACGGCCTGAGCCTATCGAGCGACAGCATCATCGCGAAGCTGGAACGGTGGCTCCAGCGCTTGGTGGACAAGCTCACTCAGATCGTAAGGGCATTGGCCAAGGCGACGTCATTCGCCGTCTCAGTCGGCACAGGAGTTTCTGTAACAATCAACTTTCCGCCCATGGGCCAAGCGTAGCGACGCGGAAGTGGCCGGCGCACACCGCTTGCATGACCGGCGCCCGAGCTAAGCGGGACCCCCTCAGGAAAGGGCAGCCCCGTCTCCCTCCCGCCACATCCCGTCAGTTGCGGCGGGTCACTTGAGCTTGGCGTAGGTCCTCCAGACGGTGGCCAACCAGGTGGGCCAGTCTCCCTCCCACTCCATCTTTTCCAGCACGCGCTGGACACCTGCTCCCGGGTGCAGATCTTTGTTGACCGCTACTGCAGACAACATCATGCGCTTGCTGAACCTCCGGCTCTCGATGAGGTTGACCTGGCCCAGCAGCACACCGATCGCATTTTGGAAAGCGTTACCGGTGGAGGGGATTTCGGTGCTACTGATGCTGCCGTGAATCTCCAGGTACGTTGTGACGCTTCTTCGCCGAGCGGTCGCTATCAGGTGCGCCCTCACCTCTCGTTGAGCGCCCTGCCAGTCGTCAGGAGTGCGCTTCCACGTGTCGTGAGCCCACTTGGGCTCAGGGTCAATGTACGGCATGGAACTTAACCTCCCAATGACGTCGGCGGCTATTGCTCTTCGAACCCGAATGAGTCGAGCTTGAGCGTTTGCCCATTCTCACTAACGGCTCGCACAACGTCGGATGGGAAGCCCTCTGGCGTTCGCGCCTCTATCTCCACGGTGACCTTGACCTCCGTATCGACCACGCCTGCCAGACGCTGGACTATCTCCTCGGCGATCTGTGCGGCGTCGCTCGAGATCCTCAGCGGGTTAAGTTTGGCGGTGGCGTGAAAACGCCGCAGCGCTGGCGGCGCAGTGGGAGTTGGTGCCGGGCCCTGACGGGCGGTGGTGGCCGAACTCGAAGCAGCCCTGGGCGCCGACGTTCCTGGGGTGGACTCGGGTTGCTCAGCTGCATCGCGCGCTAGCTGATCCTTGGCTGCCCCTGGCCTGACCAACAGGGTGCCGGCGGTCACGGCTAGCTGTTGAGCTGGCTCGGTGCCCGGGCCCCGGAGTCCCAGGTACCGCTGGGCACGCTCGTCGTAGCTCTCAGCGAGAGCGAATCCCTCGTCGTCCCAGAGCAGTTGGTGGGGTCCGGACTCCACCGCGTTGTACAGCACCTCCCGGCTGGCCAGGCGCGGGAGGTAAACGTAGCGGGCTAGGTGATCCCACAGCTCGCCTGCTGTCAGGTGATCTCCCTTCCACAGCGGAACGCGGTCCAGCGCAATGCGAAGTAGGACGGGGCTGAAGACCCGGTTGAGGAGCTGGCTGTCGATGAGCTTGCGGCTGGTCCGCTCCGCCAGGGTGCCATCGCCCGTGACCCGCATCGTGTCGATCTTGAGCTCGCCCTGGGGCTCAGGCTGCTCGGGAATCAGAAGCCAGTGGTAGGTCTCCCTGAGGCGTAGCTGGACATCCTGGTCTGCGCTCTCGACCTTTTTCTTGATCTGGCCCTTGTTGAATGAGCCGAGGTTCAACTCATCCGCTTGGGCATCTATGGAGTCCCACGCCTTAAATTCAGCGGCGGCGCGCATCAGCTCCTCGCAGCGCGCTGCGTCTGCCGCCAGGAAGACGAGCAGGTTCCGGTAGAGGCGGGAGGCATTGCCCCGCTGCTCAAGGATTTCCTGTGCATCCTGGAGCGCCCGCGACTCGGCTCCCTTTCCAGCGTGCGGGACGTCGGGCCCCAGGATCACCAGCCGCACCGACTCTGACTCGTCTGGGACCTCGGCACCGCTGGAGGGAACCACATGGACCGCCCCGAAGTCCCCACGCTGCTGCCTCCCGGTGCTGTCCTTCCGGAGTCGCTCCATGATCTCCAGGAACAGGTCGTCGCGCTGCTGCTCCAGATACCGACTGGCCCGATCGGCAGCAGTCCGGCTGATTGACGGCTGCGTCTCAAACCAGTACCGATGGCTGTCTGCGTATAGGTATGTGGACTGATTGGACAGACGCCGCAGCGCATCAGAGAAGACCTCGACTGGGTCGCCTGGATAGGCGCAGGCCAGCCGGACCCTCACCTCGTCCAACCCGCGGTTGGGCGTGCCATGAAGTGGCGCCGAGCCGAGGAACACTGCTCGTGCTACTCGCCGTGCTGCCGTGTACTGTCCGAGCCGGGGATTCTCCTGATCCACCCGGGCCGGTGTGGAGGAGGGACCGTCGACATCGCTGTCGATGATCGGCTTCCAGTTGTCCTCCAATGGGCGGGTGAGCTCGGTGAGACACTCAGTGTTGTCGAGAGGGAGGCTGCTGGAGAGGATGAGGGGCGACTGGTCGTTCTGGACCCAGAGAGCATGGATGGCAATCGCCATCAGGCGCAACACCCCACGGGTCCTCTGGAAGCGCTCCAGGGTGGACCAATCCTGATACAGGCGATCCAGGAGCTCGGGGTGGATCGGGTACGCCGCCTTGATCCTGGCCACGTAGGGCTCCTCCCGGCACTCGGTGGGGAAGTCCCGAGCCTGGCGCCGGTACTGATCCCCGAAGGCTCTGGCGGTAGCGTCGCGAGCGGCGAAGAGCTCCGGATCGGTGATGGGCTCGAAGAGACGGCGACGGACGATCTCGAAGCTTTCCTCTGAGCTTGCCGGTCGCCAGGCCGACTCCACCCTCCCGACGACTGTCCGCAGCCGGGCCAATGCCTCCCGGCCTCCGGGTCCACCTACCTCGATGGTGGGCGCGGTGTCCGCCGCCATGCGGTCGGATTCGGGAATGGAGATCACAACCAGCGTGCCCGGAACTGCGGCCGCGGCCCCAGTAAGGGCCTGTGCGAACGAGAACTGAGCGTCGAAGCTGCCAGCGGGCAGGTCTTGTCTGTGATACAGCTGCCGAGCGTAGGTGACCCACTCGTCGATGAGGACTAGCGATGGCCCGAACCGCCGGAAGAGTTCACCGAGCGCAGCGCCTGGACTAGTGCCAGTGCGATCCGCTTCTGCGACCAGCGCGTACCCCTCCGCTCCACCGAGCTGCCAGGCGATCTCCCCCCACAGCGTGTTGACCACCGTCCCGTCGGGCTTGCTGCTGGGCTGAGCCGGAGCGATCTCCACCCCGACGATGACCGCCTGCCGAACCACCGGCAGCTCGCTGACGCCAGCGGTCTTGACCAGCTCCTGAATCTCCTGAGGCAGCCGATGGAGCGCGATGCCGGAAAAGAGGTGGTGAAGCGCGAGCAAAGACCCGGGTTCGACAGCAGGGGAGAGCAGGAAGGGTGAAAGGGCGTATAGGGCAAGGGATTTCGTGCCAGGGCCCGAGGAGGTGTGGTTACTAGGCTGAACGGGCGAGGC
>Ga0224555_1004615_pt1 | contig 12453 bp, 20 predicted proteins | sample 714S23034metaG_FD_180687 | JGI IMG/M metagenome (GOLD analysis project Ga0224555, IMG submission 180687) | Peat soil microbial communities from Stordalen Mire, Sweden - 717 S2 30-34 | ecosystem: Environmental > Terrestrial > Soil > Wetlands > Peat | place: Sweden: Norrbotten County, Stordalen...
CGCCGGTGAGTTCAGAAGAGAAAGAGAAATACTTCAAAATCTGTGGGGAGTATCAAGTGAATTTAATGCTTGCCGAACGTGCATCAGCGCCCGCAACCGGCAAATGGGAAGACCCGAACGCGCTACAACTGGCGCATGAGAATTTTGAAGTGAACTCATGCAATAGTTGGCGCGTTGATACCGAAGGCGAGTGTCCGATATGTGCGAAGGAGCCCACCGTGCGGAAGGAGGTAGACAATGGAACCGATCAACAATGTGCCTGAGTGGGGTAATATCATAACCCCGGCCTTTCTTTATTTTGCGTTGGTTAGACTTGCGATCATATCCACGGTCTTACTTTTCCTTTTGTTGGTTGGAATGGCGGTGGAACAAGTACGCAGATGGGCTAACCAATGGAGGAAACGTAGCCAGAAGGAGTCAGTCTGATGGACGCGATTCAAAACGTGTTTGACTGGCTGGACACCGTATCCGCTATCGTACTTTGCCTTGCGTGGTTTGCGATTGCGCTTGCGCTGGCAGGAGTAGCCGTGCTGTGCGGATGGTTTGGCGCAAGGACGAAACGCATGGCGAAGAAACACCAAACCAAGTAACGCATCACAACCCGCAGCAAGGAGACGCAATGGCAAAGACTCAAACGGTAGAGAAGGTTCCGCAGAAAACCTTCAACGTAACAGCACGAATCACTGTCGATGTGACAATGCCCGTGGCTGCACATGACTTCAAGCACGCCGCCGAGCAAGCCGCCGAGTTTGGTACCGATAAGTTCATCACTATACTTGGTGAATGCCTAAATGAACTTTCTATCCAAATCCAAGGTATTTGGATAGAATAACCGCCGTAAGGCGCAACCCGCAGCAAGGAGAATTGATGTTCAAGCTCGGACGTAAAGCGGTAAAGACTGATTCGCGAACCTTACGAATGGTGCGGTACCTCACGCCAACCCTTCCGCCCCCACCTGCGCGTGTGGACTGGACCAAAGGGCAGACAGCATGGCTGATGCTGATGAATGACTCCTTGGGTGATTGCACAATTGCCGGAGCCATGCACTGCATCATGGGCTGGAGCCTTAACACGGGCAGCGAATCCAGCTTCGGCGATAATGATGCACTCGACTATTATGAGACGTTTGACGGCTACAATCCCAACTACCCTTCCACAGACAGCGGGGGAATTCTTCTTGATGTGCTGAAAGACTGGCAGAAACAGAGTATCAACGGCCACACAGTTGAAGCCTATGCCTTGGTGAATCCCGCCAACGTGACGCAGGTAAAGCAAGCCCTGGCGCTCTTCGGACCGCTCTATTGCGGACTGGCATTTCCAAACTCTGCAATGGACGCGCCGACCTGGGAACTCACGCAAGATCGAAGCCTTGCCGGCGGGCACTGCGTCGTGATGATCGCCTACAATGAGATCGGACCAATTTTCATCAGTTGGGGGGCGCTGTATCAAGCGACATGGGCGTTCTTTAACTTCTTCTTCGCTCCGAATATGCAGGGCGAGATTTACGCAGCCATCAGCCCGGATTGGTTCGCGGATTCCGGCGTGGACCCAACCGGCCTCAACCTCGATCAACTCAATGTCGATCTCACGGCCATCAAGTAACCCCGCGCTGAGGAGGCGCAAACGAAATGTGTACAAACGCAGTCAAAACCGCAGAGAATCTGATGGAAGCTATCGAGCCTACCATCAAGTCGTTTCTGACCGAAACCGGCCTTATCGACACACCCGCAGCGCAGACGGTACTCACGTTGTTTGACAACGCGCTCACTGCTATCGAGAATTGGCAGAGTGGGACACCGGCACAGGAAGCTATTGAGGCCATCGGAATCTTCCAGACGGCGCTCAGTGCGCTTCCCATTCCGACCCTGTACATCACGCTGCTCAACATCATCCTTGCTGGTGTGGAGACGGTGATTGGCGTCCTGTCGGCCAATTCCCCCGCTCCGGCGGCACCAGCAGACTCCACGGCCTCAGCAGAGGATGCTCAGGTAGGCCACCAGTTGCAGGTTGCCGCTGAGACAACCGCGAAGGTCCAGGCGCTCGTTCCGGGATTCAAGCGGAGCATCTGGCACTCAGCAGCGAGTCAGTACAACAACGCCTGGGACAATGCGCTCCAGGCTGGGGGCTTCCCGCCGAGCATGGCGGTCTAGCTCCGGCGAGGCTGTAACCAAGTTTGCGCGGGGAAGTCCGTTCCAGCATCACCTAACGGGATCACCTGGAGAATTATTAAAGGCTCACTGGAGAGAGTCTCCCGCGCAATCAACCTACGGAGGAACCCATGGCAAATAAGGCTCAAACGTGGCAAGTGACACCGGCGCAGTATGCAGCGATGGAGGCCGAAGTAGCGGCGGCTGGCTACCCCATCAGCGGAGACTCAGGAACAGCAGAGATTCGCCACTGTACCGTGAGTTGGGCCTATGACGGGGCTACGCTCAGCATCACCGTTGACTCCGCGCCGATGTTCTTCACAGGCGTAGCTGAGCGCGAGATTGCGGAAGCGGTCAACAAGGCGCTGGCCGGGTAGCAGCCAACACAAACACCAAGGGCCGCCTCTCCGTAAGGATTGGCGGCCCTTGGTGCGTCAGGAGACGTTGCCATCTTCCAGGTTTGATTTTAGCGCAAACTACTCGCCAAAAGCAACCTACTCTGCTCCGGCACTGTACTTCGCCTTCAGCTCGTCGTGTTTGGTCTGCGCCTTTTCCAGCGCGGCCGTAGCCCGCACAACCTCCTTCTCCAGCTCACCAAGGTAGGCAGTGGCCTCCTTGACGGTCTGCCTGGCCCCGCCGATGGCTTCCTTGGCCTTGGCGGCCTTGGCCCTCTCGCGCGCCTTGGCGGCCTGTTTGGAGAGCTTCTCGGCCAGCTTCAGCAGCTCAGTGACGGATGGCGCCTTCCGGGGCTCCCCAGCGGCCTCGCGGGGCTTCCTGGGCTTCCGCTTGGTCTTCTCCGGCGCTGTCTCAACAACAGGTGCCTGGGGCTGCGGGGAGGGGTTTCTGACAAAGCGCCGGCGAACGGGGGCAGGATCCTGCTCGAGTTCTGCCTTGGGGCGGCGCCCACGGGGCTTGGTTTCTTCGACTGCGGTTTCTTCGGTCATTTGGTGCTCCTTGTTTTTCTGGTTAATTGGTTGAGGTTTCCCACTTCGTGCCCTCTGTGCTCCCCGTACTCACGGAGGGCGTTGAGCAGCGAGCGTTGTGAGGCATCCTTACGAAGAAGTGCCGAGTCCATCGCCTCGTCCACTGTGCCCCTCGTAATGATGCGGTGAACGCGGCATACTTGGTGGGCGTTACCTTGCCGCATTACACGCTTGTTGAACTGGATGAATAGCTCCAGGTCGTAGATCATAGAGTGCCAGGCAACATCATTGCCAGCCCCCTGCAAATTCAACCCGTGTGCAACAGACGCCGGGTTGCCGAAAAGCATGGGCAACTCTCCACGGTTCCACTGCGCCTCTAACATCAAATCCCGCTTCATGGCCGCTGTGGTGCTGCCACTACCCCCTAAGATGGGAATATCCTTGCCAAACCGTTTGCGCAGCCGGTCAAGGTCGTGCTTCCACCAGTAGGCAACCAACAACGGCTTGTACCCAAGCTCTTCGTGCAGCAACTCCAGCGCGTCGGTCTTGGCGTTGTGAAGCTGCACAGTCTCGCGCGCCTCGCCGATGGTGCGCAACAAGCCGGTTGTCTCGTCCATCTCCGGGTCGATGTATACACCGCCGCAGGCGATCTGAGAACACTTGGTCATGGCCGCCGCGGCCGACAGCGCGGTTACGGTGCGGCTGTTCTCCAGCTTGGCGAACATGACCGCCTCCATCTGGTCATACAACACGCGAATCTTCGGGGGCAGGTCTACGTAGATGTAGTTGGGAACCTCGGTGGGTATGTGAACGAAGTCACTCATGTCGATGCGGCACACAATAGGTTTTAGCCGCCTCTGAATAAGTTGCTCGCTTCCCTGCCGCAAATCCCAACCGTAAAGCCCAGCCGCGTCGAAGTACGTGTTGCGGTACGCGGTAATGTAGGAGCCGAGCGCGGCACCCATGTCGGTCACATACGCCTGTCCGAACACGTCCAGGTATCCGTTGGAACTGGGTGTGCCGGTCAAGGTCCACCGTCGCGCAAAGGTGTCTAGCTTCTTCTTCAGGTCACTGAAACGCCGTGTATCTGTCCGTTTGTATTGAGAACTTTCATCGACGCACAATGTATCGGGTTTGGCCCTAGTGAAGAAGCCGGTCTCAAGCAGCCACGGGATGCCATCGGGGTTGACCACGTAGATGTCAGCGTTTTGTTTGACCAACTCATCCTTATCAGTGCCATGCAGGACGACCACCTTCAAGGCCGAGAAGTCGCTCCATTTCTGCTGTTCTTTGGGCCACACCAGGTAACAGGGCCGCAGTGGCGCGATGACCAGCATTTTTCTTGCCAGCTTCTCTTTTTTGAGAATCTTGAACGCCGCGTACACGCACGCTGTTTTTCCGAAGCCCGGATCGCCCCACAACGCTACACAAGCGTTTGCTAGCAGACGCTTCAAGGCTACAGCTTGCTGCCGCTGCGGAGTCCACTTTTGCGGCACCACTTCTGAGTCCGCCCATGCAGTCGTCGATGAGCCTCTTGCCGTCTGCCGTGCTGTCGATAACTTGGACATCGTAGCCTAGCGCGCGCAGGCGCTTGATCCTTTCTTCTTGCAGCGGTGTTGGAAATTCGCCAGGTCGTTTGAACTCAATCAGCAGTGGGCGCCCCCCAGGCAAGTAGAACTCGTAATCTGGATGCGAGGCGCCGCCCATCCCCCCGCTGTGCTTAACCGCGAGCAGTCCATAGGTTTTGCGCGCGTGCTCCACAACGGTCTTCTGCACACCTTTTTCAAGAGGTCTACGTTTAACCATGTTCACACGTCCCTCCCGCACAGTCCACATACAACATCCTCTCAGTGTGCAGCTCCAGCCCATCAAGGGAGCTTTTGAAAACTCCTCCGCGTAAAGTTTTGTACACCGGCGACATGCGCAGGCAAGTATCTGCGTACCGATAAAAAACCGCGCGCGTGCGCAAACATTTGATGGGGTAGTAGTACCCGCGCGGCACTCCGTGCGTTGTACAGAACATCTTTGTGAATGCAGCAAGCGGCAGAAGACAACGATCAAATTCAGGCATCCACTGGGAAAGAGTCACATAGTCAAGGCAAACTGCTTGAACAACACGCACGTCGGAGTTGCTGACCAGGTTTGAGTACACAAACTCATCAACATCCTGCGCGTGCTTACAATTCACAGCAGCAATCTGCGCAGCGTCACTAGGTTTCTGCACCGACAAGCGCCACTGCTGCTTCAAAGGATCATAGGCCACCACCTGTAGGCGCACATCGCGCCCCCACGTGGTGCTTGTACCAGGCTTAACCATGTTCACACGTCCCTCCCTTCGACACCCCAAAATTGCACCAAGAGCAGTGACCCCCTGGCGTAGCCATAAACCGCGTATCCGCGAGCATGGGCTCGACCTTCGCCTCCCACTGCTTCTGCATCGCCAGCCGCGCACTGTACTCGTACTGGTAGACCACAACCTGTTGTTGGTCCACATACCACAGCTCAACGCGCACAGTGCGCGCCTGCGGGTATTTGATGAAGGCGCCGATGGCGTAGAGGTCAGCCTGGTCCTTGTGGTCATCGGGGTAGATTTTCCCGCTCTTGTAGTCGATGATTCGTACAGTCTTCGACTCCGCATTCCAGGTGTGAGTATCCACCTTGATGCGGCACCAGACGAACCCCTTGGCGAAGAAGTCGCACAAAGTCCACTGCCGCGTCAGCCCCCATGCGAACTTGGCAAACTCCTTGCTCTGCTTCCACGGGTCACAGTCCCACTCGGCAATCACCTGAAGAGGTGAGCTGCGCAGAGCTTTGAACTCTTCCGCAAAGGGTCTTAGAACCACAGGTATTACCTGCATATCAGACGGCAGCCCCTTGCTGGTGCGTTTGGTTGCCCACTCAGCCGCCAGCTCGTGCATGGAGCTACCACCGGCCTGAGCGAAGGTGTCGGCCACCTTGATCTTGTCGATGCACTTGAACTTCGCCATCAGAGGGCAGCGTTTCCAGTCCTTGTACCGGCTAACGCTCCACTCAGAAATTCGCTTCACCAAAGGTACGACCATCACTTCACAACCTTTCTTTTCACAACACCGCGAGTTGAACATTCGCTGCACGGCTTTCCAAGAATGAGGCCACACCCTTCGCACTTGGGGCACACTGTGGTTCGGGCGCACTCTTCCGTGGCCATGAACTCGTTCTGATACACGGCGCGTTTTTCTGCCGCCGCCACAGCGATTGCATAGTTCCGCGATTCTTGCTCTGTCTGTTTCACACAACCTCCTTACGTACATTTACAAACGCTACACTGAGAATTTTACAGAGCTTGGCTGCTGCTTTTTCTGGATTACTCCAGCCAAGGCCACGTGCAGCGAGAACTCGCTCAACACGCAGATCACTGCCTGCTCTAACACCAAACTCCCTATCCAGAGCTGCATGGCACAGATTATATTGTAGCCCGTAGTCTGGATCACCAAAATCTATCCCCGCCGCAGCAAGAATTTCGCGCGGTAAATCAGGCATCAATGAACCTCCTTCAACTCACTCCACCGCGGACCAACAGCAGGCTCGGCCACCATGGGTGGGTCGATCTCGATTGATTCCATGCACTCCTTGAGAATGCCAAGTTCCTGTTTCACGCGACTCTTTGGAATGGACACGTCCAATTCATCGTGGACACTCAACAGGAATCGCGCTTCTCTTTTGGGATGCTCGTTGTAACGAATGATGGCCTCTTTAGTAACATCCGCCGCCGATCCCTGAATCAGATAGTTGGTCAACTTATACTCCATCGACATCACACGACCGTGCTCAGGGGAGTATCGTGCAGGCTCGCAGAAGTATTCCCGGCCGCCCCACGTAACGATGGGCCTGCCAGCACGACCCTCGGCCTTCACAGCCTTGTCCACGGACTCGTAGCCAGGGAGTGCCTTGAGCATGATGGCGATGAGACGCTCCGCAACTTTGGCCGGACAGTGCAATCCATCAGAGATCGCCGGCACACCGCCGCCGTACACCTTCTTGAACACCAGATGCCGCTTCAGGTCATTGCGCAGGTCTTTGAAGGAGCGTTTGGCAAAGAAGTCCAGGCGCTCCGCTTCTACAGCGTGTGCCATGAGTCCGTGAATATCGAGCTTGGGGTTCTTCGCGTAGCCGATGCTGCCCTCAGCAAAGTAATCCAACAGCCGCAACTCCTGTTGGCTGTAGTCGGCTTTGCCCCACACGCAGCCCTTGTCGGGCAGCATGTACTTGCGCATCAAGGGAAGGTCAGGCAGCGAAGCAACAGTTTTTTTCACCAGCGGCATGTCCAAACCATCACGCCCTGATAGGTCCGTGCTGATGTTCTGAAAATTCGGCGATGACGACATTCTAGCGGTGGACGCCCCACTCTTCCGGTCGGTGTTCCTGACCTGGCTCCAGTCAGTGTGAATGGTGCCACCCGTAACCTGCGCCTGCCGCAACCAGGGCAGCATGAAAGTCTTCAGGCAGGTTGTGACCTTGTTACGGTAGGTGAACATGGAGGAGACCTTGGGGTCTCGAATCATCTCCGGGGTGAGATTTTCCTTGCTCACACTCCGCTGCCCACCTGGATGGGACTTCGATGGCTTGGTGTAAACCCACGCACCAGGGTCCACCAGATTGCACTTCTCCAGTGCGTCGGCCACTTCTTCGTTGGAGTCAAAATTCAGGTTTTTGGTCTTCAGCCTCTTGCGCAGCCAGTTGTCGGCGGCCGCCAAAGCGCGCGTGTACATCTCCACGTCGTGCTCCAAGAGCGGTACGTCAACACACACCCCCTCCTGCTCGTTTTGCAGCAGAATGGGCATCAAACGTCGCTCGCGGTCGTAAGCCGAAAGCATCCCCCGCTCAGCGATGATGGGATAGAGATGGTTGAACAGTGCAATGGTGCGGTCAGTATCGCCGTTCTGGTAAGGACCGACAACAGAGCCAGGAGCAGCACAGGTCCACGCCGACCACCTATCACCTTTGGGCTTGTCCTTGAAGTTTGCTTTGAGCCAATCCTCCACCGCATCACGCTCTTCAGGCTCCCATCCCAGCAGCCGCTCTGCGGAGGGCTTCAAACCTAGTTCAGCGTGCGGCTCATTCAGGAACGTCAAGAACATGGTATCATGAATCCGGTCCCATGTTGGCATCTTCAGGCCCATGTGTTTGACAGCCAAGTCGAGATCGAACTTCATATTTTGCCCCAGGAGATCCCAACGCGAATCGTTGCACACGCTGAGAAGTGCGGCGCGCCCCTCTTCAAAAGTGCAGTTGTTTCCCGATGGCAGACCCCACATATAAGCGCGGGACTTCCGCTCACCGGGCCTGCGGATGCTCACGCTCACCGGCTTGGGCGGATAGTCGGGGCGTCGTTTGATCGGCAGACTTTCAAAATCAATGACAGCCACCTTAGGAATTTTCACCTGGACACCCCGGACAAGAACGGTGATGGGTAGCGGGGGTCTTGCGGAGCGGTGATAAAGCCACAGCGATCACAACTTGTAACCCCAAACTGAAGTTGTTCCAACTCACCACCACATACAGATTTATACAGCCACAGCACCCACCATTTACGCACAACACGAGAACATTTCATTTCACATCTCCTGACAGAGATTACTTGGTTGAGGTTAGCTCGCGCAGTTCGCGGCTCCGGCGCAGCCGGTTGTACCGCTTCTGGATGCGCACAAGCATGTTGGAAGGCCACCCTGACTCTTTGGCGCGCGTCAGCAAGTCGCAGGCAAACGCTTCCTTACACTCCCGAAGATCGTCATTCAACGCAGCCCACGTAGGCTGCGGAAGCAGAACCAAAAATTTCTTTTTAGCCATGGACACCTTTCAAAGTGCTGCACAAGACGGCTAGGGTCAACAACCCATAAATGTGGACTTCTACCACGCCGTCCTGTGCAACTTGTTACCGCCGGCCTTTCACAACAGCGGCGGGTTGACGTGTGAAGCGCGCCGGCCCCTTGGCCTTGGGCGCGCGTGAGGCGGCGCGGTCTTCCACCGACATGGGCTGGTAGGGGAAGCCGATGGCTTCTTCCACCAGCAGATGCTTCGACTCCAGGTCAGCGAAGGTCTGCTCGTCAACACCATCCAAATCCTCCACACGCTTCTTCAGCTTGATGTCGAAGCGGAAGCCCAGTTTTCCGGGCGGTGGGGGCACCAGCTTGATGGATGTGACCAGCGCAAAGGGCGGGCGGTGCAGGGTGTCGGCCATCTGCTTCACGTACTGGTCCCACGCCGCGAGGCTGGTTGGAGGCACCTTCAGATAGTGCACCGCGGCCTCGGTCACGCCGGTTTCCACCGCATCGGACGGAATGATACCGATGCGCCGGCCGTTCTTGCACGCCTTCCCACGGCCCTTCTCAGAACTGCCGTACTCGTTGTTGGGGCACTCCGCGCAGCATGTCGCCTCGGGGTTGGGGCTGCCCTTGCCGACCTGCGGTTCTTCGGACATCTCGTGGGGCTTCAGGTCGGCCTCGACGGTGCCCAGCGCGAAGCAGATGGGGGGTTGGGGATTGTCGGAGCTGAAGTCGCCCTCGTACAACGCATTCTCGAAAATGTGCGCCATAGCGATGCACTCCAGCTCGTTGTTGGGCACAGGCACCTTGTCAACGGTCAGGGTACCCCCTTGGGTGCCCACAAACTGCCCGGTGGGTGTGCCGGTGACGGCCTTGGCTTCGGTTGCGTAACGCCCAAATTTCTCATCCCACGGCACCAGGGCCGTGGACTTGGTTCTTGCGACTGCTTTTGGCATGTGGTTCTCCTGACTACTTCTTGGTTACACTGACCACGAGAGCGGTGAACTTGCCCACTCCGGGTACAGCCTTGTTAGCGGTCCAGCGTTCTTTCACAGCGCCATCGTTCAGGCGCCGCTGCATGAGCGAAAAGTCTTTGGTTTTGAGTACGTGCCGGTAGAACGCCGGCCAGTCGTTGACCTGCGGGATGATCTTCTTCTCGATCTCCGCGTGTGCAATTCGGCCCGTGATCCCCGATGCCTGGGACTTGGGCAGGTTTTGGATGATGAACTCGCGCAGAGCGGACTCCTGCTCGCCCATTGCGTCCACTTCTTTTTGCAGAGCGAGGCGCTCTGCACGCAGCGTGTAGAGCTTGTCCGCTGCCCCTGCTAGTGACGATGGCAGCTTGAACTTCGGTGTTGGCATTGCGATTCTCCTGACTCTTGAATTGTACATGAACGGTTGGGTTGGACGCAAGGGCTACAAGCCCACAAACACCTCCTGTAAAACACGGTCAAATTCCACGTCTGGATCGTCTTCAGTCTCCCGCCTGATCTCCGGCGAGCCGAGTTTCTTAAGCACCGCTGCCACCTGATCGCCCTGGTGGACAGTAAGCGCTTCTCTGCTTACCAGAATGCGACCGTGGGGCAGGTATACCCCACTCATGTGGACGCCCTGAAACGGCTCCTCCACGCTCACACGCAGCGTGTCCACGTAATCGTGGCCTGCGTCTTCGATTACAAGTGCTCTCATCTGTCCCTCCGATCTCTGAAGCCCAGGAACACGGGCAGCCGTGGCGCGTCGATGGTGCCCACCGCTTGATACTTGAGTTTGATGACCTTCCCCCTTAACCTTTTGCGGTTGGCCCACAGGTTCGCGCGATACAGCGCAGTAAGCCCCACGCCGGTGCCCACGTTGAATGGTCTGCCATCACCACTGTCGATGCCAGAGCGCAGAATACACACGGTGAACCCGCCCAGTGTGTCCTTGCCCACCATGCCCTCCTGCGCATGGCTGCGCTTGGACCGGCCCAACTCGTTCGTCTCCTTGGGATTCTCGTTTGACATTTGCTCGTAGGTGTCGAGAATCACCGCCTCGGCATCCACGAACCGCTTGACGGCAACCAGGCCGCCTTCGCGCACCGTTGAGCGACCCTCCTTGTACACACCGCGAGGATCACGTAGAATGACGCCCTCATACCCCTTGGCGACGCACTGGGCTTCGTATTCCTGAACCTCCTCCACAGAGCGCAGCACCACCTGGTCAACGGACACCACATCCAGGTGTGAGTAGCTGCGTACCGTGCGCTGTGCGTGCCGGGTGCGGGCCTCAAAAAACTGGTTGGGGGCCAAGGCAAAGTCGAAGACGCGAAACACTGCTTGCGCGATGTCGGCATCCCGCGACATGACCACGGATGTGGTTTTGTTAAAGACATCCACGGCCGTAGGCGGACCAGAGGTGATCTCTCCGTCCAGCCCATCCAGCTCAGGAAAGCCCCACTTATCTTGCAGGTCCAGGTTGGGGATGAGCTTCAGGCTGCGGCTGTAGAGCTTTCCACTCTGCACAGTGCAGCGAATCCCGTCCAGTTTGGTCGAACCCAGCACCGGGTAGTGAAGCCCGGCGATGGCAGCATCAAGCGCCGCGTTGAGGCCGGCCCCGGTGTCCTTGGGGTGTGCGGCAAGCATGGGGTGAAAAAGGCTTTGAATCACGGTTGCACCTCCGAGACCTTCATAGCTGGCAGGCCCAAGTCCTCAAACCACTCCCGCCCGCATTGGCCGCAGCCCCGCCCGGACTGGTCCGGTACGCCTTCGAGCGGTGTAGACGGATTACCGCACCCAGGACAGACATCGTGGGCGAAGTGCTCCACAACACGAAGCGCACAGCGGCAACCCAGGCCGCAATCCTCATCAGCAAGGGTCAGCTCTTCGCCGAGAATGGTATCGTACACATCAACGGTGAACGGCTTGTGACACACCGCCCGTTCAACCTTTGCACCATCTTCATCGGACACTTCGATGATTCGGCGATCATCGGGTTCAGGCTGATTACCAATCCAAAATTTCAACATTAAACCTCCTTAACTGGTTGAACTCCGTTTGCGACGATGAAGTCGATGATGTGTTTATACTCTACGATCTGCGCAGGTGTGTAATTTTCACGTGCGCAGACTTGCTCATACGTAGCAAGCCACACCCCAAACGTCTTAGTGCAACAGCCGATTTGAAGTGTGCCTGGGCCTGTGTTGATTGCTAGGTGTCGCGAACCCTGCACAGCCAAAGGGCTGTTCTGGAAGCACACGTAGTTGCCGATCTCCGCGCCGTTGCCAATCTTCGCGTAGTTGCCGATCTCCGCGTAGTTGCCGATCACCGCGCCGTAACCGATCTCCGCGCTGTAACCGATCTTCGCGCCGTAACCGATCTCCGCGCTGTAACCGATCTCCGCGCGGCTGCCGATCTCCGCGCCGTAACCGATCTCCACGCCGTTGCCGATCTCCGCGCCGTAACCGATCTCCACGCCGTAACCGATCACCGCGCCGTAACCGATCTCCGCGCCAAGACCGATCACCGCGCCGTTGCCAATCTTCGCGCCGTAACCGATCTTCGCGCGGCTGCCGATCTCCGCGCCGTTGCCAATCTTCGCGTAGTT
>Ga0224555_1004616_pt1 | contig 12450 bp, 9 predicted proteins | sample 714S23034metaG_FD_180687 | JGI IMG/M metagenome (GOLD analysis project Ga0224555, IMG submission 180687) | Peat soil microbial communities from Stordalen Mire, Sweden - 717 S2 30-34 | ecosystem: Environmental > Terrestrial > Soil > Wetlands > Peat | place: Sweden: Norrbotten County, Stordalen...
CATGGCCTCCCTGTGCGTATAGGTGCATTTCGACTGGAACTCCGGCCTGCTTTAGCCCGGCATAGTAAGAGAGGGCTTGCTCAACGCCGTCTACCTCGTCGTCTTCGTTCTGTAGGAGAAAGGTTGGCGGTGTCTGCTTCGAAAGATGGTTCTTCACATCCTGCTGGAGAGCGAAACTGTTCTCGTCAACGGCAAGATGACCAGGGTAGATCGCTATGGCGAAGTCCGGTCGGCAACTCACGTCGTCAGTTGCGTCCACGCGGGGGTAAACGCGCTTCTCGAAATGAACGCTCGTAGCTGCTACAAGGTGACCGCCCGCAGAGAAGCCGATAACGCCAATCTTCCGCGGATCGACGCGCCACTCAGCAGCATGAAGCCGGGTTAGGCTGATCGTCCTCTGTGCGTCGTCCAAAGCTTGCGGAGCCTGGGGATATGCACCTGACTTCGGCAGCTTCGCTGAACCTGGAACGCGATATTTCAAGAGCACGCAAGTGATGCCTCTTGTTGTAAGCCAGTCGCAGATTTCAGTACCTTCTAAATCCATAGCGAGGATCTGATACCCCCCTCCTGGAAAGACAACGACGGCAGCTCCGGTGTTCTCAGTCTTTGGAGGGTAGACGGTCATCGTTGGCACAGAAACGCGCTCATCTGAAATCCAGGGCTTACCTGCCACGAGATCATCCTCAACCTTCACGGAGTACTCCGCACCGTCGTAAACGACAGGATCGGGCGCGGCTCCGGGCCAGATCGGGATTTGCTGGTGCCCCGGCGACGGTTGCCATGGCGGAAGATGTTGTTGAGCGACAGCATTCGCGCTGAAAACAGCAGCCGTCAAAGCATGCACGGCCAGCGTGCGGAAGGAACGCGACATGACGACACCTCTGCAGCTCCGCACCGACAGGAAACGATCTGGGCTGCCTTCTCTTTTTGGAATTGTGTGCGCGACCAGAATGGGTGATCGCATTCAAAGAATAAGGGCGTACTGAGGGAAGCCTCATTAACGAAGCTGGTTCATGGCCTGTGAATTACACGAGATGCCGGGCGGCCGCGCCCAGTCTGATCGGCTGCGTTCCTCAATCCATAAGAAAGCTGAGGGCTGCGCGGGGTTCTGGGCAGGCGACCTTCTTCGTTGATTAGTCCTGATATGTCGGCATCGCGACTGGAATCTCATGACCTGCCATTGGGTGACGGCCCCCAAGGCTCCCTCACACTGCGGCGTTTATGTGGATTTATCGGACGGCACTACGCGAGATAATGAGGCATGTTGAACATTCGCTCAGCAAATATCAACGACGCCGATGACATCTGGTGCATTCTAGAGCCGGTTTTTCGGGCTGGCGAGACGTACACACTACCGCGAGACATCACACGTGATGAGGCGACTTCGTACTGGTTCGCGGCCGGCAATCGTGTTTTCGTCGCTGAGGAAGACGGGAACGTTCTCGGGACCTACTACCTTCGCACGAATCAACGTGGCGGCGGTTCACACGTCTGCAATTGCGGATACATGACGGCGGCTCATGCCACGGGCCGTGGTGTCGCCAGGACGATGTGCCTCCACTCCAAAGAACAGGCAAAAAACTCTGGCTTCCGAGCGATGCAATTCAACTTCGTCGTCAGCACGAACGAGCGAGCGGTGAAGCTGTGGCAGAGCCTCAGCTTTGAGATCGTTGGCCGACTCCCAGCGGCTTTTAAGCACCCGTCACAAGGCTTCGTAGATGCATTGGTGATGTTTGCCCCGCTATGACTGACTTCGAAGAAGTCGGTACTGCTATGTCGGCCAGTGTTCACCGATCCAGCTAAGAGCTGGGATGAAGCCTATTTCGATGGGGAGATCAAGGCTCAGCGTGGAATAGGAAACAAAGTTCCCGCAGTACGGAGTTCTCGGCAAGTTCAACTCCTTGCTCGAAGCTGGAACGGCGAACTTGCCGGAAAGCCGACTTCACAGGCAGTTGGTGAAGTGGCGTTATGCATCAACGAGCGAAGACTGACCGTCGGTGACACTGGCGCATCGTGGTAAGACTGCGATGAATTGATGGGATAAGGACCAAGGCTCCTACGACGAACCGGTGGTTTTCGGTTGCGGGCCATACCGGCGCGTCGAGGCGCATGAACTGGACGATCAGGTGCATATTGATTCGATGGCGACTTACGTGCTGGCGCAGGATCGCATTCGAGGCATGACTAACTAGATTTCAGGGTGTGACAGCTGGGGCGTGCAACTATCGTCTCGTGCTCTAGGTCCTGATTTAATTTAATACTCGCGAGTTCCGTGACCACATGGGCGTTTGAACAACTGCTCCTGTTGCTGGACGACAAAGTTCCGATAGCCTTCGTTTTGCATATCCCAGGACGACCTTGCTGAAGAATGGTAGAGACAGGTCATTCTTCGATTTGCTGGTTCTCCTGATCCTCTCCGCCAGCGCGCTCGCCGTCCTGCTGGCTTCCTTGGGGTTCGGGATCTACGAGCGCCAGAACTATCTCGCGAGTTCGGTTCGCGAGCTCACCGCGCTGGCCGATACACTCGGCGCAAATACCGCTGCCTCGCTCGCGTTCAACGATCAGGCGACAGAGAGATGCTGGGCGCGCTCGCGACCGAGCCTAACGTCCTCGACGCTCGACTGCGAGCCGCCCTGCCCCTACCTCGTAGCGCGATGCGCATTGCAGTTTGGCGGCTGCGTCATCGGCCGACAAGGGCATGCTGAAGTAATATCCTTGAATCTCATCGCATCGGTGTTCCTTTAGGAATGCCATCTGCGCTTCATTTTCCACGCCTTCTGCAATCACCTTGAGACGCAGACTCCCTGCCATGCTGACGATGGCGGTCGCGATGGCTGCGTCATCACAACTTACGGCAATATCCCGGACAAATGAGCGGTCGATCTTCAGCTTGTCGACCGGAAACTGTCTCAAGTAGCTGAGACTGGAATAGCCTGTCCCAAAGTCGTCAATTGCCAGCTTCAATCCCATCTCCCTCAATTCATGGAGAACTGGGAGGGTCACGTCAGCATTGGAGAGCAAAAGGCTCACAGTGAGTTCTAGCTCGAGGTATTGTGGCGACAGTCCCGTGTCTTCAAGCACTTTGCGGATGAGCGTACAGAAGCCCTCCTGGCGAAACTGGATTGCGGACACATTCACCGCTACCGGCACTGCGGGAAGACCCTCGTCTTGCCATTTGCGGGCCTGTGCGCAAGCCGTTCTAAGGACCCATTCGCCGATCGGCAGAATTAGGCCGTTGTTCTCTGCGATCGATATGAATCTGTCCGGCGGCACTAGCCCCATCTCCGGGTGCTGCCAGCGAATCAGCGCTTCAAACCCGGTGATCCTTCCACTCTCAATCTCCATCTGCGGTTGATACAACAGGAAGAACTCTTCTTTTTCGAGCGCCAGTCGTAGATTCTTGCCTATGGTCAACCGCTCCACGGCCTGAGCGTTCATCTCATCGGTAAAGAACCGTATGCTGCGGCGCCCATCCTGTTTGGCGGAATACATGGCCGCATCGGCATTCTTGATCAAGGTTTCGCCGTCTGCGCCGTGTTCGGGGAACATGCTGACGCCAATGCTACAACCCACGCTGAGGGAATGACCCTGGATGATGAATCTCGCGCTCATCTCTTCCATAATCCGTTCCGCTACAATCGCTACATCGGCTACCTCCTTCACGCTGTTCAGCATGATCAGGAATTCGTCGCCGCCCACCCTGGCTACTGTGTTGTATTCCCGCGTGCAGTTCTTGAGCCGTTTCGCAATCTCCTTCAGCACCATATCTCCGAACGCGTGTCCGAGCGAGTCATTGATGATTTTGAACCGGTCGAGATCGAGAAACAGCAGCGCAACTTTCTCATTTCTCCGGCGAGCGACAGCCAAAGCATTGTCTAAACGATCCTGCAGAAGAGCCCGATTGGGCAATTCCGTAAGCGCGTCGTGATAAGCCAGGAATTGAATCCGCTCTTCGGCGGCCTTGCTGTCTGTGATATCGCGGTGGTACCAGATTCTGCCCCGATACTGGCCTTTTGAGTCGACGAGAGGCGCAGTGTACCGGTAGAAGATCGTCCCATTCTTCAGTCTGAGTTCATCGCTGCTCTTTTCATCCCGATGGCTGTTGCAATACTGGATCCTCTCGACGAAGGCGTCGGGGTCCTCGACCTTTTCCCTCACGTACTCGCGCAGGATAAGATCGTCCCGCGCGCTCAGCAGTTCATCCGGTATTCCGAAGTTGAGCCCAAACTGCTTGTTTACCAGGACGATGTGATCGGACTCATCGACGGCCAGGATGCCGTCAATTGTCGTCTCGGATTGCGCCTCCAGCAGTGCAGTTTTAAACAGCAGCGCTTCCTCCCCCCGCCTGCGCTTCGTAATGTCACGCACGTTGGCCAGCAGCATCCGCCGCCCGCTGAGCGTCAATGCCGTCAGACACACCTCAGCCGGAAAAGTGTCGCCGTTTTTTCGCTGGTGCAACCATTCGAAACGTTGCTTGCCGTTGAGAAACGCTGCGGCTATCTTCTGTTCGACCGCCGTTCTGGTGGGCGTGCCGTCGGGTTGGTTCGGAGGTGAGACATCGGCCAGTTGCCGCATGGGAGCCTCAGCGGAGTATCCGAACATCCGCAACGCAGCCGAATTACAATCCAGAATGCCCTTCTCGTCCAACAGAAAGGTTGCATCAGCCGAGTCCTCGAATAACACGCGATACTCGCTGCCGAGCAGCATCTCCTCCGCCCGCTTCTGCTCGGTGATGTCCTCAACCGTGCCTTCGTGAAGCACGATGTTGCCAGAGGCATCGTGAATGGCGCGCAGATTTAGCCTTACCCACTTCCTGGTACGATCTTTTCCATAGATTTCTAATTCAGCGCCACGTACCGTGCCACGTTTGGCCAGGCCCTCGGAAAACGCAATCATCAGGCTGGGGTCGACAAATAGCTGAGGTGGCAGGTTGGAGAATACGGCAATCATCTCTTCTGGAGAGTCGTAGCCGTGCATCTTGGCCAACGCGTGATTGACGCTGGTAAACCGGCCGTCAGGCATGCACTGAAAAATTCCGATTACGGAATCCTCAAATATGGCACGGTACTTCTCCTCAGCTTGCCGGACCGCCTCCTCTGCCCGTTTCCGCTCGGTAACGTCGTATGCGGATACCAGCATTGACTCGATTCCATGGAAGTTCAGGCGATGGGACACAATCTCGACATCGAGGATCGCACCGTTCTTCGTGCGATGCCTCCAAAGCCCACGATCCTGAAGTCCGCTAGCGCAAGTCGCCACGTCCTGCAATAGATCGGGGATGTCTTGCTCGGGGCGTATGTCCGTTATGGTCTTCGCCAGAAACTCCTGCTGTGTAAAACCGTATTGCCGGATTGCCGCCTGATTGACTGCCAGAAAGCGAAGGGTATTGCGGTCGAAAACCCAGATCGGGACAGGATTGCCTTCAAACAATAATCGATACTGTTCTTCCGACTCGCGCAAAGCGACTTCCGACCGCTTCTTCTCAGTAATATTCCGCACGATGGTCAATGCTCCTATACATTTCCAGCCGAGTCAGTGGTGGGAGAAATGGTGAGCTGGATACCTTCCCAGAATTTCCGCAGTGCTATATCCGCAGCGCTATATCAATAAGATCTGCTCTGCGCCGGCATTCCAAGTTTGGATCACTCTTTCCATGGTGACAGAGAAGATTGCGTCGCCCGAGCAACGAACGATGTCTGGTATTGCGAAGATAATACGCATTCTATGGCATAGATTGTATCTCATTCATCACTTATCTTGCTCCTACGGGGCTGCGAATGCGGTTCTGGCTATAAGGTGAAGTAAAGGAGAGTGCGAGCTTTTTGCAGGAGTTCGGCAACTGCGGCGCTCCGAAGTCCTAAGCGGCAACGCTGGCATAGACAATGTGTTCCAGGGATTGCATTTCCATGACTACCTTGTGATTACACGTAACTCAACAGCCGTCTAACCTGCCCAAACACCCTATCGGCAGATCGGTTAGTTTTCTTCAGCAACGTTAGTGGCTGTGCCATTCACGCCCAGTCGCTGAGAGGCGTAAGGCATTGAGCGAGAGCGAAGCTGGTGAAATACGGCGATTGCGGCAAGTTCGCCCTCGGAGGGCGGCCAACAGCTCGAAGTTGCCGATAAGCCGACTTGGCACTACGCAGTCCTCCGATAGATTTGCATGGCAGCGGCGTCTGCCAACAGGGGCACCATCACCGCAGAATTGCGGAGCCGTCGATCTAGTGTTTATCGAGCATGCCTGTTCGGTTGGGAGTGTTTTGCATCCTACTTCAGAGAGGAAATCCCATATGATCCATGAAGAGAAGGTCACGCGGTCCGTAAAATTGAACCAGGAAGATGTTTCCGAAGAGATCGTGAACGATTCCCTGGGAGAGGTCACCCATGCCGATTCGACTGGCCTTGATTCAAAGGACGAGCATCACAAGGATTCAAAGGACGAGCATCACAAGCGGGAGCACCCAGCTTAAGCATCCGCTATTGCCGGCCGGTGAACTTGCTCAAAACGAGACTTTCCGGGAGCTTCGGTTATGGACTGGGGACTGAAGCCTTACGCACTTCGATCTGTCCATCGCGTGCGCGAACTTCAAGGCATGGCTGTGGGTGCACGGCTGGCCCGTCAAGTACGCAGCCATCTTCCAAGTCAAACCGGGAAGAGTGGTACGGACACACAATGGCGTTTTCAACTAGCCTACCCTCCGAAAGTGACGCCCCGAAGTGAGAACATGTGTCGGCCATAGCAAAGAGACGGCCTCCGCGACGGACGAGAAGGACAGGTACGTCTTGATATATCGTTCTGGTTGGCGTGTCGTCGGCTAACTGTGATTCCGGCAAAACGGCAACAAAATCGTCCGGGAAGACCTGACCATCTGTGCGGTCAATGCCTACTCTGTGTTCATATACCATCTTGCCGCCGAGATGTGCCGCATAAGCAATAACTGCGTAACCGAATGCGCTGACGATGCAGCCGCTTCTACGGGATTTCTTCCTTCGTAACAGCAAAGACGTTGCAAATAACGCAGTACCGCTAAGGTTCAGTAGTCCATGAATCAATCCGAGACGGCGGGCTGGCGGATCAACATCGGACCAATCCGTCATGCCGGTTACGGCGGCGCCTGCTGCTCCCACCAATCCGATGCCGATTGAAGCATCAGCGGCTAAGGCGAACTCCCGGCGGTCAACCACCAAATCCAAGAGGTCGAAGACCATCGCGACGGTCCATGCCCCGACGGGCAGGTCTGTGAGCACGACGTGCAACGGCTCGCCCAGCCAGGTACCGTTCAAGAAATTCCTGAGCTTTTGTGCCTGGGGCGATCCATTGGCGTAAAGAGCTTTATCGAGTAACCTCTGTAGTCTTTCATCCACTGGAGGTTGCGGTGTCCCATTCGGCGACGCGCGATTAGGGTAAGCTGCCATCACATCATCTCCGTCAGCGCCGCCTCGATTTTCCATGTTCTATTTGATGCTTTCCACGACAGCGTGATTGTGAAGTTATTGGCGAACGCAATAATAGGGGTGCGGATTGAGAAGTGCACCAATTGCGAGCATTCCAGCCCTCAGACGTTCTGAGCAATCTGGCGCGTCGAAGTCACGTGCTCACATAGCCCCCTGAAAACAGGGCGGTCTCAACCGGTCGATGCAACACTGGCTTGAAGTTTACTCGCAGGAGTTTCAAAGCCCAAGGTTTTTCGCGGGCGTTGATTGAGTTGCAGCGCTACCTTGTTGAGATCGGCTTGGGAGTAGCCGGACAAGTCGGTTTTCTTGGGGAAGTACTGTCGCAGCAGCCCGTTGGTATTTTCGTTGGTGCCGCGCTGCCAAGGGCTCTGCGGATCGCAGAAGTAGACGTTCACCTTCGTGGCCACCGTGAAGCTCTTGTGTCTGGCCATCTCCAGGCCTCGGTCCCAGGTCAACGAGCGGCGCAGGGACGTGGGCAGCTTACGAACCTGCCGAGTCAGCGCGTCGACGACGGTTGCAGTGTCCTTGCTGGGCACTTTGACCAGGATGGTAAAACGCGAATGCCGTTCCACCAGGGTTGCGATGTGACTGTTGCTGGTGCCGGCGAGCAGATCGCCTTCCCAATGGCCGGGGATGGCGCGGTCTTCAATCTCCGCGGGCCTCTCGCGGATGGAGATGGCATCGACGATCTGACCGTGGGACTTTCCGCCAGCCCGAGCGTGCACTGAGCGACGGATAAGCCGCTTGGACCGCAGGTGCTGCATCAGCTCTTTTTTCAACACTCCTCGAGCCTGAATAAATAAGCTGCGGTAGATGGTCTCGTGGGACACGCGCATGCTCTCGTTGCTGGGATACCGTCTCTTCAGCCACCCGGAAATCTGTTGCGGCGACCAGTTCAGGATCAGTTTACTGGCCACGATCATCCGCAGCTTCCTGTGCCTGGCAAGCAGGCAGGCCTTGGGTCGCAGAGCCGACTTCCAGGCCTGATGATCGGCTTCACTGGCTCGATACACTGGCCGCCCGCCGTGACGTGCGACCTCCCGGCTCACCGTCGACGCTGCCCGCTGCAACCCTCTGGCTATCTCTCGAATCGACGAACCGGAAGCAATGCCTCTTGAGATATCTTCCCGCTCAGCCAGCGTGAGCGTTCGCACCGAGCGCCGACGAACGGCCGGAACGATGCCGCCGCGCTGCGATAACAGGAACTGAATGGAGCCATGATCCTTGCCAATAGCACGACCAATCTCATGCAACGACTCTCCAGCCTTCCAACGGCTCCAGATGTCGGTCCGCTGCTCCGCAGAAAGCCCATACCGTCTCCCTTGTCTCATCAACACCACCTCGAAAAGAAATCATTTCTATCAGATGGTGTTGCATCGACCAGTTGAGACCGCCGGTGATTGCGTCAAGTTCGCCCTCGTAGGGGCGGCCAACAGCTCGAAGTTGCCGATAAGCCGACTTTGCAGGCAGGTCGGGATTACTTCCGAATTGCTTGTCACTCGCCCGGCGCCCGTTGGTAAGATTGGGCCGGTCATTCACATCGCCGTCGCGGTTGTCAAGCAAACCGCAGGCTCACCCCCCAGAGCGGCAACAATGTAAGGGGTCGTAAAATATCGATTATGCCAGCTTATAGATCTCGAACATCGACCCACGGTCGTAATATGGCCGGGGCGCGTAGTCTTTGGCGTGCCACCGGGATGCAAGACGGTGATTTTGGCAAGCCCATCATCGCAGTTGTCAACTCTTTTACACAGTTTGTTCCAGGTCATGTTCACTTGAAGGACCTGGGGCAGCTCGTCGCCAGAGAGATCGAAAAGGCAGGCGGAGTTGCAAAGGAATTCAACACAATTGCCATCGACGACGGCATTGCGATGGGGCACGACGGCATGCTCTACAGCCTTCCCTCGCGTGAGCTGATTGCCGATTCGGTCGAGTATATGGCGAATGCCCACTGCGCGGACGCCCTTGTCTGCATCTCGAACTGCGACAAGATTACTCCCGGTATGTTGATGGCCTCCTTGCGTCTCAATATTCCGGTCGTCTTTGTCTCTGGCGGGCCGATGGAAGCGGGCAAGATTCAGCATGGGAACACTGTGAAAGCGCTGGATCTGATCGATGCCATGATTCTGGCGGCCGATCCCAATGCGAGCGATGCCGAGGTGGATGAGTATGAGCGCTCAGCCTGTCCGACCTGCGGCTCCTGTTCCGGTATGTTTACTGCCAATTCGATGAACTGCCTGGTCGAGGCGTTGGGACTTGGTCTTCCTGGCAACGGTACCCTTGTGGCCACCCACTCCGACCGGAAAGAGCTATTCCTTCAGGCGGGCAGAACCATCGTCGATCTGGCGAAGCGTTACTACGAGAAGGATGATGCGTCGGTTCTTCCCCGCAGCATTGCGACTTTCAAGGCCTTCGAAAACGCGATGACGTTGGATATAGCCATGGGCGGGTCCACCAATACAGTTCTGCATCTGCTGGCTGCGGCGCAAGAGGGCGAGGTGCCTTTCACTATGGCGGATATTGACCGCCTCTCGCGTCGTGTGCCGAATCTTTGCAAGGTAGCTCCGTCAGCACCTGCGGTGCATCTTGAAGATGTGCATCGTGCCGGTGGGATTTTTGGAATTTTGGCCGAGCTGGATCGCGCCGGGCTGCTCCATCGCTCAACGCACACAGTGCATTCGCCAACACTGGGCGAGGCCATTGACAGGCTGGACGTGAAACGGCCTGTGGCGAAGGCTGTCGAGGAGTGTTATCGCGCAGCTCCCGGCGGAGTGCGCACCACAGAGGCGTTCAGTCAAAGCTCGCGATATCCGGAGCTGGACCTGAATCGCGAGAGCGGCGTGATTCGCGACAGAGCGCACGCCTTCAGCACTGACGGTGGCTTGGCGGTTCTCTTCGGCAATATCGCCCACGATGGCTGCATCGTGAAGACATCGGGCGTTGATCCTGCTCATCTTGTCTTTACGGGACCAGCGCGCATCTTCGAGAGCCAGGACTCAGCGGTCGAGGCCATTCTGGGAGACAAGATAGTTCATGGAGATGTCGTGCTGATTCGCTACGAAGGGCCAAAGGGCGGTCCAGGAATGCAGGAGATGCTATATCCGACGAGCTATCTCAAGTCCAAAGGATTGGGCAAGACCTGCGCGCTGATCACAGATGGGCGTTTCTCAGGCGGCAGCTCGGGGCTTTGCATCGGGCACATCTCTCCCGAGGCTGCTGAAGGCGGCTCGCTGGCGCTGGTAGAAGAAGGCGACATCATCGAGATCGATATCCCCAAGCGCGTGCTCCGCGTGGCTCTATCCGGCACGGAGATTGCCAACCGCCGCAAGGCCATGGAGGCCAAAGGTGCAGCCGCATGGAAGCCTCTTGCTCGTGACCGGAAGGTCTCGAAGGCTCTGCTGGCGTATGCGGCATCTACCACGAGTGCAGCTCGTGGCGCCGTGCGAGACGTAACTCAGATCACGAAGTAGTGGACGACAATTCAATAGAGCATTGCTTCGTTGGGGATCAAGCGAGGATTTTCGCTAATTCCTGCTAGGCTTCAAATCGTTTAATTCAAATCGTTTAAACGGCCAACTCCCGGGTGGTCGGTGATCCGGAAGCTATCTGGCTCCGGTCTACACCAACCGCTTCAGTCTTAGTGCACGAAAACGGTGCTTTCAGCAAAGACAACGGCGCTGGGCAGATGATGGAGCGGCGGTGAGGGAGACCGCTGCCATGCGACAGAAGAGTAAACACAAGAGCAGATTACCCAAGAGCGTGTTGGGTCTGCCAGACCTCGACCATTCCAAGTCCTCTGTTCTTCAGAGCCTGGGATCGGCCGCCTCACAGCGGACCTATGGCCAAAGCCGCCGGGCTGATCTCGGTGAGCGCTAAGGTTGTCGTCAGCCGAGAACTACTTCGGGGCGCAGTCATTCAGGAGCACCCATTCTCACCCTCCCGTACGGCTAACGAATGAGTTCGTTATAGGAACTGCCTTGGTGTCGAAATCAAAATCGAGGTAGAGTTGTAGCGAAGTAGGAAGGGTGATGGAGTTCACCCGAACCGCTGTGGCCACAGGCTGCGGATGATGACTCCTGACAGGGATTGCCTGTTTCAGGAGCCGTCTGCTTGGCGCATGCGATCCCATTGCAGGAGCTTTATGAGCTTAGCCTTTGGAGGGACGTATGAAGATGGTCATCAGCGCGGATAGTCACGCGAACATCGTCGGCGGCCGTACGCACGCGCCATTCATTCATGCATTGGAAAGATCAGGCTCGCCTTCCGAGGAGACGCTGTGAGCGACCCTGCCGACAAGGCGCAGCAGCCTCCTGAAATGCAGTTCAGCCAGGGCACATTCAATGATGCGCAACGGCTGCATCTCCGCGTAAGTTGCGAGTACATGGACAAGATGCTCCAGCGGATTGAGGGCGTCCTGCATACCGAGGAGAGTGCGAGTCCGTTTTCCCATTACCAGATGGACCTGAGCCCTGCCCAGGGACGCGTGCTCGAAGATTACATTCGCAGGTTGCGCTCGCAGCTTCTCAGGACACTCGCTTGGCAAGGCATTCAACCCCCACCGCCTGAGATTCCCGCGACACGATCGATCGCGACGGACTTGCACTTCATCGCCATCGCCGTCTCCGAGCTTCGTCCAAATGCAATGCGCGGCTGTGGTGCGATGTCGGAGGCGACTGCCGCGGAACTCACGGGAGTTCTCAGCGAGTTGTCCTCGATCGTTGGCCAGATGATGAACTACGTGAAGAATGAGCTCGGAGATAGCCTCCAGCAGCGCATCCAGAAGATCGCCACCGGGGATAACGCGTCGCTCCTCTTGCAGCGCATCGAACACGTTGTCACGGCGCAGCCTGTGATAGAGTCAGTGAGTTGCCTAGCGACCGAGCGGAGAGATGGCCGAGTGGCTGAAGGCGCACGCTTGGAAAGCGTGTATACCGCAAGGTATCCAGGGTTCGAATCCCTGTCTCTCCGCCATAACTTTTGCATATTACTGATAAT
>Ga0224555_1004619_pt1 | contig 12416 bp, 7 predicted proteins | sample 714S23034metaG_FD_180687 | JGI IMG/M metagenome (GOLD analysis project Ga0224555, IMG submission 180687) | Peat soil microbial communities from Stordalen Mire, Sweden - 717 S2 30-34 | ecosystem: Environmental > Terrestrial > Soil > Wetlands > Peat | place: Sweden: Norrbotten County, Stordalen...
TGTGCCGGTGATCGGCGTGGGACTGCTCTACCAGCAGGGCTATTTTCGCCAGGTAATCGACAAAAACGGGGAGCAACAGGCCCTCTACCCGTTCAACGATCCCGGACAGTTGCCAATCACGCCGTTGCGCCAGCCAAACGGGGAGTGGTTGCGGTTGGAGATCGCGCTGCCTGGATACTCCGTCTGGTTGCGCGCCTGGCAGGTGCAGGTTGGCCGCGTGAAGCTTTACCTGCTGGACAGCAATGACGCGGCGAACTTCCCCGCTCATCGCGGGATTACCAGCGAACTCTATGGGGGCGGGCCGGAATTGCGCCTCAAGCAGGAAATGCTCCTTGGGCTCGGCGGATGGCGACTGCTCCGCGCGCTCGGGCTCCAACCGGAGATCTGTCACCTCAATGAAGGCCATGCGGCCTTCGCGGTCCTGGAACGTGCCCATAACTTCATGGAGGAGACAGGGCATCCGTTCGAAGTCGCACTGGCGGTAACACGAGCGGGTAATCTCTTTACCACCCACACGGCGGTAGCCGCCGGTTTCGACCGTTTTGCCCCTGCCCTCATCGAACAATACCTTGGAAGGTATGCCGAAACAAAGCTCGGCATTGCACTTCAAGACTTGCTGGCTCTGGGCCGCCAGAATCCGGCGGATACGTCGGAGCCTTTCAACATGGCGTATCTGGCCCTTCATGGTTGCGGGGCGGCGAATGGCGTGAGCCGCTTGCACGGGAAGGTCAGCCGGCGCCTCTTTCTGCCTCTGTTCCCGCGCTGGCCGGAGGACGAAGTCCCGATCGGACACGTGACCAACGGAGTCCACATGCCCACCTGGGATTCGGCCGATGCCGACGATCTTTGGACGGAAAGCTGTGGAAAGGGCCGCTGGCTGGGGACCACGAAGTCCCTCGAACAGGACATTCGGCGGATCTCCGATGCCAGGCTCTGGCAATTTCGGACCGCCGCCAGCAAGTCTCTTGTAGAATATGCTCGCGAACGAGTGTCCCTGGAGATGGCTGCGGCGGGCGTGCCTCCCGAGGAGGTTGAAGCCGCGAAGCACCTCTTCGATCCCCAAACCCTAACGCTGGGCTTCGCACGCCGTTTCGCGACCTACAAGCGGCCGAACTTGTTGCTGCACGATCCACAGCGGCTGCTTCGCTTGTTGACAAATACGCAGCGACCGGTGCAGCTCATCATCGCCGGCAAGGCGCATCCCGCGGACCAAGCTGGGCAGGCATTGATTCGGGAATGGGTGCATTTCATCCGGCGGCCCGAAGCGCAAACCCATGCGATCTTCCTCGGTGATTACGACATGCTCTTGACCGAGCACCTGGTGCAAGGTGTGGACGTTTGGATCAACACGCCCCGGCGGCCCTGGGAAGCTTGCGGGACGAGCGGCATGAAAGTGCTGGTCAATGGGGGCCTCAATCTGTCGGAACTGGACGGTTGGTGGGCAGGGGCCTTCACGCCTGAAGTCGGGTGGGCGTTGGGGGACGGCCAGGAACATGGCGATGATCCGGCTTGGGACGCTGCCGAAGCCGAGGCGCTCTACGACCTGCTCGAACGCGATGTAGTCCCCGAGTTTTATGCCCGCGACGGGCAGGGTATCCCCACGGCTTGGGTGGCGCGGATGCGGAACAGCATGGCGGACTTGACACCACGCTTTTCCGCGGACCGCGCCGTGCGCGAATACACGGAGCAACACTACCTGCCCGGTGCGGCCGCCTATCGTGAACGTGCAGCCGGCAAGGGCTCCGTGGGCCGGAAGCTGGTCGATTGGCAGCACGCCCTTGAAAAGGAGTGGCCCGCGATACGCTTCGGTGAAACGAAGGTCGAGACCGACGGGGAACAGCAGGTGTTTGAGGTTCAGGCCTATCTCAATGAGCTCGACCCGAATGCGGCGAGAGTAGAGCTTTATGCCGACGGTGTCAACGGCGGCGATCCAGTGCGGCAGGAGATGGAGCGCGTTCGCCAATTGGCAGCCGTGTCCGGAGGCTACGCTTATCGCGCACGGGTGCCCGCGACCCGTCCGGCTACTGACTACACGGTGCGCCTGATACCCCACTGTACCGGCCTTGCCGTTCCCCTGGAAACAGCTCGAATCCTATGGCAGCGATGACGAAGACGCCCCAACGCGGTTTGCGCGATTACATCTCGGAGATCTCCGAGCGCGCTAACGTTCGACCGGGATCTCCTCTGCCTTTGGGAACCCGGGAAGAAGGCGGAGGCGTCAATTTCGCCGTTTTCAGCCGTTACGCCACTCGCGTCCGGCTGGAGTTGTTCGACCACGCGGGAGACGTAGCGCCCGCCCGCGTAGTCGACCTGGATTCGGCGCGCAACCGCACTGGCGACGTATGGCACATTTGGGTAAAGGGGATCGGTACGGGTCAACTTTACGCCTACCGCGTGGATGGCCCTTACGAACCCAGCGAAGGACATCGGTTCAATTTCAACCGGCTTCTCCTCGACCCCTTCGCTACCGCGATTTCGCGACTTCCCGCCTGGGATTTTGCATCGGCGCGTGGGTACGATCCATCGGCGCCGGAACGAGACTTGGCTCTCTCAAAGCTGGACAACTCCAGGTCCATGCCGAAATGCGTTTTCGTCAACGAGCCCTTCGAGTGGGATGGTGACCAGCCACTCCGGCATCCGTGGTCGAAGACCGTCATTTACGAAACGCATGTTCGCGGCTTTACCATTCACCCCAAGTCGGGCGTGGACCATCCGGGAACCTACCGAGGCTTGACCGAGAGGATTCCCTATCTCAAGAGCCTGGGAGTAACCGCTGTGGAACTGATGCCCGTACAGGAGTTCAATGAACACTCTGTCACGCGCAGCAATCCAAAAACCCATCAACCGCTGCAGAATTACTGGGGATACGATCCCGTAGCGTTCTTTGCCCCCAAAGCCTCCTACAGCAATTCGGCAGGTTTGGGCCAGCAAAAGCTGGAGTTCAAGGAAATGGTCCGGGCCTTTCACAGCGCCGGCATCGAAGTGATTCTGGACATGGTGTTCAATCATACGGCGGAGGGAGACGAACTGGGGCCGACGCTCTGTTTCCGTGGTATCGATAACGCGATCTTCTACACGTTGGCGGGCGACAAACGCTACTACAAGGACTACACCGGGACTGGCAACACGATCAACGCCAACCATCCAGTGGTGCGAGACCACATCCTGTCCGCGCTCCGTTATTGGATGGTCGAAATGCATGTCGATGGATTCCGGTTTGACCTGGCTTCGGTTCTCGGCCGGGACGGCGCCGGCAATCTGCTAGCCAATGCCCCGCTTCTCGAAAGGATCGCCGAGGACCCGATCTTGAGAGACGTGAAACTCATCGCCGAGGCGTGGGATGCCGCCGGCGCATATGAGGTGGGAAGCTTCTCGGAGCGGCGTTGGGCCGAGTGGAACGGCCGGTATCGGGATGACGTCCGGCGTTTCTGGCGCGGCGATGAGGGGATGCTCGGTTTGTTTGCCAGCCGCATCTGCGGCAGTTCCGACATCTACGCCAAGTCGGGCAAAGGCCCGGAGGGCAGCATCAACTTCGTCACGTGCCACGACGGCTTCACGCTGAGCGACCTGGTGAGCTATCGCTACAAGCACAATGAAGCAAACGGAGAAAACAACCACGACGGGACCGACGCCAACTTCAGCGAGAACTACGGCGTTGAAGGCGAGACAAAAGATGGCGGGATCGAGACATTGCGGAAACGCCAGATCAAGAACTTCTTTCTGACCCTGCTGATCTCGCGCGGCGTGCCGATGCTGCTCGGCGGGGACGAATTTCGCCGTACTCAGGGCGGCAACAACAATGCTTACTGCCAGGACAATGAAACCAGTTGGGTTGACTGGACTGATCTTGAACAGCATCAGGAGATTCTCCGCTTCACCCGTGGCATGATTGCCTTTCGTCGAGCACACCCGATTCTGAGTAAGGAGCAATTCTACGCGGACGCCGAGATCCGTTGGATTGGCCTCCAAGGAGGACTGCCCAACTGGGCCGACCCAAAAGAGAAGCAGTGTGCTTGTCTGATCCAAGAAGACGAGTTGCATGCACTTTGCCTGATGTTTAATGCCGGAGCCAATGCGGCCGATTTTGGCTTGCCGCCCGTACTGCCTGGGGCGCGTTGGCATCTGGCCGTTGATACCTCTCGCGAGGCGCCGCAAGATCTGTTTGCCGCGGGCGAAGAACCGCTCTGGCAAGATCCGCGAACTTACCACCTGAGCTCCCGATCGAGCGCCATACTCCTGGCTCAAGAAACGGGGGCTAAGTGAAAAGCGCGGTCCCGATCACCACTTTGTTTCTGGATATCGGCGGTGTCCTGCTCAACAACGGGTGGGATCATATTGCCCGCAGACGGGTGGCAAAACACTTCAAGCTGGAGTGGGCCAAGATGGAAGAGCGGCATGCCCTGACCTTCGAAACACACGAGGAAGGAAAGCTCACGTTCGAGGAATATTTGGGTCGGGTGGTCTTCTACCAAAAACGACCGTTCACCCGGGCTCAGTTTCGACGTTGCATGTGCGCGCAATCGAAGCCTTACCCCGAGACGATTGCATTAATCACCCAGCTCAAGGACCGGCACGGGCTGAAGATCGCCGTTGTCAGCAACGAAGCGCGCGAAGTGAACGATTATCGGATTCACAAGTTTAAGCTGGAAGGGTTCGTGGATTTCTTTATCTCCTCCTGCTTCGTTCACATTCGCAAGCCCGACGCGGACATCTTTCGGCTTGCGTTGGATATCGCCCAGACGGCGGCCCGCCAGGTAGTCTATATCGAAAACACCCCGATGTTCGTCCAGGTCGCGGAAGGTTTGGGAATTCGAAGCATTCTTCACACAGATTACAGGTCCACCTGCGCGAAAGTGGCTTCATTTGGATTGCCGAACGAGGGAGCGCCATATGGAACCCGCTAACCCATGCATCCTGACGATCAATGGCGGCTCATCGAGCATCAAATTTGCGGTGTACCCGGCCAGCGAACCTCTGAAGAGAAGGCTCTATGGAACGGTGGACCGCATCGGCATGAGCGGGACGAATCTGACGTTCCATGTCCCGGCCACAAATCAGCAGGACAGCCGCAGCGTCGACGCCTCCGACCACAAATCGGCAGCCACTTTTCTGATGGATTGGCTCGAACAGCGGCATGATTTCGATTCGGTCCGGGCCGTGGGACACCGCGTGGTCCACGGCATGCATCACACGGCGGCCGAGCTGGTCACCCAGGAATTATTGGAGGAACTGCATCGCCTCAGCCCGTACGACCCGGACCACCTGCCCAGCGAGATCGAACTGATCGAGACGTTCCGCCAGAGTCGTCCGAAGCTGCCCCAGGTAGCCTGTTTTGACACGGCCTTTCACCGCACCATGCCGCGTGTTGCCAAGCTGCTTCCCATCCCGCGTCGCTATGACGCGAAAGGAGTGCAACGTTACGGTTTCCACGGTTTGTCCTATGCCTATCTGTTGGAAGAACTCGCGCGCTTGGGCGACCCGGCGGCGACCGCTGGCCGCGTGATTCTCGCTCATCTGGGCAACGGCGCCAGCATGGCCGCCGTGCGTGACGGCAAGAGCATCGACACAAGCATGAGTTTCACGCCCACGGCGGGATTGGTGATGAGCACCCGCTCCGGCGATCTGGACCCCAGTCTGTTCCCCTATTTCGCGCGAACCGAGCAGATGACGGCAAAACAGTTTTCCGTAATGGTCAACCACAGTTCCGGCCTGCTCGGCGTCTCGGAAACGAGTTCAGACATGCGAGACTTGCTCGCGCAGGAGGCTCATGATATCCGGGCCGCGGAAGCCGTGGCGCTGTTCTGTTATCAGGCGAAAAAGTGGATCGGTGCCTTCGCCGCTGCGCTCGGTGGGGTGGATACGTTTGTGTTCGCCGGAGGGATCGGCGAAAACGCGCCGCTCGTTCGCGCTCGGATTTGTGATGGACTGGGATTCCTCGGCATCGAGTTGAGCGAGTCGCGCAATGCCGAAACTGCCGGGGTGATTTCAACGGACGCCAGCCGGGCCACGGTTCGCGTCATCCGAACGGACGAAGATTTGATGATTGCGCGATCGGTGCGCCGCATTATCGGACTTGGCATCGCCGGCGCCAAGAGCGAGACGAAAGGGACTTTATGATGAACCACGGAAACGGATGGATGGGCGGATGGGCGGGCGGAGGAATGTGGACCTGGACTGTAATTGTCGTACTGGTGGTGCTCCTGCTGGTCCTCGTCATCAACAAGGTGTCCCATAAATGATCGTGCGATTGCGATGCGGCCGAGATGTGAGCAGTTCAACAAGAAGGAAACTCTATGCCTGTTAACTTATCGACTGACGAATCCGGGAGTAAAGTGGAGCACGGCAACCGCTCGATCACGAAGGGGGAATCCTCTGCGGCCGGTACCGTCTACACCTGCCCGATGCACCCGGATGTCCAGCAGAACCATCCCGGCGAGTGTCCCAAGTGCGGCATGACGCTGGAGCCGAAGGCCGTGACGGCGGGTACGGATGACGATGAGAACGCCGAACTGCGCGACATGACGAAGCGCTTCTGGTTCGGCGCCGCGCTGGCGTTGCCGGTGTTTGGCCTGGCGATGGTTCACCTAATCCCGGCACTGGCCAGACAGTCCTGGGTGGATAGCAGCGTCTCACGCTGGGTGCAATTTGCGCTCGCTACACTCGTGGTCGGTTGGGCAGGCTGGCCGTTGTTGCACCGTGGCTGGCGCTCCATCGTGACGCGTCACTTGAATATGTTCACGCTAATCTCGATTGGCGTGGGCGCGGCATTCGTCTTTAGCGCCGTCGCGATGGTCACGCCCGGGATATTCCCTCCCATGATGCAACACAAGGGAAAAGTCGCCATCTACTTTGAATCCGCGGCGGTGATCGTTGTGCTGGTGCTCCTCGGTCAGGTGCTCGAACTCCGGGCCCGCAGCCGCACGGGCAGCGCCATCAAAGCGTTGCTAAACCTGGCGCCGGCCACCGCGCGGCAGGTCGCACCGGGGGGCGATCATGAAGTCCCGCTCGACCAGGTGAAAGTCGATGACTGGTTGCGCGTGGTTCCAGGTGACAGGGTTCCCGTTGATGGCGTGGTCGTCGAAGGTCACTCCAGCGTAGAAGAGTCCATGATCACCGGCGAACCGCTCCCGGTGGAAAAGGCCGTCGGCGACAAGGTGACGGGTGGCACTGTCAATGGCCCCGGCAGTTTCGTTATGCGCGCCGAGCGAATCGGTAGCGAGACGTTGCTTGGGCAGATCGTGAACATGGTCGCCGATGCCCAACGTAGCCGCGCGCCCATTCAAGGTCTCGCCGACAAGGTCGCGGGCATCTTCGTGCCGGTGGTACTGGCTGTTTCGGCGCTCACCTTCGTCTTGTGGATGTGGCTTGGACCGCAGCCAAGACTCGCACACGCCATCGTCTGCGCTGTCGCGGTTCTCATCATCGCCTGCCCATGCGCGCTTGGCTTGGCCACTCCGATGTCCATCATGGTCGGCGTCGGACGCGGCGCACAGGAAGGCGTTCTCGTGAAGAACGCCGAAGCGCTCGAACGGTTGGAGAAGGTGACTACGCTGGTCGTGGACAAGACGGGCACCCTCACGGAGGGCAAACCCAAGCTCATGGATGTCCTGCCCATCGGCGGTTTCGACAAGAAGGAGTTTCTGCGTCTCGCCGCATCGTTGGAGCAGAGCAGCGAACACCCGCTCGGCGCCGCGATTGTTCAAGGCGCGAAGAAGCAGGGCATCGTTCTCGACGCCGTGAAAGAGTTTCGTTCGGTGACGGCGGGCGGTGTTGCCGGCGTCATCGCTGGCCGTCCGGTGACGATCGGTAAGCCAGAGTTTCTGCGGAACGAAAAGATCACTGGCCTCGAACCTCTTGAAGCCTCGGCTGTGAAACTTCAAGAAGAGGGCAAGACAGCGGTGTTCGTCGCGATCGATGGTAAGGCAACCGGAATCCTGGCGGTCGCCGACCCGATCAAATCCACTACACCTGAAGCCGTTGGCGAACTCCACGCGCTTGGGTTGAAAGTCGTCATGCTCACCGGCGATAACCGCCGCACCGCCGCCGCGGTAGCCAAGCAACTCGGCCTGGATGCGGTGGAAGCCGAGATCGAACCCGCCGGGAAAGTCGCCCATATCAAGAGGCTGCGCGCGGAAGCGAAACACGTTGCGATGGCCGGAGACGGCATCAACAATGCACCCGCCCTCAGCGAGGCTGAAGTCGGCATTGCCATGGGCACCGGTACCGACGTGGCGATGCAAAGCGCGGGCATCACGCTCGTGAGAGGCGACCTCCGCGGTATTGCCAAGGCCATCCGCCTCAGTCGGGCCACCATGCGGAACATCCGGCAGAACCTGTTCTTCGCCTTTCTCTACAACGCGCTGGGCATTCCTTTGGCGGCGGGGGTGCTCTACTCGTTCGTTGGCTTGCTGCTCAGCCCCATGATTGCCGGGGCTGCGATGAGCCTGAGTTCCGTCTCGGTCATCGGCAATGCCTTGCGGCTGCGGAAAGTAAGGTTGTGATTTTAGGTGCGAAACATGAAAACACAAACACAAACACAGACACTGACGCCCGAACGGCTCCACAAGAAGCCCGACGCGGTGAGCGAAGAGGAGTTAACCATGAAAACCGCCACGTTCACGCCGGACTTGCTCCACAAGATGAATGCCTACTGGCGCGCCGCCAACTATCTGTCGGTCGGCCAGATCTATCTTTACGACAACCCTCTGCTGAAGGAGCCGCTGAAGTTGTCGCACGTGAAGCCCCTTGTAGTTGGGCATTGGGGCACCACACCGGGCCAGAACTTCATCTACGTGCACCTGAACCGGGTGATCAAGAAGTATGACCTCGACATGTTCTATATAGCCGGTCCCGGTCACGGCGGCCCGGCGATTGTCGGCAACGTTTACCTCGAAGGTACCTGGAGTGAAGTTTATCCAAACGTCACCCAGGACGAAGCGGGGCTGAAAGAACTGTTCAAGCAGTTCTCATTCCCCGGCGGGATTTCCAGCCACGTTGCGCCGACGACCCCGGGGTCGATTCACGAAGGCGGCGAACTGGGGTATTCGATCAGCCATGCTTTCGGCGCGGCATTCGACAATCCCGGTCTGATCGTCGCGTGCGTTGTCGGCGACGGCGAAGCGGAAACGGGGCCCTTGGCTACCGCATGGCAGTCCAACAAGCTTCTGAACCCAATTACCGACGGAGCCGTGCTGCCGATCCTGCACCTCAATGGCTACAAGATTAGCAATCCAACCGTGCTGGCCCGCATCGAGCATGAGGAGTTGGACCAGTTTCTAAGGGGCTGCGGCTGGACGCCCTATTTTGTGGAAGGCGATGAGCCGGAGAAGATGCATCAGCTCATGGCCTCCACGATGGAAACGGTCATCGAGGACATCCGGCAAATCCAAAGCAATGCACGGAGCAAGAACGACACCACGCGGGCGCGCTGGCCCATGATCGTCCTCAAGTCACCCAAGGGTTGGACGGGGCCGAAAGTCGTCGACGGCCTGCAAATCGAGGGCACCTTCCGGGCGCACCAGGTGCCGCTGCTGGTGGATCCCGACCATCCCGATCATGTCAAGCTCCTGGAAAGCTGGATGAAAAGCTACAAGGCCGAGGAGTTGTTCGACAAGAATGGCCGGCTCATGCCGGAATTGGCCGAACTGGCGCCGAAGGGCGACCGGCGGATGGGCGCCAATCCGCACGCCAACGGCGGCATTCTGCTGCACGACCTGCGCATGCCGGACTTCCACGCCCACGCGCTAAATGTGCCGTCGCCGGGCGCGGTTGCCGGACAAGATACGCTCGTGCTGGGTAGTTTCCTGCGTGACGTGGCCAAGCTGAATCAGGATCAGCGCAATTTCCGTGTCTTCGGTCCCGATGAGACACTCTCGAATCTCCTGGGCGCGGTCTTTGAGGTCACCAACCGGCAGTGGGACGCGCGGGAGTCGCAGAACGATGAGTTCCTGGCGCCGGCCGGACGGGTCCTCGACTCGATGCTGAGCGAGCACCAGTGCGAGGGCTGGCTGGAAGGTTATCTGCTCACCGGACGTCACGGGCTGTTCAACAGCTATGAAGCCTTCATTCGCATCGTCGACTCGATGTTCAGCCAGCACGCCAAATGGCTGAAAGTATGTCTGGAGTTGCCCTGGCGCCGGAAGATCTCGTCGTTGAACTATCTGCTCGCCTCCCACGTCTGGCAGCAGGATCACAACGGTTTCACTCACCAGGATCCCGGTTTCCTCGACCACGTGATCAACAAGAAGGCCGATATCGTGCGCGTCTACCTTCCGCCCGACGCCAATTGTCTGCTATCGGTCTTCGATCACTGCCTGCGCAGCCGCAATTACGTCAACGTGGTAGTGGCGGGCAAGCACGCTCTCCCGCAATGGCTGACCATGGACCAAGCGGTGGTGCATTGCACGGAAGGAATTGGAATTTGGCAATGGGCCAGCAACGACCAGGACGGCGAGCCGGACGTGGTGATGGCCTGTTGCGGAGACACGCCCACGCTCGAGATTCTGGCCGCAGTTTCTATCCTCCGCGAGCGTTTGCCGGATCTCAAGATAAGGGTAATCAATGTCGTCGATCTGATGAAGCTGCAATCGAGTAGCGAACACCCGCATGGACTAAGCGAGACGGATTACGATTCGCTTTTCACCAAAGACAAGCACATCATCTTTGGCTTCCATGGATACCCCTGGCTGGTCCACCGGTTGACCTACCGCCGGACCAACCGCAACCTGCACGTGCGTGGCTACAAGGAAGAGGGTACCATCACGACGGCCTTCGACATGAGGGTGCAGAACGATCTGGACCGGTTCCACCTGGTGCAGGACGTGATCGATCGGCTGCCGCATTTGGGATCCAAGGGGGCGTATCTAAAGCAGACGATGCAGGACAAGCTCATCGAGCACAAGCACTACATCGACAAACACGGCGAAGACATGCCGGAAATCCGTAACTGGAAATGGAAGCCAGGTCAAAGCGCAAAAAGTTAAACCGCTGGCTAAAAAACCTGACGGTGGACCGGCGGGAGAGAGGAGACCCAAATGCCAATTCAACTCAATGAAGGAAACGGCGGGAAGATTCTCGTCGTTCACGTCAGCGGGAAGCTGGCAAAAGCGGATTACGAGCACTTTGTACCCGAGTTCGAGCGGCTCGTCCGGCAGCACGGAAAACTGCGGCTGCTGTTCGACATGACCGGCTTGCATGGCTGGGATGCCGGCGCGCTATGGGAGGACGTCAAGTTTGACATGAAACACTTCGCCGACATCGAACGGGTCGCGATGGTCGGGGAAAAGAAGTGGCAGCAAGCAATGGCGACATTCTGCAGACCGTTCACGACGGCGACGGTCCGATACTTCGATCACGCCAACGCCGTTGAGGCGCGGCAGTGGTTGGGTGGCTCGTAGCCCGACGGCGAGAGAGGGAGCAATACGAAATGAATACACAAAAGCTTATAGACACAGCGAAGGCGCTGGTCGCCGGCGACAAAGGCCTACTGGCGATGGATGAAAGTACTCCAACCTGCGATAAACGATTTGCCAAGGTGGGGATTCCCCAGACCGAGCAGGCGCGGCGCGCCTATCGGGAGTTGATTGTGACCACGCCCGGTCTCGGGGAGTCTATTAGTGGTGCGATCCTCTACGACGAGACGATCCGTCAGCAGAAACGGGACGGCACTCCTTTTGTCAAAGCCATTACCGATGCGGGAATCATCCCCGGCATCAAAGTGGACACGGGGGCCAAGGACCTGGCGGGTCATCCAGGAGAGAAGATCACCGAAGGTCTGGACGGATTGCGGGACCGCCTCGCTGAGTACTCTCAAATGGGCGCGCGTTTTGCCAAGTGGCGCGCCGTGATTGCCGTGGGCGAAAGCTTGCCCAGCCGGGCTTCGATCGAGGCCAACGCGAACGCGTTGGCGCGCTATGCCGCTATATGTCAGGAAGCCGGACTGGTCCCCGTCGTCGAGCCGGAAGTGCTCATGGAGGGCGAGCATACCCTGGATCGTTGCTGTAAGGTCACAGAGGAAGTCCTGAGAACGGTATTCAGCCAGCTTTACACGCAAGGGGTGATGCTGGAGGGGATGATTTTGAAACCGAATATGGTGCTTCCGGGATCGACCTGCCCCAAGCAAGAAGCGGTGGACGATGTGGCGGACGCCACGGTGCGTTGTCTCTTGCGGTCCGTCCCCGCCGCCGTTCCAGGAATTGCGTTCTTGTCGGGCGGCCAGTCCGCGGAACTGGCCTCGGCCCGCCTAAATGCCATGAATGCCAGATTCAGGTCGGGGATGCCCTGGGCGCTGGCATTTTCGTTTGCCCGCGCCATCCAGCAACCGGCGTTGGAGATTTGGCGAGGCCAAGAGGCGCAGGTATTAGCGGCGCAGCAAGCTCTGTATCATCGAGCCAGTTGCAACCGGGCCGCGCGTCGGG
>Ga0224555_1004620_pt1 | contig 12415 bp, 5 predicted proteins | sample 714S23034metaG_FD_180687 | JGI IMG/M metagenome (GOLD analysis project Ga0224555, IMG submission 180687) | Peat soil microbial communities from Stordalen Mire, Sweden - 717 S2 30-34 | ecosystem: Environmental > Terrestrial > Soil > Wetlands > Peat | place: Sweden: Norrbotten County, Stordalen...
ACGTGTTTGTTTGGTAATAAGTGTAGTTCGTGTAAACGTAGTATCCAAGAGCAGGGTCATAGACGTACTTATAGCCTGTGTAGGGGCCGCCTATGTTGGTCAATAGCTCCGAGCCAAACGTGTATAAAGCGCTGTATTGGCCGGAGGGCGTGATTTTGAAGACAGTGCCATAGCCCTGATTCTGCTCGACGTTGGTATAGGCTGCGAAGTTGCTGGTGATGTTGGTGATGACAAATCCATTGGTGCCCGGAAACGTGTTGGTGTTGTAGGGTTGGGAACCGTTGGTGTAATAAGCGATGCTGCTCGTGTAGGTGATGGGGCCGTATTGGGTCGTGCCGTAGAGATCGCCATCAGGGGCTTGCACCACGCCGTTTTGGTCAAGAAAGTCCGGAAAGTTGTAAAGGACAGTCACCGAGACGCCGGGAACATTCAAGACCGTGTTAAAATGCTTGCGAAACGCCCCGCTCACCTCGCTCCCGGTCAGTCCGTCAATAATGCCGCCAAAGGTGGTGTCCGGGAACGAGTTCCAGACGAACTCGTTGCTTTCAAATTGCGGCAGATAGGCGCGCAGATTGAAATGGCCGCTGAAAAAATTGGAGGCCGAGACCTCGTAATTGCTGTTGACCGTCAGCGTCACCGCCGGGCCGCCGGCAAGCGAGGCGAGCAGGTTGGTCAACGTCTCGCGAAAATGCAGTTCCTTCTTCAAATCGTTGGTGCCCAGGTTGAAGAGCCGCGTTTCCCCCGGCGGCCGGCTGCGAATGAATTGCGAGGCGGCGAGATACTCGTTGGCGCCGCTGGTAAAGGCGCCCTTGGCCGCGGAAAGGTCGTTGGTCGAAGTGGTGGTCAGCAGGTCGGGATAATCCGCCAGCAACACCTGGAACGACTTGTCGGTGGCCACGATGTTGGAAACGGACGTAAGCTGCGCGTCGAGGTTCCGCGCATAAGTCGTGTAAATGAACAATTCGGCGGTGTCGCATAACGACCGCAGCAATTGCACGTCGCCATAGTCCACGATCACCGCGCCCGCGTGGGTTTCGTTGGTGGTTAAATCAAGGGTGAAATTGGGGTCGGTAATGCCAGCCAGGGCGGCCTGGGCGTTGCTGATGGCGTACAAGACATTGGTGCGAAGTTGGGCGGTGATCTCATCGGCATTGACGCCCAAGGGGATGGGGTGCGCCAGACGGGCCTTCCACTGAAAAAGATCGCGCCCGGTGGTGCTGAGACCCAAGTGCGTGAGGAAATTGCTTCCCGCCGGCTCTTCCGGCAGACTCAACAAATCCGTGGCCGCCAGGAAGAAGTTATTGGCGTCATTGGCGCCGGCGCTGGTGTTGGTGTTCTGGCTGACCGCATTGGAAAAACTGACATTGGCCGCGATCAAATCCGCTTCGGCCAGGTAGTTGGTGCCATCCGCGTAAGCCTGCGCGGAGTTGGAAGGGGCGTAAAGGGACAAGACCGCGACGCCGCTGGTGACGGCGCCGTACGAATTGGAAACGATGACCGAGTAGGAACCCGCATCGCTCAAAAACGCCGGGTCCACCGTCAAGATGGGCAGGGTCGTGCCGGAAAATTCGGCGCCCGTGGGCAGATTAGCGCCATTGATCTGCCATTGATAGCTCAACGGTTCGGCTCCGAAAGCCGTCACGCTGAAGGAGGCGGAAAGGCCCGCAAGAATGTTAGGCTCATTGGCCGGCTGCGCGGCGATGACCGGCAAGGGCAAGGGCAGGCCCGCGCCGCTCAAGCGGAAGACACCGCCATAGCCGCCCACGGCGCCGTAGGAAGTGGTTCCATACAAGCTGCCATCGCTGCCCTGCGCCAGCGACGTCTGGGGAGCGCCGCCGTCATTGACGCTGCCGAAGAAGGAATACAACACGGTGAAAGCACCGTTGGCAGCCACTTGGAACACGTCGCCGTTGTTGTTGGTGCCGCCGTAAGCCGTGGTACCGTAGAAAACGCCATTCGCGCCGGCCAGCAAACCGCTCGGACTGTAGCCGTCAATGCCGTTGGTAAACTCATAAAGCGTCGTCAAAAAGCCATTCGGAGTCAGTTCAAAAACGGTGCCGTTGCCAAATGTGCCGCCTTGCGTTGTGGTGCCGTAGAAATTGCCGTCAGCACCCTGCACCAGCGCGGCCATAGGATACGAGCCATCCGTGCCGCCGGTGAAATCATATAGATTTTTGAGCCGGCCGTCCGATGAAAGTTTGAACACGGTGCCAACATTGTTACTGCCGCCGGATTGGGCGGTCCCATAAAAATTGCCATCGCTTCCGAGAACCAGACCGTTGGGGGTGACGCCATCGAGTGGGAATGTATTCGTTGCGTAATAAGGAGTGTTTGTGTAAACGTATCCAATACCAGTAATATAGACATAATGGTAATTGGTATAGGGGCCGGTTACGCTGGTAAACGACACCGAGCCAAACGAGTATAAATTACTGAATTGTCCGGACGGGGTTATCTCGAAAACATTGCCCTCGTTGTTTGTTCCGCCGTCGGTAGTCGTTCCATAAAAGCTTCCATCCCCGCCCTCCACCAGCGCGGTGCCGGGATTGCCTCCATCAACGCCGTTGGTGAACGCGTACATAGTGGTCAAGTCCCCGCCGGGGGCGATGGAGAAGACAGTGCCAGCGTTGTTGCTGCCCATGTTGGCGGTGGTTCCATAAAAACTGCCGTTGCCGCCCTGCACCAGCGCGGCTTGAGGATTCGAGCCATCGTAACTGCCGGCAAACGAATACAAGCTGGTCAAGCCGCCGTTGGCCGTCATTTTCAATACGTTGCCGTTGCCGCCGTTAACGCCGCCATATTGGGTTGTTCCATAAAAATTGCCATCCGTGCCATGCACGACGGCGGAGGCGCCCTGGCCATCATTAAGGCCGGGGAAAGCATACACGGCTGCAAACGTCCCATTAGGAGCGATTCTAAAAACGGCGCCGTTGCCCCCGGCCGTGTAGCCCACCCCGCCTGAGGACGCTGTCCCGTAGAAATTGCCGTCCGCCCCCACCGCGAGCGCGGCTTGAGGATAGGCTCCGTCAGCGTTGCCGGTGAAGGAATACAAAGAGGTTAGCGCGCCATTGGTCGTGATTTTAAAGACCGTGCCGTAGCCGCCCTGGCTGTAGGTCAAGCCGCCGGAAGAAGTAGTCCCGTACAGATTGCCGTCGCCCCCCAGCGCCAGCCCGGCTTGAGGATACGCGCCATCCACGCCGTCGGTGAATGAATACAACGTGGTCAGAACGCCGTTGGTGGTGTTGACTTTGAAAACGGTGCCAAAGCCAACCGCTTTGAGGCCGGCGTTGGTGCCGCCGCCGCGGTAGGTCGTTCCATAGTAATTGTAATTGTCATCACCGACCTTCACCAGCGCGCCTTGAGGGTAGGCTCCCTCAATAGCATTGGTGAAGGACAAACTGAACAGCGTGCCGTTGGTCGTGATTTTGAAAACGGTGCCTAGGTTGCTGGTTCCACCGGAGTAGGTCGTTCCACCAAAATATCCGTCGCTCCCCTGCACTAACGCCGCTTTGGGATTTGCTCCATCCGCGCCACCGGCAAAGGAATGCAAACTGGTCAGTGCGCCGTTGGTCGTGATGTTGAAAACGACGCCGAGGTTGCTGGAACCGCCGTTGTAGGTCGTTCCATAAAAAGATCCGTCGCTGCCCTGCACCAGCGCCGCTTCGGGATTTGCTCCATCCGTGCCACCGGTAAAGGAATACAAACTGGTAAAGGTGCCATTGGTCGTAACCTTGAACACGGCGCCGGCGCCGTCGGTGCCGCCGGTGTAGGTCGTTCCATAAAAACTCCCATCGCTGCCCTGCACCAGCCCCGCCCGTGGATTTCCGCCATCCACGCCGTTGGTGAACTCATACAAGACAGTCGCGGCGCCGTTGGGGGTTACCTTAAAGATCGTGCCGTAGCCTCCGTTGGTGCCGCCGGCGGAGGTCGTTCCGTAGAAATTGCCGTCGCTGCCCTGCACCACGGGGGCTTGAGGGTTGGCTCCGTTCGGGAAGACCGAGAATGAATGGAGGTTGGTAAACGTCAATGACGCCGCTTGCGCCGGAACCGGCAGCAGGACAACAGAGGCGATCAAGGCCGCGACCGCGGCAGTGCTTTTGAACGCTGGCAATACTGATGGCTTTTTCATAATGAATAACTTCCAATCGCTGTTTAACTTCCACTCACGGTTCACGCCTGCCTGGCAGGCCCAAAAAGCTGTTGGTCACTTGCGGGGTCTGCCGCAGGATAACCTGTCCCGCCTCCCGCCCGGAAATCTGAAAAGTAGCCCGTTGGGCGCGCGTTTCATGGCCGCCGGAAACCAAACGCACGCCGTCGCGCAATTCCCAGCGCTGGCCGGCGCCGCATCGCACGGTCCCGGCTTCCAGGCTGTTGGTGGAGAAAAGGAATTTGACCTGGCGCAATTCGACGCGGCGGCCGCCCCCCGCGTCCAGCCACCGCTGCATCTGCTCGAAACTGTCGGCAGCGGAGCCGGGGTCGCATATTTCAATGGTGACACCCTCCAGCGCGCCGACCGGCAGCAAGCCAATGTGAAAAAAACCATTGTGCTCGTAATCCAGGCAGGCCTTTTCAACTCGAACCACCGTGGAGAGCTTGAGGTCCGGCTGGCGGTAAAAGGGAAAGACAGCGTGCCGCATCGCGCAGCCGGGCGTCAACATGTCCATGACGGTCTCGGCGCGCAGATTGAGAACGACCAGGAATAAAACCATGATGCCAACGGCTTTGTAAGACCGATTCATGCCACGCGACAATTCCGATTTTTGCGCATCAACCCGGAACATGCGCCCAAAAAAGCAAAAAGACCGCTTTTTGTCAATGAAAATATTTCAATTCCAAGCGTAAAAGCGAAAATCCGTCTCATGCCGGCGCGGCTTCGATGGCCTTGACCAGGCCCTCGATGGTGTGGTCTTTGGCCTCCAGGCGGGGCGTGAAACCCAAGGCGGCGAGGGTCTTGCTGGTTTCGGGGCCGATGGAGGCCAGCTTGATCTTGGGATGGCGCGCCAGCAACTGCTTCAGGTCAACCCGGGCGTTGAAATTCTCCACCGTCGAACTGCTGGTAAAGGTGATCCAATCGGCCCCTGTTTCCCACAACCGCGCCACGGCCCCGTTGCGGTCCTCCGTTTCCGGCGCGGTCTTGTAACAGGCGACGTCATCCACAATCGCGCCCAGTGCCTCCAGTTGTCCGGGCAGATCGCGGTTGGCCACTTCCGCCCGCAACAGGAGGATTTTCAAATTCTCGAGGCTGCCCTGCTCGGCCAGCGCCGCCGCCACTTTGGCCGCGACAAATTCCTTGGGCATCGCGTCCACCTTGAGGTGCAGGGCGCGCAGTTTGGCGGCCGTGGCCGGCCCGACGGCCGCAAGGCGCACGCCGCCAATGTCGCGCATGTCCTCGAACGCTTTGAAGAACAATCCAAAAAAGGCGTCCACGCCGTTGGGGCTGGTGAACACCAGCCAGTCGTAGGCGTTGAGTTCCAGCAAGGCGTCGGCAATTTCGATCCGTTCGGTGGGCGGGAGGATGCGGATGGTGGGGATTTCCAGCACGTCGGCCCCGCGTTCCAGCAGCAGGCCCGTCAACTGGCCGGCCTGCGCGCGCGTGCGCGTGACCACAATGCGGCGGCCAAACAGGGAACGTTTCTCAAACCAATTGAGTTTCCCCCGCAACCGCACCACCTCCCCGATGACCGTCAGCCCGGGCGGCTTGAATCCCGCCTTCTCCGCCACCTCGCCGATGGTGCGCAAGGTGCCGGCCACCGATTCCTGCCGTCCGGTGGTGGCCCAGCGAATCATGGCCACGGGAGTGCTTTCGGGCATGCCGTGCTGAATGAGGGCCTCGGCAATGGATTTGATGCGCGTGACGCCCATGAGCACGACCTTGGTGCCGGGGGCCTTGGCCACCTGCGACCAATCCACGCCCGGCCCTTCCTTGTCCGGGTCTTCGTGGCCTGTTACCACCGTAAAGCTGGAGCAAAAATCACGATGGGTCAGCGGGATGCCGGCATAATTGGGGCCGGCGATGCTGGAAGAGACGCCCGGCACCACTTCAAAGGCGACGCCGGCGGCGGCCAATTGCTCGGCCTCCTCGCCGCCGCGGCCAAAGACATAGGGATCGCCGCCTTTGAGACGGACGACGCACAGGCCCGCGCGGGCCTTGTCCACCAGCAATTGATTCAATTGCGGCTGGGGGATGGCGTGCTCGCTGGAACGTTTGCCGGCGTAGATCAACTCGGCCTCCGGGGGCGCCAGGCGCAGCAACTCCTTGTTGACCAGCGCGTCATAGACCACCACGCCGGCGCGGGCCAGCAATTCGGCTCCGCGCACCGTCAACAAACCGGCGTCACCCGGTCCGGCGCCGACCAGATAAACGATGCCTTTGGATTTCATCCCGGACAATTTAGGGGCCGGGCCATCCTGGCGCAATACCCGAAACATTAGCCTGGTGAAGAAAAAAGCATTTTCAGGTGAAAAAGGGCTTGACACTATATCACCTATATGGTGATATAGCGCCATGCCAGCTTTTACCAAGCGAAAATCCAAACTGCACATCCAGTTGACCAACTCCGACCAGGCCACCGCCCATGGCGGCCAGGTGCTCATTGATGCCCTCTGCCGCCGCTTTGATCTCTGGACACGCCTCCACAACGAACCCTCCCTGGACCCGCGCAAACGCACCGGCGCCGGTTTTTCTCCCGCCGCCATCATTGCCCAGTTGATCTTTACCTTGACCAGCGGGGGAGCCTCTCTGGCCGATGCCGAGCGGGTGGGCAAAGACCGGGTGTTGATGGATCTGCTGGGCTTGGAACGAGGGGCGGACCAATCCACTCTGGGCGAGTGGTTGCGGGCCCAAACCAAGGAGAGCGTGATCGCGCTGCACCGCATCAACGCCCAGTTGGTGGACTGGTCCAGCCAGCAGGCCAAGCCGGCCCGGTGGCTGCATGGCGGGGAAGTGGAAGAGTTTTTTGACGACACGGAGATCGAGTTGGAGGGACACCAGTTTGAAGCGGCGCGCCTCAACTACGAGGGCAACCGCGCGTTGAGTTGGCAGACCCTCTGGCATGGGCCCTGGCTGCTGGACGGGATTCTGGATGGGGCGGGCGATGTGAGCGAGCACCTGCCGATTCTGCTCCAAGAGCACCAGCACCGCTGGGCCGGACGGCCCAGCTACTTCTACGCCGACAGCGGTTCCAGCGCGGGCAAGTATCTCAACCGCATTGAACTGGGGGGTTTTAGCCGTTGGAGCGTCAGTTACAACAAGTGGACCACCGTGCTGGACCGCTTGGCGGCCGAGTTGCCCCAAAGCCAGTGGAGCGCCCTGCCGCCGGTGGGCCAACCGCAGGAGCAATATACATGGGTCAAACACCAGCCCGGGGAATGCGCACAGGTGCAGAAGTTTGCCACCGTGCGATGGAAGAAGGAAGGCGACCTGATGTGGCGCTACGCGTACACCGTTTGCCGCGCCGGGGAGAAGGACAGTCCGCAAGCGGTCTTGGAGCGGCACCACCTCAAAGGGGCCAAGGAACAGGGCTTTAGCGAGGTGCTCACCGGCTTGGATTTGCACCATCCGCCCTGCTTGGGCCTGATCGCCAACCAAGCCTTTTACGCCATTGCGATGCTGGCCTACAATGTGTTGATCAGCCTCAAGGTGCTGGATTTGCCCGAGGAAGCGCAGAGTTGGCGCATCCAAACCATCATCCGGCATCTGTTGACCGTGCCGGTGAGCGTGAGCCGGCACGCGCGCTACGAGGTGGCGCACATCTGTATCCCATCGGGTTGGCTGCGGTGGTGGCGGCTGTTTGTGGACAAGTGGGTGCCCAAGCGCAAGGCCGGGCGGCCGGTATGGGAGGTGGTGGACTCCGGGTAGCGCCAAAAGCCATCCAGTCGAACCCTCGCAACTCGTCTTGTAGATACTACAGACGAGGACGGAGAGGCGTGCTCTGGCCCGGCCAGGAAACCAGGTCAGGTCGGGCGTTTATCATTTATCACCCAACCTGGCCCCCGAAAACGGTCAAAAACCGCAATAATGCCGCCGGCTACGCCCCATGAATCGGATCTCCGGCTGGAAACGCGGTGTCGCGTCGGGTGTCGAAGTCTTCGCTAATGATTCGGGCGCTGCTTTTGGAATCACTTTTCCATTGACTGGGGCGGTCGCCTTCGTTATAAAGCTGGCATTGTGAATGCATCTACATCTGCTTACTCAGCCCGCCAGCTCGTCAAGGTGGCCCACAATCTACTCAAAGAGCGGGAGCAACAAATGGCCCGCATTGCCGAAATCGATGCGGCTCTTTTGGGATTGCCTGCCGCTCCTGCGGCGCGGAATCGCAAGCCGCTCCCTGTGCGACAGCAGCGTCCGGGCCATGTCAGGCCCGTAGCTTCCTCCGGTTCAAAGCGCGTGAAGTCTTTCACTGCGGCTCCCGGCCACGCAGAATTGACTTACCGCGGCATCGTCCTCCAGGTGATGCGAGAAGCGAAGGGTCCTATCACGATACAGGAAGCCTGCGCTGCGGCCAAGCCCTATGTCGAGAAAATGGAGGTCAAGGGAAAGACTCCCATGGCCAGCTTCAAATCGAAAGTCTATATCGCAGCCCAGAAAGGCGAGCTGGTGAAGACGGGAGACCAGTTCTCATTGCCGCTGGAGGCTGGACGCCGCGCCCCGCGGCCGGCGCCAAAGGAGGAGCCCGATTGGGATGTTGACAAGATGCTGCTGGCAGTAGAAGCCAAGCTGGTTGAAAATCCCAGGGTGGTGCCATCCTTCAAATCGCTCCCGCCAGTCACCAATCAGATGCTGGACAAGGTCAAGTCAATTTTACTGGGACCGGAGACGATCAGCCCTGAGAAGCTCTCTGCTCAAATCTGGGATCTTGGGAAGGAGGCGTACCAGCATCCGGAAATAAATTCCACGCTTCTGGCCAAAAACGTTCGCACCATAGGGGAACTCTTGGCAATCATGCCTCAGCTGACATTCCTGCCTCGGAAGGCGCAGATGATCCTGTATACCAGGCTGGCCAAGTTCTTTGAGCGCGGCCCGTTCTCGGCGGCTCCGCACGCGGTTGAAGAGGCCCCGCCCGCGGCTGAGGCGGCGCTGCAGCCGTCTTGATCAGACTTCATTCTTGATGTTGCGGTGTTCGCCTTCGATGACGCACAGGGGAAAGAAATCGTCGAGGTCTGCCACGTCGCGTTTCTCGGCGGCTTCGAACCGGGCCTTGGCGATTGCCTGCTTGGGGCCCGTGGCTGGGACGCAGGTGAAGAATGTATCTTGCCCGTACGTCTGAGCGAGGTAATCCGGAACCAGCAGGAGGACCGTGAACTTATTCATGTCTTCCAGGTTAGACGCGGTTCTTGGCGGTCAATCGCTTGGGCTTTCAGCGGAGAGCATCTCATCAGGGACTGAGTAGTGGGTTGCGCCACACCCGGCGCAAGGCTGCGTGGGCTGGAGAAACATCCTGGAAAGGTCGCAGTCTGAATTATCAGGTTAGAGCGAAGAGGTCCTGAGTCAGCAGAATCTTGTCCGGCTTGGAGGCTTCAGAACGGTGAAGGTTGGTGCCGGCCGCCTGGACCTCTCGGAGAGTGGTCCCCGTGTCAAAGTTCGGGATGTGGGCTGCCATCTTGCGCTGCAGGTTCCTCAGGGCCGGGTTGTCCTTGAGGACCGTCTGCATCAAAGCCTTCCTGTCGCTGTCGCTCATCGCGTCAAGGGCTTCCAGGATTTGGCGTTCCATGCTTCTTGGAGCAGCAGGCGCCGCCGGGGCCTGAAGAGATACCATCTGGCGGAGCGCCGCGGATTGCTGGAGGGCGTAAGGCCCCTGGAGCACGACCAGCTTGCGGAGTTCCTTGGAGCGGATGGGGTCGGCCGACTTCCGCACAGCCTGCTGCAGCTCGTGGATTTGCTCGGCCTCGAACATGTATCGCCTGACCTGCCGCTGCTGCTCGGAGGTCTGATGTTTGATTGGGTAGCTCTTGACGGGCACGTACACGGCCCCCTCGATGATTTTCACCAGCGGCCGATAATCGATGCCGCTCTCTTTCCGGCAATGTGCCTGCGCAAAGTCGTCGGCCCCCTTTATCTTCTTGCCGAATGGCAGGTTCGGTATGAAAACATCTCCGCCCTTCGCCTGCATGCAGGCGGCGGTCTCAACCATGGCCTGCGTGACGTTCACGTTGTAGGCTTTGTCGTTGTCGAAGAAAACCAGGCACTTCCGGTGGTCGCCTCTGGCATCCTGCATGACGAACTTGTCGAAGAACTCGCTAAGAACCCGTTTGCCCCGCGGACCCTTCATGGCCATCCAGACGCCAGGAATGGCGATCACATGGTAGGGGAGCTTCATATCCTGCACCATCTGGGCGAGCATGGCGGCCTTTTTCTCCCCCTCGATGAGGACCAGCGACCACTTTGGATTATTGAGCCGGTCCAGCATCAGGTCCCCGTGCAGGCCACCCAGGGCCGCGCTGGCATCCCAGCAGGGGTTCTTGGCCTCGCCCGTGGGCGTTCGATACTTGACCCTCACCATCTCGGAGGGCTTGACCCTGCAATACTCGTCGCTGTACCTGAAGATCGAGCACGGCTTGAGCGCCTCGACCACCATCTCCACGGTTGGCTCCTCGGAGGTTCCACGCAGGAACTTGAGGGATTCCGCCATGGAAAATGAGGTGTAAAACTGGGTGCGCGCGATGCTGTGCGTGTGAAGGCAGGATGACTTCAGCTCGTTGAAGAAGAGCTCGGAGACCCTGGCCCCTTTCACGCGGGCCTTCGGATCGTTTATGAGGGGGGCGCCATGTGCGTCCAGCAGGCTGTCCACGGCCTGCTTGCCAGCTTCAGGGTTTCCCCCCTTGATCAGGCTCACCAGCCCTGTGCCGGCCGGAGTTTCAAGGCGGTAATCGGTGAATTCACCGCCTGTGACGGGGTCGGTGTAGCTCTCCAGAGCTTTCCAGCCTTCTGGGAGGGGGCCTTCGTACCCGTCCCGCTTGGCAATCAGGACGACGGCGACGGGCCTGTAGAAGCTTTCACGCTTTGCCCTTTCCTTCTGAGGGAGCCCTTGCTCGTAGGATTGCTCCAGGCAGGACTTGAAGAACGGCGCTTGCCGCACGCTGACGTAATCGGACTCCAGCAGAGCGGTGTGGTAAGCCACCAGGTCTTTGAATACAGCGGGCAGAACACTTCTGGCTCTCTCTGCCAGACCGCCGCCAGCCACAGGGACCGCGGGGTTCCATGCTCTAACTTCGTCCAGCAGCACCTGATCAACCTCGGCGTTCAGGCTCATTTCCACCAAGCTCTTATCCACTCGGTTCCTGCGGAACTCCTGCTGGACGCTGGGCCGGTCCAGGAACTCGCGCAACCCGCTGTCGGTCGTGAGCTTCCTTTCGAAGACAGCCGATTGTTCCGGAGCCAAATCCTCCCGGAAGCCGAGCATACGGTAGCGATCCTGATTCCCGTTTAGCTTTTGCAGCGTGGGTCCGTGGAACTGTCCGTTGGAGGGATGGCCTCCCTTGACAACGCCAAAGTAGACTTGGGCCATCAGATTGGAGTCGATCTTTTGCCCCATCCCTTTCCGGGAGGTCCACGGCATGACCTTTTCCTGCAGATTGTTGAGCATCTGGCTCTGCTGCCCAATCATTTCTTTGAAGTTCGTCAGCTGCGCCGGACTCGCCTCCCGATAGGCAAACGGCTTGGTCTTGGTACCTAGGCGGACGTAGATTTTCGTGTCAAAGACGCGATGCAGATGGGCCGGCACACTGACGTCCACGAAAGTGCTTGGGCCCTCGTAGAACTCGCTGACGTCGGTGGCTGCCATGTAAAGCTTCCGAGACGCGATCATGTGGGCGAGGAACGACATCTCCCGGCCTTCGTCGCTGAGAGCAGCGGGCCCTTGCGGGGATGGCCTGGTGTTATCCTGCGTCCTCTGGGCCAGCCGGCGCGCAGTGGACTCGGCGATTCCGTAAGCTGCCGGACACTGTTCCTTCCATCGCTGGATCTCCTGCTCCTCCAATGCCAGGTAAGGTGTGAATTTGTCGAACCGGCCGACGGTTTGATCGTACAGCCACTCCACCTCATTCCGCTGCCGCATGGCGGGATCCTTCAGCAGGGCGTCCAGTTCCGGCATCCGCGCCATGAACAGGTCGGTGGCAGATGCTCGGGCTGGGTCGGCATTCATCTCGGCCAGCGCATCTGCCCACTCATAGCCAAAGTCCTCGTCGATCTCGGGGGTGCGGACTTCCAAGGCATTCAGAATGGCTCGCTGCGCCGGCGAACGCAGCAGCTGCATGGCCTCGGCCCTGACATCCTCGGATATCAGCTCAAGGCGCCTGTCGTAGAGGGCAACCAAATCCTCCAGCTTCTGCTGCGATTCTCTCTCCAGCTTGGCTAGCGCCTTGTATCTCGGCAGCTGAACTCTTGGCGCCGCAGGTTGCCCTTTAATTGGAGCCGCTA
>Ga0224555_1004622_pt1 | contig 12413 bp, 9 predicted proteins | sample 714S23034metaG_FD_180687 | JGI IMG/M metagenome (GOLD analysis project Ga0224555, IMG submission 180687) | Peat soil microbial communities from Stordalen Mire, Sweden - 717 S2 30-34 | ecosystem: Environmental > Terrestrial > Soil > Wetlands > Peat | place: Sweden: Norrbotten County, Stordalen...
GCTACGTTGCCGAGTATGGGGCCATCGCTCCCAAAAAAGGACGGCGTGCGTGAAGCGCGCCGCCTTGTACATGAGGGTCTCAACTCTCGATCAGCACCCGGAAACGCAACTGCACGACCTCCGGCAGATGGCCGCTCAGCGCGGCTATGAGATCGTCCACGAGTACACCGACCGGATCAGCGGCGCCAAGGCCAGGCGGCCACGCCTTGACCAGATGATGGCCGACGCCCGCCGCGGCCGCTTCTACATCGTCCTGGTCTGGGCTTCAGACAGAATCGCCCGGTCGGTTAAACACTTCCTGGATGTGTTGGACGAGTTGAACCGGTTGGGCATCGAGTACGTCAGCTTCCGGGAAAACATCGACACCGCCGGCCCGCTGGGCCGGGCCATTGTCGTGATCATCGGCGCCATCGCCGAACTCGAACGTAGCCTGATCGTTGAGAGGGTGCGCGCCGGCATGCGGCGCGCACGCCTGGAAGGTCAGCACATCGGCCGCAATCCGCTGGTACTGGACCATGCCGGAATCCAACAAGACCGCAGCCGCGGCCAGAGCCTGCGCCAGATCGCCAGAGGGCACTGCATCTCAACGGCCACCGTACAGCGCGTCCTCAGGAAGCCTCCGGCCCAGGTTGAGACCCAGGTGCTCGATAAAACAGCCTGAAACCAGTCCTGGATCCTGTAACAAAAGGGGTCCGAAAACCGGTCTGCTAAACCCAACAAAACAATAGGCCGGATCTTACCGATCCGGCCGTATCAAAAGGTGTGGGTTATGGAACAGCCCGAAAACACCGAAGAGGGAGAAAATGGAAAGGTTGAGTACCCGCCAATTGGTCTTACAAGTTACGTTGGCTTTGGTCCGCTGAATCCGTGTATGCTCGCGGCCGGCCTTTGCCAATTGGCGGAAGTCAATCGATAACTAACGTGGGGTCATGGGGTCACGGTGACCACCACTGCGTTTGAGGTAACTGGCGGGTAGTTTGCGTTGCCTTCATAAGTAGCCGTGATGTTATGCGTGCCGACCGTCAGCCCGGCAGTTGCAAGAGTGGCAACGGCGCTTGGGTTTAGATTGGCTGTTCCGATGAGGTTGGCGCCATCGAAGAATTCGACCGTGCCTGTCGGCTTGACGCCACTCCCGGTTACCACAGCTGTAAACGTGAATGGCTGCCCTGATTTCCTGGGAGTGGCTAACACTGTCAGCCCAATGGTGTCGGATCCCTGGTATACCACGATGGTCTGCGTAACCTGCGGGGCAGCGGAGTAGTCCGCGTTCCCCGCCTGGTTGGCTGCAACCACCACGGAACCTGGTCCGGTAATCTTCAGCGAGGAGCCGGCGATTGTCGCTGGTCCGGATACCACATTGAAGCTGACAGAAAGACCTGAACTGGCGGTAGCAACGAGCGGGATCGGGGCGGTTCCATAGTTAACCGGGTTCGGCAGCGGGGCGAAGTTGATGGTCTGCGAGGCCTGCGTAACGGTCAGCGTTACAGAGATCTTCGCGGTGGTGTAATCGATCGTGTCGGTGGGCGTGAAAGTGGCATTGAGCGTATGCGATCCGGCATCGAGCACCGTGCCCGCTCCGGGCGCGTAGGCAAACGGGCTACCAGGAACGCTGGCGGTTGCATTCAGTTGCGCTGGGCTGAGGGCCGTGCCATAGGGAATCGCCGCCGGCGTAGCCCAATTGAGCAAAGGCGTAGCCTTGGTGATGGTCAGTGTGCCGCTCTTGTACTGGATGGTGTAGCCGGGCGCAACCAGCGTGCCGATGCCAACGCTGATTGGGTAGGTGCCCACGGGCGAAGTTGCGGTTGCCGTTGTCGAAACGGTTGGCGTTCCCGTGGTGGCGGTTGCCTGCGTTTGACCATTCACAAAGCCCGAGAGAGTGTACGTGAGCGCCGGAATGGGGCTACCGTACGTGATGGTCACATCGGGAGTCGCCAGGATCAGCGTCGCATTGTTGATCTTCAGTACGCCGTCTTTGAGGTCAAAGACATAGTTGGCAGCGGCCAGCGTGCCTATTGTTACGTCGATGGGGTATGAGCCCGCAGGTGAAGTGGACGTGGCTGTGGTGGAGAGTACGGGCGCTCCCGTCACCGCGGTTGCCTGCGTGTCGCCATTCACAAAACCCGAGATGACGTAGGTGAGAGTTGGAATTGGGCTGTCATATGTTATCGACACAGGGGGAGTCGTCACGATCAAGGTCGCCGGTTTAATCTTCAGCGTGGCGTCTTTGAGGTCAATGACATAGTTGGCCGCTGCCAGCGTGCCTATTGCTACGTCGATGGGGTAAGAGCCGGCAGCAGAGGTGGCTGCAGCCGTGGTGGAGAGTACAGGCGTCCCAGTCACTGCGGTTGCCTGCGTATCTCCATTCACAAAGCCGGTGATTGTATAGGTGAGCACAGGCAGGCTGCCACCATAGGTCATGGTGTGGTTGTGGGCGGTAACTCTGAGCGTGGCCTCGTCCACTACCAGCGTCACCGTTGCCGTTGCCGTATTGTAATCGGGACTGGTTGGGGTAAGGGTGACCGAGAGCGTGTACGTTCCGGGCAACAGCAGTGTGTTTAGGGCGGGCGTGTAGACGAACGAACCGGCGACCGGCGAGGTGGCATCAAGCTGAGTTCCAGTCAGCACCTTTCCATAGCGGATAGCCGCGGGTGTATGCCATGTGATGACCGGTGTGGCCTGGCCAATCGAAAGCGTACCGCTCGAGAAGGTGAAGCCGTAGTTGTTCGAGGCCAAAGTCCCGATCGCTGCATTGATCGGATAAATTCCAACCGGCGACGTATCCGTTGCCGTAGTGGTAAGGTTCGGCGCTCCGGTGGTCGCACTCAGTTGCGTATCTACGTTTTGAAAACCAGTGATGGTGAATGGAAGCGTCGGAATCGCGCTGCCGTAAGGTACGGAAACATTCGAAGCCGTGACCATCAGTTGCGCCTTGCCGATGGTGAGCGAACCAGCATCGAAGACGAACATGTAGTTCGCCGATGCCAGCGTGCCGATTGAGGCGGTAATGGGGTATGTGCCCACCGCGGATGCCGAAGTTGCCGTCGTGGTGAGCGAGGCCGCTCCGGTCACAGCCGTGGGCGCGGTATCGCCGTTTACGAAACCGGTGATCGTGTCGCTGAATGCCGGCAGGCCGGCCCCGTAAGTCATCGCTGCACTGTTGGCCGTTACGGTAAGAGTGGCTTGAGTCACAACCAGCGTAACGGTGGACGTGGCTGATGTGTAGTCAGTCGTATCGGTGGGGTTAAGGGTTACCGAGAGCGTGTAGGTCCCGGGTGTGAGCACGGTGCTCAAGGTGGGCGAGTATACAAAGGGCCCTGCGACCGTACTGCTGGCATCGAGCTGGATCGCGCTCAGCGGCGTTCCATACTGGATCGGTGCGGGAGTAGGCCAGTTAATGACCGGGGTCGTTTGTGCGGCGCCGGAACCGGTTCCAGTCAGTGTTGCGGATACAGGCAAGTTGCCCGCGTTGTTCATCAGGCTAAGGGACGCGCTAAAGGCGCCCGCGCTCGCGGGGTTGAATGTGACAATGATGGTGCAGGTCCCACCCGGAGGCAGGCCGAACCCACCCACAGCCTGAAGCGAGCAACCATCGTAAGTAATGTTGAATGCGCCCGGATTGGTGCCCGCCAGAACTGCGTCCGGCTGTGATGGAACCAGCGCTGTCGCCCCTGTGTTTTTCACTGTGAATGACTGGGATACGCTGCCGTTCGGGGCGACTGAACCAAAATTGAAGGTGGATGGGGTGATCGAAACTGAACTGCTACCGATGTTGAGAGTGATGGGGCCAACGTTTGTGGCCGGCGCGTAAATGGACCCCGGGGCAGGAACCCATGAAGAGACAAAGTTGTGATTTCCCAGTATTGGTCCGTTGACCTCCGAAGGTCCGGTCCAGGTGGGCGCCATGGTTCCAGTGTACTGGTACATGTAATTGTTCGAGGTAGCGCAGTATGAGCACGGAAACGAGTCGTTCACTGTCGTCATCATGAGGAAGTCTTTGACGCCATCGCCATTCAGATCGGCAACCCCGGGGGAAACGGTACGAACATTGATGCCATTGGGCTGGTCGGCGTATTCCGCTACCTGATACGTGTACTGGCCGAGAGATGGGATATAGATACCCCATGCGATCTGGTTGACGTTGAACCCGATGAACAGATCGGGATAACCGTCACCGTTCAGATCAGTAGCCTGGATAGCCGTGGGGTGCGGGTTGGTCTCCGGATAGTTAAAATTGGGGTAATAGATCGTGTTCATCGCTTGATTTGCGTAATAGTTAAAGGTTCCTCCAGCCTGGCCGTAGAGGAAGCTGACCTCATCTTGTGTAGGACTGTCGTTGTTGGTGATAGCAAAGTCGAGATAGCCGTCGACATTCAGGTCGGCCATGGCGAAGGCGGTGGGTGCGGTACCAACTGGGTAAGCTGTCATCGGTTGGAAGGTGCCGTCTCCATTGCCGAAAAGGATGCCGATGGTGGCGTCAGTAGTGTTCAGCACAGCAACGTCGAGAAAGCCATCCTGGTTGAAGTCCCCAAGTGCCACCTGCGACGCTCCATTGCCAGCAGAAAAACCGACGCCGGTGGGCGTGAAGTTGCCCTCTCCGTCGTTGAGCAGCACATAAATCAGGTTGCTTCCATCGGACGTAACCGCGACGATATCCGGGAAGCCGTCTCCGTTGAGATCGCCCGTGGCCACGTTGCCGATGGGATTGCCGAGGTAGTAGACCGTCTCCGGAGCAGTGAACAGAGGGTTGCCGAGGGTGGTGATCGGATCGAAGTTCTGAAGCACAACCCCAACGCTTGCGCCCGCGCCTGAGGTGTCGTTGTGAGCCACCACCAAATCGAGCCAGCCGTCGCCATTCAGGTCGGCGGCCACGGCCTGAGCAGGCGCGTTGGCTACGAACATTGAAGCGTTACTGCCGTATGGGCTATTGCCATACGGTGCAGTAACCCAGATTTCGTTCTGCGCGCTGCTCACCGCAACCATTGCGGGCACACCATTCTGGAAAATATCTGCCAGGGAAAAAGAGGTAACCTGGGTCAAACCTTCCTCATTGATATATGTGCCAAAAGGACCGATGCCCGGCCCCTGGTACATATAGGACAACACCGGTTGATACAGAACATTGAACTGGCTGAACGTTGAGTTCTCAGTGAGCGGGTAGACGTCTCCTGTGGTCGTGTCGGTCACAGTAGAGGTTCCAGTGGGAATCTGCATCCCGTAGCCGTTCACAGAGCTGGCGCTCTGGCCTGGGTTTTCGGCCCAGCCACCAGTGACGGCTGTCGCTGAGTACGCTGGGTTAAAGTTGCCGAGCTGCGGAAAACCCCCAGGGCCCGTGATCTGGAAACTGTAGGACGAGGCAGCAATTCCGGTTGAGTTCACCGATGTGGGTGCGACCGTTGTCGAGGACGCAAAGTTCGGCGTGGCCGGAAAGATAGCTGTAGCCAGGCCGCCCGTGGTGCCGCTGTAGGTGGCAGTGAGCGAGTGCGGGCCGGGCCCGAAAGAAATCGGCAGTGTCGCAGCGCCGGCAGTGGCGTCGGGTGGTTCAAGGGTGGCCGGCAGATGGTACTGGATGCTGGCCGTGCCAATCACATCGGGACCGATTGCGCCTGGCATTCCCACGTTGTCATAGAATGTCACGCTTCCGCTGGTGACTGGTAGACCGGTTGCCGTGACCGTCACCGTTGCCGTCACCATGACCGGGTTCAGCACTGAGAGGACAGATCCACCGTAATTCGGCGTGACATAGGTCGGGGCGGCGTTCGAGACGGAGAGCACAATGGTCGTGGGAAGCTGCGCATACACGGCCGTCGAGACAAGCATCCCAAGCATCGCAGCCAAGCGATGAGCATGGCGCAATGCCAAGGCTCCCGCGGCACTCCTGAATTTTGTGTCCAGCGTGTTGAAGTTGACCTGCGTGAAAATCCTTTTCATGGCGCTCCTCTCGATATCTGAACTCTGGATGGGGTGGTGATCCTGAATTGTTCGCACTGTCTCTCTCTGTCTGCTCTCTTAACTGCGATTCCTGTCCTGTTCTTGCGTTGTTGGTGGCGGCAACTCCGGAAAAGATGGCTTCGGTCCTGCGCTCTCACCTGCTTGTCGTCCCGCAATCGCGGCGCCCCGGCCCCGCACCAGCACCGAAAAGATCTCCCGCTCCTGCGTGATCTCAATGCGGCGATGAACCAGCGTTCTGCCAACTGTCTGTCCACCGATACTTTTCGGCGCCGGCAAATTTGGAGGTATGATCTTCATGCGTGAACTCCATACAAGCTGGCGTTGCATCGACCGGCTTGATTGCCACTACACCGCACCTGAGGACCAGGAGTCCTTAATCCATCTGAATTCGAGTTTTAATTGTTCTTAAGAATTCTTAAGGCCATCTATGTCATTTATTACCAGTTACTTGTACCGATTCGACGAGTTTGAGCTGTATCCCGGACGGAGATCATTGGCGCGCAATGGGATTCCCGTCGCAGTCTCGCCCAAGGCCTTTGAGGTTCTCACCTACCTGGTAGCGAACCCCGGACGAGTGGTTACCAAGGACGAATTGCTGAAAGCAGTCTGGCCCGAGTCGTTTGTCGAGGAGGGCAATCTCTCTACGCATATCTTTGCGCTGCGCAGAGCTCTGGGAGACAAGGCGGGCTGCATTGCGACCATCGCCGGCCGCGGCTTCCAATTCACGGCGGAGGTGCATGCCACACCGCAGCCCCAGACAGTTTTGGAAGGTCCCGCGCACGCCGAGGATTACATCGTCCAGCACATCCGCGAACGGACACAGGTGGTGATTGAGGAGACTTCGCGGATTGCCATGGCGGTTCCAGATCGCCTCCCTCTCCTGCGCCGCATTCCCCGCCGCTGGGTCGCCTGGGGCATTGTGGCGTTGGTGGTGGCGTCCGCGTCCGGCGCCTATCTCTTTGAGCGCTTCGCCAAGCCGCCGGAGTTGCGCAAGGTGATGGTTGCGGACTTTCTCAATATTTCCAACGATCCGGCGTTTGACCACACCTTGAAATCGGCGCTGGCGATCGGTCTCGGGCAATCCCCCTATATGCAGTTGATGGGTGCGGGCGAGGAGCAGACCGCGCTGACCAGCATGGAAAAGGCGACGGATACGCCGCTGCTGGGCGACACGGCGTTGGAGGTTTGCCGGCGCAGCAACTACCAGGCGCTTCTAAGGGGAAAGATCGAATCCTCACCTGAGAAATTCGGCTACCGCCTCTCGATCGATGTGCTGAACTGTGCCTCCGGCACGACGCTGAAAACCTATCACGCCGATGCCTTCAATAAAGACGCTCTGCTGAACACCCTGGATGGACTTGGCGAGCGCGTGCGCAGGGAGTTGGGTGAGTCCAGGCAGTCGATCGAACAGTTCGACGTGCCGCTGATGAATGCCACCACTTTTTCTTTCGAGGCTCTTCAAGACTCCAACAAGGGAGCGGCTTTGGGGAGCGCAGGGAAACTGCAGGAATGTGTTCTCTACTTGCAAAAGGCAGTTGATATTGACCCCCGGTTCGCCATAGCGCAGGCCAATCTGGGCAACGCTTACTATAATCTGGGCGATCGGGCAAAAGCGGGCGTGTATGCCAAAACCGCGTTCGATCTGAGCGGAAATGTCAGCCAATTGGAGAAGTTCTATATCCGCAACAACTATTACTACATGACGCTCGATGATCTGAATGCGGCGGAGAAGAATCAGCCGGAGTGGACGCGGATCTATCCCAACGATGCCACCGGTTGGGAGGCACTGACCGATACGGAGACCCAGCTCGGCCGCTTCCAGGAGGCCATCAATGCCGGAGAGCATGAGCTGAAGATTGTCGTGGCACGGACCGCATCGGACTATGACCGACTGTCCCGTGCCTACATGCGCGCCAATCGCAACGCCGACGCCAAGCGAATCATCGCTGAGGCGCAGGCCCAGAACATGGATGCGCCGAGCCTGCATTGGATCCTCTTCGAGATGGCCATTGCGGAGCGCGATCGACAAAGCATCCAGCGGGAGATAGCCTGGAGCAAGGGCAAGCCTCAACCGTATTTATTCCTTGAATCTCAGGCGATCCTTGCGGCCGATGAGGGGAAGGCGCATGAATCGGAGACGCTGTTCACGAGCGCCATCTCAAGCGCCGCGCACGAGGTGAGCGCGAACTTTGCCGATGAGATGCTCCTGGATGAGGTCCGCGTTCTTGCCGAGCTTGGACACACACCGCGCGTGGCGGAGATGCTGCGTCAGGTCAAGGACAAGACCAGTCTCGAGTACGCAGTGGCCGCGACCGCCGCAGGCAACGATACGGCTGGCGAGGCCTACCTCAAGAAGCCGGCAGAGCCTCCGTTTGGCACCATTGAGCAGCAACTCCTGTTTCCCGAGTTGAAAGCGCTACTGGCACTGGACCATCATGATCCGGCGGGTGCGGTCGCCGCGTTGTCGCAGGCCACCCCCTACGAACTGGCGCGCTGCGAAGTAATTGAGGTGCGCGGCCACGCTTACCTTGCCGCGGGGCAGGGCGACAAGGCGGAGGTCGAGTACAAAAAGCTGATTGCCAACCCGGGACTTGAGGATCCATCTCTTCCACGCACCACGCTGGCGCATCTTGGTCTGGCGCGCGCCTACGCCCTGGAAGGAAAGACTGCCCCGAGCCGGGATGAGTACGAAAAGCTCTTTGCCCTCTGGAAAGAAGCTGATGGGGATATTGAAGTTCTCCAGCAGGCGCGATTGGAGTATGCCCGCCTGCACTGAAGCATGTTCAGACTGGCCCTATCTCAGATAGGTAATGCACGAGCGGCGAAGAATCCTGCTCAGTAAAAAGAGACTCGATGTATGATCGGCCAGAATCTGGCGATCACACAGCAGCTTTCGTTTCCACGAGTATCGTAGAGAGGCCGGATGCTCTCGTGGCGATCGAGATCGTTCGACAACAACTTCCTATCTCATGATCTGAGCATGTCGATTCGGAAGGAGGAATTCGGCATTGTCACCGCAAAGGTCCCGGAAGTCTCAAATGTAGCAGGGAGGAATTGTCAGTTCGCGCGAACAGCCCAAAGTGCTTATTGAGCTCGTCGAGAACGTCGAGGAAGTGTTTGACCGACCTGGCGATCCTGTCCGACGCCCAGACCAGGACAACGTCGAAGCGGCCGCGGCGGCCATCGGCCATCATCTGATCGAGACCGGGGCGCCTGGCCTTGGCGCCGCTGATCCGGTCGGTGTACTCGTGGACGATCTCATAGCCGCGCTGGCCGGCCATCTGCCGGAGGTCGTGCAGTTGCGTTTCCGGGTGCTGATCGAGAGTTGAGACCCTCATGTACAAGGCGGCGCGCTTCACGCACGCCGTCCTTTTTTGGGAGCGATGGCCCCATGCTTGGCAACGTAGGTCTGGATGAACTCCTGCAGCACGACCGTCATGTCAGTGCCCTTGGCCGCCGTTGCGGCCTTAAAAGCGTTGTGGAGGCTGACTTCGATGTTGATATTCACTCTTTTTAGCCCTGTTCCTTCCTTCTTGATCTGACTCACCCCCTCCCTATGAGGATGAGCGTATACGTCTTTGAGTACCAGCCGCCAGTACCCCGGATGGTCCGGGGTCCGGCAGCGCGGCAAGTTGACTAATCCCAGGCGCCCTTGCAGATCCGGACCGCGACCCCCATCTGCTCCGGGCTCATGCCAAGTGCGGCCGCCATGGGTTCCAACTGCGCCGGATCAGGAACAGCCCCGGCCTCGATGGCCAGCCATTCCGAGGTGCACATGCCGGCCAGGAGTGCTATTGCCTCCAGCGGCAGGCAGCAGTTCTCCCGGGCCTTCCTCATAAAGATGCCGAACAACTGGCCCCAGACCTTACGGGTAACTTCACGGAACTTCCTCCGATTACGAATCGACATACTCATACACGCATTGCTCCTCATGGACACGCCCTGTCAAGACGGCCAGGGCGCAGATTGAATTTCAAGGTGAGTATGTACTCATTGCTATCAATATCCAAAGCTCCGGCCCGAATCTACCCCAGAATGTCTACTTTCAGGGATCCAGACAGATAGATAATGTCTCCCGTCGCTACTACGAGCAGGAGCTGGGCGCCGGCATTGCCCCGCCGATGTCTGGCACTGAACACTTCGGCTACACCGAGCCACTTCGTCGTTTTATCCAGCGCGAGAGCTTTGAACCACAGGCCAACGAGATCCCCAACACAGCTCCCAGCTGGCTGCCAGGAGATGACTACTACACCAACTTCAAGGTCGGCGATCCGTTCATCAAGGTCGACCAGGGCTACGCCCGCCTGCCCGGCGCCGGCTACGAGGCCCTGCATCCGGAACTGAAGGGACTCGATCCGGAAGACTATCCGGACATCAGCAAACTGGCCCAGCCTGGCTCGCTGCCCACTTTGTGCGGATTTCTGTTTTTGGACCGCAGCTGTCAGTTTGGCGGCATGATTGCCGAAGAGCACTCCAGCCATTGGCAACTGCACTATGCATTTCTTCTCCCAGGATCGGGATGGATCGACGCACTGCTCTCGTTGCCCATCGAGACAACAACCGTTCCAAGTATCGTTGCCGAAGTGAATGCGGCCGACTGGCACGAGCGCGAAGTGGAAGATATGTTCGGGATTCATTTCGAGGGACATCCGCGGTTGGGCGACTTCGTTCTTCACGATCAGAGCTGGCGCGAAGGCATTGAGCCGATGCGCAAGAGATTTTCCGCCAACGAGCCCGCGCCGGGGCGGCAACTCGACCTTGAGTGGGAGCCGCAGCTGATCGTTGCAGATCCCGGTTCGTTCGCCATGCCAGTGGGGCCGATATCCCTTATGAAAGTGAAGGGGACGGATATGCTCGGCTGCGCGTGTTGTTCGCGGAAGCAACCCAGTCAGTGAAGTTGATCCACCAGGCGATCGACGCCCTGGAGCCTGGCGCTATCTGTGTTCCCTGCGAGGGCAGTTACCCCGGCGCAGCGCTCGGATGGACTGAGGCGCCAAGAGGCGCGGCTCTGCACTGGGTAAGTCTTGATGAAAGAGGTTTGGTCGAACGGTACCACGCGATTACACCATCCTTCAGCAATTGGCACGGATTTCATGAGGCGGCCGAGGATTTCGCGTTTCAGAATTTCCCGATCATTCTCGCGACTTTTGGCCTGTCCGCGACCGAATGTGACCGGTAGAGGTGAAGTGAAATGAGCTTTTGGTTCTGGCACGGCTTGCGCAGGGGCATTCAATCGACCCGCTATCCGCGTGGGGCGGAAGCGGTACCCGGCATTTCTCCCGGCCGTCCGATCAACACGGAATTCGAAACTTCAGGAGAGGCTCAGAGTGCTGCGTCCATCTGTCCGGTGGGCGCGATCGTTGCTCAAGGCAGATCGGCCTTCGTGGATCTCGGGATATGCGTGCATTGCCAGTGTTGCCGCCTGTCGCTCCCTTCGCCGATGAATTGGGATCCGGGGTACGAATGGACAAGGCTGCCTGCTGAACAAAGTGAGTGCGCCACTCTTCCTTCGGCCTTCTCCAAGTCCATGCACATCATGGTGGTGGATGCCGGGGATTGCGGCGATACAAATTACTGCCGTGATAATGCTGGACACGAGATCTCGAACAATCCAACGAACGAAACGCTACGCACTCTGCTCTCCAGCATTGGCATTCAGATCGAGGCGCCGCCGAGAAGCGACAATGGGCGTGGAATACTCTTCTTCACGAATGCGATTCTGTGCCTGAATACTGGCGGGATGCAGTCAAAGGTTGAAGATGGATGGTTCACGAACTGCTGCCAGAGGTTTCTAAAGCCGACCGTGGATATTGTTCAGCCGAAGGTGCTGGTTGCTCTGGGTGAACGGGCCTCTCGTGCCATAGCGTCCGAGTACGGCCTTCATCTGCTGCCCCCGCCATTCAAAGCCGTTGTCGAGACCGAAGCCGGGTTCCCTCTTGCTGGCAGGACGAAGCTCTATCCGGTGTATCACTGTGGTTGCCGAATTCTAAACACACATCGGCCTATCGACAAGCAGCTTGAGGACTGGGCGCGAATCGGTCGCGCAATCAACGGAACGTAACGCGCATTTGGTGCTCGAAAATAACGCTCAGGTCACAGCTGGCGTTCCCGGCACCCAGAGCAACGTCGGTTTCCAGTTCACCGAGAACCTTTTGCCAACAGTCAGGGTATCCGCCCACCTCAGCGCCAGAGCATCGCTCACCCGGAGACCAAGGCAGCCACATACCAGCACCATCAGATTGTATGGTTCGGGAAGCGCCCGGACGATCGCCCGGAATTGTTCCGGGCTGATAATCACGACTCGTTTTTGACGCTTTGAACCCTTCTTCACTTTGACAAGGTCCATCGGATTGCGCCCGAGGGGAATCCACTTCCACAGCATCGCCAGGTCGAAGAGGCGCTTCATCATGTTCCGCGCTCTCACCTTCGAGGCCTGTCCAAACGTGAGGGCAGTCAGCCACTCG
>Ga0224555_1004623_pt1 | contig 12411 bp, 11 predicted proteins | sample 714S23034metaG_FD_180687 | JGI IMG/M metagenome (GOLD analysis project Ga0224555, IMG submission 180687) | Peat soil microbial communities from Stordalen Mire, Sweden - 717 S2 30-34 | ecosystem: Environmental > Terrestrial > Soil > Wetlands > Peat | place: Sweden: Norrbotten County, Stordalen...
GCTGGCGTAGGTGGCCATTTCGACCAGTTGCGTGGTGGTGAGCGAGCCGTTGGCGGTCATGAGGCGATATTCGCCGGAGCCGCGGGATTCAACGGCGGTGACGCCAGCCAGATGCTGGAGCTGGGGCTTGCGGTCGATGGAATTTCTGCCGAACTGCACTTCGATGACGCTGGAGCCGGGCACGCTGGACTTGAGAGCGAGCGGGGTGTCGAGGGCGACGAGCTTGCCGTGGTCGATGATGGCGATGCGGTCGCAGAGATTGTCGGCTTCGTCCATGTAATGGGTGGTGATGAGGATGGTGAGCTTCATGCTGTTGCGCAGTTTGTCGAGCATTTCCCAGACCGCGACGCGGGAGACGGGATCGAGGCCGGTGGTGGGCTCGTCGAGGAAGAAGATGCGGGGGCTGTGGACGAGGCCGCGGGCGATTTCAAGACGCCTGCGCATGCCGCCGGAGAGGGTTTTGGTTTGTGCTTCGCGCCATTTGGTGAGGTCGACGGCTTCGAGGAGGGTGGCGATGTTGCGCTCGCGTTCTGCGCGGGGAACGCCGTAAAGCTTGGCGTAGATGGAGAGATTTTCTTCGACGGTGAGGTCGATGTCGCTGGTGAGGGCCTGGGGGATGACGCCGATGATATTCCGGACTGCATTGGGCTCGCGCGCGACGTCGTGGCCGGCGATGAGGGCGCGGCCAGCGGTGACGGGGATGAGGGTGGTCATCATGCGGATGAGGGTGGATTTGCCGGCGCCGTTGGGGCCAAGGAGGCCGAAGATCTCACCATCGGCGACTTCGAAGCTGACGCCCTTGACGGCTTCGAAGGTTCCGTAGCGCTTGACGATGTTTTCGACGGCGATGGCGGGCGGAGGAGCAGCCGGGGCCTGTTGCGATGTGGGAATTGGAGATGGCGGGCCGGAAGTCATGGCTTCACCAGCTTGTCTTTAGGGATGTAGACCTCGGCGATCATGCCGGGGACGTAGCGCATGCCGGGGTTGTCGATCAGCAGCTTGAGTTGAATGGTTTCGATGTCGCGCTTGCGGCGGCTCACATCCCGCTGCGTAGCGAAGGCGGCCTCGGCGGATTTTGCGATGACGGTTCCCCACACAGAGGCGCCGCTGGGCATGACGACGCGGAGCTTGTCGCCGAGTTGTACCGCGTCCGCTTCCGTTTCGGGCAGCGGAGCGTAAACCCAGGTTTGGGAGAGATCGACGACGGTGACGATGGGAGTGGCTGGGGAAACGACTTCGCCTTGCCGTGCCGCCCACACATTCACGATTCCAGTCACCGGCGAAACAACCCGCGCATAGCCAAGTTGCACCTGGGCCTGATCGAGCAGGTCCTGAGCATTATGGACGTCAGCGCGGTTCGCCGCGACGGTCTTTGCCGCGGTCTGGTCCTGCAGCAGGTTGGCCTGAGCTGTCCGCAGGGACGCTTGAGCTGCCGCAACATTTTCCCGCGCCGAATCCACCGCCGCCTTTGCCGCGTTCAGGCTGGTGACCATCTCGTCCCGGACCTGCTCGCTCGTGACACCGGCCTGAGCCAGAGCCACCGCGCGTTTGGTGTCGGCTTCCTGATGCTGGTACTGCGCCTGGGCCTGGGCCAGAGCGGCCCTGGCACCGCGCAGCTGAGCCTGGGCCGCGGTGACCTGGCTGGCCGTGTCGCCTCGCGTCTGTTGTTCGGTATCGCGTGAACCCGCCAGCTTGTCTCGCTGCCCGGCGACGGTGGCGGCGGCTGCATCGCGAGCCGCGGCAAGGTCGTCGGCCTCAATGGTGGCGACCAGCTGGCCCGAGGTGACCTTTTGTCCCTCGTCCACCGCGAGAGATGCAATCCGACCCTGAATCCGGGAGCTGACGATCACCTCGTTGGCATCAACCGTTCCGATCAGCTGCAGGTCGCTGGTGTGATTCGTCGAGAACAAATACCAGACCAGAGCCACGACGAGCAGCACGGCCATGATGATGAAGATTCGGTTCCGTGGTTTCATGCGGTCTTTCTCTCCGGAACAGCGTTTTCCGGGATGGGAATTGCAGCCAGCACAGCTTTCGCCAGTTTCGCGCCGCGTTTGCGGTCGGTAAAGAGGGTCTGGCCGAGGTATTCAATGGCGGCGGTGCGGCGGTCGGCCATGGCGCCGGGTTCAAGGGGATCAGAAGCTGTTACGAGATGAACCATGGGCGAACTGAGGAAGTAAAAAACGTTGGCGCCGAGTGCGGCGTACATCATCTGCATGGGATCGACATTGCACAACTCGCCGGATCGAATGCCGTCGGCGACGAGTTGCAAAGAGCGGCCCCACATGGGCTCGAAGGCCTTTTTCGCGAGGATGCGCATGGCGTTGGACTGGCCGGTGCGGAAGCGGACCATCTCCTGCTGCATGAGGGCATGAAATCCGTGGTGGGAGAGATGGCGGTCGAAATGCTGGAGGACGAGGCGGAGGACGCGCTCTCCGGGGCTGCAGTCCAGGCCGAGCACGGCAAGGGCGTCGCCGGCGACTTTGCCAGCCACTTCTTCGAGGGCGGCGGCGTAGAGGGCTTCCTTATCGCGGAAGTAGTAGTAGAGCAGGGCCTTGTTGACGCGGGCTGAAGTGGCGATGGCGCTGGTGCGAGCGCCGGCGAGGCCGTGTTCGCTGAATTCGCGGATGGCGGCGTGGAGGATGCGGTCGCGGGAATTGTCGGTGCGATGGGAATGGGTATGAGCCATTGATTGACTGGTTAGTCAAACTAACCGGTTAGTCAAAGTCTAAGCCCATCGGCCCCCTTCTGGCAAGCACATCGTTTGTGGGATTGGTGCACGACGATCGCGAGCCCGATACTCCGCTCATGGTCCCCGCGCCCGTGCAGGTGGAAAAGGCAGCGCGCCGGAGCGCCACGCAGACGGTTCTCGGCTGGAGCCTGATTGCCGGGACAATCATCGCGGTCGCTGTGGCGATGAAGAATGCCCAGCCCCACGCCGCCCGGATTCGCGCCGAAGATGTCGCCCGAGTCACGATTCCTCCCCGCCTGGATGGCACGCACCCCTGTGTTTTCGCCACCGTCGAAGGAGGCGGGATCCGGACGCAACTGGGGCGGTGCGCGACGCCGGTCTCCCAGCAAATGGAGATGGACCGTTTTGAAGTGGATCTGCGGTATGGGGTCTTTCTTCTGAAGCAGACCGATCTGGCCGTGGCCGATGGCGTGCCGGTGCCGTTGACGCGCACGTATGCATCGCAGGACTGGGGAACGCCGAGTCATATTCATGCCTTCGGGCTGAACAGCAGCCACAACTGGGATATTGCTCCCACCGGAACGCGCTGGCCCTACACCTACATGACGCTGATGTTTCCGGACAGCGACTTCCTCTATTTCCGGCGGATTTCAGCGGGCACTGGCTTTGCCGATGCCGTTTACATGCACACGGAAACGGCAACGCCGTTCTACAGAGCGACGATTGCCTGGAACGGAGACGGCTGGACCCTGCGACGGGCCGACGGATCCGAGATGCAGTTTCCCGAAGCCTATGCGGCAAAGAACCTGGCGCAATGCGCAGCTTATGCGATGAAGGATGAAGCAGGACGGATCATCCTTTTGCAGCGCGATGGCGGGCGTAACCTGCAGGAGATTCGCACCGAGCACGGCCACTGGATTCGGTTTGGCTACGACGACGACGCGAGGATCACGCAGGCAGAAGACGATGCTGGGGAGTTCGCCCGCTACGGGTACAACAACGACGGACTTCTTGCCTGGGTGGTGCGAGCTTCCGGCCAGGAGAGCACGTACGAGTACCAGGGTGCGCTGATGACGGCGGTTCTGAACGAGCAGGGAAGGGTGCTGGTCCGCAACCAGTACCTCTCGGGAACTCTGGTGCGGCAGGACTTTGCCAACGGTGACAGCTATACCTACGACTACGAGCCGGCTGCTTCTGGCCAGTACATGGAGCGAGTGGTGGTGACTCTGCCGGATCAAAGCCAGCAGCAGATTCAGGTCAGCGATACGGTTCCGGCATTTCTCCGCGGACAATAAGGCCTGTTGACGGCTGCCGGATGCTTTTGGGACGTGCCTCAGGGATGACCCAGCGGCCGCGCACTATCCTCGTCGGGCGCCTGGGGCTTCGGGCGCCTGTCCGAATACCTGCCCAGCAGAAACATGCTCAGCCCGAAAACCAGCATCACCAGTCCCCAGATGAGGTTGATATCCATTCCGGCGGAGCGCTGGTAGATGTCGCTGCCGCGCGTGACGAGGCCGTAGACGGAGAGCATGATGCCGACGATCAGGAACATCAGTCCGAGCGGGATGCGGAGATCGAGACTCATCGCGTGCTTGCTCCTTTATCTGAAGATGAAATTCAGACCGATCAGCAAAACGATAAGGCCGACGGCAATGTAGCTGGGGCGCGCGTACCAGGCCATGTTATGTTCGACGGGCTTGGGCGTGAGGGAGTAGACCAGGCCGACGAGTTCTTTTTCCGGCCGCGGCTTCGTCATCAGGCTGATGATCACAGTGAGCGTGAAGTTGATCGTGAAGGCGAAGATCGCCTGCCAGAAGTTCAACGCCATGTCGCTGGGATACGTATGAACGACGTGGAGCCAGCCGCCGTGGATGCCGGGATGTTCGCCGAGGGGCAGGGTGAGGCCGTGGTGCACCAGCGCGCCGATGGTGCCGCTGGCGAGACCGATGAACGCTGCGTGGCCGGTGGAGCGCTTCCAGAACATGCCGAGCAGGAAGGTTGCGAAGAGCGGCGCGTTCACGATGGAGAAGACCAGCTGCAGCGTGTCCATGATGTTGTTGAAGCTGAGGACAACGTAGGCGGTCACCATCGAAATGAGAATGCCGACGACGGTGGTCCAGCGGCCCATCCTGAAGTAGTGCGCGTCGCTGGCGTGTTTGTTGATGTAGGACTGATAGATGTCGAAGGTCCAGACGGTGTTAAATGCGGTCACATTGCCGGCCATCCCGGACATGAAACTGGCGAGCAGCGCGGTGAGGCCGAGGCCGAGAATGCCGGTGGGGAAGTAGTGGAGAAGCATGTTGGGGATGGCGAGGTCGTAGTCGAGGATGGGCTGGCCGTGGGTGTCGAGCATGACTTTGCCGGTGACGGGATCGACTTTGGCAGGGATGAGGCCTCGGCCTGCACTGAGATTCTCTGAGCCGCTGGTGGTGGCAGTGAGGCCGGCACCGTGGTTCATCACGTGCTGCGTCACCATGGGTGTGCCGATGGCGATGAGGCCCGGCAGGATCACCAGGAATGGGAAGAACATTTTCGGAATCGCAGCGATGAGCGGAACGCGGCGCGCCGATTCCTCAGAGTTGGCTGCCATGGCCGTCTGGATGACGAGGAAATCCGTACACCAGTAGCCGAAGGAGAGCACAAAGCCGAGGCCGGCCACGAGGGCGAACCAATCGACGCCGAGGGGATTGGTGTTGGGGCTGCCCATCCCACGCCAGGAGTGCATATAGGCGGCGGGGAGCGTGGCTTTGAGGCCGCTCCAGCCGCCGACATTCTTCAGGCCGATCCAGACCAGGGGAAGGAAACCGGCCACGATGAGAAAAAACTGGAGGACCTCGTTGTAGATGGCGCTGGTGAGTCCGCCAAGGAAGATGTAGCAGAGCACGATGAGGGCGGAGAGGAGGATGGCAAAGTGGAAGACCCATTCGACGGGCAGGCCGAAGTGGATGAAGAGCCCGTCGAAGACGTGCAAGGTCTGGATGAGCCGGGCCATCGCGTACATTGAAATGCCGGAGGAGAAGACGGTCATCACCGCAAAGCTGCAGGCATTCCAGGCGCGCGTCTTCTCGTCGAAGCGCAGGCGGAGAAACTCCGGCACGGAGCGCGCCTTGGACCCGTAGTAGAAGGGCATCATGAAGACGCCGACGAAGATCATGGCGGGGATGGCGCCGATCCAGTAAAAATGGCTGGTAACGATGCCATATTTGGCGCTCGAGGCGCCCATGCCGATGACTTCCTGGGCGCCGAGATTGGCAGAGATGAAGGCGAGACCGCAGATCCAGGCAGGCAGGGAGCGGCCGGCCTGCAGGTAGTCCTTGCTGGTTTTCATGAACCGCTTGAGTGCAAAGCCGATGCCCAGCACAAAAGCGAAGTACAGCAACATGATGAGCCAGTCGATGGTGGTCAGGTTCACGCCTGGTCAGTCCTTCCCCGGGAAAAGTTCGATTGGCGATATCGCAGGCCACTGTACACGGTTGCATTTGGCAAGTCCAACAGGAGCAGCGGGGAGCCTTGAGCCTGGAGCCGGGAGGCAGGAGGCAGGAGCGGTTACAGGGACTGGACGGGAATGAGGGTCAGATCGTCGACGAGGCCGATCTCTTTCTGCACGAAGGGCTCCGCATAGCGCACGCCGGCGAGGGTTCCGTAATGCCGGGCCTCCGCAAAGGTGCGCTCGCGAATTTCTTCCTCGGGGACGAACAGGCCGCTGCCGGCGGATTGATTCGCGTATTGCGAGGTATAGGCCATCAGCGCGCGATGACGGTCTTCGATGAAGGGCGTAATGTCGACCACGAAGCTGGGCCGTACATCGGCATAGAGCGCGGCGTAGACAATCTTGAAGGGGCGATGCGGCGCAGCTCCGGTTTCGATTTTCGCGAGACCCGAGAGGAAACAGGCCTCGTAGCCCAGTGTGGATGAGTTGTAGTGATCGGGATGGCGGCCGGTCCAGTATGGAAGGATGACGACGCGCGGCCGAACGCGCCGCAGCACTTCGACGATCTTCAGGCGATTCTCCCAGGTGTTCTCAACGCGCCCGTCCGGGATATCGAGAGCCTCACGCCATCCGACGCCAAGAATCCGCGCGGCCTCGGCGGCTTCGGCAGCGCGGTCCTCCGCCGAACCGCGAGTGCCGGCTTCTCCGCGGGTCAGATCCAGAATGGCCGTCAAAACGCCAATGGAGTGCATGCGCAGCAACGTTCCGCCACAGGTCTGCTCCACGTCGTCGCGGTGTGCGGCGATGGCCAGAACATCGGCAATCGGTGGCTCTGCCATGCCTGTCCCCGGCGAAAGCCGGATCCTAGTAGATGGTGTTGTTGTTGTCGGTGCCCGAGTCCATGTAGGCGCAGTCGATCGCGGTTCCAGCGATGGTCACGTTGGAATTGTCCAGTTCGGACATGTCGGTGGTTTTGTAGATGTAAATCTGGCCACCTTCGGTCGTGTACACCTTGTGAAAAGTCTCGATGTCTGCGATTCCGGTGCCGTCGCCTTTGTACGAATCGATGGTGGCGGCCTGGGTGCTGGTGTTGAACATGGTGATGCAGCCGAACTGGACGCTGGCTCCGGATTGCGCCTGTTGATAGCGAATGCCCTGGTTGCACTGCGAGGAGCCAATCCACAGGGTATTGTCGTCGGCGAACACCATGCGATTGTGCATACCATCGCCGATGGAGTACGTGCCGGCGATGGTGTTGCCGGGCGCATTCAGAACGGTGAGGTAGCCGGCGAAGAGTCCGCTGGAGGCCTGGAATTGCTGGCCGGCTACGTAGAGCGTATTGCCGTTGAAGATGGCGTTGGTCGCTCCATTGGGAATCGCGACGTTGCCCTGGGCCACAAGAGCGATGCCGCTGGCGCCGGTGCTGCCGGAATTGATGGAGGAAGCGGTGATGGGAATCGTGGTGAGACCGGCTGTGGTGCCGCCGCACTCGGGACCACAGTTCACGACGTAAGCCGTGGTGCCGTCAGGAGAGAAAACCGCCTTGACCGGGTGATCGAACGTGGCTGAGGGTCCTGTACTGACGGGAAACACGCACCATGTGGGCTGCCGCTGCGGCTCGCAATCCTGCGCGCCCAGATAGTTGGGATTGTTTGCGGCTGCGGCCTGCTGGGTCTGATTGAGCTGCACGATGCTGTACACGGCGAAGCTCGCCGGATCATCGACATCCACCGAGTGACTCGCGGCCTGGGTGGCGTTCTCGACAAAGACGAGAGCAATGGTTCCACCCGGATTCACCGAGATCCCATAGGCATTGGGCAGATTCAGGGTAAGACCGGTGCCGGCGTTGCGATTGACGACGCTGATGACATGGTTTGCAGGGTTGGCCGCATAAACGTAGCCCAAATCGCGGCTGATGAATGCCCCGTTGTACGGCACACCCTCTGTGCTGCTGGAAAGGCCGCCCGGAATCGCCACCGATGCGCTGACTTTTTCCTGTGCGTAGCTGATCAGGGACAGGCTGCCGTCCCCTTCGCCGTAAACGGCGCCGGTTTGCTGCTCAGGCATGTTCTGGATCGTAAGGGGCAGTTTGCCGGAATACCCATTGATCGAGAGTTGCCCGGAAGAAGCATTGTAGGCATGCCGAATGTCATAGTAGGCATCCATGAAGGGCAGCGCGCCGGTGGCGAACGCGCTGGGAGTCTGCTCGGCGATCAGCACCCGGTTCAGCACGCCGCTGGGGGGCAGGCTGCGTCCCGCAAAGAAGTAACTCTTGCCGCAGGAGCTGATAACGGTGCATACCACGAACATAGAACCGAGGACGGCCACGAAGTACAGGGGACTTCTCTTCTTCAAAACCTTAGAACCTCACCAGGCGCATGGCTTTTTGACAATCTCGCGGGAAACCCCAAGTATATCAGGGCACTTGCGGCAATCTGTTGGACGCAGCGATTGCCGCCGGGTGAGGTGCTCAGCACGACATTCCCGCCTGATACGATGAATCAGGATGAGCGCGACGACGAGCCGTCTGGAGCAGCGATTCAGCGGGCGAACCGTGCTTTGCGATGGCGCTATGGGGACCGCTCTGTATGCGCGGGGCGTCTTCATCAATCGCTGCTACGACGAACTGAATCTGTCGCAACCCGAGCTGGTCCGCGCCGTTCATGAGGACTACCTGCAGGCGGGCGCCGAAATCGTCGAAACCAACACCTTCGGCGCCAATGCCTTGCGGCTGGAACGATACGGCCTGCGGGACAAAGTGGCCGAGATCAATCGCGCCGGTGTTGCGATTGCCCGGCAGGCGGTGCGCCAGATCGCAGAAAAACAGGCGAGCACGGCCTACGTCGCCGGTTCCGTCGGACCTCTCGGCGTTCATCTGGAGCCGCTCGGGAAAACTGGACTCGACGAGGCCAGAGAGGCCTTCGCCGAACAGATTCGCGCCCTGGCGAGCGGCGGTCCAGGCGTGGGTGTGGATCTGCTGATCATCGAAACGATGCCGGCTCTGAACGAGGCCGAGCAGGCGGTGCTGGCGGCAAAGGCAGCGGCGCCGGATCTGCCTGTGGTGGTGCTGGTGACGGTCGATGAAGAAGCCAATTGCCTCGACGGAGCGTCGCCGGAGACGGCCGCGGCGCGCATCGCGTCCTGGGGTGTGGATGGGATCGGGTGCAACTGCAGCGTGGGACCGGCAACGGTATTGACCGCGGTCGAACGCATGGCCGCCGTAACCACACTGCCTTTGATGGCGATGCCCAATGCGGGCATGCCGCGCTCCGTGGAAGGACGCAACATCTATCTGTGCTCGCCTGAGTACATGGCGAGCTTTGCGCGCAAATTCACCAAGGCGGGCGTGCAGTTCATCGGCGGCTGTTGCGGGACGACACCGCAGCACATCCGTGCCATGAAGTCGGCTCTGCGCGCCACCGATGCGCAGGCTGCTGCGCAGAGAACGACGAAGCGGGAACCGATCGTGACGGAAACGCCCCCCCGGGCCATCCAGGAGCGCTCGCGGCTCGGACGGCTCGTCCACGAGGGCGCTTTTATTACGATGGTCGAGATTGTGCCGCCTCGCGGCATCGACTGCAGCAAGGAGCTGAAGGGCGCGCAGGAGATGGCCGATCTGGGCATCCACGCCATCAACGTGCCTGATTCACCGCGCGCCTCGGCGCGCATGAGCGCGCAGAGCCTCTGCATCCAGATTCAGCAGAAGACGGGCATTGAAACCCTGCTGCACTACACGTGCCGCGATCGCAATGTGCTCAGCATCCAGAGCGATCTGCTCGGCGCCTCGTCGATCGGGCTGAAGAATATTCTTTGCCTCACCGGTGACCCGCCGAAGCTGGGCAATTATCCTGACGCCACGGCCGTCTACGACGTGGACGCGATCGGACTGGTGAATATCGTCCACCGCCTGAATCACGGGCTGGACATTGGCGGCAATCCCATCGGCGAGTCGACCGGATTCACGATCGCCGTCGCAGCGAATCCCGGCGTTCCCGATCTTGACAACGAGGTGCGCCGGTTTGCCTGGAAAGTCGAAGCAGGAGCCGAATACGGCATCACGCAACCGGTGTTCGATCTGCGCGTTCTGGAAACCTTTCTCAAGCGGATCGAGGGCTTTCGCATTCCGATTGTGGCGGGCATCTGGCCGCTGACCAGCCTGCGCAATGCGGAATTCATGAAGAACGATTTGCGCGTCAGCGTGCCCGACGAGATTCTGGCGCGCATGGGCCGAGCTTCGACACCGGATGCAGCCCGGGCGGAGGGGATCCTGATTGCCCAGGAGATGCTCGCGGCGGCGCGCACGATGGTCCAGGGTGTGCAGGTGAGCGCACCTTTCGGACGCTACGGTGCCGCGGCGGACGTTCTGGCGGCTGTGCTGCCCGGCCGTACCAGCCATGAAGCGGCCGGGACACGGCCGGAGGAGAGCCGCGTTGGCCAGCTTTGAGGAGTCACTGACGAAGCTGGAGGAGATTGTTGCCCAGCTGGAGCGCGGCGATCTCGCGCTGGAAGAATCGGTGAAGCTCTTCGAGGAGGGCACTCGCCTCTCGGCCGAATGCAGGAAGCAACTGGATGAGGCTGAGGGTAAGGTCGAGATGCTGGTGAAGCAGCGCGATGGCGCGATGAAGCGCGAGCCGTTGAAGCCCCTTAGCTGACTGTGGCCACCTGTGGCGCAAGGCGCGCGCGCACAAAATCGACCAGTTCTGCGGACATGTAATCAGGCGGCGGGACCCAAAAATGGGGTTTCTCGTCGGCTGCATTGGCGAGGCCGATTTCTGTGCGACGGCTTGAGGAAATCAACACAGCGTCGGCGCGATCGAGAAAGCGGCGAGCGGAGTCTTTGAAGTCCTCGACGGCGGGATCGAGCACGGTGAGGTAGAGGTCGGGCTTGAGAAACTCGAGGATGCTGTTCGATTCGAGGATGGCGTTCCCGGAGGCGGCGAGTTCCTTCTCGATGCGCGGCATCGCTTCGGCGAGCATGCCGATGCGGGTGCGCACCCAGATGGATCGGGCAGCGCCGGCGACGAGGAATCGCGAGGTGTCCGTCCCGCTGGCTGAGTCGTTCTCGGCGCTCAGAGAAACGCAGGAATCCTCGGTCTGGCACTGGCAGGGTTTGCCGTCGGCAGTGCAGAAGCCGTGGCCGTACTGCGTGATCTTAAAGGCGGTCCAGTGGAACTCCGGCAGGCGCGCGATGAGACCGGCGACTACCGACGTCTTGCCGATGTTGCGCGAATGACCGCCGACCACGATGACTGCCACTAGCGTTGCTCCTCATCGTTGGATGTGCGCGCCAGGCGGGCGAGTGCAGCCAGTTCCTTCAGGTACTGGCGAAGGGGCCGCGCGGGGCGGCCCCAGAAGACGATGCCGGGGCCTTTGACCTTCTTGTAGGTAAGGATTCCGGAGCCGGATCCGAGGACGACGTGTTCGCCGATGTGAGCATGGTCGCCGATGCCGACCTGTCCGCCGACGATGGCATTCGCGCCGATGCTCGATGAGCCGGAGACGCCGGTCTGGGCGGCGATGACGACGTCGTGTCCGACGCGGACGTTGTGGCCGAGGTGGACAAGGTTGTCGATTTTTACGCCGCGCTCGATGCGGGTCTCTTCGAGCGCGCCTCTGTCGATCGTCGTGTTGGCGCCGATTTCGACGTTGTCCTCGACGATGAGACGGCCTTGTTGGGGGAACTGAAGGTATTCGCCGGTAGTCTGGTCGCGCACGTAGCCGAAACCGTCGGAGCCGAGCACGACACCGGCGTGCAGGACCACGTGGTTGCCGAGTTCGGTGCCGGGATAGAGGACTACACGCGGATAGATGCGGCAATGCGCGCCGATCTTGACGCGGGCGCCGATGACGGAGCCTGCGTCGATGCGCGTGTACTCGCCGATTTGTGCGCCGGCTTCAATGACCGCGTGCGGGCCGACGGAGATGTGCGGGCCCAGGATTGCGGATGGATCGATGACGGCGGAGGGATGCAGGCCGGTTTCTGGCTCGGCTGGCCGGAGTAAGCGCGCGGCGCGGGCGAAGGCCAGGCGGGGCTGCGCGGCGACGAGGAGCGGCTTGTCGCACGATGCGGGTGCGAGCTTCGGAGAGACGATGACGGCGGCAGCGCTCGAGGCCAGCGCGGCGGCGAGGCTTTGGGCGTCTTCGGCGAAGAGCAGCGAGGCCGGATTCGCGGTGGCGGTGCTGGCGACTCCGCCGATGTCGGAGTCGGGTCCGCGCAACTCGGCACCGAGCGCCGCGGCGATGGCAGAGAGCTTCATTGGAGACTAGGGTACAACCTGCAAGGATGGTA
>Ga0224555_1004628_pt1 | contig 12398 bp, 14 predicted proteins | sample 714S23034metaG_FD_180687 | JGI IMG/M metagenome (GOLD analysis project Ga0224555, IMG submission 180687) | Peat soil microbial communities from Stordalen Mire, Sweden - 717 S2 30-34 | ecosystem: Environmental > Terrestrial > Soil > Wetlands > Peat | place: Sweden: Norrbotten County, Stordalen...
GGCGACGAGTTCCTGCCCAGGTCGGTGGTGATCGTGGCGCCGACTTCCCGCAGCGCGCGCCCAGCGTCGTTTCGACCCGAGGCCGAGATAGTCGGTGAGACCACGCGGGTCCTGGTTGAGCAGATCGGCGCCGTGGATGCTCGACGTTTAGGCGATCTCGCCGGCCATCTAACCCACGAGGAGATGTGGGGCATCGACGAGGCGCTGACTGCGGTTCTTGGGCTCCGCTAGTCAGTGAGCAGCTGAGCGCGGATGTCGCACAAGCTCTACCCAATTCAGCGCGCTCGGAGGAACTCGAATCCCCAACCTTCTGATCCGTAGGTAGCTCCATAGTGTCGCTGCTCGTATCAGATTGTCCCGCGCAGTCGCATTTCGTCTCGTCCAGATGGTCGTCCCGCGGTTCTTGCGCAACAGCGTGCAACTGCGTGCGACGCTCTGGGACGGGTTTGTTGGCTCGAATGTTGGCTTTTTCGCCGACAGGGACAGGGCTTCACTGTGAGTAGTAGTCGTGAGTTCGTCAATCCAGATTGGTCTCACTGTGGGTCGCGCTACCGATTGGCGACGTGCGCAGATCAAATAGGGCGTGAACTGGGTACGCGGGCCCAGTCCGGATCCGCCGTCGTTCTGTGCTGGGTAGCTTGGTGCGTGATGGTGCTCGAGCTACCGGTGCGTCGTATCGACTTCGGCTACTTCGTCCGCCCCGCTGAGGAGACAGGTACCGGCCAGCCCCGAGTTGAGCCATGCCTGGGCTACGTCATCGCTCACCCTAATGGCGTCGTCGTGGTCGACACTGGTATGGGATCGCACCCTGACGTCGACGCTCATTACCGGCCGCGCCGCCGCCCCCTCGTCGAGGCGTTGGCGACCGCGGGCGTGTCACTCGCGGACGTGCAGTGCGTGGTGAACTGCCACCTTCATTTCGACCACTGCGGCGGGAACCCTCAACTGGGCGGACGACCGATCTTCACGCAGCGAGTCGAACTCGAAATGGCGAGGGGACCGGACTACACGCTGCCCGAGCTTGTCGATGCCCCTGGGCTGTCCTATGAGGTCCTCGACGGCGAGGCCGAGATCCTGCGGGACGTGTTCGTCGTACCGACACCTGGGCACACCGCCGGCCACCAGTCGGTCGTCGTGCGCAGGGGCGACGGGACGGTGATCATTGCCGGCCAGAGCCATGACACCGCGGCGGCCTTCGGAGGCGACCTCCTCGCAGCGCGCGCCGCACACGACCACCATGCCGATGATCTCCCGTCCGTGCCTGACTGGATCGAGCGCCTCCAAGCCTTCGACCCCAGACGAGTCGTCTTCGCCCATGACGGCGCGGTGTGGGAGCCGTAGTCGCGCCAAGCTCGAACACAGGGCTACGGCCTCGGTCGCGCAACGCAGTGGCCCGCTCGTGGCCATGTCCCGACGAGGCTGGAGCTACGGAGGGGGTTGGATGCTCGAGAGAAGCGCGGAAAGGACGGCGTCGGTCTGCACCCTCGTGGTGTCCTCGGGCCGCCAGGTCGCAGCAATGTCGAGTGCGGCCAGCGGCCGATCGTGCACGACGGCGCGCACGGCATCGACGACGTCTTGAAGGGACGGTCCTCCGGGTGCAGGGAAGCGAAGGCCTCCCAGCTCGGCGGGGTCGATGATGTCGACGTCGACGTGGAGCACCATCGGGCCTTCGGGCAGACGGTCGGTATCGAGCTCCGCAACCGAAACGTGCGTGACCTTCGACCCGGCGAGCGCCTCAGCTTCGGCCGGGTCGAGGTCCCTGCCGTCAACGAGGGTCACTGACTCCTCTCCGAGTGAGGTGAGCCCGAAGGCTTCGGGCAGGATGAGATCCCCGCGGCCGACCGCCTTGGCCAGCGGCAGGCCGCCCAGGTAGCCCGAGGTCGTCGAAGCCTCCGTGTGAAAGTCCCCGTGAGCGTCGAACCAGACGAGGGACGGCCGGACACCACGGCGCTGGACTCCGGCCAGGACCGCCAGCGACGCGACGCAGTCGCCGCTCAGGACGACCGTTGGCCCTGCGTCGTCTCGCGCCACTTCGTCCGCGAGCGGGGCGTAGACGCCGATCAAGTCCCGCCACGGACTGCCCGTCGCGCCCAGCCTCCCGTCGAGCTGGACCGTTCCCGCCGGCAGCGTGACGTTCAGGCCACCAGACAACGGATCGTACAGATGCCAGGGCAAGAACAGCATGCAAGGCAATCCTACGGGGACGTTCGGCCGATCACGGCAAAAAAAGGACCGAATGTCTCATCTGCGTGGTCGCCCAGCGGTCTCGGCGAGACCAGCAGCCATCCAGATCGACTGTGAGGATTCACCACCGGCGGATCTCCGCCAGCTAATGAAGTGGCGGGGTCCCGCTCACTCGGTCTGACCCACAGATCGACCGACTCCCAAACGGGATGTCTTTGAAACGATCAGTCGGCCGAGTGAGCAGGGCCCCGCCGGCACAAGCAGTCTGGCGAACGTGACCTAATAGGAGCTCGTGCCTGAGCCCGATCACAGTCCTGTCCGTCGTCGGGCTGTGCGTGCCACCCCCAACCAATCACGAGAAGGGATGGCAACACCAAGATGGCAGATACGACCTCGCTTGTCACTGGTGGCGTCGACACACACAAGGACTTCCATGTTTGCGTGGCTGTCGACGAGCTTGGGCCGGGTGCTCGGCACCGAGCAGTTCCCGACGACTCTCCGCGGATATCGATCGCTGTTCAGGTGGCTGGGCGCTTTCGGCCAGCTCGGCGCGGTCGGAGTGGAAGGCACCGGCTCGTGGGGTGCCGGGCTGGCCCGGTTTCTGACCGATGCCGGCGTGGAGGTGATCGAGGTGAACCGACCGAACCGCCAAGCCCGCCGAAAGCGCGGCAAGTCCGACCCTGCCGATGCCGAGGCAGCTGCACGAGCCGTGCTCGCCGGTGAGGCGGTCGGCACCCCGAAGGCGGCCACGGGAACCGTCGAGTCGATCCGGCTGCTGCGAGTTGCCCGGCGAAGCGCAATGAAGGCCCGGACGCAAGCGGCCAACCAGGTCCACTCGGTGATCGACACCGCCCCCGAGGAACTTCGGGCCAAGCTCATCGGCCTGAAAGAACGCGAACGGATCACCAAAGCGGCTCGTATGCGCAGCAACGACACGTCCACGCCCCTCGGTGCAGCCAAGTTCGCTCTCGCTGCCCTGGCCGCTGGCTCTTGCTCACCGAGGAGATCACCCAGCTCGACACTCACCTCGCCGTGCTCGTCGAGAGCGCTGCGCCATCGCTCCTCGACATCAAAGGCGTTGGGGTCGCGACAGCCGCCACGCTGCTCGCCGCCACGGGCGACAATCCGACGAGGCTCCGCTCAGACCGCTCCTTCGCCGCATTGTGTGGCTCGTCACCTGTCGACGCCTCGTCGGGACGACAACTTCGACATCGCCTCAATCGGGGTGGTGATCGACAAGCCAACTGCGCCCTCTACCTGATCGTCTTGAACCGGCTCTCGTGGGATCAGCGCTCGAAGGACTACGTGGCTCGTCGGACCGGGGAAGGCAAGACGAAGAAGGAGATCATCCGCTGCCTGAAGCGCTACGTCGCTCGAGAGGTCTACCAAGCGATCATGGGTGACATGGCGGAACAGGTTGCACCAATCACCACACTCAAAGCGTTCCAAAGAGCTGCTTGACAGCTATAGGAGCATCGGTTCCGGGCGCGGTTGGACGATCAGCGCCGATTCGGTCGGTGTCGGCCAAGCCTCTCGACTGTTCGGTCGAGACGCGAGACGGATTGTCACACGCTCTTCGACGAGTCTGCTTAGAAGATGAAGGGGACGAGCATCTTGGACGAACGCCGATAGGCCGGGTAGGTGTCGGGGAACTGCGTAGTCAGGTTGCGCTCCTCGACAGTCGCGCTGTAAATGAAGTACACCCCGGCCAAGGCCACGGCGATTAGCCACTGCCAGCTCAGCGCCACCGCAGTGCCGACGCCCGCGAGCAGGACGCCAGAGTAGATGGGGTGGCGGACCAGGCGGTAGGGGCCGCTGGTCACCAACTCGGGTTCGTTCTTTTGCGACATCGGGGTGCCCCAGTTCCGCCCGATGTGTACGCGGGCCCAGATGGCGAACCCCAAGCCGGCAGCGAAGAGAACGAGCCCGAGGCCAGCGCGCCATGGATCGGAGTTGAGGCCGTGATCTCGGAAGGCCCCTAAGCGGACCAAGAGGATCGCTAGGACGAGGATCACCGCCCTGATACGCAACTCGCGGGACCAAGCCAGGCGCCCCCTTTTCATGGAGAAGGCAGCTACGAGCCAGTAGATCCAGAACGCTGCCCACGCGATAGCGAAGACGAACTCGACCGCGTGCATGCGACTCAGCTTTCCATCAGTGGCGGTGGTGCGCCACGAGGAACTCACTGTCAGCAACGCAGCGGCGCCACAACACCGAAAAGCGCGGGTCACGACCAGTTGGGCGCGCCGATGGTCCCTCTGGTTTCCGATGCCTCCACGCCGCCATAGCTATTCTTCTGCGCCCACCAACTCAGAAGATTCGGTTGCTGAACGGCCGACCAGATCAGACTGTTCCGGGACGGTCGACTGATCAGCGCGTAACCCTGCCGAATCCGCGCTCGGGCCAACGGCGTCGGGGATCGCGCATCGCGGCACTCAGAACATCCAGCTATGGGCGCGCCTGGTCGGCGCGGCTCGGATAGGGGAGTTCTTCGATGACCCGCTGCGCCCAGTTGTGTTGCTCTGCATCGGTCCTGTCGTGCTCAAGCCTCGTCGGTGTCGTGCCGGTAGGCGAACACGGCCAGTGGGATGAGCGCGGCGGTCCAGCAGGCGAGCACGATCCATCCTTCTGCCGGCCAGTCCCCGTGGAGGAGCGCGGCCGCGCCGGCATGCACGAGCCAGTAGGAGGGCAGCCCCTTGACGACGGTCAGCATCGCTCCGCTGTTGAACAAGCTCCCAAACGCGCCGCCGAAGAGGGCGAAGAAAACGGTAAGCCAGCCCATGGCGGGCACGAGGGCGTCCGTCGCGATCAGGTGACCCAAGATGAGGCCCATCAAGACGAACGGCACCAAGCCAACAAGAAGCAGGCCGCTCATTTCTAACCACTGCGCCACGTCGAGGCGCACCCCAAGCGTTGCGCCGGCCAGGAAGACCAAGACAAGCGCGGGCAGCGCGACGAGATAGGCGGCGAGGGTCTTCGCGAGGTAGTCGGTGCGGACCCGCAGTGGCGTGATCCGCAACTGGCGGGTCCAGCCCCGAGCGCGGTCGCGCGCGAGACGGGCACCGGGTCCAATGGCGGCGAACATCGCGCCATAGGCCGCCATCCCGGTCATGAAGTAGAGAGGAAAGGAGACGCCCGCGGCGTAGACGAATACGTGACACTGGCCCGAAGCGACCGCGTAGTAAACGACGAGTGGAAGCGCCAAAGAGAGCGCCCACGTCAGGCGGTTGCGGTAGGAGCGAAGGAGCTCGTAGCGCACGTGTGTGGCGGCATTCATTCCGCCACCTCGTCGGGACGAGGTTCGACCGGCTCGGCTGTCAGCTCGAGGAACGCTTCTTCGAGGCTTCCGCCGCTTGCTTCGACGTCGCGCACCGCAGGGAACGTTGCGAACAGTGCCGGCAGCGCCAGGTCGGCGTCCGAGCACGAAAGCACCACCGTTTCACCGTGGCGTTCGACGTTCGTCACGCCGGGCAGGGCGCGAAGTGACGAGAGGTCGACCACCGGCAGCGTCGCTCGGACCGTTCGAGACCCCGCCTTCGCCTTGATCTCGGTGGCCGGCCCGTCGGCGACAATCGACCCACGGGCGATGAGCACGATCCGGTCCGCGAACGCATCGGCCTCTTCGAGGTAGTGGGTGGCAAAGACGATGGTCTTTCCTTCTGCAGCGACCCCGCGCATCACCTCCCAGAACTCGTGTCGACCCTCGACGTCGATGCCAGCGGTCGGCTCGTCGAGCACCAAGAGATCGGCATTGGTGACGAGGGCCGTGGCGAAGCGCACCCGCTGCGCTTGCCCGCCGGAGAGCTTCGTCGTCCAGCGCTCCGCGAGGTCGCTGAGCCCCGTGCGTCGGAGCACATCCTCGACATCAAGAGGCTGCGGGTAGTACGAGGCGACGAGCGAGATCAGCTCGCGAACACGCAGGTGGTCCGGCAGTGACCCGGTCTGGAGCATCCCCCCGACCAAGCCCGATCTGACTGCCCTAGCAGGTGGGAGGCCGCACACGCTGACCGCTCCGGCATCGGGGTGTCGCAGACCGAGGATCATGTCGATCGTCGTCGTCTTGCCCGCGCCGTTCGGGCCGAGCAGTGCGACGGTCTCGCCGGACGCGATCACGAGGTCGATGCCGCGAACCGCCTGGACCGAGCCGTACGACTTGGTCAAACCGGTGGCCCTGATTCCGGCGGACTCCGCGCTGACGGTGGTCATGTAGTGATGATTATCGCAGGCCTGTTGCGCCGGGCGTTCTTGCAGAAAGGCAGCGGGCGCCATCGACCCTCGCGGCTACCCGCGGCCCGGCGTGCGCAGATCGCCCCACTCGGCGCTCGACGGCATCCAACCACGTGGCCACGCGCAACTGCTCATACCGAGGCGGCTCTCGAGCCCCAGAACGTGAGCGCCGATCGCCCAATATTTGCGAGTCCGTCGAGGCTTCAAAGGCCAGCAGCGCGCCGCTATAGCGCGCTGTCGCGTCAGCCCGACTTGTGGATCTTCGACGCCAAGCGGGCCTGCCGTACGTCGGCAAGTTCACTGCCTCGCTCGAAGTAGGCGATTAAGACCCGAAGGTCGCGCTCGCTGAACTGAGCCTGAAACTCAGCCATGAGTGGCTCGGGAATCTCGTAGAGCTTCCCAGCGAGCCGGCGGAGTTTCGGCGTGAGGTCGACGATGACTCGACGGCGATCAGTTGGGTCACGGACGCGACTCACGTGACCCGCGTTCTCGAGCCGGTCCACGACCTTGGTGATCGCACCGGTCGTCAAACGGCTCAGCTCAGACAGCCGCCCGGCCGTCATCGGTCCGAACTGCTCGAGGACGTCGAGACAGTGGGCCTCGGTTCGCGAGACACCGAGGTAGTCCGCGACCGCCTGATCGAACCTGTCGTTTTGGCGTTGGGACTCCCGGACCAGCTCGAACAGCCGACCGAAGAGCGCCACACGATCCATCGAACAATATCTCTTCCTGTGGAAGATTCTTCCAGTTTCAGATGTTATCGTACACGAGCGGCGTGATCGTGCTCGACACACGCCCAAGCGAGGAGCGACTGACCTTGGACACCGTCATCTTGACAACCGAACTCCGAAAGAGCTTTCCCTCGAAGGGTGGGCCGATCGAAGCGGTCCGTGGCGTGAGCATCGAGGTGCAACGGGGAGAGATCTTCGGCTTCCTCGGGCCGAACGGGGCGGGGAAGACGACGACGCTGCGCATGCTGACGACGTTGCTCCCCATTGGTGGAGGCAGTGCGACGACCACACGGGAGTTACCCACAGGTCTCGATGAATCCGCAGGTAAAACTCACATCGCGTGGACTAGCGACTGTAACCGCCGGTGTCGCAGGTTCAGGCCGGTGCACGCTCGGCACAAACACACGACGCCGCGGGCGCCGAGCGAGATGGTGGCATGGTGGACGCCAGGTCGCCGCCTCCTGGGGCAGCCACCGGGCGGACTGAGCTGTGGTTGGAAGGGAACCCGTACTCGCCGGTCCCGAGGCGTCTGCGGGGAGGTAGATAGGACCGCCCTCGGCGCACCAAACGTGGCCGAGCCGAGTCAGGCGACGACCAGGAACTGCCGCAGTAGGTAAGTGCGTTGCCGTCGTAATCAACCGCGGCACAGACACTCGCCGTCGGGCAGGAGACGGAGTTCAGTGCCCCGCCGTTCGGATCGACTTCGTCGCGTGAAGACCACGAGGTGCCGTCGTAGGTGAATGCGTTGTCAGGAAGACACCAGCGCCTAGTCGCACGGTTGTCACCGTCAGCCAAGTCGGCGTTGAAGGACCCCGTTTGCTGGCGGTCGATTTGAACGCCGCACGCGAGCTTCGCCTCCTCACTGGGGAACCCTCCCACGGGGTCGAGTACTCGTGGCCCCACGAGCACGAATATCCGAGGTGAGGTGTCAACTGGGAAGCCTGACCATGTTTTGAGCGCTTGCTGCAACTCCCTATCGACCGAGGAAGAAGGTGACGCAGATCCGCCGTACCCGCAGGCCGCCAGCACCAGCAGGACCGAAACCAATGACGCGGCGCTTAGCACTCTAGGCTGATCTACCTTTCGGCGGCTCCCGACGGGGCTGCGCCTCGTGTTGCGACTTTGCGCTCAACCCACCAGTAACGTTGTATTTGAGGCCGATTCCTCTTGTCCGATGGTCTCACCATAGCAGTCGGTCTCCGACCCGCCGACGATGGTCGCGACCGCGGTCGCACCCCCGGTATTGTCGTCAACGACAATGACCGGCCCACCACTGTCTCCTGACTGACAGATTGTAGCGCTGTCGGTGCCCTCGATGAGGTGACAGACCTGTACTGTGTGGCTATCGAACCATTCGCAAAGCCCGCTGTTGCCCGCGGTCGCACCTCGCACTTGGCCTGTGACACTGCCGTCGAAGGTCATCTTTTGGCCTTTAGCGACAGTCGCCGGTCCTTCGATATAATACTTGGTATCGCCTGTTCCATAATAAATGTATCCCTCTGCAGAATTAGAGCCAATTGGGAGTGTTAGGATCGTCTGGAAGTCATCCTCCGCCGGGTCCTGAAAATAGTTCCCCGATCCCGATGTACCTCCCATGTCAGTACCATCTCCGTACCCTGACTGGCTACCGCTCAGATACCAGCCGCTCGTTGTACCGCAATGACCGGCAGTTAGCAGAAAGTCGTCGCCAGATCCGTTGCCACGCACCGCAAAACCCGTTGTGCACCACGTTTCTAAGCCATTAGCTACATATGTGACCTGATCGCCACCACTATACGGAGTGGTGTCCGTAAATCGGTTCAAGAACAAGCTGAGCGGCTGCCCATATATACTTGCGACGCTAACTCTGTTCCCGTAGAGGGCCACCAGGACCTGAGCGGCAAGAACCTGATATGTTGCTGCAGTTACAGGTGGGGTGACGATACCAATAGACCCCGCCGTGGAGCCGAGGGCTACCAAGTCCTCCGAGGTCGGCGATTCGAGCGTCACGAGGACTGTGTCGGTACTTGCATCGGGACCGAAGCCCTGAACATCCAGACCGTCCGCTTTCCATTGCGGCCAGGTGAGCGATGAGAGCTGAGTCGTCAGTCCCGTGAGAGCCGCCCAACTGTTGGATCCGTCGACGACACTGTATGACACGCCTGCTGTGCTGTCTGCGGCAACGGCGGCGAGAAAGGCAGTGCTATCGGCTGCCGTCGGCACCACGGCGATGGTCAGATGGGTGTCGCAATCGGTCGCGTACGCACCAGCGAACGCATCTTGATAGGTGGCGCTTTCACCGAGAGAGGTGATCGCGCTCCCGAACAGTGACATTGGGGACCCCTCGTCGTCGACACACTGGCTATTAGTTGAGGTGGTCGAGCGTGGTGTGGTTGCCACTGAGGTTCCCGTTGCTACCACCATGATCGTTCCTACGGTCATGGCTAGGACAAGCGCGGCCAGAGACCTGGCTAGGCTCAGGCGACGCAAGCGAGAAGCCGCCGTGCGACGCCAGAGGCTGCGTGAGCGATGAGCCTTTCGTCCGTCGGCACAATCGATCATTTTGATTGTCCTCCTCTCAGTCTCCGGTCGGTTACCGACCGCGAGCTGCACCCTTTCGAGGTGCAACTGTCCCTCCGGGTCACCTAGGCTCGCCAGAGTCGAAGGACCCTAGTAGTTAGTCTACAAGACAAAGAGAGGCTTGACAACGCGGCCCTCATTTGTGAAAAGAGGATGGTTGAGCTTCCTGGTTCTCCGGACGGGTTGGCTGAGCTGATCATGCCGCAACTGCGGTGTTGGTGTGTCGTGCTTCGAACTCGACGGGGCTGAGATTGCCGATCGAGGAGCGGCGCCTTCTTGGGTTGTAGAAGGCTTCGATGTACTCGAAGATCGCCGAGGCGAGCTCGGAGCGCCTCTGCCAGCGCCGGTGGTCTCCTACCACACGCAGTTGCAACGATCGTCGTTCCATGTGCCGTCCGAGTAGGTGATGGATGCGGCACATTTCTTTAACATCTCGGTGCCTTCCAGGGTACAGCCATTTGCTGGTGGCTCGGCGAACTAGCCTCGAAAATTCGTGCGCCCAGCCAGTTGGAGGTGATGCCTAGACGCTGATCTGACAACTACAAGCTCGCCGTCGCCTGCCGGTGCAAGTCCGGTCCGGGTAGCTGCCAGGAGGCCCGGTAGCAGACTGGCGGCTCGGTCTGGAAACGGGCCGGGTCGAAGCCCAGTGTCAAAGGCCCCTTTGGGGGGAGCAACTGAGCGGTCCGCAGCATCAAGCGAAGCCTGCCGCGTCGTTAGAGGCCCCGCCCTCGGGTGGGGAACAGGGAGAGCCGAGCCCGGGAATCCGGGGCGAAGGCCACGGAAGCGGTGAAGACCCTGGATCACAGCCGCGAAGAACTCCTCGGCGTATGGGGCGTGGAACGTTCAGATGGTGACGACGGGAACTGGGGAGACCCTCCCCGGCCCGGTGGCCTGCGACCCATGCCGCCGGAGCGTCGCGTCCTATAACCGGCTGCACCGGGAAGTGGGTGTCGAGCCGGGAGGGAGTCGGAGGCGGCCATAGTACCGATCGAGCCGAGCGGACAACACAACCGCCGGTGATGGGAAGGGCCGCCGCTTCGTCGATTGCGCTTTGGCGCAGGGAAGGATCGGTGAGTGCCCTCGTGGCTAGTCCCGCCGAGCAAGACAAGGTCCAAGTCCTGCAACGAACGCTTTACCGGGCGGCCAAGGCCAACCCCGGACGACGGTTCCACGCGCTCTACGACAAGGTCCATCGCAGGGACGTGTTGGAGCGCGCTTGGGCACAGGTGCGACGCAATCGCGGCGCTCCTGGCATCGACCAGAAGACCCTCGCCGACATTGAGCGCTATGGGGTGACCCGACTGCTCAACGAGTTGGCGGCGGACCTTCGGGATCAGCAATACCGGCCACTGCCGGCCCGCCGGGTGTGGATACCCAAGCCCGGTTCGACTGAGCAGCGTCCGTTGTCGATCCCGGCGGTTCGCGACCGCATCGTGCAGGCGGCCGTGAAGACGGTGATCGAGCCGATCTTCGAAGCCGACTTTCAGCCATGCAGCTTCGGGTTCCGGCCCAAGCGATCGGCGCACGATGCCCTCCAGGTCCTCATTGATGAGGCATGGCGGGGCAGGCGGTGGGTTGTCGAGACGGACATTGCTTCGTGCTTCGAGGCGATTTCGCACGACAAGTTGATGCAAGTGGTCGAGGAACGCATTTACGACCGCCACGTCCTCAAGCTCCTCAGTGCGATGCTTCGTGCCGGGGTGATGGAGGACGGCGTGGTCCGCTCGGCGGTCACGGGCACGCCCCAGGGCGGGGTTGTTTCCCCGCTGCTCTGCAACGTCTACCTGAACCGGCTCGACCGGCAGTGGAACGCAAAGGGTGTGGGCAAGCTCGTGAGGTACGCCGATGACCTGGTAGTGATGTGTGCCACCGCCCAGCAGGCAGAACACGCCCTCGGGCTGCTGACAGCCATGCTGGCCGATCTCGGTCTTGAGCCAAAGGCATCGAAGACCCGGATCGTGCACCTGGAGGAAGGGGGCGAGGGATTTGATTTTCTCGGCTTCCACCACCGCTGGGTGCGGGCGAGCTCACCGCACCGTCATGTGCTCTTCCTTGCCCGCTGGCCCTCGGACAAGGCGATGAAACGGGCGCGCGACAAACTCCGTGACCTCACGGACCGCCGCCGCCTGAGAGTGCCGATCGAAGAGATCGTGGGGGAGATGAACAGGTATCTCCGCGGCTGGACTGGGTATTTCCGTTTCGGGAACTCGGCCAGGCACTTCGACAAGGTTCGGAATCACGCAATAGAGCGTCTGGCGCTCGTGGTCGCAAAGCGGCACCACCGATCCAGAGGCTATGGCTGGTCGGTTGTCTGCTTCCAGTCTCCGAACCGTCTCGGCCTCATCGACTTGAATGGGATCGTCGTCGCACCCAGACCCTTTCGGGCCTGGCGGGGCGGACCGAATACCGGCGGTGAACGACGTCGGTGAGCCGTGTGCGAGAGAACCGCATGCACGGTTCGACGGGCGGGCGCTGGAAACGGGGCAGGTCGGGACGGCTTCGCGGGTTCCGGGCCGGTGTGCTGAGAAACGCCACCACAATGGCCTGGTCGGGACCCAGCCGACCGGTTACCTGCTACCGCGCCAGCGCTCGACCCTACATCCGGCCTCGGGAAGCTGAGGCGAACGGTCGAATATTGGCGATAGGGAGACAGCGAAGGTATCCGGTCGTTGTAGGGCGCGTCGACCCAGAAGTTCG
>Ga0224555_1004629_pt1 | contig 12391 bp, 8 predicted proteins | sample 714S23034metaG_FD_180687 | JGI IMG/M metagenome (GOLD analysis project Ga0224555, IMG submission 180687) | Peat soil microbial communities from Stordalen Mire, Sweden - 717 S2 30-34 | ecosystem: Environmental > Terrestrial > Soil > Wetlands > Peat | place: Sweden: Norrbotten County, Stordalen...
GAATATTAACTCCAAAAAGGAGGTGAAAATGACGTTTTGAAAGAGGTGTCCAAGATTGTTTTTGAGCCCTTTGTGCTGGCTTCATTACGGCGAAAAACACTGGCTCGATTATGGCGACTATTGACAACATTACTGGTTTTGGCATTTTGCCCTCCTATTATATTGGTTGTTGGCCTAAATTTAATAATTGAGAACAAATTTAAAGTTTTCTCTTTCAAGCATTCGGCATGTATATAATGCGCGAACAAGTTGAAGTGGAGAAACTCATGAGCTATGAGCTGATATAAAGTGTGGAATATAAACTATGTTAGAGAAATAGAGTCAAGAAAAATTTAAATTTAATTGTCAGATGTCTAGGGGGTGGAAGAGAGATCTGATTAGAATCGTTCGAGGCGCTTCAGAAAAGATATACGTCTTTTTAAATTCTTTGGAGAATTAGGCTCAGCAGGTTATATATTAAAGCTGAGAAGGAAAAATCCCAGCTTGATCTGAGGAACCAATTATGAGAATTAATACAACACAAGCGTAGCTTCGCTCCGATCAAGGGTGACTGATTCAATCTGAACAACATGTCTAAATTATTGGAATAGACAGAGAGTGAGAGAAGTAATATGACTGAAACAAATTCATATTCAATTTGGTTGATTCCTTCTGGTGATATTTATGACTCACTTAGTAGAATCATTTCAAGTTTTAGTGTCCGATATCAAACACCTCTTTTCATTCCACACATAACTTTGATTGACAGTCTTACGGGAAGCATAGATGATGTTTCCCAAAAAATATTCCAATTAGTTTCTCTAATCCATCCTTTTGAAATAAGACTTGAGAGGCTTGATCATCTTGAGGAATATTTTAAATGTCTTTTTATTAGAGTAGAAAAAACAACTCAAATTATGCAGGCTTATTTAAGAGCAATAACTATTTTCAATATTAAAACAGATTTTGAATATATGCCACATCTTAGTTTATTATATGGAAAACTAAAACGTGAAGAAAAGGATCACATTATTAAATCTCTACGAGTTGAGGAATATAAAATTAACTTCTCAGTAAATAACATAGCCATAGTACAAATAACAGGTCATCCAGAGTCTTGGCGTCCAGCGAAATATTTTGACATATTAAATAGCTTGAATAATAAAGCGTAAATTAAAAGATTGATTGCATCAAATATTTAGGGAATATACGGCAGCACCTTTTAGGCACGCTTCTTCATCAGCGTCACCCATCACCAAAAGATCATCAATTTTATTTGATAGTAATGCATAGTCGCAAATATCCGCCATTTCTTTCTGAAGAATGCATTTATAAATTTCATCTAGTGATAACGCAAAACCTCCAATTATGACTACTTTGTCAAGCCCAAAGGCAGCTGTCAGAAATAATAAAATTGTTGCAAGAGGACGTGAACATTGACTAATGACATTAATAGTCCATAAATCACCCAATTTAGCTGCTGGCACAATATGATCTTCGTTGGTCAGGTTATCAGGTGAGCCATGAAAAGTTGCAGCACAAACAGACTTATTAAAATTGATTCTATCACGATTAGCCTCAATTCTGGCAAATCGTTCTACGCCCCGCCCTGATGAAATTGCGCCTAAGTGCCCTTTGCCGCCACAATCACAAAGCAATGCATCATTTTTTCGATCAATCACAATATGCCCAATCTCTCCTGCAAAAGGCACATCATCAAGTACACCTTTAACTTTGCCTCTATCAAATACTTTACTCCCTATTCCGCTGCTAACAGTAACAACAATGAACCGATTAGAATCAATTTTATTACTAAAGTACCAAGCAGCGGCCGAAACATCGTTTATTATATACGTTTGACGTCCAGTAATGTGTTTTACCTTCTCCACAAGATCCGGGATGGCATCATTATTACCGACAACAGTCGGTGCATTAATAATGCGTGAAGGAAACTCTACAGGTCCTGGAAAAGATATTATTATCGGAGATTCTTTCGTTATTAGACTTTGGGCATCGCTGCTGTAATTAACAATCTCATTGATAATCTCATTCCAAATATCCGCAGGTGAGTAATTATGGATGAAACTTTTTATTCTCTTTTTTTTTATATTAAGAAGAGAGGCTTTGTCATCAGCAATAGCACTTCTAAGATGAGTTCCCCCAAGATCAAACACTAAAGCCGCCATTCAGCTATCTCCTATACGAATTCGAAAATGCAATAGCTTGTTGAATTTCTGCGTAACTAACATCTTGAATGAATTCTGCTAACCCAATATCCTTAGGAACTACCAAATTCAACGTTCCACCCCTGTGAGCTCTTATGGTATCTAGTGCACTTAACAGATCTTGAGCTGATGAGACAGTTTGCTTGAAATCTAATCCAATTAAGTTATACACATCTAATAATCTTTTTAAGGCTTCTCTTTTGCAAATCCTTCGTTGAACAGCAGTAAAAGTGCAATAAAGCATATCTATTCCGACGGCTAAACCATGAGGAATTGTATAGTCACTCATGGCTTCAATAGTTGGACTGAACGTATGACCAAAATCGACTAATCTCTGCAAATTTGCCTCTTTAATATTAGGTTGTAGTTCAGCCATCATTGTTTGCTCAGAACGTAACATAACTTCTAATGCAATTTCGCTCGGTTGTTGAAACTTATTATCAACTAACGCTTCGCCATTCTGTTCAATGAGCTTGAAAAGCTCTTCATCGCAAATGATACCCATTTTAACTATTTCAGCAATCCCAAATGTTATTTCTTTCTTGTCAAGAGTTTTCAAGAAAAGCGAATCATTAATACTTCCGATTGCTGGATAAAAGGCTCCCAATAAATTTTTATGTTTTCCAAAATTAATTCCTTGTTTAATACCAACTCCGACATCTATCATGCCAATTAAGGTTGTCGGTATCCTCAGATAAGGAACCCCTCTACGAAATATGGAAGCGGCAAAACCTACAACATCAAGGACAACACCACCTCCAATTGCCAGTATTATTCCATCTCGCCTCAACCCTGCTTCTATAGCAGCCTTGCAGATTTCCTGTGCTTGAATCCATGTTTTGTTACGTTCCTCGCCTTTTATTCTTAAGTGGCCAGTTAAATTTGTCTTTTTTTCAAGATAGGCAAAAATGTCTTGACCATAAAGATCAAAAACTTTATCATCAATAACAACTAAAATTGGTTTTGATTTCGTAAATTCAATAATTGAATTATCTGTAAGATCATAAACGCTTTGAGTTGGATGAATAATCTTATATTCAATATTTTCTGGTGGCGTTTTTATATTGAATATTCGTGATTGTGTATGGTGGGTTGCCCAAACTCCTGGACCACATATTATTTTTTGCGCATAATTTAATGCGCCAATTTGTAAAGCAACGTTAGCCGTCTTTTTTATCATGAAACCTTCAGTGGGAATTGGCAGATCTTTTCCGATCAACCTTTCTCTAAGTATTTCGCGAAGTGGATCAAGTAGAACCTCAAAAAAAAGACCAGAGCAGAGAATAAGATTGATATCTGCAACATAATTAAGAGATATGATTGTATCGAACAATTCTTTTAGACTACTCTTAATTATTTTTTTATAATCATCTATAGCGGTCAAGTAACTTGCCTCTAAATTTCTGAGAGTATTCAAGCTGCCATTTGAAATATCAGGTTTTTCTATAAAGGTGTTACTCGAGTATAAACGATGAAGCAATACATCATCGAAATCATGTTTATCACTTGATTGCATACTAAAAACTTTCGATAAACTACTGTTTTCTCCGAAAGTTGTGAAACTCCCATCCGCTTTTATCTGAAACAAAACAAGTTTTCCTTTTGAACTTGAATCAATAAGAAGAGATTGACCAATATTAAGAACAGATGAATGAATTAAAGCGACATGCGGAGGGACACGGACTATTGGAATCGGATATGAACTCAATACGGACCGCGAACCAGGCTCCTCATAATCTTTATCAATTAGCACAATTCCTAACAACACATACGGAACGACAATTTCTTGAATTGAATTTGTCAGTTCAACAAACTTCTTTTCCTTTATTACTCTACGAAATTTATCGGTATCCTCATGATTTATCTCTTTTCCGTCGATTATTTTTCGTGACGCTTCATCGAAATAGGTAAAAAACCAATTTCCATTTATACGACAATCGAGAACCGCATTAATACATTGCATATTGTTATTCATTCACTTAAGGTATTGCTACTTGTATAACCAATATTACAACATCAGAATCTGTATCATTCACTAGGCTATGAGTTTGCTCTGAGCGAACTACAGCTATACTTCCCGACTCTAGACGCTTCTCATCACCGTTTATAATAACTAGTGGGGTACCCGATACAATAAAATATATTTCCTCATTGTTTACATGTTGATGAGTACCAATTTCACATTTTGTTGGTATAATAGTGTAATCAATAAAATCAATAGGACTAACAAACTCATCATCTGTTAACAAACGACGAAACAGAATGGCTCCATTCCCACCATGATCAGATTTCAACTTTAATGGTGAAACCTGATTAATACTAATGAAATGTTTCACGTTGCCCTCAACTATGCCAATATTACTGAATTATTGGTAATTAGACCAATGCTATTAGCCATTTGTAAGAATTCATTAAATTCTTTAGAGTGATCGGAATCATCCTTCATCCCAACAATTATTCTTGTTGGGATACTCTTTACTTTATCATGATCAACAAAAAAATTTAATGTATTGTCAATTGTACAGTCAACTTTGCCGACAATACGACTTCCTAGTGGTGGCTCATGAAACTTATTCTCATCGCAAAGAAAATATATTTCTGATGATTTATTAATCACTTTTTGTTTTATTGTTATCACATCTGAGATACTTCCATAAACAATCAATTTTAAATTGATAGGACATACCCCGATGAAGGCTTTGTCGATGATTACTTCACTTTGGGTTTCAAATTCAAAGCCTTTTCCGTCAAAAGCATCGTGATGTGGAACATATCTTCCGCCTATAAGTATGAAATTAAAAAGGTCACGATGTTCTAATGCCATATATTCAGAAAGTATAGAGGCATTAGTTGTATAAATGGTTAGGGGAGACAACTTATCATATGAGGCGAATATCTCCTTTGCTAGATATACAAAAGTGCTACCACAATCTAAATAAATATGATCATATCTAGAGATGATATTTCTTTCAATTACTGCCTTGGCTGCTGCCTCTTTAAGATCTGAATTTTTATGTATCCTGGCTTGCCAGGACACATCAGGAGAGAAAATATGTAACTTAGTCATTCCTCACTACCCTCAGACTTGAGTTTATAGGGCCCATTGATTTTTATGCAAGAAGCCATGCCATACCAAGTCGCGCCCCACGAAATAAATATATTATCCATGATCCAATTCTGTTCCCGAAGTTGAGGTGCATTTTTCAATATATGTATCCATTTTTCTATAGGTATAGAAATAGGAGATATATATCTCATCAAAGTTACATGGGCAGACATGGCTGCATATCTTGCGTCTAATTGGATACCGGTATTATTTATTCTTTCAGACATTATTTCCCGCCCCGTTTGAAGAGAATCATTAGAGGGAATAAAATTTAATGCTACCCCGCGAGGATCAAATGATAAAATTGGAGAATCTAACTTTATTCTTTCAACTTCGGATAAAACACTCCTAATGTTCAATTTCAAAATATCAGCGATTCTGTCTACTTTTTCTATGGGTTGGCTATGACAAATCTCAAGCAATGTCAAATGGATGTCTTTGATAGGATAGAAATATTGATTAGGCTCAAAGTTACTGAGATACTCAATGATTGTTTGAATATGCTCCATGATTATCTCAGATGGACGACAAATTAAATTAACACCGTACCTTCTGTCAGTGCCTGATTTCTTTATTTCATTAATAAGCACATCATCAAGAATAGGCCCTGTTTCAAGCAACTTGTGTTCTCCTTCTTCTATTCGTTTTGATATGTTCTGTATAAGATAATTCCTGTCAATCATATTTTGTACCCTTTATTTAAAGTATATTAGAGATATCTTTTAGTGTCAATTATGTGTTTATCATAGCCATCTAATAATGTTATTCCTGATGGGATTACACCGTCTGATTTCATCTTTAATAACCCCTCTTTGATTCCTGATAATTCAATTTTTAAGCTCCGTTCCAGTTTATTAGAATTTAGACAAGAATATTTAGGTCTTAATCCTAATGCTGACTCAATTGGCTCTACTAGATTCTCATTAAGGCCAAAATATTGAGCAGTAGCCAACGCAAGTTCATAGCGGCTTACACTATCCTTGCCTGACAAATGAAATATGCCTTCTAAATTTGATAAAGCTATTTTACTAATAGCCATTGCTCCTTCGCCAATATATATAGGTGTATTATAGAGATTTGTAGGCATCTCTATTCTTTGATTATTAGCAAGACTATTTATCGTGTCACTAACTGTGTTTGATGATTGTAATGGCAAATGATAACCGAATAATATACTAGATCTTATAATTATAAAACTTAGACTTGAACTTAATACAATTTTTTCTCCCTCAAATTTTACTTGCCCGTAAGTGTTGAATGGTTTAGCAATGTCTTCTTCAAAATATATCTGCTTAGTACCATTAAAAACACAATCAGAAGAAACATATATTAGTCTAGCTCTTAATTCTTGGCAAGCACTTGTCACATTATTCGTCCCCTCAACGTGAATTTGCCGGGCTCTCTGAGGATACCTCTGACAAAAAGCGACATCCTTCGTGCCTGCAATATGAATAACAATGTTAGGTCCGATTCGCTGAAATAGTGAATTAACTGCTTGTTTGTTAGAAACGTCTAATCGCTCATGGTTCGTGCTTTCTACTCTAACGAACTCATTTGTTAAATAAGTCCCGTATACCTTTACATTCTCATTTCTTACAAGGTAATGACTCACACGCGTTCCGATGAACCCACTTGCCCCAGTAATCAATATTTTCATTGATAATTATTTCCCAATTTTTTTAATCTCTAATGTTTTTAAAAAATACGTTAATTTGCGCTTTTAGTCAATAAGGAATACCACTTGAAATGGTATGGGCTGATCAGTAACACCGTCAAGCATTATCGCCTCAGCGAAGAGCGGAAAGAAATTATCCTCATAACATTAGGCGCGGAATGAACGTCCGATGGACCGATTGGTTATATAAAAACAGAAACGTTTCCATTGATTCATAAAATATTTTCCCTTAACATATAGCCAACAACAGATCCTTTTTCTATTAAAAAGTTTAATATTATTAAAACCTCTCCTTTTAACTTTTGCGTTTTTCTGATTTTTTCACGATTTTTATATATGTATTTTCTGATAAGATTTTCCAAGTGATAAATGGTATTATTTTCTAACTTTGCACCTAACAAATTTTTATTTTTATCCAGCATACTTGAAATCCAGGATATACCATCATTCAAATAAGGCGATCCAATATCATTTAACAGCTTTGAAATTGCATATAGAGATGAAGGGCAATGACCGAGCTTCTCAGACATTTCTTTAAAAAATATTTTATTCTCACCCTTTAATGTGTGCCATTCGACAGTTGTTTCTTTCCATCTGGTTTGAGCAAAAAGATAACTTTTTACAATCCTTTCAACATACCAAAATCCATCTCCATCTTTACAAAGTTCAATTACTTTGTTTTTAAATAAATTCCAAACTTCCCAAAAATTTTCATATAAATTAAAGTTATCTTCGATTAAGATGAATTCTTCGAATAGATCAGCAATTGCTTCTGAGCTATTAAAACGATCAAGAAATGATTTCAAATATTCCGGGATTTCTTCTTTCGGAGAATTTAATACAAAATAGGAATATTTTTTCAAAAAATCATGTCGAACTCTATAATCAATTTTATCATCTCTATCACGTAACAATAATTTTTTAGCAAATGCACATATAATCTTTTTGACTATTTCTTTGTATTCTTTATTGTCAGTTTTTTGAGGGATCAATAAAAAAGCTGTCCTTAAAATGTTTAAATCTAATTTCGTGATGTCTTCTAAATCATCCTTAGAAATTTTATTTTCAACTACTTTTTTTAAACTTATCTCATTTTCTTTTAGAAACTTTTCTATTATTTGATTTTCGTGAAGTTCATAAATACCTTTTTGATGATTTTCTTTGAAAAGTTTTTTTCTTAATTTCTCGTATTTAGACTTTAATAGCAAGTAACCAAAAAATATTGATTCAGCATCGTTAGGATTATTTTCCCGTAGTGCATGAATTGCCATAATAGAAAATGTGCTGAAGGTAGTGCCGCCCATATCAACTGGATAGTCATTGAATAGCGTAAGTAGTAAAATTATTTTTATATCTTCCTTTTCTTCTGGAAATTCATTGATTAGGAAAGGGAGTACAGAAATTGCCGACTGCGTTCCATCAGATATTTGATATTGATAATTTGGAAGAAAAGGTAAAAAAGCTACTTCTAAAATAATATCTTTACAAAAAGTCCGTTCTTCTCTTGACAGTTGCTGAAAATGATCCCTCACTAAAACGGAACATACATGCGCAGGAATGGTGTGATTGAAGAGATAAAAGCTCTCTTCTTCGGAATGGTGAAGTTCCAAGGATTTTGGTCTTTTTGTTATTTTCAGCTTTGAAATAATTTCTTCGACTTCTTTGAGTGCAAGTTTCGGATTCTTTTCATATTGCTCGTATGTTTTGTATTTGTCGTCATTTGATATTTTATAGTTTGCCCATAAACTTAAGGACGCGTATTTCATTGGCGCAGAGCTTTTTTCAAGGGAAGTTTCACTATATTTTTTAAGCTCAGGATCAATCTCAGGATTAAAATTTATAAGAATCCCCCCATCTGTTTCTTCGGTTGTAGGCTTCATCTTTCTTTTATCCATCCTTGCAAGGTAAAGCCTCCATATTTTATCAGATGCATTTTCTTCCGAAGATTTAGGCAAGTCTTTATAATAATTATCTAATATTTCCCACAGTTCTGCTTGTCTTTTATGTGCTTCCTCTTCACTTGTTTCTCCACTTCTGAAAAATTGATAATATACAAATATCTGTTCGAGTGAATTATTTCTATGTTTATCATCACAAGCCTTCAATCGTTCATCTTCATGAGATTTTCTTTCATAATTAATTCCAAAACTATCTCTTAATATAAGAAGAGAGCTTTTATGTTGAAGGTCTAAAGTAAATCTGGCTGTATCGTAATGAAAAAAACCCTTCGTTTTAAAAAGTATCTTTGCAACGTTAAAAGTTTTTTCAGGATAGGCCAAGACAATACTTGTGACTACTGCCGAAACAGAAGCAGATTTTGAGTTTTTAAGTAGATAAAGAAGCCAGCTTTCTAATATTTTTGAATCGGCATGCTTCCCGATTTCAAGAAAATATTTCTCCAAGGCCATGTGCATTGATTCTAAAACATGTGGAGAGACTTGCGTACCTCTATATGTGCACCAAATTCTATTGCTTATGTATTGTTTAATTGATTTATCTTCTTCGATAAAAACTTCTACTTCTTCAACTTCATTTTTTGCAAAATCAGACTTAGCAAAACATTCGACCGTCTTATTTGTAAATTTCAAAATAAAATCTACCGTTTCTTGCAAAGAAAATTGAAGAAGCCAATATATGGGAGTTTGGTATGAACTTGCTGGAAAATAATTAAGGTGTTCATCTTCCAAGCCATAATATTGTTCCAATCCCATTCTTGAATGGTAATAAGAATCATTTTTTACAGGAGTATAAGACCAAAATAAGTCAGCAAGCTGTAATACATTTTTTGGAAGAACTTTAGAAATTGTGATTCCTTCAAGTTTCGTCAAAATAACTTGTGATAGATCGTGATAAGGGTCTCTGTGATTTTTCCATTTATTTTTAAGAATCTCCTCAAGAATTTCTTTTAATTCATTCTTGATTTCAGAAGAACCATAAAGAATTGTTTGTAAAAGATCGTCTTTTGTACCATCCCGATCAAAATAGACATTTTCTTTAATAGTCCATTGGTAATAGTGTAATGCAATTAAACTTGAATATTTAGTGGTTGCTCCTTCTTTAAACTTGCTATTCCAATCGTGAATTATTGGCAAAACAAAAAATATATTCTTAATACCTATGTTATCTAAATTTTCAAAAACGAATTTGATGAGACTTTGCCAACCTTTCCCCCTTGGTTTAGTTAATACATATTTCATCGAAAACAAATTCGTGCTTTTCACTCCTAATTGTTTAAAGAAGTCATCATCCACCTCCTTGCAGGCAATTCTGAGCAAAAAAGTTATTCTTTTGAGCAATTCACAATTATTTTCTTTTAAATTTTCCTTAAATAATTCAAAAAATATATCTGAATGATCGGACAATAAAACTGCTACCAAAGTTGCATCTTTCCAATGGGATTCAATTTTATGATCTTTAATAACTTCGTCGATAAAATCTTTGATCGAAAGATGCGCTAACAAAAGTTTGTCCGATAACCAGTTTCTGAAACTTCTGCGAATTGGCAGCGACTGTCCTATCCTTTTAAAAAATTCCTGATTGTTTGATTTTCTGATAAATTCGGCTTCAATTATTTTCTCTAATGCCCATTCTTCGTAAATATCATGAGTGATGAAATATCCATGTGGTGATTCATAACCCAAAATCCCATCTCTTTTTAATTCATTATCCAAGATTTGCGATTCACAAATTGGATTGATAAAGAACTGCCCGTCATTTGCCCTTTGAAAAGCTATCTTTAAAAAACACTGTTCCCTTGCAGGTTTGGATTTCCTGATATTTTTATTCCATAACTTTTCTTTGAAATCTATATAAGCTATTTCTTCATCTGCTTTATAATATTTTAGGTATTCACCGAGATAGAATGGATTTTTTATAAATTCTAACAGCCGTTCATCCTTTGGAAGTACAAATTTATAATTACTGGAAATTTTGTTTAATTCGTCTATATCTATATTCGATATATTTATATTTAAAGGAGTAATTTTATAAATTTCAAAAAATTCATAATTTAAATCCTCTAAATAATTATCTCTTGTTGTGAAAATAAGTTTCCAGTTATTTTGGATTAGAATGAGTAAAAATTCTTTGAACGGATCGGTATTTTTTAAGTCTAGTAATTTTTCTGCAGAATCAATTACTATAATTTTGTGAGTTTCATCTTTATGGACTTCGACGAAATCTTGAAAATCTAATCCTGAAAATAAATCATTGATGCTTCTTAGTTCAAATTCAGTTGCCTTGAAAATATAAAAAGGTTGTGTCCCTTTTAATTGAGAGTAAAGATTTTTGACAATTGCCGTTTTTCCAACTCCGCCAGTGCCACTTAAAATTAGTGCTTTCTCTAAACCATTATTTTTCAATTTTGCTAAATCTTTGCTTCTATCAATTTCAATATTTTGACCACAAAAAGTTATAGATGTTTGTATTTCATTAAGGATATTCTCTGAGTGTATTTGTTGCGCCTTAATTAAAGCAAAAACACTTTTATCAAGACTGAAAAAATGTTTAGAAATTATCTCGTTTTGGATGGACACAAATGGAGATTCAAAGAAACTGGCGCCTTTCCAAACGATTTTAATATTCTTATCTTGTGCATATTTTTCTATTTCGTCTTGCTGCTTTGTTGTTCTTTTAGTTGTTTTACTGCTTTCGGTCCAATCAATAGGAGTATAGAAAACCATCTTGGTTGTTTCTGGATTCTTGTTTTTTGTTATTTCTAACTTTCTAATAAATTCATCTTTATGATCGGACAATTTATCTTCATAGAATTTTGCTTCCCAAGCAATAAACTCATCACCGATTTTAACAGGGTTTGTTTCCATTCCAGAATGATTCACATAGCGAAAAATTCCTTGACGCTGATTAAATTCTTGGCAGAACAATAAATAACAAAACCATTCAAAATTATTTTGATGGTTTTCACTAAATTTTGCTTTAAAGATGTCCCAGCTCGGTTTTATCATATTATTCTTCTTTTATGCTCCGCTGATTTTTAAAATGCCAACAAACGTTCGAACTTAATCTTCAAAATGGATATGCAGCTTTTTCTTGCGTTTTTTTGTTTGGGGGTTGAAGACTTTTACTAAATATCAGCCTCTAATTCAACACTTATTTCTTTTTATATTCACAGTGTGAAAATATATTTTAAGTTTATGCCTAGCAGGGGGAAAAAGCAAAAGGTTCGATGCTATAGAACGAAATTATTTTAACAGCAGGTTTAAAGATCAAAAGGGAATTATTATTCTGTAAGTAACAAATTTACAGCATCTAAGAATATGTGGCTATTCCGTTTGAAGTCGCCACCTAATTCCGCTGCAATCCGCCACCCAAATCCGGAGGAAGTCGCCACCCAATTCCGGTACAATCCGCCACCCCCCTGCGAAGAGTGCTGTGACGCTGGATAAT
>Ga0224555_1004630_pt1 | contig 12390 bp, 10 predicted proteins | sample 714S23034metaG_FD_180687 | JGI IMG/M metagenome (GOLD analysis project Ga0224555, IMG submission 180687) | Peat soil microbial communities from Stordalen Mire, Sweden - 717 S2 30-34 | ecosystem: Environmental > Terrestrial > Soil > Wetlands > Peat | place: Sweden: Norrbotten County, Stordalen...
ATACGGCCATCGGACAAACTTTATAAACTGGTATCAGCAGAAAAATGATACGCATTACACAACAGCGCGCCGGCTGCATAGGCTGCAATGCCTGCGTTGAGGCGGCAGATTACCGGTGGCGTATATATAAAAAAGACGGCAAGTGCACACTTATAGGCGCCAAAGAAAAACGCGGCTTCTACACCGTAGCAGCCCACAACAGCGAACTGGACGATAACCTGAAGGCTGCGGCTAACTGCCCGGTGAAGATTATTCAGATACAGGTATTATAACAGGTCTGTGATAATTCCGAAACCAGACCGGAATTTTTATTTCGCGATTGCCTTATAAAAACCGAATAGCCCGATTTACAGGCTCAAAACCAAATTCCGGTGCCATTGCAATAATTATAAACGCAGATATTTACATTTGTGCCTGTATAAACAGGCAACATGAAAAAACTCCTCCCTTTTATCATTGTCTTATTCATCAGCGCATGTAAACATCCGCATCCCGCTGTGCCACCGGTAACACCTGCATCGCTGGCCGTTATTATCAGCGATTTCAGCAACGAAATAAATGCCGATTTAAAATCAGACGGCCTGCACGGAAGTATGTCGGTGGCTATTGTAAAGGGCGATAGTATTTTATGGTCGGGCACTTTTGGTTATGCCCGGGAGGAAAGCGACAAAGCGCCGGATACATCTACCATTTACCGCGCAGGGTCTATTACCAAAACATTTACGGCTACCTTAATGATGATACTGGTTCAGGAAGGGAAAATAAAGCTGACCGACCCTGTCGAATTATATCTGCCCGAAATAAAAAAACTGAAAGGCTATTCCGACACTGCTAAAATCACCTTTCTGCAACTGGCCTCACATACCGCGGGCCTGCAACGCGACGCGGGCAGCTGGCTTAAAGGATTAACAGCCAATAGCGGGCCCGTTGAAACCTGGGATTACAAACTATTATCAGTAATACCTGATACCAGGCTGGAAAGTAAACCCGGAGAAAAATTCAATTACTCGAATGTCGGGTACTCGTTACTGGGCCTTGCGTTGGAGCGCGCTGCCGGTAAGCCTTATATACAATTAGTGCAGGAAAAAATACTTGACCCATTGAACATGCACAGCACCTTTTTTAAAGTGCCCCCTGCTGATACCGCTAAAATAGCCGATGGCATAGCCTCTGTAGCTTTCAACTTAACCAATACCTCAATTCCGCGCCGGTTGCGCGCCGGTATAGGATGTGCAGTGCCTTGCGGCGCTATTTTCTCAACCCCAAACGACCTTGCAAAACTTACATCGTCTATGCTGGGTTACCATCCGCTGCTTAGCCCCGAAAGCCTGGCCGAAATGGAAACACCCCGCACCAACGAAAAAAACAAATACGGCTTCGGTCTGGGTATCATCCGCAACGATTCGGTAAACATGGTATGGCATAACGGTTCTATAGCGGGCTATACCGCTCAATTTGCCATTGAAAAAGACAGCAAATACGCCGTTATAATTATGCGCAATTACAACAAAGGAGTTACCCCGCTGGAGAAGTGTTCGTTTAATTTATTGAAACGGTTGAAGGCATCTGAAAAGGCGGGGTTAATTCCCTAATCAGTTACCCTCCCCTTTACCAGCTACCTTTCTCTTATCATAACCCCGGCTGACCTGCATCATTAGCCACAGCCTTAAAAACCCTCAACTTGCCATGCCATTTGAAAAGGAGATATGCCAGCTAAAAATAATTTAAACTTACAGGTTTCAGATAATCAGGAATCGCAATTTAAAGAAATGCGGCACCAGCTTCTTTCGCTGATAGCCAAGATGACCGCTGCCGAAAAACAATTTGCCCCGGTATTAAAAAAAGTTCATCCCTCGCAGCAGCCCAGCGCTGTAAACCTGCTGCATTACATGGCACTGCGGAATGTAGATATACGGAGCCTGCAGGAAACCCTGCATATCAACGGCCTTTCATCACTGGCAAGCAGCGAAAGCCACGTGCGGTGGCAGGTAAATGCAGTGCTAAACCGCATACAGGTTACCCCGCCCGCTGCAAAACAGGAAGTAACTGATTTTTTTGCAGCACAACATAAACGGCACGAACGGGCCACTGCTTTATTCGGCGCAAGGAAGAATAACGATATCCCTACTATCATGGTAACGTTTGATAAGGAACTTTCGTGGAACCTGCCCATGGTTAAGCAACTACTGTATTCGGGCATGAACGTAGCCCGCATTAACTGCGCGCACGATGATGAATCAGTTTGGCAGGCAATGGTATGGAATATTAAAAAAGCAGTAAAAACAACCGGTATACCCTGCAAAATATATATGGACCTTGCCGGCCCCAAAATACGCACTGTAATAAAGGGAAAACCGGGCAAAAAGCACAAACTGCATGTGCAGCATCAACACCACTTCACACTGGCCGAAACGGACGATGACAGTGTTGAAGGGCCGGTAATCTATTGCTCGCAAAAAGGGATCATACAGCAATTACACGAAGGCGAACGGGTACTGTTTGATGATGGTGAGGTTGAAACTATTATTGAAAAAATGGAAGGCCGCAAAGCCCACCTGCGGGTTGAGCGGGTATCGGGCAAAAAGCCGGTTATTAAAGAAAGCAAGGGCATCAATTTTCCCGATTCAAAATTTACTATTTCCGCGTTAACGGAGTTCGACCTGCAGTGCATTCCGTTTGTGGTGAAGAATGCCGATACCGTGGGTTTCTCGTTTGTGAGGCAGCCATTGGAGGTTTACGAACTGCAGCAAAAACTAAAAGAGCATACCGGTAGCCCGCCGGGCATAATCCTTAAAATTGAAACGCTGGAAGCGGTTAATAACCTGCCCCTGCTGTTATTGCAGGGCATGAAGAATAAAGCCTTTGGCGTAATGATAGCCCGGGGCGACCTGGCCGTTGAAATTGGCATTGAACGCCTGAGCGAAATACAGGATGAAATACTCTGGATTTGCGAAGCAGCGCACACACCGGCTATTTGGGCAACACAGGTGCTTGAATCGCTCAACAAATCGGGCTTTGCATCCCGGTCGGAAGGCACAGATGCCGCGCGCTCAGTAATGGCAGAGTGTGTAATGATAAACAAAGGCGCCCACCTGATAGAGGTGCTTGAATCGCTGAAAGATATTTTAAAACGCAGCGGCGGGCACCGGATAAAAAAACGGTACCTGTTCCGCCCGCTGCATATTGCACAGCGTTTTTTAAGCAGCACGTTTAAATTGTATTAGTTTTCCCGTTATTTAAATAACGCTTAAACTATATTTTATGGAACCACAGGTAAGAAATAAAGTAATTTATAATCAAGGTGGCACAGGGGCTGCTTATGGGCTGTGATTTGTTGGCGCTGCAATATTTTACTTACAGCAGGCAAGTGGCTTTTGGATGGGCGCATGGGAACTGGTTAAAGCATCATTATGGCCGGCCTTCCTGATTTACAAACTGTTTGAGTTTTTGAAAATGCAGGTAATAAGTTTGGCCGGGGCGATATTCGCTACTGCTTCATTATCTTTTTAACCGTTACAGATGTTTGGTCCGATACCTTTAGCAGGTAAATACCCTGCGCAAGCGGGGCAGTTTCAAAATAGTAGTTGCCGGGTATTTGCTGGGCGAATATTTTTCGTCCTGTAACGTCAAGCACTTCCATATTCATACTTGCACCGGTAAAGGAAATATGGCAACCATTTGCATCGCAGATGATAGTAGCCGGGCTTTCCGCAACTACAGCAATACCGGTGGGGCCTTTGGCAATTACCACCGTAATAGTATCGTTTGAGACACAGCCCATAGCATTGGTTACTTTCAGGGTAACGATGTAGGTGCCGTATTGCAAATATTGGTGAAACAAGTGTGTTACCGGTGTGGTTATACTATCGCCATCGCCAAAATTAAGCGTGTAACTAATGGTGTTGGTAGTATCTACCACAAAAATGCCATCCATACCGGTTATCTGGTCAGTAATACGGGCCACGGGACAGGTATCCACAGTTACAACGCCCTTCACCGAATCGGTACAGTATCCGTTATTGCTAAATAGTTCAATGCTGTAGGTGCCGGGTGCAGCATAATTTTCAACCGGATTGGCAACGGTAGATGTATCGCCATTTCCAAATGTCCAGTAAACACCGATAGCATTGCCTGAAAGGTTAATGAAGCTAACCTGTAACTGGCTGGTAGTATCGGTAAACCCCGGATGGCTATGGCCTATAACCTGTGTTTGAAAACTTTGAGTAGGGCCCTGTGCATCAATATTATTTAATTCAGTAACGTTTACTGATACGGTACCGGTATCGGCCCATATAACAGATATTGCATTGTTGTTATTTTGTGTAATAGCGCCATTGCCCAGCAGTTGCCAGCAATACTGGCTGCCTGTTGTATTTACCACCGAGTAATTAGCCACAGCGTTTTTGCAAACTATCGAATCGCCGGTTATAGCGCTGGTTTGCGGCTCTAACAACGGCCACAGAAAACGGCGGCCATAATTATAAATAGTGTCGTTCAACCACGGGGCCAGCAATTCAGGTTCGTGGCCGTAGCCTACCAGCGGATGCAGCACGTTTAAGATACCCTGGTTGGTTTGGCGCTGATTAATAGGCACTGCACCATAAACCTCAGGAAATATAGGTAAGTTGAAAGGATAACCATAGGTATAAGGCACCAAAGGATCCAGCGTGCCCTGAAAGGAAATGGTGGGCACTCCCAGGCGTTTCCATATATAATTGGTATCCAGGATGGCGCCCCACATATTAAATATAGCCAATGCACGCGGTATGTGCTTGCCAAAATCAGTGTTGCCGCTGCAGTCCATACAGCCCAAGTCTGATGGTTCAAGCGTGGTGCCAAAGGTGGGTACCGGGCGCAGCGAATCATTCATATACACATTGGCAAAGGCGCAAAAGCAACCGGCACTGGTACCGGTTAAAATTATCCTGCTGGTATCAATACCAAACTGTGCTGCGTTTTGACAGAGATATCGTATAGCAGAACGCTCATCCTGCACTCCGCGGTAAAAGGCACGCACAGTGCTGCCGGTATCAAGCGGGTCCAGCCCGATGCGGTAATCAATAGTGGCAACAACATAACCTAACTGCGCAAAGTAAGTGGCATACTGCGGAATATCCGGTTCTTCGCGCCAGCCAATAACAAAGCCGCCGCCAAACTGGTAAACAATTAAAGGGCGCAGCCTCAGCGTGTCATTAGCGGGTTGATAAATATCCAGGTAAAGGTCCTGCGGCGTAAGGCCGCCATAGGCCATGGCCGAGCCGAAATAATAATTATCACTTTGCTCAACCGAATGAAATATGGTATCCTGATAGCGTAGCGATGTGCAATTGCCCTGGGAGAAAAGCGTTGCGTGGCAAACTAAGGTTACAATGGAAAGGAGTAGTAGTTTTTTCATGCATAGTAAAGTTATAAAAATATAATTGAGTGGGAAATATGAATTAACATATGGGCGCTAAATTCACAAAATAATAATCAAATTTTTAAGTAGTTTTAAAAACCAAATACAATACCCATGGATGCACAAATAACCAAAGAGGAATTAAGTGGCTATACACAAGTAAAAGATAACCATGTGCCCATTTACCTGGCCATAGTGCTTGTATTGATGGTTTACATTGGGTTTCATTACATGGAGAAAGACAGGGCACCCGACTTGTATATCTGGTATTTTCCTTTGGCTCTTTTTCTTCCTTTATTTCAGCTTTTCAGAACCCGGACCTGCCCGGTTTGCCATACTACTATGAAGAGGTATTTTAACAGCCTGTTGCCACGGGTTTGCTATTGCGAAAAATGTAAAACCAAAATTCCGCTGATGGTTATAACTTTCTGAGCCAAACTTGCGATCACTCGTTACTCAACAACCGGTTCTCATCGCTTCGGGATTGCTTCGCAGAGCCTCGCAATGATGCGTTTTTTTTAAAACGCCCGTATAGCCCTTACATTCCCTGCTGTGGCTTTGGGGATGGACATTGATACACCGGTTGAAAAGTTAAGCGCTGATGCTGTGGTATTGGCATTTTCGGTAGAGCTCCAATAGGTAGCGCTGCTGTTGAAGTTGCCTATTACCTGTTGTTGCTGGTATAATATAATCAGTTCGGTGGCAGAGGGAAGAAACCAATCGCCAAAGCCTCCGGTGGTATCGTTGGCGCAGAGGTTGGCGGCGTAGTTGCCTGCGCCCTGGTTTACAACAATGCGCTCGGTATTGGTATATCCGCCACCGGTGCCGGACAGCGAGGCATTAAGTAAAGTTGTATCTATATTAGCCCAGGTAATTGTATCGGTGGTATCATGCAAATCGGCGCTATCAGCAATCAGGCCGTGCTGGCCGTTATCGGTTACATAAAATATAATGCCGCCGCCGTAGTTTTGGCCAATATAATGTTGCGGGTAGCCGCCTTTACCAGCGCTATCGGCGTAATGCGTAGGGAACGCTATTTTGTATTTCGGTGCCCATGTTTAGATAAGTGCCTGTCTCATTAACATCAATTTCCACCATCATGTATTTATGACCAGAGGCCCGGTTGATGGTGGAAAATGTTCCCGAAACCGGAGTTCCTGTTCCGGGATGAAGCGTTACCAGACCAAATTGATTAGTTACAGCCCTGAAAGTTTCCTGGTAAACAGGCGTTCCGGGATTAATAGAATCATCTATAGTAAAGCGAACACCAACTTGTGTATTAGAGGGTACGGGATCACCAACACCATTGCGCACTATAGCCTGATAATTGAATGCCTGCGGGCACTGCGCATCGGCTACAACCGCAAATACCATTGAAACAACCACCAGTAAAATGAATCTGATTTTCATACGCTATAATTACAATAATGAAAATGTTTCGTTTTTAAAAAGCGCGGATAGCCCTTACCGCATTGGTTACTGTTTTATTGGATGGAGTAAAAGCCCCGCCACCACTGAAGAATATGGCAGTTGCCTCCTGTGTGCTAAGTTCGTTACTGCTCCAGTAAGTGCCATTTACAAAACCTCCTACAAGCGCCTGCTGCTGATATAATAAATTTAATTCGTTTACCGATGGCAAGTACCAGTCGCTATACCCGCCGCCCTGGTAATCGGCGCAAAGTTGAGCGGCGTACTGGCCGGAACCCTGCTTTATAACTATGCGTTCAGTATTGGCCTTCCCCCCTCCTATTCCGTTGCGGGTAGCGTTGACGAGGTTGTATGAACCGTTATTCCAAACAATGCCGGTATCAAGGTCAGTTGTATCTGCTACTAAACCGTGTTGCCCAAGGCTATCGGTCCAGAATATAATGCCGCCGCCGTAGCTGTCACCGATGTTATGGACAGGGTAACTGTTTTTTGCAACACTATCAGCATAAAGTGCATACGGCACACTAACCAAAGGGCTAACGCCCATGTTCAGATAACCGGTGTCACCCTGAAGCTTATATTCAATCATTAAATATTTATTACCTGCGGGCCATGTAATAGCAGAAAACGTTCCCTGAACAGGAACTCCTCCCCCAATATATGTATAGAAAAGCCCAAATCCATTAACGCGGGCGCTGTCAGTTTCTACATATTCAGCGTTGCCGGGATTGATGCCATCCTGAATGGTAAACCGTAACCCAATGGTGACATTTACTATTGGGTTTCCGCTGGCATCACGGGCAACCCCTTCAAAATTTATCATTTGTGGCACCTGCGCCTGCACCGCAGCAGTAAACAGAAATATTAAACAAGACAGCAGCAGTAATTTTTGTTTCATGCCAATAATTTAGAAGTTAAAACAGCAGGGGAATTACAGATAAGCAAGATATAAAATTTTGGGATTAGAGAGAAGGAATGTTTCGCAGGGTGTGCGACAAATTTCCCTCTTGATGCTTTTGCATTGCTGTATTTTGCATTTTCCCTCTCTTTTTTTCAAAGAGAGGGATGTCCGTGGGACAGGGTGAGTGTGAGTTTGTATTGGCAAAGTTTGAAGGATGAAAAGGGAAATTTGTCGTACACCCGTTTCGCACGGAGGCATGGAGTTAAATACAGAGCAATACAAATACAGAATTAGCTGTGTTTGCAGAAATATAAAAATGTATTCTCCGGCTGCTAATCTCCGTGCCTCCGTGCGAAATCGCTCCCACTCCTAAAATAGCCACGCAAATACTTGCAGGCAGGCTAACGCGGAAGACGGTGCCACCGGAAGGATTGTTTTCGATAGTAATTTTGCCATTCATACTTTCGGCAATTTTGCGGCAGATGGCCAGGCCTATGCCGGAGCCGGAGTATTCTTTGGCCGGGTGCAGGCATCTCCGTTTTTGAGAAAATGCCCATCCAGCATCTGTTTCAGCAAACTCAATTACAATATTTCAAAGAACAAAAAGATAACCAATTGAAAATGTTCACTTTATAACGCAACGCTAATGATAGAATTTATGTTTTAAATTTTTTGGGTAACGATTAGTTCGGGGAGGGGTTTGGGAGAGTGCAACCTAATTGGTTATTTATCCAACTTAAACATAAAGCAATACAGGTAATAATTTTAAAACCATAAAAATAATTATGCAAACACAATTCAAAAAACCTGGCAGCGTAATATTAATACTGCTTTTACTGTTCGGGCTTTCGGGTTTCGGGCAATCCGTAGTAATATCAGAAACACCGGCCTGTGATAGCAACGGAACCTTCACTTTTGTGGCCTACGACAGTGGTTTTGTCTCCATGTATTTATATGAAGCCGTCTCGCCGTACAATCACTACCCGAGTCAGTTCACGGATACTGCTACTTTTACCAACCTGCGGGCGGGTTGGTATGTGCTTAATGTGTATTATAGCACGTTTACATCCTCAACCCTCTATGCCATGCCAGCCGTGGTAAATGTTAGCACTACTGTAACCAACACTGTATGCCCTGCCGATACCGGCAGTATAGTTATTACTGCCAGTGGGGGGACGGGCACCTATATCTATACCTGCAATGGCTTCGCCACCGGCCCCCTGATAAGTAACCTATCCGGCGGAGTGTATAACATTATAGTAACTGATGGCAACGGTTGCTTTGTATCCGTATTGGATACCGTCGTGACCATTTCGACGAATTTGAATGTTAGCACTATTGTAACCAACACCACATGCCCCGCCGACAGTGGCAGTATTGTTACAACCGTTACCAGCGGCACCGCGCCTTATTACTATACCTGGAACAATGGGGATAGTACCTCTTCTATCAGTAACCTTGCGGGTGGAGTGTATAGCGTAACTGTAATCGACTCCAATGGCTGTTCGGCAAACCTGACCGATACCGTAATAACCACTTCTTCTTCAATGCTCGTTGCTATAACCGACAGCGGCCTGGAGTGCCACTTTATACTTACTGCGCTCGCTACCGGTGGCAGAGGTACAATATCATACAACTGGAGCGACGGTGCAACTACCGCCGGTATGACCGGGCCTGCCGACGGTATAACCGGGTTGTTTAGTAATTCTAACTACACTGTTACCGCTACCGACTCCACTGGCTGTGCCGACACAGCCAGCCAGGTAATACCAGGCTTTCATATTTCAGTAACAACTACTCCTACGGCTTGTGATACCACCCTATATACCGGCACTGCAACTGCTATCATAACAGGCACAGGTACCCCGCCATACAGCTTTGCATGGTATGAAGAGAATAGTATTAGCCTTCAACAGGTACTGGCAAGCACAAACCAAACCATTACCGGACTGGGCATTACCGGTAGTAATAGCTACGGAATAATTCTTATAGTAAGCGATGCCAGCGGATGCGATGCTTCAAACGCTGACAACATCGGGGCAGTCATACAACTTGACACTCTCTGCTACGACCATATAATCGGCTATGTATTTACTGATACCAATGGTACCTGCACCTACAATATGGGTGACCCGGGATATCCTGCTGGTAACGTTATCGCCACCGCAGCTAACGGCCAAACTTATTATGGAAACCCGGATAGTACCGGTTACTATGACATGGAGGTGCCACCGGGCGCTTATGTGGTTACTGTTTCGCTATGGAGTAACAGTTCATGTTTCACAAATACCTGCGTAACCGCTTATAACGACACCTTTAATACCACCGGTCTTGTATCATCAGGTAATAACTTTGCACAGAGCGGCCCCGCCTTCGACCTCGGCGTACACATGGGTCATTCTCCTTCTCTGCCCGGCCAGAATCGCAACTACTGGGTTTATTATTACAACTGGGGTGATGTGGCTGTTGCAAATGGTACGCTTACGTTTATTCACGACTCTAATGTCGTATTGGTAAACGTATTACCGGCATATACGTCGTACAATCCCGCTACCTATACTATTACCTGGGATATTGTCAATAACCTGGCCCCTATGGTATATCTTGATATGCAACATCGCGTAAGTATGACTTTTTTTATACCGGACTCTCTGCCTTTAGGCAGCGAGTTGACTGATTATGCGCACATAGCCCCCACAGTTGGCGATTGTGATACTACAAATAACAGCCAGTTCCTTACAGACTTTGTAACCGGCGCACATGACCCTAACCAAAAACAAGTTTCGCCTGTCGGTAATCTTTCGGCAACCGACACGGTGCTTACTTATACTATACGTTTCCAAAATACCGGCAATGAAGCAGCAAGCTTAGTGGTTATAACCGATACGCTTTCGCCAAACGTTAACCCTGCTACGGTACAACCGGGCGCTTCAAGTTCGCCCTATACCTGGAAGTTATCGGGCAATGGCATATTGACATTCACTTTTGAACCTATCAACTTAATTGATAGTGCGCAGAGCGCAGATAGCAGCCAGGGGTTTGTAATGTACACGGTGCAAACCAAAAAGAACTTACCTATCGGCTCGCAAATCAATAACACGGCCTATATTTATTTTAATGTTAACCCTGCGATAGTAACCAATACCACTACTAATTTAAGGACGGACAGTTCAACCGGTATAGCTCAAATTAACAGCAGTAACATGACTGCCCGGGTATTACCTAATCCGGCCAGCGACAAAGCGAGGATTGAGTTTGAGGGGGCCACAGGTATCATAACCATAAAGGTTAGCGATGCCCTGGGGAATATTGTAGCCAACAGCAATAGCGCCGAAAGCTATTATACGCTGAACGTTGAAAAGCTTGCAGCCGGTATTTATTTCTACGCCGCCGAAGATGCTAACGGCAACCGGGTATCGGGCAAAATATCAATTGTGCATTAATACCGGGGTTCAGCAATAGAGAGCAGAACGCGAAAGCAATGTCGGCCTCATCAAGAAAAATTTCAGGTTTATCATCAAAGATTTGATAAGAACTGACCCGCTCCTTATTTCCTAAAATTACTGTTCCCTGTTTGCAGTATCGTTTACCGGGGATCATGATTTCGCCAAGCGTTATCAAGGGTACAAAGAGGAGCTTCTGCTCTACTTTCGTTCTTCCGTCCGCATCAGTATAGCTATATCCTATAGAGAAGGGTAGGTAACCGTATTTGAGTTTTAGTATCTCTTCTCCTAACTTGGCTTGGACTTTGGCATTAGTTGAGTATGTCACGAATCTAAAGAGAAAAGGATTCATTCTTTACAATGTTGAATAAAAGATGATAGCAGGTCTATCGTATACGCTGTACAAACGGAGTATGCAAACCACCTGAAGGTGCTGTGAACAAAAGTCCTGATGCTCAACATGCTGGCAAAAGGCCCTGCATAGACAGGGTCAGGTGCGTGTAGAGAAGCTGAATTTAACTGAACCGCTGATGAAGTATCGGCTTATGTGTGAATGATGTAACTTTTTTTCTGAATTGTGTAATGCTGACTGGCGAAAGAGAGCTCACATTTGTGTCGTTAAAATTTTTTATGCATCCATTCCCTTAGAAGCTGTTAAAAATTAAAGAAAAGAAATACATGTTATCACAAAGCACACAAAGTTAAATACTAAAGAGCACCAAAATATACTCTTTTGTGGCCTTTGTATTGCATTTTCCTTTGTGTTCTTTGTGTTAAATTGCATTTTGTTTTAATTTTTAATAGCTTCTTAGTGTGAAATGAAATTTCCTGATATAATAACAGAAGGGCACACGCAATGGAAACAAATTTGCTGTTAATCGCTTTTGGCATATCGGCTATTGACTTAGCCGGGGTTCCAATGCATCACAATCTCAATGATAAAAGAAGTTCGGGCAAGAAATAAAACGGCACTGATATTATAATCACTTAAATTTTTACGTCATGAAAAAAATATTTTCTGTCCTCTCCATAGGAATATTCATTTTACTTTATTATTTCTTCCGGGCACTTACCTTACCATTTTTTTGGGTACGATTGTTCGCAAACGTTGCCGCAGATAACAGTCATGATGGTATAATGACCAGACAGAGAAAGACTAACACATTTATTTATTAAACGCAATGGTGACGATTCATTGCGTTATAATGACTTTAAAGCTA
>Ga0224555_1004632_pt1 | contig 12387 bp, 9 predicted proteins | sample 714S23034metaG_FD_180687 | JGI IMG/M metagenome (GOLD analysis project Ga0224555, IMG submission 180687) | Peat soil microbial communities from Stordalen Mire, Sweden - 717 S2 30-34 | ecosystem: Environmental > Terrestrial > Soil > Wetlands > Peat | place: Sweden: Norrbotten County, Stordalen...
CACACTACGCAGTGCGGCGCAACTCCTTTTTTTGAAAAGTCAAACCGAGGGAAATCAGAGGGAAATCTGCGCCTTGGACGCCTTCACGAAACTGTAGTGATTACTTTTGAGGTGGAATTCAGGCCTTGTTGCGTCGGGCGCTGGCCGTTGAGGAAAAGCGCGCTGGCCCGGAGGCGGATATCGCCAGAATCCTCAACAATCTGGCAGTTTTGCTTCAAGAAACGAAGCGGCCAAGGGAGGCAGAGCTATTGCTGCGGCGGGCATTGGCCATTGATGAACAGATTTTTGGCCCTCACCATCCAACTGTCGCCAATGATCTCAACAATTTGGGGGTTCTCCTCCGAGCGACAGACCGCTCGCGCGACGCTGAACCATTGCTGCGACGAGCGCTGGCCATTGACGAAGAACACTCGGGGCCGGAGCATCCCGATGTTGCCCGAGATCTCAACAATTTGGCCCGGGTCCTCCAGGAAACGAACCGGCTCAACGAAGCCGAACCGCTGATGCGCCGAATGGTGGAGATTTATCTCAGATTCTCTCGCACCACCGGCCATCCGCATCCGAATCTGCCAGCTATCAACAATTATCCAACTTTGCTGGCGGCGATGGGGCAAAGCCCGGACGAAATCCGCGCCCGACTAAGAAAGATGACGGAAAAGGGATCCTCCTCAACGCGACAAGGGTTTTGACAGAAGTTTTGGCGCGAGGGGCGCCACCCGCCGGATTATGAGTCGTTCGGAACGCGATTTTCTTGGGTTTGCGCCCCCGCCGGCCTGGGTGTGCCGCCAAACGCCCACCCCCCCGCGCGCAAAAAGTTGGATCTTTTTGCCCCGGTTGTGTCATATTGGATTACCAGAAATATGGGAATAACCCGTTGCAAATGCAAAAAAGTCTTCGTAATGTGTAGGCGGCTCCCGGCAGCCGCGTCTGCCCAAGCAACATGCGACAATTTATAACTATCGCCGGCAACGCCTTCATGGAGTTGAGTCGGCAGCCGGTTTTCCTGCTGCTGATGACGCTCTCCACCTTGTTCGAGATTTTCCTGGCCTGCATCAATTATTTCGGGTTCGGGGATGAGCCTAAGCTGGCCAAAAACACCGCCCTGGCGGTCATGCTGCTGGCCGGCCTTTTTGGGGCCGTTCTGAGCGCCTCGGCTTCGGTCGGGCGCGAAATCCGCAGCGGCACGGCCCTGGCGGTGCTGGCCAAACCAGTCGGGCGCGGCCAGTTCCTGCTGGCCAAGTATGCCGGGCTGGCGGCGGCCCTGGCCCTCCTGGCGTTGGTCAACTGCATCGGCGTGCTGCTCAATACCCGCATGGCCTTTGATGCTTACGGGGAAGTGGATTTTCCGGGGTTGGGTGTTTTTTGCGCGGCCATGGCGCTGGCCTACATCATCGCCGCGTTTACCAACTATTTTCTGCGCCGGCCCTTTGTTTCCGACGCGGTCTTCGCGGTGGTGGTCATGGCGGTGGTGGCGTTTGCGCTGTTGCAGTATATCCCGCGCGACGCCGGGAGGATGGGGGCGGATTACAAAGGGATTGATTGGCGGGTCATTCCCGCCTCGGCCTTGATCTACATGGGGGTGCTGGTGCTGGCCGCCCTGGCGCTGGCCTGCTCGACGCGGGTGGACCTGGTGCCAACGCTGGCCATTTGTTCCGCCTTGTTTTTGATGGGGCTGATGTCCGATTATTTCTGGGGGGAACGGGCCAAGGCCGGCGCCTGGTGGGCGTCCGTTCTTTACGCGGTGACGCCGAACTGGCAATTGTTCTGGCTTGCGGACGCGCTGGAGAGTAACAATAAAATACCGTTGAGCTATCTGGCCGAGGCTTTTGGATACGCTTGCGCTTACGTCGGAGCGATCCTGGCCGTGGCGCTGATGCTCTTTGAAGATCGCGAGTTGAATTGAACATATAATTTGGCATGGATCAAAATACGAAAAGAACGGGGTTGATGAACTGCGTGGCATTGCTGGGCGCGGCCATCGGCATGTTGCTGGTGTCGCGCTACGTCAGTTCGGCGGCGGCGGTCATGGGAATGATCCTGACCGTCTATGGTCTGCTGGTGGCGTTTCTGAGCTATTTCCACATCGGTTTGCTGGAGCGGGAACAGTTCGAGAAGATGGAGGTGGAGGAATTGAGCAAATCGCGCGGCAGCGAGTCCCTTTTTGCCACGGCGGGCGCCGACACTTTTCCGGCCCGGCGTTCGCGGGAACAGTTCGAGCGGTTTTTCATCCCCACTTTCAGCGGGCTGCTGTTTCTGCTGCAAGCCGCCGGCGCCTGGTGGCCTTGGAAATGGCTGGCTACCCAGCCCGCGATCAACGCCGACCGCGCCAAGCTGGCGATGTCGTTGCTTGGCCTGATGGGCCTGATCCTGTTTTTGCTGGGCAAATACTCCAGCGGGCTGGCTCGTCTGCAAGGCTTGAGGTTGTTGCGACCGGGCGCGGCCTACATGCAATTGAGCGCCTATGCCAGCCTGGCCGTCATCGGGGCCATTGCCGCCTTTTTGGCCGGCGTGCCCAACGTGGATTTGATCGTCGCCCGCGTGCTGTGCGTGTTGTGCGGTTTGGCGGCGGTGGAGACGCTGCTGGCGCTGGTGTTGGAGGGCTATCGCGTCCGGGTGCAGGGGCGGGAGACGCGGCTGCTCTATGAAAGCCGCCTGGTCGGCCTGCTGGGCCAGCCGGAAGCGATCATCACGACGGCGGCGCACGCGCTGGATTATCAATTTGGATTCAAGGTTTCGGACACTTGGTTCTATCGCTTTTTGGAAAAGGCGCTGGGCTGGCTGATCTTGGCGCAATTGGCCATCCTGGCTCTGTCCACCTGCTTTGTCATTGTCGAGCCGGGGGACCAGGCGTTGCTGGAATGCTTCGGCAAGCCGATGGGTGAGAATGGCGTCATTGGCCCTGGATTGCATTTCAAGCCCCCGTGGCCCATTGGCAGGACCACCAATTACCATACCGAGCGGATTCAATCGTTCCTGGTCGGGGCCGAACCGGAGAAGACCGAGACCATTGCCTGGACCGTGAGTCATGCCAAGGAAGAGAAATTCCTGGTGGGCGGCAGAGCGAATACGGAAGCCGCCGCCAACCAGCAGGCGGGCGGCAACAGCCCGCCGGTCAACCTGCTTTCCGTCAGCATCCCGGTGCAATACCAAATCACCAATCTGGCCAGTTGGGCTTACGTCAACCAGGATCCGGGCACGCTGCTGACCAACGCCGCCGAGCGCGAGGTGGTGCAATACCTGGCCGGGGCCGACTTTGATGACTTGATGTCACGCGGGCGGGCCGCGGCCTCTCAAGCCTTGCAGCAAAACATTCAGAAGCAGGCGGACAACCTCAAATTGGGCGTGCGCATCATCTTTGTCGGCTTGGAAGACATCCATCCGCCGACCAAGGTGGCGGAGATATTCGAGAACGTGGTCGGGGCCTCGGAAACCCGCGAGGCCAAGTATTTGGAAGCCAAGGCCCATGAAATTGTCACCAATGCCTGGGCCACCGGCGAGAGTTTCAAGCGGGTGACCACCGCGGAAGCCTACGAGCATGGCGCCATCACCAACGCGGCCGCGCGGGCGATTCTCTTTGCCAGCCAGGCCCTGGCCTACTCGGCCGGGCCGGGCTTCAAAGGCGTCTATGAACAGCAGGCCTACCTGGAGGCGCTGACCGAGAACAGCGCCGACGCGCGCAAATACGTGATGGCCACCACCAACGCGCCCAACATCCCCATTTTTGATCTGGAGGACAAAATCCGTCCCGAATTACTCATTGATAAACTACCCGCGCCCCCCTCGAAATGATATGAAACGAAAGCCCCTAACCCTGGCCGTCGGCCTTGTCTTGCTCGTGATTTTCGGCTTGATGCTCTTTGTGTATCAAGTGCGTCTGTCCCAGGTGGCCGTCGTCACCCTTTTTGGCAGAGTCGTCCATGTCAAGACCGACCCCGGTCCCGGCCTGCGCCTGCCCTATCCCATCTCCCAGGTCTTCGTGCTGGATCAACGCATTCAGAACTTCCAGGACAATTTCGAGGAAATCAAACTGCACGACCAGAACATTGTCCTTGTCTCCCTCTATCTCGGCTATCGCATCTCCGAACCGGGTGTGTTTTTCCAGAACTTCCTCAATGGCTCCATCAGCGAGGCGGAGGATAAGCTCAAAGACCTGGTCCGCAGCGCCAAAAGCGAGGTGGTGGGGCGGCATGACTTTTCGGATTTCGTCTCCACCGAGAGGCAGCAGATGAAGTTCGCCCAGATTGAAACGGAGATTCTGGGCGAGGTGCAGAAACGGCTCAATGACAAACATTACGGAGTGGAAGTCAAATTCCTCCAAATCCAAAAGATCGGCCTGCCCGAAAGTGTGACCAAGACGGTCTTTGACCGCATGACGGCCGAGCGGCAGACCTACATCTCCAAGATTCAGTCGGAAGGCGAACTGGCAGCGACCAAGATCAAGTCCGCCGCCGACAGCACCGCGGCCAAAATGTTGTACGACGCGGATGCGCAGGCTTTCACCATCCGCGGCCAGGGCGAGGCGCAGATGATGAAATCGCTGGAGGTTCTGCAACAAAACCCGGATTTGGCCACGTTCAACATGCAAATTGCCGCCATGGAACAATTCTTGAAAAAGAAAACGACCCTGGTGCTGGACCTCAGCACGACGCCCTTGCAATGGCTGCGAATGGATCAACCCGCCCAGACCAACAAATGAACCCTCAAGACCCCAACGTGCCGCTGCCCAACGTGCCGCTTCCCGGCGACGCGCCGCCTGTCGAGGATGCCGGCTCGCAAGCGCTGGCCGGGGCCTTGCGCAGCAGTTTTTTCATCGTCCAGATTGTCATGGTGGCGCTGGTGCTGGTTTTTGTCTTCTCGGGTGTCTTCACCGTGGAACAGCAAGAGCAGGCGATCATTTTGCGCATGGGCAAGCCGGTGCAAGGGGGCCGTCTGTTCGGCCCGGGCCTCTGGTGGGCCTGGCCCCGCCCCATTGATGAAGTGGTCAAGCTCCGCATCACTTCCCTGACCAGCGCCGAGTCTTCCGTCGGGTGGTACCAGACGGCGGACGAGCGGGCCAAACACGCGCCGGAGCCGCCGCCCATGTCCAAGCTCAATCCGGCCAACATCACCTACGCCTTGAGCGCCGACACCAATATCATTCACGTGCTGGCCAGCGCGCAGTACCGCATCACCAGTCCGACCATCTTTCATTTTAACTTTACCGATGCCTCCGTCTTCGTCACCAACGCGCTCAATAACGCCTTGCTGCAAACCGCCAGTGAGTTTCCCGTGGATGGCATCCTGACCAGCAACCGGGCCGAGTTCCGCGAGCGGGTGCAGCAGCGCGCGCGCGAGTTGATTGAAGCGGAACGCCTGGGAATCACCCTGGCTCAAGTGGAGGTGACGTGCTCCGCGCCCATTTACTTGAAGCCCAAGTTCGACGAAGTTGTGCAGGCTTTGGTCAAAAGTGAAAATACGCTCAAGCAGGCTGAAACCTATGCCACCACCAACGTGGCCACGGCGCAGGGCGAAGCCGCCACGCGCGTCAACGTGGCCGACGCCGCGCGCAAGCGGAAAGTGGACATGATGGCCGCCCAGGCCAACACGTTCTCCAATCTGTTGTCCCAGTACGAGCGCAACCCGGAATTATTCAAGCGCATCAAACAAATGGCCGTGTTGGAGAATGTCTATACCAACGCGGAGCAGAAGATCATGGTGCCGCCTAATTCGCATGAATTGCGCTTCAATTTGAGCCGCGAACCGCAGGAACCTGTCAACAATATCCCCACGCAGCCCTAATCCCATGCAAGTTACCACCCAGCTTTTAAGCCAGCAAGACCCGCACGAGGAGTCGTGCCCTGGTTGCGCGCACGATCACGATCCGCATCACGGACACGACCACGACCACGCCTTCCTGCCGCTGGCATGGATGCTGGTGGGTGTGGTCTTTGTCATCAATTCCTTTTTCATGGATTGGATCTTTTCCGGCGCCGCCAGTTCCATCGCCGCCGGCAGCGCCATGATCGGCGCGCTCATTTTGGGCTATCCCATTGTCGTGACGGCGGTCACGGATTTGCGGCGGGGCCTTTTGACGACCAATGAACTGGTCGCCCTGGCGGTGCTGGTCGCCTTCGGTTCGGCCAATTTCGCCGTCGGCGGCTACCAGGAGGCCGGGGTGGTTGCTTTCTTTATGTTGATGGGCCAGATCATTGAAACGCGCACGGCCGAGGGCGCCCGCGCTTCCATCGAATCCCTCATCAAGCTGACTCCCCCCAAAGCCCGGCGCGTGACCAAGACCGGCGAGGAGGAAGTGGAAACCAAGTTGCTGGCCATTGGCGATGTCATCCGCGTTCGCCCCGGCGACAACGTGGCCGCCGACGGGGTCATTCTGACCGGCCAGGGGTCCTTCAATCAGTCCACCATTACCGGGGAATCGCTGCCGGTGGATAAAAAGCCGGGGGACGAGGTTTTCGCCGGCACGCAGAATCTGACCGGCGCGCTGGAGATCAAAGTCACGCGCGCGGGGCAGGATACGACTTTGGGCAAGGTGCGCGAATTGATCCTGGCGGCCGAGAGGACCAAGCTGCCGATTATGCGCATCATAGACGAGTACATGGGTTTTTACACGCCGCTGGTGCTGGTCATTGGCGCCCTGGTCTGGGCTTTCACGGGGGACTTGAGCCGCGTTATTGCCGTCTTCATTGTCAGTTGCCCGTGCGCCTTCATTCTGGCGACGCCCAGCGCGATGGTGGCCGCTCTCTCAGCCGCCGCCCGTCTGGGCATTCTCATCAAGAACGTGGGCGACATTGAATTGGCGGCTCGCATCAACGCCTTTGTCTTCGATAAAACCGGCACTCTGACCACCGGCAAACTCGCCGTCAGCCGCCTGGCGCCCCTGAACGGCGCCGATCCCGCCGCCTTGCTCCGCCTCGCTGCTTCCGCCGAAAAATACAGCAACCATCCTGCCGCCAAGGCGCTGGCCCAATTGGCCGGCGAGGCCGGCGTGCCGCTGGTGGAACCAAAAGACTTCGCCGAAACCGCCGGGCGCGGCGTCGTCGCTATGATTGACGGCGCCAAAATTTTTGTGGGCCGCGCCCAGTGGCTCAAAGATCACGGCATCCCGGATGATTTCCTCAAGTCGGTGGACCTCAATGAAACCGAAGGGTTCAGCCTGATTTTTGTCGCCCGCGCCGGCCAGTGCATCGGCTGGATCGGCCTGCAGGACCAGACTCGAACCGAGGCGCGCGAGGCGCTGGCGGCCTTGAAAACCAGCGGCGTGCGCCGCATCGCCATGATCTCCGGCGACCGCCAGCCCGTGGCGGCCCGCGTCGCCCGCGAAATCGGCTGCGAAGAATGTCTCGGCGAATGCCTGCCGCAGAATAAAGTGGAGTTCGTCCGCCAGATGAAGTCCAAGGGCTACCGTGTCGCCGTCGTCGGCGACGGCGTCAACGACGCTCCCGCCCTGGCGGCCGGGGACCTGGGCATCGCCATGGGCGCCGCCGGGAGCGAAGTGGCCATTCACAGCGCGACCATCGCGTTAATGAACAACGATCTGCTCCGGCTGCCGTTCCTGGTGCGGCTTTCGCGCCAGACGCGCTCGGTCATCAACCAGAATTTTCTCATTGGCATCGTGTTTGTCATTGGCGGCTTGATCCTGGCCGCGCTCAAATTCATTGACCCGATTATCGCGGCCGTTCTGCACGTGGTTGGGTCGCTCATGGTGGTCTTCAACAGCGCCCGGCTGGTGCGGCAAGGGGAGGAATTGCAACCTCATCTTGCGCCCGCCGCCCCCGCCGCCCCCGCTCCGCCCCCGGCGCCATTGGCCCCCGCGGCCGCCAACGCATGAGCGCCGTGGCCGAATCTCCCTCCTCCTCCTCCGCCGACCCCAAGGCCGGGCAGGTCATCGTCTCCGTTCGTGGATTGACGAAAATTTTCAAGGACTTCTGGGGCCGGCCCAAGGCCAAAGCGGTGGATAACGTGGATTTTGAAGTGCGCCGCGGGGAGGTTTTCGGATTGCTCGGACCCAACGGTTCCGGCAAATCAACGACTGTCAAATTGTTGCTTGGCCTGCTCTATCCGACCCGCGGGCACATCGAGGTTTTCGGCCATTCCCCGCGCCACGTTCCCAGCAAGGCGCACATCGGCTATTTGCCGGAGGAATCCTATCTTTACCGCTTTTTGGATTCGCACGAGACGCTGGACTTTTTCGGCAACCTGTTTGATCTGCCGCCGGCCAAACGCAAGGAGCGCAACGAACAGCTCCTGGAAATGGTCGGCTTGAGCCAGGTGCGCACGCGGGTGGTGGGCGAGTTTTCCAAGGGGATGCAGCGGCGGATCGGCCTGGCCCAGGCGCTCATCAACGACCCCGATCTGGTGATCCTGGACGAGCCTACGGCCGGCCTGGACCCCATCGGTTGCCGCGAAGTCAAGGACTTGATCCTGGCCCTGGCCCGCCGCGGCAAAACCGTCATCCTGAGCAGCCACCTTCTGGCCGACGTGGAGGATGTCTGCGACCGGGTGGTCATTTATTACGGCGGACGCATTCACGCGCAAGGCCCGTTGCGCGAATTGCTGGCCCGGCCCGACTCCATCCGCATCACCATGCCGGCGCTGGAACGGGAGAGCATGCAAAAGGTCCTGGACCTCATCCGCCACGACGTGGCCGCCGACAAGGTCCAAATTGACAATCCCACGCAGAATCTGGAAAGTTATTTTCTGGAGGTGGTGCGCAAAGCCAAGGAATCCCTCTCGGAAACTTCCGGCGCGACCTCCGGCAGCCATGTCGCCGCCTATCTGCGGGGCGACGCCGAAGCGCCGCCGGCGCGCGACAAGCTGCTGGAACGGCTCACTGTGACGGCGGCGCCCAAACCCGCCGAGGCCGCCCCGGCCGCCGAGCCGGAGCAAAAAATAGACCAAACCAAGCTGGCTGCGCTGGCCAAGCAGGCCGGGACGCCGGTTTCACCGCCGCCGCCGGCGCCAACGCCCGCGACGGCCCCCGCCGACTTGCGCCAAGCCAATGAGAAGCTTTCCTCCCTGCTGGGCAAACCGGGCGGGAAATGAACAAGATCGCGACCATCGCGGGTTTGACGTGGAAGGCGGCTTTTCGCTACCGCCTGTTTTGGATTCTGTGCGCGTTGCTGGCGGGCGCGGTGCTGGGATTGCCGCTCTTGATCAAAGACGACGGCACGGCGCAGGGGATGGTGCAAATACTATTGACCTACACCCTCAGCGCCACGGCGACCCTGCTCGGCTTCGCCACCTTGTGGCTCTCCTGCGGCACGCTGGCCAAGGACGTTGAGGAATGCCAGGTGCAGATGGTGGCCGTCAAACCCATTGCCCGCTGGCAAATCTGGCTGGGCAAATGGCTGGGCCTGCTTTCCCTGGACGCGGTCCTGCTGGCCCTGGCCGGCGCCGCCATTTTCGGCTTGTTGCAATGGCGCGCCGGACGGCTTTCGCCCGATCAGCAGCAAATCGTGCGGAGGGACATTTTTGTCTCCCGCGCCTCCGCCAAGGAGCCGCCCATGAACCTCAACCCGCTGGTGGACCAGTACATGCAACGCGCCGTCAAGAACCTGTCGGCCCTGTCCGGCTCCGATCTGGCGGAAATCCGCCAACAGGTGGCCGAGAGAATCAAGTCCCGCTACACGGACCTGCCTCCCGGCGTGGGCCGGATGTGGGGCATTGACCTGCACGCGATCAAGGACCGTTTGCGCGATCAACGGTTGCAATTGCGCGTCAAGTTCAATACCGGCAGTTCCAATCCGGACGCCCTGTACACCACCCTCTGGCGGGTCGGCCCCACCAACTCCACCAGGCAAACCGTGTTGACGGAGGTGTTGCCGGCGGATTCCTTCCAGGAATTCGATTTGCCGCCCAACTTGCTGGACGATCAAGGACGCCTTTGGATCGAGGTTTTTAACCCGAATGACGTCAACCTGACCTTCCCCATGGAGGAAGGAATGGAACTGCTCTACCCGGAGAGCACCTTCGGCGTCAATTTCGCGCGCGGCCTGGCGGTTGTTTTTTGCTGGCTGGCCTTGCTGGCGTCCATTGGCCTGGCGTCGGCCAGTTTTCTTTCGTTTCCCGTGGCCGCGTTTGTGTCCCTGGCGGTGCTCTTCATCGGCTTGTCCAGCAGCACCGTCTCCAGTGTGGTGGAGCAGGGCACCATCACCGGCTACGACGCCGCCAAGGCGGGGTACGGCCATACGTTGGTGGATTATGCGGTGGTGCCGGTTTTCCAAGTGGCGCTCAAGATCATCAATTTAGTGCAGGGCTTCTCGCCCATAGACTCCCTGAGTTCCGGCCGCAGCATCACCTGGGGGCAGTTGGGTTTGGCGGTGACGCAGATTATTTTGCTGTTGAGCGGCTTCTTCTGCGCGGCGGGCATCCTCCTCTTTACCCGCCGCGAACTGGCCACCGCGCAGGGGAACAACTGATCCGGCTGGCGCGGGACCAATGAAGAAAACGCCTTTAAAACGGAATTCGCGGAATTTCGACGTTGCCATCCTGGGCGGGGGCAGCGCGGGTTACGCGGCCGCCCGCACGGCGGCGGCGGCAGGACTCAAGACGGTCCTCATCGAGGGCGGCGCGGAGGTGGGCGGATTGTGCATCCTGCGCGGTTGCATGCCCAGCAAGGCGCTGCTGTACGCGGCCGAGGTGCTCCACCTGGCGCGCTCCGCCAAAACCTGGGGACTCAGGATTCCCAAGGCGGGGTTCGATTTCAAAGCCGTCATGGCCCGCAAAAACGCCATGATCGCCGACTTCGCCCGGGACCGCCGCGCCAGTTTGTCCGCCGGCCAATTCCAGTTCATCCGTGCGCGCGCCAGTTTCACGGACCCCCATACCGTCGCGTTGCGCGACGCGGGCGGAGACGCCCCCCAGTCCGTCAGGGCGAAGTATTTCATCGTTTGCACCGGTTCCGTCATCGCGCCGGCGACGACGCCGGGGCTGGCCGAAACCGGGTTCCTGACCAGCGATGACGCGCTGTCGTTGCGCGCGCCGCCGCGCTCGCTGATCGTCCTGGGCGGAGGGCCGGTGGCTGTGGAATTGGCGCAGTTCCTGGGCCGGTTCGATGTCAAGGTGACGCTCCTCCAGCGCAACCAGCAGTTGTTGCGCGAGTTCGACGCGGACGCCGCCGGCGTGGTGGAAAAGACGTTGCAACGCGAAGGCATCCGCGTCTGGACGGGTGTCCAATTGGTGGAGGCCTTTGGCCGCAAAGGGCGCAAGGGAGTGGTCTTCCAGCGCGAGGGCCAAACCCGGCGGATCACGGCGGAGCAGATTCTCTTTGCGCTGGGCCGGGTCCCGGCGACGGCCAGCCTGAGCCTTGACAAGGCCGGCGTCCAGACCGACGGCGGACGCATCCTCACCAACGCCGCCATGCAAACCAGCGCGCCGCACATTTACGCGGCGGGCGATTGCACGGGGCCGCATCAGATCGTTCACATCGCCGTCGCGCAGGGCGAGATGGCGGCGCACAACGTCGCGCATCCGTCCGCGCCGCGGAGCATGGACAACCGGCTGCTGGTGAGCGTCGTTTTTACCGATCCGCAAGCGGCCGTGGTGGGATTGACCGAGAAGCAGGCGCGCGCGCGGAACATTCCATTCCGGGCCGCCAGCTATCCGTTCGCCGATCACGGCAAATCTCTCATCATGGAGGCCAGGGAAGGTTTTGTGAAACTGCTGGCCGACCCGGTTTCGGGCGAAATTCTGGGTGGCGCGTGTGTCGGGCCGCAAGGCGGGGAACTCATCCACGAAATCGTCGTCGCCATGAGCCAGCGGATGACCGTCCGCCAACTGGCCCTGATGCCCCACTATCATCCGACGCTGGCCGAAATCTGGACCTACCCGGCGGAGGAACTGATGGGAAATGCTAAAGGCTAAATGCTGAAACGCGAGGGCGCCCTCACCGCATTGATCGGGGCCGACGAACCGCAGGATCCGCCGTCCTCCCGCACTCGTGAGTATCTGCAAGCCGTGGCGCTCAAGGCCCAATTGGACTTTATCCCGATCTTCGAAAGCCATCTCCCTCGGGAGGCTCTCAACAGCGAGGTGTAAAGACCTCTCTCCCCCGCTTGTTCCTCGCGGGGAAGAGGGCAATTTGCCGGCGCTTTTAAGGACAAGTTTTGGCGTCGGCGGGAAGGGATTTTTCCGGCAAGCCGGCGACTTTCAGGACGGAGTTTCTTCCGCCAAACGGATTGGGCACGGTTTCTTTGGCCAGCGGATCCGGCATCCATTGGCCATCCACCACCAGGCAGTATTCGTAAGTGCCAGGCGCCAAAGCAGTTTCCTTCCACCAGAGGCCGCCTCCTGCCGGATGCAGAGTCTTGGCTTCGGGTTGCCACCGGTTGAAAGTGCCAGCGACGCAAACGGTCGTGGCTGTCGGATGAGTGAATTCAAAGCGAACGGGCA